>Ga0316628_100003945_pt1 | contig 11533 bp, 6 predicted proteins | sample OWC_Aug_M2_C1_D5_FD_207648 | JGI IMG/M metagenome (GOLD analysis project Ga0316628, IMG submission 207648) | Wetland soil microbial communities from Old Woman Creek delta, Ohio, United States - OWC_Aug_M2_C1_D5_C | ecosystem: Environmental > Terrestrial > Soil > Wetlands | place: USA: Ohio... | reverse complement strand
ACTCAGCGATACGCTCGGAGACCTGCTGGGGGTTCCCACCAGGCCGGAGCGAAGGCCGCGGTTGGAGACGGAATAGTCTTCGAGCGAGACGCGCTGTTCGAGTTGTGTGTTGGCCAGCCACTGCTGATAGTTCTGGTAGCCGGCGGCGTTCTGCTTGACGTCAGTAATGCGGCGCAGTTCGGCCTGGGCTTCGGCTTCGCTGTCGCGCACGATGGCGTAGGCGGCCACGCCGAACTTCATGGGGGGCAAGCCGCAGCGTTCGCGGCGGGCGGAGAGGTCGCGGATTTTCTCGCGGATTTTCTGCGGCGGGTCACCGTGCATGACGTATGCGTCACACTTTTCGGCGATCAGGTTCTTGGCGGCTTCGGACTCGCCGCCGGCATAGATTACCGGACGGGGATGTGAGACCGGCTTGGGTTGGAGCACGAGATCGTCAACGCGATAGTACTTGCCCTGATAATTCACATGGTCGCGCTTCCAGGCCTGGTCAACAACATCGAGCCACTCGGAGGTGCGGGCGTAGCGGTCATCGTGCTGATCAAACTGCACGCCGTACTTCTTTGCTTCTTCCGCCCACCAGGAGGAAACCACGTTCAGGGAGAGGCGGCCGTTGCTGATGTGGTCAATGTTGGCTGCCTGTTTCGCGAGCAGAGCAGGGTTGTGGAATGTGGGCCGTACGGCGACCATCAACTCCAGACGATGCGTGACCGCGGCCAGGGCGGCGGCAGTGGACCAGGCATCCAGCGAGGGCGCTTCCGGGCCTTTGATGTCATTGAGGTTAAGCTCGGCGATGAGCGTGAGATCATAGCCGATCTCTTCGCTGCGGCGGGCCAGGCGGCTGATGTAAGGCCAGGAGGCCTGCATCTGTTCGTCTTCTACGTTGCGCAGCCAGCCGCCGAAAACAGGGAGCCAGTATCCGTATCGCATTACGCGGCCTCCTTCTCAAGGTAATCAACCAGGCGCACAAAGGGATCGAAGCCGACGACCTTTGGCCCGTCGGCGACGAAGTTGGAGAGCGCGTTGATGTCGTAGAAGTAAAGCTGGCCGTCGCGATCGTCGATGATGTATTCAACGCCGCCGACCTCGATGTTGGCGGCGGTCATGATGTGCTCGACGGAGTGGGTGATCTCATCGGACGGGACATAGCCTTCGACGCGCAGGCCTGTCTTGGGTGCGTCCAGCGGGCAGGCGGCGCGTTGAAGTTCCTGGCCGCCGGTGGTCTTGCAGATGTCAGCAGGGCAGAGGTCAAAGGTTTCGCCGGTAAGGTGGACCTTGATGGCATAGAGGAACTTGTGGCCGACAACCTCCACGCGCACGATGTGGCCGCCGCGGGCTGGGATGAACTCCTGCACCAGGGCGGTGGTGTCCAGGCCAAGATCGAGTTGGCCGGCGGCTGCGTCCTGAAGCTGTTCGCGGGTGTGGAACTTGGTGACGCCTGCGCCACTGCCGCCGATGTTTGGCTTCACCACAATGGGGAACCGCAGGCCGTCAGAGGCGGCGACAGCGTCGTCCGGCGAGTTAATCACGCGCGACTTGGGATAGGGAAGCCCGAGCGATTCGAGCAATGAGAGCTGCAAGGCCTTGGAGGTCTCATAGCGGAAGGCTTTCTGGCCGTTCACCACGCGCTTGCCGCGCTGCTCCAGGTGCGCCAGATAGTAAAGCGTGTAGAAAATGCCCTGGCCGTGGCCCCGACGGTAGGCGGAGGGACTCATCCGATTGAACAGCAGTCCATAGCCACTCTCACCATTGAGATGGGCGGGGTCAAAGTGGTGCTGGGCGGCGTTGATCTGGACGAAGGGCGTTCCGCGGCGCTCCAGTTCCGCAAACAGCGGCTTGAACCAATGGGGATGCTCGTAATAGATGGCAATGGGTTGTTTTGGCTGTGACATGCTGTCCCTCGCTTGACGAGGCCTGCTTCCTGAGCAGCCAAAATAAGAAGGCCGCTCAATCTGAGCGGCCAAGTCTTTCTAAACTTGCTTCAATCTCGATTTAAGTAAGATTGCGCATCGCCGGCCGCTCGCCTGAACACATACAACAACACATGCACATGGCCATTGCCATGCGGGCGAGAACCGGATTGGTAGAGCAGTGCTGCATTGAATCGTGTAAATGCTATAGCGGCAGGTGAGCAGAGTCAACAGGTTTGTTGTTTCCTGGCAGAGATCCAGCACGTTTTGCCGGCGCCCGTCGAAGCGGGGTTTACGGCCAAAAAGGCCGGGCTGCAGACGTTTCGTCGCGTGAAAACGAACTTCGCTTTAAGAACATCTCCGTTGAAAGGTGAACCATCTCACTATTGCGGGAGGTGGGACATGGCTGAAGGGACCAGCACAGCGGAACATCTGAGACTCGAGGAAGCGCGCAGCAAGCGTGCACCGTGGAAAAAATGGGGACCGTACCTGAGCGAAAGGCAATGGGGCACGGTGCGCGAGGATTACAGTCAGGATGGAAATGCCTGGAATTACTTCACCCATGACCAGGCCCGGTCCCGCGCCTATCACTGGGGAGAGGACGGGCTGGCCGGGATCAGCGATGACCGGCAATTGCTTTGTTTCAGCCTGGCACTGTGGAACGGCAAGGACCCCATCCTCAAAGAACGCCTTTTCGGATTGACCAACAGTGAAGGCAATCACGGTGAGGACGTTAAAGAGTATTACTTCTACCTGGACAGCACGCCGACGCATTCCTACATGAAGTATCTGTACAAGTATCCTCAGGCGGCATTTCCTTACGACGATCTGGTAGCGACGGGACGGAAGCGCAACCGCGGCGACATGGAATACGAACTTCTAGACACGGGCATCTTCAATGATGACCGCTACTTCGACGTGTTCGTGGAGTACGGGAAGCACAGTCCCGAGGACATCCTCATCCAGGTCAGCGTGGTCAACCGCGGACCTGAGCCGGCCAGCGTCCACGTCCTGCCGACTCTGTTGTTTCGCAACGCCTGGACGTGGTGGCCGGGGGCAACCAAGCCTTTGTTGCGAGAAGTCGCCCGAAAAGATGGCTGGTGCGCGGTTGCAGCATCCCATTCGCAACTGGGTGAGCGGTATCTCTACGTTGAAGGAAATGTCCCGCTGCTGTTTACGGAGAATGAGACCAACAACGAGCGAATCTTCGGCAAGCCCAACGCTTCACCCTATGTCAAAGATGGAATCAACAACTTTGTAGTGCACGGAAAGCAGGACGCGGTCAATCCAGAGCAGGGAACGAAAACCGCAGCCCAATATCAAGTCAGCGTGGCCCCCGGGCAGACGGCCACCATCCGCCTTCGGCTCAGCGACCAGGCGCCAGCCGCGATCGGCGATCCCTTTAAGGACTTCACGCAAAGCATGGAAGCCCGCCGGCGCGAGGCGGACGAGTTTTACCGGAAGATCACTCCGGAGCGGGTGGGCGAAGACGAGGCCCGAGTCATGCGCCAGGCGTTGGCGGGGATGCTGTGGAGCAAGCAGTACTTCGGCTTCGACGTGGACAAATGGCTGGAGGAACACAACGCCGACCCCATGCGGCCGGGCGCGCCTGCCATGCGGAACAGCGAATGGTTCCACATGGTGAACGAGAACGTGATCTCCATGCCGGACAAGTGGGAGTATCCGTGGTATGCCGCATGGGACCTGGCGTTCCACACACTCGCACTCACCACGGTGGACGTGGATTTCGCGAAAGAACAGCTTGAGCTGATGTTGCAGGAGTTCTTTCTACATCCGACTGGGCAGATCCCGGCCTATGAGTGGAACTTCAGCGACGTGAATCCACCGGTACACGCCTGGGCCACGATCTTTCTGTATCGAACCGAACAAGCGCTCAGGGGGCAAAGCGACCTCGAGTTCCTGAAACGGTCCTTTGCCAAGCTGATGCTCAATTTCAGCTGGTGGGTGAACCGCAAAGACCGGTTCGGCAAAAACCTTTTTGAAGGCGGCTTCCTGGGACTGGACAATATCGGCGTCTTCGACCGCAGCGCTGCCTTGCCCACCGGCGGCCACCTGGAGCAGGCCGACGGCACTGCGTGGGTGTCATTGTTCTGCCAGAACATGCTGGAGATCAGTTCCGAGCTGGCAGCCTTCGACCCTTTCTACGAAGATATGGCCATCAAGTTTGCCGACCATTTCCTTTGGATTGCCAAGGCCCTGAATCAGACGGGGCCGGAGGGCATGTGGGACGAAGAAGACGGGTTCTACTATGATGTCCTGCGATTTCCCGACGGCGGGGCGACGCGGCTTAAAGTGCGCTCCATGGTGGGCTTGTTACCCCTTTGTGCCACCACCGTCATCGAACCTTATCAGCGTGAACGGGTACCGCGAGTGCTGGGGGTCATGAGCGAACGCGTGCAACGCATGCCCGAACTGCTCAAGAGCATTCATCCTACCGGGCCCCGCCATCTCGGGTATAACGAGCGCGGCATTATTGCGCTGGTCAACCCGGAGCGGCTGCGCCGAATTCTCTCGCGCATGCTGGATGAGAAGGAATTCCTCAGTCCTTATGGCATTCGCGCGCTCTCGCGCTACCACGCCGAGCATCCCTACGTCTTCAATGTGAATGGCCAGGAATACCGGGTGAACTATCTCCCGGCAGAATCGGATAGCGGAATGTTTGGTGGAAACTCCAACTGGCGTGGTCCCATTTGGATGCCGGTGAATGCACTCCTGATCCGCGCCCTGCTGCAGTACTACTCCTATTACGGCGACAACTTCAAGATCGAGTGTCCCACTGGTTCGGGCCACCAGATGAATCTCTTCGAGGTGGCCCGGGAGATCAGCAATCGGCTGACTCGGATCTTCCTGCGCGATGCGTCCGGGCGGCGTCCGGTATACGGGGGAACGCAGAAATTCCAGACCGATCCGTATTGGAAGGACAACCTACTGTTCTACGAATACTTCCACGGAGATAACGGCGCGGGCCTGGGAGCCAGCCACCAGACCGGGTGGACGGGATTGGTCGCGAAATTGATCGAGATCTTCGGCCGTCTTGACGCAGCCCCGTTCCTTGAGGCCGGCAAAGCGGGCGCATTTGCCAGGAAACAGCCTGCAGGGGAAAAGGTGGCGGCGTAACTGAAGCACATGGATCCTGTTTATCGCCAGGAGGTTCTGAACATGGCATTGGGAAGCATGAAGAGCTGGCCGCGAAGGCCGATCATCTACGAAATCAACGCCTGGGTCTGGCTCAACGAACTCAGCCGCCGCTACGGCCGCTCGATCAAGCTTGACACTGTTCCGGCGAAGGAGTGGGACCAGCTTGCGGAACAGGGCTTTGACGGCGTGTGGCTCATGGGAGTGTGGGAACGAAGTCCCGCAGGGCGGGAAATCTCTCTCAACACGCCGGCCCTGCAAGAGGAGTACCGGCGAACCCTTCCTGATTTTACGGCTGAGGATGTCAGCGGGTCGCCCTACTGCATCCGCCGTTATGTGGTGGATGAGCGACTGGGTGGGAAAGCAGGTTTGGCGGTGGCGCGCAAAGCTCTGGCCAGCCGCAAGCTGCGCCTGCTGCTGGATTTTGTGCCCAACCACGTGGCGCCCGACCATCCGTGGGTGGCGGACCATCCCGAGTACTTCGTTCAGGGAACCCGGGAAGACCTGGAACGCGATCCGGCTTCATTTCTTGCCCGCGGAAGCGGGGCCCTTGCCCGGGGAAGAGATCCGTATTTCCCCGCCTGGCCAGACACCGTCCAACTCAATGCTTTTTCACCGGGGCTGCGCCTGGCGGTTGCAGCCACTCTTGCGGAGATAGCGGGCCAGTGTGACGGTGTCCGCTGCGACATGGCGATGCTGCTGCTGAACTCGGTTTTCAGCCGCACATGGAAAGACCGGGCGGGTCCGGTGCCTGAGTCGGAATACTGGCGGGAAGTGATCGGGAAAGTGCGGCAGAAGTTTCCCGCCTTCCTATTCGTTGCAGAAGCGTATTGGGACCTGGAATGGGAGTTGCAGCAGCAGGGCTTCGACTTCTGCTATGACAAGCGCCTGTACGATCGTTTGGTCCATGAAGATGCGCATTCCGTCCGCGGCCATCTGAGCGCGGGGCTGGAATACCAGGACCATCTGATCCGATTTCTTGAAAACCACGACGAACCGCGGAGCGCGGCGACCTTTTTCGACGCGAAGGGCCGAGCGGCAGCGATGGTGATCATGACCACACCCGGGGCAAAGTTGCTGCATGAGGGACAGTTCGAAGGCGCGCGGGTGAAGCTTTCCGTTCACCTGGGCCGGCGGCCGCAGGAGCCCATAGATGCGAGTTTGCACGAATTTTACGGAGACCTGTTAAAACTGGTCACCGAGAGGCAGCTCCTGGAAGGTGAGTGGCACATGTGCGAGTGCCAGGGATGGCCGGACAACAACTCAAACGCCAACCTGCTGGCGTGGTGCTGGACCAGGGGCGATATGCGCTACGCGATTGTGATCAACTACTCGGATTCTTCCAGTCAGGGAAATGTCCAACTGCCCTGGCAAGACTTGAGAGGGCAGGCCTGGAACGTTTCCGACGACATCAATGGTGAGACGTACGAACCCCGCGATGGCGACGACTTGGGGTCTTCCGGCCTCTATGTTTCGTTACCACCCTGGGGTTATCACTTCATGCGGTTGATGGAGGCGGGAGCTGCGCGGGGCAAGCGGAAAGTGGCATGATGGCGGTTAGTGCCATCCGTTGACGGCCCTGACGGCGGGGGAGGCTGCTTGAGCTGGCAACGGGCCCTTTGATTCTGAAGCACGTTGGGTGGCAGGCCAGAGGCGCGCCCGTGTTTCCAGCAAAAGGTCCCAGTCCTTTTCGAAGTAAGGCATGAGTTCCCGGTTTTTTGAGGAGCGGTGCAAGATGTCAGAGACACGGGTCAACATGATCAGATAAGCAACGCGGGGATCCGAATCGTTGGCGTTGATGTTGCTTGCGGCCACGCCAACCTGGCGAGTGACGCCGTCCTCTTCGGCAACATTGACCCATACAGCCCCGTTATCGTCAGTCCAGACGCGGCCTTTGGCGATGAGTTCGTCAACGAAGTGACGGGGGCGGCGGCCGTGTTCCAAAATGCCCTTGTTTACCGCCTCATCGCTGAGTTCACGGAAAGCCGCAGAGTATGTCTTCCACGCTTCCGCGGTTCCCATGACGCGGGCGCGGCGACGCACCTGCTCAGTAACACGCTGCCCCGTGAATTCTTCCAACGCCACCGGCTGCTCCACCGAGCGGGCCACCCTGGGTTCGGCTCCGAGGAGGCTGACGTCCGAGGCCGGATAGCGCCGCAGCTCGTGCTCCGGGTTGAAGCGCCCGGTGAGCAGGTAACTGCCGGTGAAGAAGGCCAGTTCATGCGGCCGCAGGAGCAGGGGAAAGAGCCATCGTTTGGAGCGAAACAAAGCTTCAGTGCCTTTTCTGCAATCATTGCTCGGCTTGTAGGCGCCAGGCATCTGTGTGAAGCGGAAAACGCGGAGGTGCAGAGCTGCGTGCTTGCCGCCGTAATGGGTAAACGATTTGGCGATAGCCTTGGGGCTGGTGATGGTGAAATCGTTGATGCGATCGGCGCGGGCGGAGCCGGGAAAATAGGTGTTTAAGATCCTGCCGGCAAAGTCGGCACAGTTGTTGGTGAAGCCGTTGTAACGGTTGATGTTGGGAGAGGAGTTGAGCAATTGCATCACCTTGAGGTCCTGCTCCAGGGTAGTCCTGGCGAGAAAGAGATAGGTGTCGCGGACGAAAGTGGATGCCACAAGGTCGCGCCAATTTGCGTCTGGATCGGAACGGCATTCAGGCCCAGTGCAGGTCTTCGGCATGGAAATCTGACGATACCTTTCCTGCAGCGCCAGGCGTACCGCCGGCCAGGCAAGCAGTGGGCGATCAGCTTCGTCCTCGACGCCATACAAGTAGACATCGAGGGGGACGGCATTCCATTCATAATTTTGGTCCTCGCCGAGCCGGTTGTAATTGCTCACCACGACCCCAGGTTCGCCGGCCTGGCAAAGACGCAGCTTCAGGGGAGATTCGGCACAGAGGCGCGAGAAATACAAAGCGGCGTGTCCGGAACTGGTCCAGCCGTTGACGCCCCCGCCGAAGGTTTCGTTGAGAAGCAGCCCGACGTCGGCGTGCAGTTGAGAGCAGGCAGCCAGGAGCATGAAGGCCATGAGCCGAAGCAGGCCGGTGAGCCGATGCGCATGGAAGAGCATGGAAGCGTCAACCCCAAAAAGCCGCAACCGTTGCAATGCAACCTGTGGCAGCCTGAGCTATTGGTTTAGATGCAAGCCTGGTGGCGCATTATGGCCGTGAACCCGTCAGAAACCGGTTTGCGCGAGGACGGGGTGAATCCCGGTTACGGGCTTACCCGGGATTTTCCGGTCATCCCCCGCAGGACGCAGGTCTCTATTATATATAGTGCAGCCAGTTTTCCGTTTTCTCAGGAACGGCTAGGCGTGAACGGCGCGAGCCAGCGAGGGCGCCAAGGCAACCACTTCAGTCCCCCTGCCTGGTGTGGTGTGGATGAGGAATCTTCCGCCAACGCTGCGCATGCGCTCCGCCATCCCTGCCAGTCCCATGCCTTGGGCTGCCGACGATTCCAGTTCAAAGCCTATTCCGTTATCAATGATGCGAAGCTCGTGGGCATCATCCTCCCAAAACAGGCAGAGTGAGACGCAGGTTGCTCCGCTGTGGCTGAGAGCGTTATCCACGCTTTCCTGAGCGACGCGGTAGAGGGAGACGGCAACGTCCCAAGGGAGAGCGGGGATGTCCCCGAACTGCGTATAAACGATGCGAGTCCCCGAAGGGTCGCTCAACTGATCGCACAAGGTCTTCAAGGCAGCGGGCAAGCCCACACTTTCCAGGCTGGGAGGGCGGAGCTGCCGGGAAAGGCGGGAAATATCATCCATGATCTCCGCGGCATGCTGGCGCAGCCGGAAGGATTCCGCGGCCAGCTTTTCCGAGGTGTCAGAACTCTGGGCCAGAGAACTGAGTTCGATCGTGAGGGCAGCCACGCGTTGGGCCACGTCCTCATGCAAATGCTGCCCGATGAGTTTGCGTTCCCGTTCCTGGGAGTCAATCAGCCGGGCGCTGAGCTGGTGCAGCCGTTCTTCCGATGCGCGAAGGGCGGACGCGCCGGCCTGCTGTTCCTTGAGGACGGTGGCCAGGGCAAGGAGAGGAAATGAGATGACGATCATGAAAAGCTGAAAGGAAAGAACGGCGGAGGAAAGAGGAACGTCATCAAACGGGGCCCGTCCCGCAAAAATTCCGAAAACGGCGAAGGCGCTGATGACAGAGAGAGAACCGGCGGCGCCAAATGGTCCGAACCGGGTGGCTGCCCAGAGAAGGAACGGCATGGGCAGGTACAGCAGAAAGAGAGAGTCCTGAGCATTACTGACGAAGACCAAATACCCAGACAAGGAAATCCCCGCGATCAGGCAGGCCGCTTCCCAATAGCGCTTTCGTGGCAACGCCAAGGCTTGCCGCCAGTTCATCGCGAGCAAGCAAAGGAGCATAGGGGTGAACACCAGAGCGGCGAGCACGTTACCGAGGAGCCACGCACGGAAAGCGAGGAAGAAATCAGCGCCCGAAAGGTATCGTGAAACCCCGCCGGCAGCGGCCGAAAGCAGAGGGACACCGGCCACGGCGATCAAAGAGTAGACGAGAAATTGCCGCAAGGTGTCAAAGCGAAGCTTCCGGCCGATGAACCGCTGGATCAGCGTAGCGGAGAGCAGCGCTTTCATCGAGTCATTCGCGTAACAGGCGATCAGAAGCCACGGAGGCACGCCGGTGGGCACAAAGATGAAACGCATGGGGAGGGCCGCCAAGAGGTAAAACCACCAAGTGTTACGCGGGGACCAAAGCAGAGCACATAGCAGAATGGAATCAGGGAACCAGAACGCAGTTACCGAGCGCAAAAGCGATCCATATCCGAATGCAACAGAAAAAGCGACGACAAAGATGAGGGCACCGCGCCAACCGGGCCACTTCAATGGCGGCGCCCACCGCGCGGGCCATGAGCGAAGGGATTTAGCCGGAGGGCCGGGGACGGCATTCCGGTTTCCGGACAGAAGCGGGCGAATGACTCCAGCGTCCACTTTTTCCCCTTTCTACCCTCAGCTGCGCGCGGGGGGGTGGATTCTGGTTCGGCCGCGCGTATCAAGGTGTTGGCCAGAACCTGGTGTTGGCCAGGACTGGCAAGCGACATCCCGCACAGTTCAAGAAATCACGTCTCTGCGCTCTGATTTCCAGTTGATGAAAGCGAGTGCGCTGGCGGGGCGTCTGCACTTTCATCCGTTAAGGGACTATAAAAATAGTCTTATTTTATGTCTATACGTAGTTTTGCAGGGTTGCTGGATGGAGACGCTCTCAACCCACGGCACCACAGTTTTTCGTTGCAAAATCCTGCCTGGCTGTGTTAGTGTAAGTCGTTTTTATACAAAGACTTACGGTTAAGTCTTTGGGCCTAAGGACAACCCAGGAATACGTCGATATTCCCTGGGTGCAAATGGGGATTGGGATTGGTCAACCCCCGGGGATACATCGGGGATGATTATGACTAAGTTGTTTAGATTCATAGTTGACTCAGGGGAGGGGTGGAGTGAGATCGGGTGATCGAGTGATCGGTAGATCGGGGGATCGACTGCGGTGGGCTGTCTGCTTCGCGCTCGTCCTCCTGGCGTCTGCTACGGCAGGCTGGGGACAGAGTCCTAATGGTATTCCCCGCAGTTTGGCGCGGGAACGGGCAGCCCGGATCGTGGAGCTGCGGTCTGAGATTCAATTCGACCTGGTACCCCGCGCCCCGAGTACAGCCGGGCACGAAGAGCTCATTTTTAAACTCAAAACGGCGGGGCCGCTTCTGCTCGATTTCCGCGAAGGCACAGTCAGCAAGGTGCGGGTGAACGGGAAAGAAGCCCAAGCCAAGATCGAGAACGGTCACATCGTGCTTCCCGCGGAGTTGTTGAAGATCAGGCCGAATGCGGGTGAGAAGAAGAAACCCAACGAACCGCTCACCGATAACCTTGGGCGTCCGTTCAAGCCGGACGCGATCATCGGCGGTTTCAACAAGGACGAGCTTCCAGAAGAGGGCGCGGGCCCGGACGATAACCTTGTCGAGATTGATTTCACCGCTCCCATTGGGCCCGCGGGGAAAGCCATCACCCGTTTTGAAGACAAAGATGACGGCAGGGAATACTTGTACACGTTGTTTGTGCCCATGGACGCTGAGATGGCGTTTCCATGCTTCGACCAGCCGGACATCAAGAGCAAATTTCAATTGATTCTGACTGCACCGGAAGACTGGGTAGCGATTTCGACCACCGATCCGCAGCAGATCTTTTCCACTGAAGGGGGGAAGCGGAAGACCTATTTCACGCCGACACCGCCGATCAGCACGTATGTGCTGGCCTTTGCCGCAGGACCATTCTTCAAAATCAACGGCAGGGAAGACAATGAGCCGACGATTTTTGTGCGCCAGTCAAAGTTCAAGCGCGCCCAGGAAGAAGCGCAGGAAGTCCAGCAGATCACGGGGCAGGGGACCAAGTATCTTGAGCAATATTTTGACAAGCGGTTTCCGTTTGAGAAATACGATCTGGTGCTGATTCCCGGATTTCCA
>Ga0316628_100003944_pt1 | contig 11534 bp, 2 predicted proteins | sample OWC_Aug_M2_C1_D5_FD_207648 | JGI IMG/M metagenome (GOLD analysis project Ga0316628, IMG submission 207648) | Wetland soil microbial communities from Old Woman Creek delta, Ohio, United States - OWC_Aug_M2_C1_D5_C | ecosystem: Environmental > Terrestrial > Soil > Wetlands | place: USA: Ohio... | reverse complement strand
GTCAGGGTCGAAGGCCGTAGCTCGGCCAGCAGCAGGCGCATATCGGCCTGCGCGCCGCGCGTTAACCGTCGCAAATCCTCCAGGGACCGGCGCCCCTCATCCGGGTCTCGCTCCCACAGGCGCGGCAGAACTTCGGCGATCAGGCCGGCGGAGAAGAGCGACTGGTTGACAGCGTCGTGCAGGTTCCGAGCCAGGCGCTGCCGTTCCTGCAGCGCGGCGAGCGCTTGGGCATGTTCGTACAGTTCGGCATTGACCATTGTAATCGCAGCCTGGTTAGCCACGGTCAGGGCCAGGTCGGCATGGTGGACAGTGAAGTAATCCCGCTCGGCATGAGCAACCCCTATGGCCCCAATGACGCGGCCCTTCACTGCCAGGGGGACCCACATCCATGCTTGCACCCCCTCCAACAGCACGGCTGCCTGATCGACCAGGAGCGAGCGGAGAAACCGCGCCGGCGGGTCAGTGCCCCACACGTCGGCGATGCGGTAAGGCCGGTGTCCTTTGAACAGCCCTGCCAGAGTTTCAGAATTTTCCAGCCAGATTCGGAAGGGCATGGCCTGTTCTAGACGTTGCGGCCCGTGCACAGCCAGGGCTACCAGGGCCGAGTCGTCCAGCTTAAAAAGTCCGGCATGTGTATAATCGATAATTACTCGCAGTTGGTCGAGGATCAAGCCCGGCTGCAGTTCCAGAGCGGAAGCCAGTGTTTGGGAGATCTCCAGCAAGGTGGACTGTTCGCGCGTGCGCGCTTCTACCCGCTCTTGGAGCAGCCGCTCTGCCTGGACCCGTTGGTTAACGTCACGAACGATACTCAATACGCATGGACGATCCTGATAATTAAACGTTATCCCGTGCAGCTCTACATAGAACAGCGTGCCATCCCGGTGTAGGTGGACCTCCAGAGATTCGGACCGGCCCTTTGATTGAACCGCCTGGACATACGCACGGAATAACTCCTGACTCTCGGGGTGGATGAAGCAGGTCGGGAGCATGCCAATGAATTCCTCGCGAGTATAGCCGTGCGTAGTACACGCCGCAGGATTGGCCTCGATCACCAGGCCAGTCTCCAAATCATTGATGATCAACCCGTCACTGGCGGTTTCGAAGATGTTCTGATAGAGCCGTTCCTTTTCTTTAGCCTGTGATATGTGGTTTTGGTCCCTGGTTTGCAGCGCTGCCAGCGCAGCTTGAAGATCTTCCAGCAAGATCTGTTCTGGTGATCCAGCGGGCCAGCGCTTGAGAGGAATGGCAGGCGGCGCATCTGGGGAATGAGCGGTTTGCTGGAGCAGGCTGGACAACAGCGCATAGAAATCGTCCAAAGAAGACATAGGATATAGTGTACTCCAGACCCGCGTGGTTGTCACCCTATCGCATTTTCTAACTAATGAACCCGATGGATGCGAAAATCAGCCAACACAGTGGAGTATAATTATAAAAACCCAGAAAAGGGAACTAATATTTCTCATCTTTGCCCACTAAAATTGGTTCTGTAAAGTCTCCCTACAACCGAGCGCCGGGAAACCAAGCCTTTTTCTGCGCGAGTTGTGTGTCGTTATTTGAGGAGGGGTGATGTTTAAACGGATTCTCCTTCCATTAGATAGCTCTAAATTGGCGGAGTGTGTTTTACCGCATCTGGTCGCGATTGCCCGGACCTGCGAGCCAGAGGTGCTGTTGATTCGCGTCTCGGAACCTTTTGGCGTGACAGCGCGCTTGCGCATGATTGACCCCGTGGATTGGCAAATCCGTAAAGCTGAGGCAGAGAGTTATCTCTCTGGTATAGCTGAACGCTTACAGAATGCCGGTCTGCGGGCATCCACGCATCTTTATGATGGCAGACCCGCCGAACAGATTATTGAAGTTGCCCACTCTTGGAATGCAGACCTGATTTTGATGAGCAGCCACGGGCAGAGTGGTTTAAGTCCGTGGAATGTCAGCAGCGTTGTGCAGCAGGTCATCCTGCGCGCACACCGCTCCATCATGATCATCCGAGCCTATCAACCCGTGACCGCCGATCTGACAGGCCTGCGTTACCGCAAGATCTTCCTCCCGTTGGATGGTTCCCAGCGAGCGGAAATGCCACTGTCGTTAGCCGAATCTCTGGCACGTGCCCACAGCAGCGAGATCCTGGCTGCCCACGTTGTTCGGCAGCCGGAACTGCCTCGCCGGACCTCCGCTTCGCAGGAAGACCTGCTGCTGGTCAACCAATTAACGGAGCGGAATCGAGCCGAAGCGATCAAATATCTGGAAGACCTGAAATCTCGGATAGACATACCCATCCAGACGAAACTGGAGGTCTGCCCTAGTATCAGCCGCTCCTTGCACCAGATCGCGGATGAGAACGAAGTAGATCTGACGATTTTAAGCGCCCACGGTTATTCCGGCGACACTCGCTGGCCCTTTGGCAGCGTGGGGCTCGGCTTTATCGTTTACGGCAGCACACCGCTGCTGATCCTGCAGGATCTGCCGACCAACCGGATCGAGCCAACTCGGGCGGAGATCGCCGCCCGGGAAACCGGAGGCCACTAGACCGTGCTGGATCAGGCTCCCGTCATGCCGGCAGGACCGCAACGCGAGACCCAGCCGGACAACCCGTCGGTCGACCTGGCGGCTCAAGGTCGCTGGCTGGCAGAAGATCACCGCCGCCATGCCCAGCTATCGTCTGGTGTAGGTCACAGCTCACCAAGCCCGGCAGTGCTCTTGTCGGCGCGTCTCCCCCGTTTTACCTCAATACTGAAAGAAGCTGCCGGTCGCTTGCAAACGCAAACCTCGAAAGCCGGACAGCTCTCGCCGGCCGCTGAATGGATGCTGGATAACTATTATATTGCAGCGCAGGCGCTCCGCGAAGTGCAGCAAGATCTGCCGCCACACTATGAGCGCCAGCTCCCCCTCTTGCAAGCAGGGCGCCCGCGCGTCTACCACCTCTCCGCAGAGATCATCCAAACCGAGAATGCCCTGCTCGACTTGGGGCGTGTCGAGCGCTTCGTAGAGGCCTACCAGGAAGTGCTCCCGCTCACTATGGGTGAGCTGTGGGCACTGCCGATCATGCTGCGCCTGGGGATTCTGGAATGCCTTTTGGCGGCGGCTGCCCGGCTCACAGAGCTCGCGGGGGAGGTGAATACTGAGACTGTACCTGGTTTTAAGTCCCCTGGACAACTCGACGACCAGCTCATGGTGGAAAACTGTATCCGCAGCTTGCGAGCATTGGCAGTTTATGATTGGAAGCGCTTCTTTGAAACCTTAAGTCTAGTCGATTTTACCCTGCGCCAGGACCCGGCGAGGCTATATGCCGGGATGGACTTTGAGACACGCGACCGTTACCGGAAAGCCGTGGAAGAAATTGCCAATTCTGGGCAGGTTGATGAACTGGCGGTTGCCAGAGGTGCCCTTAGCCTGGCACGCGCTGCGGTAGACAAGCTTACCCCCTCGCAAGAATCACTGGATCCGGATGGTCAAAAAGACCTGAACGATCAGCCGGACGGCTGGGATGGATTCCGCTCGCTACCTGACGCCCATATCGGGTATTATCTCCTGGGCCAAGGCCGCCCGGCGCTGGAACAGGCTGCCAGGTACACTCCGCAAGGCTGGCGGCGGTTGGAGCGCTTCATTCGCAGCCAACCTACCCTACTTTACCTGGGATCGATTGCATGCCTCTCGTTGGGATTGATTATGATCCCTCTGGTCTTTTCCGCTATGGTCAGGGCGCCTGCAGCCGGACTCCTGTTGGTTTTTATTCTCGCCTTGTTTCCATCGCTAACGATCGCTGTGGAGTTGGTCAATTGGGTAGTCACCCGTATCGTCAAGCCTGAGGGCCAACCGCGTATGGATTTCAGCCGGGGATTACCAGAGGAGTGCGCGGCCATGGTTGTCATACCTGCCATGCTCTCCGGACCGGATGAGGTCGATTCGCTGGTGGGCCAACTAGAGCAGCACTACCTGCGCAACCCCGATTCGGGGCTTTTCTTTGCCTTGGTGACTGATTACATGGATTCCCCGACGGAAAACCAGCCCGCTGATACAGGCCTGGTCGAGAGAGCGCGGCAGGGGATTCGCGGTTTGAATGAAAAATACCCGCCGATAGGATCGGGTCGATTCACTGAAGGGCGCTTCGCCCTCCTTCATCGTGGGCGGCAATGGAACCCCTCCGAAGGCGTTTGGATGGGCTGGGAGCGCAAGCGCGGCAAGCTGCACGAGCTAAATCGCTCGATCCTGGCAGTGCAAGGTGTCTCCCTGGACGGTGCTTCTCCGGATACCGAGGCCTCATTCCCAATCCGTGAGGGGGATCTATCGATGCTTCAGCGCGTGCGCTACGTCATCACCCTGGACGCTGACACGATCCTGCCCCGCGATGCTGCCCGGGAATTGATTGCGGTCCTGGCTCATCCCCTGAACCGCGCCCGTCTCAAACCGGCAGGAGCGGGTGAATGCGGCGAAGAAGTCGTTTCGGGATATACCATTCTCCAGCCGCGTACCGATATTAATCCGCTCAGCAGCGGCGTCTCTTACTTCACGCGGATTTTCTCGGGGGATACCGGCCTTGACCTTTACACCCGGGCTGTATCGGATGTCTACCAGGACCTCTTTGGAGAAGGCAGCTATGTCGGCAAGGGGGCCTACGAGGTTAACAGCTTCGAGCGCAGCCTGGAGAGCTGCATCCCCGAAAATTCCCTGCTCAGCCACGACCTGCTAGAGGGCATTCATGGTCGCACAGCTTTGGTGACCAGTACCGTCCTGATCGAAGACATGCCGCCTAATTATCTAGTGCATACCCGCCGGCTGTACCGTTGGATGCGTGGTGATTGGCAGCTCCTGCCGTGGCTGTTCTCGCGCCGCCTGTCGGCGATCAGCCGTTGGAAGGTTTTGGATAACCTGCGGCGTAGCCTGGTGGCCCCGGCTCTTCTGTTGTTAATCCTGGCCGGTTGGCTGGTCCTGCCCGGCTATCCTGGGGTCTGGACGGTTGCTGGGGTCTTCGTCTTGGCCATCCCTGTCTTGACCGGATTCTGGACAGCGCTGCGCAGACGCCTGAACAGCCAGCCGGTGCGCCAGACCGAGGCTTCTCTAAAGAACAGCTTTTTCCGCTGGCTGCTGGCTCTGGCGTTATTGCCTTATGAAGCGCAGATCGCGGTAGACGCCATTCTGAGGACTCTGGTTAGACTGGCAGTCACCCGTCGCAGTATGCTACGCTGGACAACCAGCGCCCAGGCTGCCCTCCGCCTGGGTGATCAAGGTGCCCTGGCGACCTGGCTACAGATGGTTTTTTCTCCAATCCTGGCGATCGTTCTAGTTATCCTGGTCGCCCTGTTTCGCCCAGCCGCACTGGCCTGGGCGGCCCCTCTGTTGGCAGCCTGGTTTCTGGCTCCCGGGATAACCGTCTGGGTCAGCCGACCTCTGCCGCGGCACGCGGAGGAGCTGGACAGCGGGCAGAAACGGGAGCTGCGCCGGCTGGCGCGCCGCACCTGGCTTTTTTTTGAACAGTTCATCGGCCCAGAGGACCAGTGGTTGCCCCCCGATCATTTTCAGGAGGCGCCCCTGGGGATCGTCACCCATCGCACCTCACCGACCAATATCGGCCTGGCGCTGCTTTCTGCCCTGGGGGCGTACGACCTGGGCTATCTTGAGGCCCTCACCCTGTCCACGCGCCTGACCTCCTCCCTTGATACGCTCGAGAAGCTGGAGCGCTACCGGGGTCACTTTATTAACTGGTATGACACGCGCAGTCTGAATCCATTGCAGCCTCGCTACGTATCCACGGTGGATAGCGGCAACCTGGCGGCCTGCCTGTTGGCGCTGCGCCAGGGCTGCCTGGAAGTCCCTGGCAACCCAGTCTTGCGCTGGGATTCCTTCGAAGGCTTGCTGGATGCCATCGACCTGTTGGATGTGGTGTTCCGTGACCTGGATGCCCCTTCTCTGCGACCGGCGATCCATGAGTTGAGAAGTGCTCTCAGCTCTATAGTTCAAGCCATCCAATCTGTGAAAGAAGAGCCCGCACGTTGGATGGATTTACTTTCTAATCTAAGAGGCAGTGGGAACGGTCAGGTTTCCAAGCGGAGTTGGTCCGACCTCGACCGGCTCATTGTAGAAGTGGTGGAAACCCACGCCCCAGAATTAGGACCAGAAAACCTGCGCCGCCTTCGGTATTACAACCGGGGAGCGCGGCAGCAGCTCAATAGCATCCAGCGCTGCGTTGATTTCCTCCTGCCTTGGCTCGACTCTTTTAAGAACATACCGACCCCCTTCCTGGATGGGGATTTACCGACCAGCCTGGCAGAAGCATGGCATGCGCTGGGGGTGGCTTTTACCGAGCAGCCGTCTCTGGCCGAGATCCCTGCAGCCTGTCGCGCAGGCCGCCTGGCGTTGAGACAACTCAAGGATTCCATGAAAACTCTGGTCAGCGCCGATTGGGATGATGCGCGCCGCTGGGTGCAAGGCCTGGAGGACACACTGAACACTGGCGGGACGAGGGCTGAAATCCTCGTGATCGGTTTTAAAGAACTGGCGCGTCGCTGCGACGCGCTCTTCCAGGCGATGGATTTTTCCTTCCTGTTCGATTCTCAACGCCAGGTCTTCCATATCGGCTACAACGTCACCACCGGCGGACTGGATTTGAATTATTACGACCTGCTGGCATCGGAAGCGCGTCTCACCAGCCTGGTGGCCATCGCCAAAGGCGAGGTCCCGCAGAGTCATTGGCTGCATCTCGGCCGCCCCTTTACGCGTGTAGACGGGCGGCAGGCACTCATCTCGTGGAGCGCCACCATGTTCGAGTACCTGATGCCGCGCTTGATGGTGCGCAGCGAACCCGGGACCCTGCTTGGCCAAACCCTGGAAGTGGTAGCCGACCGCCAGATCGAATATGGGCGCGAGAAAAACATCCCCTGGGGGATTTCGGAATCGGGGTACTTCCGCTTTGACGCGAACCAATTCTATCAATACCGCGCCTTTGGGGTGCCAGGGTTGGGTTACAAGCGCGGTTTGGCCGATGACCTGGTCATTACCCCCCACGCTTCGCTGCTCGCGCTGTCGCTGCGCCCGGGCGCGGTTCTTCAAAATATGCAGCGCCTCAAGCGGCTGGGAATGCTGGGGATGTATGGTTTTTATGAAGCAGCCGACTTCACCCCGGCGCGCCTCGCTGTGGGCCAGGAGACAGCGATCATACAATCCTACATGGCTCACCACCAGGGGATGATCATGCTCTCGTTGGTCAATTATTTGCAAGGGGATGCGATGGTCCGGCGCTTTCAGCGCGACTCGCGTATCCAAAGTGTAGAACTGCTGTTATTGGAGCAGATTCCAAGAGATGTCCCAATCGAGCGGCCGAATACCGAAGGTTCAACGGGATTGCGAGTCATAGCACCCCGCAACCTTGCCAGCCCCTGGCAGGTGGATCCGCAGGCGCCGCAGCCCAGGGCGCATTACCTCTCTAATGGTCACTACAGCATCCTGATTACCGCCGCGGGCGGCGGGTACAGCGCCTGGGAGGACATTGATCTGACCCGTTGGCGGCCCGATACCACTCTGGATAATTGGGGGTTCTGGATCTACGTCCAGGACCAGGAGAGCGGCGCGGCCTGGTCGTCAGGTCTCCAGCCTGCGTTAGTGATTGGCGATGAGCATGAGGTCTTCTTTAGCAGTCACTTTGCCGAGTTCCGCCGCCAAGACGGCTCCCTGGCTCAGGTGACTGACGTCTTCGTCGCCCCGGAAGACGATGTGGAGGTTCGCCTGGTGACCCTGACGAATCATGGGGACCAGCCGAGGCGTCTGCGGTTGACCAGCTATGGAGAGGTCGTCCTCGCTCCCCAGGTTGCTGACGCCCGCCACCCAGCATTCAACAAGCTGTTCATCGAAAGCGAGCCACTGCCAAGGGGCAATGGTTTGTTGTTCCGCCGCCGGCCGCGTTCCAAGTCGGAAGAAGGGATTTATCTGGCCCATGCACTGGTGACCAAACCGAGCGAGATCACGGTTGTGCGGCCCAGGCTGGAAACAGACCGCGGCCGGTTCTTGGGGCGCGGCCGCACTGCCCGACGTCCGGCTGCCCTGGAAACTGGCTTGCGGCCTGGAACCGGGGTCTCACTGGACCCGATCTTTTCGATTAGCCAATTAGTCTATCTGCCGCCCCATGGCACACTGCGCCTGGCTTTCCTGACGTCCGCAGCTCGCTCGGCGGAGGGCTGCCGGGCCATAATAGATCGCTACTCATCGCTGGGTGCAATCCAGACAACCCTGGAACAGGCCCGGGTGCTCGCTGAAGTAGAAATGAACGAACTGGAGATCTCCAACCCCCAGTTGAAGGATTTTCAAACCCTGTTGTCTTTGTTGGTTTTCCCATCTCCTGCGCTGCGGGCCAGCCCTGAGCGGTTGGCTGCTAATCAGAAAGGCCAGCCAGGACTGTGGCCTTTTGCAATTTCCGGGGATTACCCCATCCTCCTGGTCGAGATTGGGGACGAGCAGGAGCTTGCCCTGGCTCGAGAGCTGCTCCAGGCGCACACCTACTGGCGCAGGCGCAAGCTCATGATCGATCTGGTGTTTTTAGACAAGCAGGGCACCAGCTATAACCAGGAGCTCAGCTCGCAGATCTACCGCCTGGTCGCGAGCACGGAGAGTGAAGGATGGCTTAACCGGCGCGGGGGTATCTTCTTGCTCCATGCAGACCAGATGGAAGAGGCGGACCGGGTCCTCTTGGAAACGGCAGCGCGGGTGGTGCTGGACGGCGCTCGGGGGACTCTGGCTGAGCATCTTCAGCACACCCCGGCGCTCGAGCACAAGCCGTCCAGGCTGCCACCCTTTTCTCCGGCGCTGCCCGACGGGGTAGACCCACAGCCGACAGTACCCCTGCCTCGTCCGCAAGATCTGCTTTATGACAATGGCCTGGGCGGTTTCAGCCCGGATGGGAGCGAGTATTGCATCTACCTGGCGCCCGGACAGGTTACTCCTGCTCCCTGGGTCAACGTGATCGCAAACCCGCACTTCGGTTTCCTGGCATCCGAGTCCGGGCTGGGCGTTTCCTGGGCCGAAAATAGCGGCGAAAACCGGCTGAGTCCTTGGGGAAACGACCCGGTCTCCAATGAGCCACGCGAAGCGTTGTATTTACGGGATGAAGAAACGGCTATCGTCTGGTCGCCCACTTCACAGCCGGCTCCTGCCCTGGCCCCCTATCTGGCGCGCCACGGCGCCGGGTACACGATCTTCGAGCACCACAGTCACGGCCTGCGCCAGCGGCTACGGGTGTTCACCCCGCCGGATGCCCCGCTTAAAATCCTGCAGCTCCATTTGGAAAACACCTGGGACCGGGCGCGGCGCATCACCGCCACCTATTACGTCGAATGGGTGTTGGGGGTAAGCCGAGATGGCTCTCAGCAGTATTTGATCCCGGAATTCAATAGCGACCCTCAGGCTTTGCTGGTACGCAATCCGTATAATACCGAGTTCTCGGAGCGTGTGGCCTTCGTTTCAGCCAGCAACCCTCTGCACGGCCTCACCGCCGACCGGACGGAGTTCCTCGGTCGGCTGGGCAGCCTGGAGGGGCCGGCTGCCCTCAAGCGCATTGGCCTGGCAGGGACAGTGGAGGCGGGGCTGGACCCCTGCGCCGCTCTACAACTCCACATCGATATCCAGCCTGGCGCTTCAGAACAAATTTACTTCGTGCTGGGCCAGGCCGAGGACCGGGATGCCGCCCTGGCTTTGGCACGCCGCTACCAGGACCCACAGCAAGTGCAGACTGCCTGGGAGTCCAATAACAGGTTTTGGAATGACCTACTGGGTGCAGTGCAGGTTCATACCCCCGAGCCCGCATTTGACCTGCTGATCAACCGCTGGCTTCTATACCAGACCCTGGCCTGCCGCATCTGGGGGCGAACCGCCTTCTATCAATCTGGCGGAGCCTATGGGTTTCGCGATCAGCTCCAGGACATACTGGCGCTGTTGCACGTCGCTCCGCAACTGGCCCGCGAGCACTTGTTGCGCGCCGCCCGGCACCAGTTCGAGGCCGGGGACGTGTTGCATTGGTGGCACTCGCCTTCCGGGCGCGGTGTGCGCACCCGTATGAGCGACGATATGCTCTGGCTGCCTTATGTGACCGCTGAATATGTCAGCCTCACCGGCGATGATACGGTCTTGACCGAGAAGGTCCCCTTCCGGCGTGCGCCCCTGCTGGAACCGGGGCAGGGCGAGAGCTATGGGCAATACCCGGAAACCAGCGCAACTTATACCTTATTCGAGCATTGCCGCCGTGCGCTGGAAAAGGGGATGACTTCCGGTAAGCATAATCTGCCCTTGATGGGCGGCGGGGATTGGAATGACAGTATGAACCGGGTGGGGATTGAAGGCCGCGGCGAGAGCACCTGGCTGGGTTGGTTTCTTTATAGCACCCTCAACCGCTTTGCCGACCTGTGTGAGCGGCGTGGCCAGGAAGAGCCGGCCGCCGGTTATCGCCAGCGCGCCTCCGACCTGGCCCAAGCCATCGAACACAGCGCCTGGGACGGGGAATGGTACCTGCGCGCTTTTTATGATGACGGCTCTCCCCTGGGCTCCTCAGAGAACCAGGAATGCCAGATCGATTCAATCGCCCAATCTTGGGGGGTCCTTTCTGGCGGCGGGGACCCGCAGCGCGCCGCCCAGGCCATGCAGTCAGTCTCCGAGCACCTGGTGCAACGCAGTCAGCGGCTGGTCCTGCTGTTTACGCCTCCCTTCGACAAGACCCTGCGCGACCCTGGTTACATCAAGGGCTACCCTCCCGGTGTGCGCGAGAACGGTGGACAGTATACACATGCTGCCCTGTGGTCTGCTTGGGCTTTTCTCGGATTGGGACGGATCGAGGAAGGGTTTGAATTATTCCAGCTACTGAACCCAATCCTGCACGCCGACACCTCTGAAAAAGCCGTTCATTACCGGGTAGAACCGTATGTAGTTGCGGGGGATGTCTCCGGCGCTCCGCCTTTCACCGGGCAGGGCGGCTGGACGTGGTATACCGGGTCCAGCAGTTGGATGTACCGCCTGGGCCTGGAGGGGTTTCTGGGTTTGAAGAAGAGAGGGGATCGGCTTGAAGTGGACCCACGCATTCCCCGGGACTGGCCTGGCTTTCGTGTCACATACCGGTTTGGACCGGCAACCTATGAGTTTCAGGTGGAGAATCCGGGTCACGTCAACTACGGAGTGCAGCAAGTGTCTTTAAATGGCCGGATGCTCCCGGACAAGGTGATCCCTCTCTTGCAGGATGGTGGTAACTATACGGTACTGATTGTCATGGGCTGAGCATCTCCTGCATTCCTACCTTTGAATCTGAACCATTGGCCTTTTCTTGCTCCTCATGGGCGTAGGCAAGGTTACCAGCACCCTACATGGCGCGAGCGAGCTTATCCTATCGGTGTAAGCCCGCCCGGACTACGAACCACTGTTCTCAATCCTAGACGGACTGCGCCCGGATGCCGAACGGCACTACTGGATAGAGCGCTGCGAGTCAGAAACGGACACATGTGACATAGAGGTAGATTCTGGATAGATAAGTACCAGTGTCGAAATTTTGTTGCAGATGTCCCATAATGCCT
>Ga0316628_100003943_pt1 | contig 11535 bp, 5 predicted proteins | sample OWC_Aug_M2_C1_D5_FD_207648 | JGI IMG/M metagenome (GOLD analysis project Ga0316628, IMG submission 207648) | Wetland soil microbial communities from Old Woman Creek delta, Ohio, United States - OWC_Aug_M2_C1_D5_C | ecosystem: Environmental > Terrestrial > Soil > Wetlands | place: USA: Ohio... | reverse complement strand
GAAGCCCACCTGATTGGCGTCCATGAAGCACGGGTCGCACATCATGTTGCAGCGGTTCGTCAGATCCACGGTGAGGACCGAGCCGCGGCCGTGCTTGATGGTGCTCGAACCATGGTTGTGCAGCCGCGCGTCGTTGTGGGCGCGAATGTCGCGGCCGGGGAAATTCTTTTCGATCCATTGCAGGAACTTGACGTCAACGGCCATCATGTCTTCGTAATGGCCATGGATCGGGCAATCCTTCACCATCCAGACCTGGCCGTCGCGCTCGATGATGCGCGCTTTGACCTCGCCGACCTTCTCGGAGAGCAGCGACTGCCAGTTCTGGTCGCCGCTCATGATCTTGTCGCGAGCTTCCTTCACGCAACCCGGGCAGAGTGAGTCGGTCTCTCGAGGCCAGCCCAGTGGAGGCTTGGTCTTCTGCCATGACTTGAGGAGCGGCTTCTCGGACCAGCGGGGGGTAAACGACGGATTGGGTCTGTATTTGTTGAAGTATTGAATGCTGTCGAAGGCCGCGCCCGCTACCGAGGCGACCGCCTGGTCGACGTATTTCATCAGCCGTTGTCCACGGATTCTCGGCATAACGATTGTTCCTCTCTTCTTGCTCTGGCCGCCTCAGCGCGATCCCCTGGGGGGTCGGCGGAACGACTCTCAATGCTGTATCGTCAACTTGCCCTGCGATCTGAAGCCCGCCTGGAACTAACCTGCTGGTCCCAAGACAAGTGGAACCGATAGCGATTTTACGTCCGCTTCCCTGGAGGGGTAAGCAATTTGCGGTGAACAGTCATTTTATCGGGTTGGATGGCACAAAATGTCCGCTGAACGGGGTCGGCGAATCCTCCCAAGAATCAACGTGTTGGACGAAATCGGATGGCCGGCCAGGGCGGGGTGGCCCTCGGTCCTCTGACCCGAAGCTCCCCCCGAGCATGAAGAGCCGGCCGCTCAGTCGGGAAGCCGTCGGGCAAAGTTGGTCTCCCGCGCGCCATCCATGGCCGCCCTCCCGGGGACGACTGCGTTATCATGCTCCCGATGGATCCCAAGGAAGTCCTCAAGCAGCGGGCCGCTGAACTGGGGTTTGACCTCGTGGGAGTCGCGCCCGTCAAACCCGGCCGGGACCTGGAGTTCGCCCGCGCGTGGGTCGGGCGCGGCTACGGCGGCGAGATGGCCTATCTCGCCAATCCCAAACGCTTTGATCTGCGCGAGGTTTTGCCCTCCGTCAAGTCCGTCATTTGCGTTGGACTCATATACGATACACAGTCCCCCTTTTCGACGGAAGTGGGCGAAAAGCAGAAGCCAGAAGTCAGAAGTCGGGAGCCAGGAGGCATTGGGACGACTGAAGGCGAGAATGCTTCGTCGAATTCCCAGTCTCCAGTTGCCAGTTTCGAATCTCCAGTTTCCAATTTCCAGTTTCCAGTTTCCCCCGCGCGCGAAGGCGCACGCGCTTGGGTCAGCCGCTACGCTTGGGGACGCGACTACCACGAAATCATGCGTGAAAAGTTGGAGCGCTTGCGCGCCGCCATCGAGAATCTGGCGCCGGGGATTGAGACTCGCGTCTACGTCGATACCGGCCCGGTTATCGAACGCGCCTTCGCGCGCTTCAGTGGCCTGGGCTGGATGGGCAAAAACACCTGCGTCATCAATAAGGAGAAAGGCTCGTGGTTCTTCCTGGGCGTGATCCTCACGAGTCTGGAACTTGAGCCCGACCTGCCCGCGCCCGACCGCTGCGGCTCCTGTCGCGCCTGCCTCGACGCCTGCCCCACCGGCGCGCTGGTCGAGCCCTACGTCATGGACGCCTCGCGCTGCATCTCCTACCTCACCATCGAACTCAAAGGCTCGATTCCTTTGGAACTTCGCCCCGGCGTCGGTGTCAATATCTTTGGCTGCGACATTTGCCAGGATGTGTGCCCATGGAATAGAAGGAGTCAGAAGTCAGAAGTCAGGAGTCAGGAGAGCAGCTTTCAGCCAATGGCGGTCAGCTATCAGCGCTCAGCGGTCAGCAGTCAGCCTTCGACCGCTAATCAGCTTTCTTCAATCCAAAATCCTCCCGACACCCGACACCCGATACCCGACACCTTTTCTCTCTTCGCTCCTCCCCTGGAAGCGCTCGCCGCTATGACGAAAGAGGATTTCCGCAAAACGTTCGCCCACTCCCCCATCAAGCGGGCCAAGTACCGCGGCTGGCTGCGCAACCTCTGCGTGGCGATGGGCAATTCCGGCGACGCGCGCTTCATTCAGAAGCTGAGAGAATTCACCACGCACCCCGACACCGCGACCCGTGAGCACGCCGAGTGGGCGCTCGGACTCCTGGCACTTTGTGCCGAACCAAGGTAAGCAAGAATTCGCTCTTTGTTCGAGGAGCCGCAGTAGAAGACAGGGCGGACCAAGAGCCTGGCGATACGCTTTCTACCTATTCTCTCTTATGGGGTAGGAAATAGAGCCAAGCAAACAGGCAACATACTACCAAGCAGATGATTGTTAACCACCAGGGGCTAAAAGGAATCGGAAATAGAATGAAAAGGATCAGCCAAGGCCATCGTTTCTTGAAACGAGGAGATGGATCGTTAGCGCCGGTCTCCCCCCAAAGGATGCGTTGCATCCGCGTTCGTTGTTTCTTGGGGGAATGATTACCGTCGTCTGTCCTTCCTGATTCTTCCATCCTAGCTTCCTCTGGTTGTCCGTATCATATTGTCGATCTTCGCTGAACTCAAGGAGCCGCAGCACAAATTCATATCACGACTTCGCTAGGTCTTGTGGCGTGAGGGTAATCTGCGAATTTCCCAGACCTAAATATGCAGGCCTTTGGGCACCATAGGAAGTGACCGCAGGCGGATGCCCATGCAAGTAGAGATGGCGTTGCCGATGGCGGGGGCGAGGCCGACGAGCGGTGTTTCACCCACGGCGGCAGAAGGCTGATACCTGCGGAAACAGAACTTGCAGGAGCAGCGTATCCGCCGGCGGGCAAAGTACCTGCCCACCATTCGGCGAGTGCGGGGCGGAGGGTAGCAGGGGGCAGGCGCAGCGCGCATTCAACCGTGACCCACCCCTGGCGACGGCTCACTCAGGAAGAATTACTTGAGGGAAGCGAAGCGCTTCTCGATTTCCGCCCAGTTGACGACGTTCCACCAGGCCGTGACGTACTCGGCGCGGCGGTTCTGGTACTTCAGGTAGTAGGCGTGCTCCCAGACGTCGATTCCCATCACGGGGTACTTGCCTTCCATGACCGGGCTGTCCTGGTTCGCCGTCGAGTAGATATCCAGCTTTCCGCCCTGGCTCACCAGCCACGCCCAGCCGGAGCCGAAGCGGCCCATGGCGGCGGCGGAGAACTTCTCTTTGAACGTATCGAAACTGCCGAAGGTACTCCTGAGAGCGTCCGCGAGCTTGCCGGAGGGCTGTCCGCCCGCCTTCGGACCCATAATCTGCCAAAACATCGAGTGGTTGATATGCCCGCCGCCATTGTTCCGAACCGCGGTCTTGATGGCATCCGGAACGATGGCGCAGTTCTTGGCGAGCAATTCTTCCACGCTCTTGGAGGCCAGATCGGGCGCCGATTCCAGGGCCTTGTTGAGGTTGGTGACGTAGGCGTTGTGGTGCTTGCCGTGGTGGATCTCCATCGTCATCTTGTCGATGGAGGGCTCCAGGGCGTCAGAAGGATACGATAGGGATGGAAGTGAAAACGGCATGGAACCTCCTCAGGTTTCAAAATTCAATGGGGGCGGGACCTCGACCGGTCCGCCCAGCTTTCTTCAAAAGCTGCGGCGCAGCACATGCGCGCCGAGCCATCGATTTCAGGCGACGTTGCCCTCGTTACAATGTGAGAATCTCAGATTAGACCATGGGCGGGCATCTGTCAAATTGCGGAGAGTCCGTAAATCCGCCGGTCCTGATGAAACTAACACGCTGTCCGCCCTCTCAGAGGAATTACATTTGAGTCATCAGGAAGCCGCGTCGGCACTACAATGGACGTGGATGCCGGCGCGCCGCTTCCGGCGACGGCTGGCTCCTTCCAAGGGCAGTCTTCTGCCCCGGATGGTGAAATGTCCACGCCGCGATTCCGTCACTGTCTCCGCCACGGGCTCACCACCCTCGCCTTTGCGGCCCTGTCTGCAATGCTTCATGACCCGGCCTCGCCGGCGCGGGCGCAAGCAGCCGCGCAGCAGCCGGCGATGAACGAGCAGGCCGCCATCCGAGTGGAAGCGCCTTCCGTGGTTGTGGACGCCATCGTGACCGACAAGAAAGGCCGGCCGGTCAGCGGTCTCACGGCCGAGGACTTCAAGCTCTCCGAGGAAGACGTCCCGCAGAAGATTGTGACCTTCGAGCCGCCGAGGGAGGAAGCCGCCGCGCCGTCCGCCGAGCAAGCTGCCGAAGGGACGGCCGTCGAGCCGAATCTCGAGTCCGCAGCGCACGAATCGCTGAGTCGGAGGTTCATCACGCTGGTCATTGACCTCGGCGATCTCAGGCCCGGCGGCATCAAAACCGCGCGCGATGCCCTGACGCGCTACGTTCAGACGGTGTTGCCCGCGGGCGATTACGTCGCCCTTTACTGGATTGATGCAAGCCTTCATCTCGCTCAACCTTTTACGCAGGACAAACAGCAGATTGTTGAGGCGGTCGAAAAGTTCGGCCGACGAGGCCCGGCGGGACACTTCACAGCAGCCCAGCGGCTTCAGACTCAGGAGGAAGTGCAGGATCTGTTCAGCAGCATTGTGGGCATGCAGGCCGCCTCGAGCCACGCGGACCTAGCCGGTCCGTGCCAACAGCCCGGGAACCACTGGAAATGCCTCAACTTTGGGACGCTGACGCAGTTCCTCCAGACCCAGAACAACTTCCAGGCAAGGGCGGTGTTTGTGGCCCTGCGCGCGATTGCGGAGGCCTATGCGCGCCTGCCGGGGCGAAAGAATGTGATCGTCCTTTCCGAAGGCTTCCCCGATTCCTTGGAGACGCGGCCCGAAATGGCCGCAGTGGTTGACGCCGCCAACCGCTCCAATGTGGCGTTCTACTTCCTCGATCCTGCCGGCCTGGCCGCGGGAAGCGGTGCCGAGAGCGCCAGCATCGAGCAATCGTACGACCAGAAGGCGATCACGGCGGCCATGATCGGCCCGAACTTACAGGAATTGACGGGACTGAATAAATTCGACTGGATGAGCGGAATCGGATGGGACTTGAAAGGGGGGGAGTTCAGCTACATCGCCTCGGCGACGGGAGGATTCGCGATCAGGAACCAGAACGATCTTCTGCCCGGACTGCGACGAATCGACCGGGATTCCCGCGAGTTCTATACTCTCGTCTATCAGCCCACCAACACGACTTACGATGGCGCCTTCCGTCAAATCAAGGTCGAAGTCCTGAAGCCGGGTCTCCATGTCCGCCACCGCGCGGGCTACTGGGCCATCCCGCCGGGTCAGGAAACGATGATGACTCCCGCCGCGGCGCAACTGCTGGCCGGAATCACCAGCGGGTCCCTACACCCGGCCTTCGCTCCGACAGTGAACGCCGCGCTGCTCCTCGCCTCCGACGGCTCGCTCGCCGCGCCGGTCCGCGTGTCGCTTCCTACGGAGTCGGTGAAATTCGAAAAAGATCCGAAGCACGATCAATACCGCACCGGCATCACCCTGGTGCTGGTCGGGCGGGGGAAGGATCGGAGTATTCTCGGCGTTCATCAGCGCTTCCTTTCGCTCGATCTCGACAAGAAGCAGTGGGAGGAATTCCGCAAGAAGGACACTCTCGACATCCAGGCGCGCCTGTCGCTCTCAAAACTGGAGCCCCTGAGCGTCGAAGCGCTCCTGCAGTTCTCGAACGGCACCGTGGCGGTGAGGGAGCAGCCGCTCGAATTGACGGCGGCCCAAGGCCCCGGCCCCCACCTGACGAGCATCCTGCTTTCCAATCGCATCGAGCCGGCGAATGGGCCCGTGGACCCGGAGGATCCCCTCCGCGGCCCGAACTACCAGCTCTACCTTCCCCCCGAGCCCCGCTTTGCCGTCACGGACAAGCTCACGGCAATCCTGGGCCTAGTCGACATTCCGCTTCATCCCCTCACGCGGCGGCCCGATCTGCGGCTTACTTTCCAGATCAAGGCCGGAGGCGTGAAGGTGGCGAGCCTTCCCGCCCAGGAGATTCGTGCCCTGCGGAACCGTCCTAAGAACGACCTGATCGTCCTGAAGCAGTTTGACCTGCAGGGCCTCCGGCCCGGAAAGTACACCTTTGAGGTGGATGCGGAGGACCGCATTAATCAGAGCACGTCTACCCAAACGACAGAATTCGAAGTCGATTAGACGCAAAGTCCCACACCTCAATTCCGCGCCCGGCGAGAACTGTTCCTCCGCGCGGCTTCCGGGCATCTAAAAAGACTGAGCCTCAATGATTTGGGGAAGGGCAACCCCTGCGGCGTCGAAAAATCAGCACTTTCGCTACCCCGTGGTAGAATGGCCGCGGAAAAATCGAGGCCTTGAGGTCGCCGAATCCCGAGAGTGTTCAAACGTTCCGGCTGAGGTCAAAGGGCGATGCCCAGCAAACAACAAAAAAAACCGACCGAATTCACCGAGCTGCCGATTTTGCCGGTGCGCGACACGGTGCTGTTTCCGAACGCCATCCTGCCCCTCACCGTGGGGCGGGAAAGCTCGCTGCGGCTCGTCAACGAACTGAAAGAAGAGGAGCGCTTTATCGGCGTGGTTTCGCAGCGCGACCCGCGGGTGGATAACCCCCAGCCTGTAGACCTGTTCCAGATCGGCACCGCCGCCTACATTCACAAGATCATCAAACTGCCCAACCAGAGCCTGTTCGTCTTTGTCGAAGGGCTGCAACGTCTCGCCGTGCAGGAGGTCGTTCAACAGGAGCCCTATCTGCGCGCCCGTGTCAAGCAGCTTCCCGATATCCTGCCCGATGAGAAGACGTCGGACTTTGAAGCCCTGGTGCGCAGCGTGATGTCGCTCTTCCAGCAGGTCGTGCAGCTCTCACCGACGCTCTCCGACGACCTGCAGACCGTCGTGATGAATATCGACGACCCGGGCCGCCTGTCGGATTTCATTGCCGCCAACCTGCCGTCGCTCTCCTCCACGGAAAAGCAGGAACTGCTCGAGAGCCTCGAGCTCAAGGTGCGGCTCGAGCGGCTGAACCGCATCCTGGCGCGGGAAGTCGAAGTCCTCCAGCTCCGCTCGAAGATCCAGTCTGACGTCCAGGACCAAGTCACGCAGAGCCAGCGCGAGTACTACCTGCGCGAGCAGATGAAGGCCATCCAGAAGGAACTCGGCGAGGCCGATGAGCAGCAGGAAATCGAAGAGCTGCGCAAGAAGATCGAAGCGGCGGGCATGAGCGAGGAGGCCCGGAAAGAAGCCCTGCGCGAGCTGAGCCGGCTCGCCAAGATGTCCCCGGCGGCGGCCGACTATCACGTGACGCGGACCTACCTCGACTGGCTGGTCGTCCTGCCCTGGACGAAAGTGAGCGACGCGCGTGTGGACCTGCGCAAGGCCAAGGAAGTCCTCGACGCCGACCACTACAACCTGGAAAAGGTCAAGGAGCGCATTCTCGACTACCTGGCCGTTCTGCAATTGAAGCCCCAGCTCAAGGGCCCCATCCTGTGCTTCGTCGGGCCGCCGGGTGTAGGCAAGACGTCGCTGGGGAAATCCATCGCCCGCGCGCTGGACCGCAAGTTCGTGCGCATGTCATTGGGCGGCATCCACGACGAAGCGGAAATTCGCGGTCACCGGCGCACTTACATCGGCGCGCTGCCCGGCCAGATCATCCAGGGCATCCGCCGCGCCGAGACGCGCGACCCGATCTTCATGCTCGATGAAGTCGACAAGATCGGGCGGGACTTCCGCGGCGATCCGTCTTCGGCCTTGCTCGAGGTCCTCGACCCCGAGCAGAACTCGCACTTCCGCGACAACTATCTCGACGTGCAGTTCGATCTTTCCAAGGTGCTCTTCATCTGCACGTCGAACATGCTCGACACCGTCCCGCCGGCGCTTCTCGACCGCATGGAGGTTCTGGAACTGCAGGGTTACACCGAGGAGGAGAAGATCGAGATCGCTTTCCGACATTTGATTCCGAAGCAGACCGAAGAGCACGGAATCAAGAGCCCCGAGCAGATTGAATTCACGCGGGACGCGCTGCGCAGCGTGATCCGCCACTACACGCGGGAGGCCGGCTGCCGGAACGTGGAGCGCGAGATCGCCACCGTCTGCCGCAAGCAGGCCCGCAAGATCGCCGAGGGCTCAACGGAAAAGCTCACCGTCACTCCGGAAAACGTGCGCGATTACCTGGGGATCCAGCGCTTTCGTCTCGAGACCGAGCTCGTAGAGCGCACGCGCCAGCCGGGCGTGGCCGTCGGCCTGGCGTGGACACCCACGGGCGGCGACGTGCTGTTCGTCGAAGCCAACGCCATGAAAGGCGGCAAGGGCTTCACCATGACCGGCCACGTGGGCCAGGTCATGCAGGAATCAATGCAGGCCGCGCTCGCCTGGGTGCGCGCGCACGCGGGCGACTACGGCATCGACCCCGACTTCTTCCAGTCCAACGACATTCACATGCATGTGCCTGCGGGTGCGATCCCCAAGGACGGCCCCTCGGCGGGCGTTACGATGGTTACCGCGCTCGTCTCCGCGCTTACCCGGCGGCCCTTGCATGAGCGCGTCGCCATGACCGGCGAGATCACGCTGAGTGGGCAGGTGCTGCCGGTGGGCGGCATTAAAGAAAAGGTCCTGGCCGCCAAGCGTGCCGGCGTGCGCGAAATCTTTCTGCCTGCCGACAACGAGCCCAACGTGCATGAGGACTTGGGCCCAGAGATGCTGGAGGGGCTGGAACTCCACTACGTCAAGTCGATCCACGAAGTCGAAGAGTTGGCGCTCGAAAAGGATGCGGTGCCCGTCCAGCCCAGCCAGCCGACTCGCGAGGTGACCTTCGCGCGCCCGCCCACCACACCGCCCAATTGAGCGGTGCATTTTGCATCCCCGGCACCGGCCGCCGCCGCAAGCGCCGATCCTCGCTGCCGGCCGGGGAAATCTTCAGCATGTATCGCCGCTTGAAATCTGTCCGCAAATTGCATAGAGTGCTGGCGCCCGAGTGATCAGCCTTCGCACCTTCCTCGCATCGGCGCGCGCTGAACTTCCCCAAGCGACGTTCGCCCGCTGGGCTTCCCTCTTTTTCACCTTATCGGTTCTGACGTTCCTGATCTCGCTGGCGGCTTCGCAGGCGATGCTCGGAGTTTCGGCGCTCTTCTATGCGATTCATCTTCTGCGCGAACGTCCCGGCCTCCATTTCCCGCCCATCAGACTGCCCCTGGTGCTGTTCTGCTTGGGCACGGTCCTTTCGGTTTTCGGCGCAGAGAATCCCGACGTGGGATGGTTCGCGGTGCGCAAGCTCGTGCTCTTCGTCATCCTGCTGCTCGGCGCGAATCTTGTAACCAGTGGGAAACATCTGGAATTTCTCTTTCGCGGTCTCTTCGTTGAATCCGCCTTGGCGGGCCTGGTGGCCGCGGGCCAATTCATCCTGCAATATCGCGCCGTGCGTGCCCTCCATCCCGGGCACATCTATGCTTCGATGACTTCCGACCGGATCACCGGCTTTATGGGACACTGGATGAACTTCGGCGGCCAGCAGATGCTGGTCTTCGCCGCGCTCTCGGCCTTCTTGCTTCTTGGCGCGCGCGGAAGCGCGGATCGAACCGGGATGCGGAATTCGGGGTTCGAGATTCGGGCGAGTTCTCCGCTCCTCTCACGGCAGCTGCTTTGGTGGATGGCCTGGCTGGTCGTGGCAGTCTCCATCGTGTTGAATTTCACTCGTGGGGTTTGGTTGGGCTGTTTTGTTGCCGGCCTGTATCTGGTGGCGCGCTGGAGAGCGCGCTGGCTGCTGCTGGTCCCCGCGATCATGGTCGTCGGATTTTTCGCGGCGCCTCCGTTGGTGCAGCACCGGATCGAGATCCTGCGGCATCCGGAGAACGATCCGGCGCTCTCCATCCGCTTCGAGATGTGGCGCGTAGCCGGACGGATGATCCGCGAGCATCCCTGGCTCGGGGTGGGACCCAACAACATCGTGGAGGTTTACGCGCTCTATCTTCCCCCCGGCAAATCTCCCGAGCCCGGCTACCATTCGCACCTGCACAACAACTTCTTCCAGTTCGGTGCCGAGCGCGGCTTGCCAGTGCTCGCCGCCTGGGTGTGGATGATGGGCGCCCTGGGCTGGCACTTCTGGCGACTGCGCAGGAAACTCCGCGCCCGGCGCTGGATTGCCGACGCCGCCTTCGCTGGCTGGCTGGCTTTGATGGTGGAAGGCTGCTTTGAATTCAATTTCGGCACCTCACCGGTGCTGATGCTGTTCCTGTTTATTGCGGCCGCGCCCACGGCAGCCGAACGGCTTGAACTGGCAACGCCGAGCCCATCGAAGGTCGAAGGTTGATCGCTGAAGAGGATTTCTCACTTTGAACTGTTGACTGTCCACTGTTAACTGCTTTTATGCCTTCCAAGCGCCAAATGCTCCGCAGTTCGATGGTGGTGGGATTCTTCTCCCTCCTCGGCGGGCTGACCGGCATCCTGGTCGACACCAGCATCGCCGCCCAGCTCGGTCTCTCGCGCAGCTCCGACACGTTCTACGTGGCCTTCACGGTGCCCTACATCATCACCAACTTGATTGGGGCGACCGGTCAGTTTTCGCTCGTGCCGTTCTTCTCCTCGCTGGAAGCGCGGCATTCCGCCGGAGAGCAGTGGCGCGGCTTCAGCTACGCGGTCAGTGTCAGCTTCTTGGGGCTGGCAGGGATCGCCGTGCTCGGAGCGGTGGGCGCGCCGTGGGTGATGCGCGGCATAGCTCCCGGTATCACTCCGGCGCAGGCCGACCTCGCCACGCACCTCGGGCGCTGGCTCTTTTTGATTGTCATCCCGGCGGGGGTCGCGGAAGTCTTCCGCTCCTTCCTTCTCAGCCGGCACCGCTTCGCGCTGTCCTCCGCCGCCGGATTCTTCCGCAACGTCACAGTGATCGCCAGCATCGTCATCCTCTTCCCGCGCTATGCCGAGTACAGCATCGTCCTCGGATACCTGGCGGGGTACCTGCTTCAATTCGCCGTCCTGGGCAGCCAGATCGTGGTGTCCTTCCCGGCGCGCTACTCCCTGACTCTGGCGGGAAGCGGCGAGGCGTTTCGCAACCTGCGCGGGGCAGGGTCGGCGCAGGTGGGCGCCGCGGTGGCCTGGCAGGGCGTGGTGGTGGCCGAGCGGGTTATCGCCTCGTTCCTCCCTCCCGGCACGATCACGGCGTTGAACTGGGGATTCAAGATCATGTCCACCCTCGCGGAACTCCTGGCGGGAAGCGTGGGCACGGTGTCGCTGCCGGCGCTTTCGCGCGCGGTGGCGCAGCGCGCCCTGGGCGAGATGCGCAAGCTCTTTCAGGACGTGCTGGAGATCGGCCTGGCCCTGGTTTCTCCCGCCATGGTCTTCTGCCTGCTGCTCGACCGCAACATCATCCGACTGGTCTTCGAGCGCGGCCGGTTTACGGCCGAGTCCACTGACCTGATGACGCTGGTTTTCTTCTGGTACAGCGTCAGCCTACTGCTCTATTCCT
>Ga0316628_100003942_pt1 | contig 11537 bp, 3 predicted proteins | sample OWC_Aug_M2_C1_D5_FD_207648 | JGI IMG/M metagenome (GOLD analysis project Ga0316628, IMG submission 207648) | Wetland soil microbial communities from Old Woman Creek delta, Ohio, United States - OWC_Aug_M2_C1_D5_C | ecosystem: Environmental > Terrestrial > Soil > Wetlands | place: USA: Ohio... | reverse complement strand
TGAAGGACAGGTCTCTCGTCAACTCCCGTAACATCGCTATCCTTGGCGCAGCGCTCTGTCTCCTCCTGCTGTCCCTTTCCTGTGGCGGGGTAACAATGCGCCCCGTGACGACACAGGTGGTCGTGCTCGGCTTTGACGGTGCCGATCCGGACCTGCTGGCGAAGTGGGCGAAGGAAGGGAAGCTTCCGAATCTCCAGAAACTCGCGGAGTCGGGCACCTTTCGGCCGCTGGGAACGACCAACCCGCCCGAGTCGCCCGTGGCCTGGGCCTCGTTTGCGACGGGGCTCAACCCCGGCGGAACGGGAATCTTCGACTTCCTCAAGCGTGATCCCCAGACCTACCTTCCGGAACTGGCTCTCGTCTCGCGCGAGAAGGCCAAATTCCTGTTTGGTTTGATTCCGATCCAGCGCCCGAAAGTCACCAACCTGCGCAGCGGGGTTCCCTTCTATAAAGCCGTGGCGGATGCCGGCTACAAGACCACCGCCATCCGTGTGCCCCTGGAGTTCCCTCCCACGGCGCTCCCCGGTGGGAAGCTCTGGGCAGGGCTGGGTGTTCCTGATATTCGTGGAACTTGGGGGACATTTTTCTATTTCGGCACCGACCTGACGCAGTGGGATGTCGGCGACACCGAATTCGGAGGCAAGCTCGTCCGTCTGGAGATGAACGGCAACGTGGGGAATTCCGAAGTAGAAGGCCCCGTCGACCCGACCGCGAAATCCTACAAAAGAATCTCCGTCCCCGTTCAGTTTCGCGTCAATCCGGAAGGCACGGCCGTCACCATCGACCTGGCCGGGCGCACGGAGACGGTTGCCGAACGCCACTGGAGCGACTGGTTTCGTGTCAAGTTCCGCATCACACCTTTCCTCTCGGTGTCGGCCATCTGCCGTTTCTATGTGCTGCAAGCGACGCCAGACTTGCGCCTCTACATGTCACCGCTGAATATCGACCCGGATTCGCCGGTGCTCCCGGTTTCGTCTCCCGAGGACTACACGGCGGAGCTTACTCAGAAGCATGGCCTCATGAAAACCCTGGGCTGGTGGCATGACACGTGGGCACTGAATGAAGAAAAGATCGACGAGGGCGTGTTCTTGGAAGACGCCTTCCGCACCATGGACAAGCAGGCGGAGATTACGCTCGATGAGTTGAAGAATGATCCGCCGAGCTTGCTGGTCTCGGTTTTTCTGGCCACTGACCACGTCTCGCACATGTTCTACCGCTTGATGGACCCGCAGCACCCACGGTATGACCCGGTGCTCGCCGCGAAGTATGGCAACGCCATCCAGCTGACCTACGAACGGATGGATCGAATCGTGGGTGACGTCGTCGCCGCCATGAAGCCCGGAAGCACCCTTATTATCGTTTCCGACCACGGCTTCCACACCTGGCGCAAGGGTTTCAATACCAACACTTGGCTGGTCGAGAATGGTTACATGGCGCTGAAGAATCCGGGGGTCGAGGACAAGACGTACAACCTCGATAACCTCTTCGGGCAAGGCAGCTTCTTCCCCAATGTCGACTGGAGCCGCACGAAGGCCTACGCGCTCGGACTTGGCCAGATCTATCTCAATGTTCGCGGCCGCGAGAAGTCAGGCATCCTCGATCACGGTCCGGAAACCGACAAGCTTCTCGAGGAGATTCGCCAGAAACTCCTTGCCGTGCGCGATCCGGATACCCAGCAACCGGTCATCCAGAGCGTTCACCTCGGAAGTGAGATCTTCCACGGTGCCCACATGCCCGACGCCCCGGACCTGCAACTGGATTTCTACGACGGCTATCGGACTTCTTGGCAGACGTCGCTGGGGGCCATCCCTTCCGGCATTGTCGTCGCTAACATGAAGAAATGGAGCGGCGACCACTGCGCTTCCGACCCCAGCGACACACAAGGCATCTTCTTTTCGAACCGCGTCGTCTCTTCGACCGATCCCAGCATTCTCGATATCGCTCCCACCGTCCTCAAGATTTTGGGAGTGGCCACGCCTGGCCAACTGGACGGCCGCGCGCTGGAATTCAGCGGGACACAGCCCCGACAATGAGTGCTAGCGCCGCGGGCGTTGCGGTGTGATCCGCGCTGCAACCTCTTGTAACCAGCGCCTTGCCGCAGCCCGAGCCCTGTCGTGTGAGGCCTCAGGTCGTGACTTATCACAGGGCGAAAATACCGAAATCTCCGGATTCTCGGATATGAGAATTTGTACTCGTCGGGGTCAAGTTGCCTTTTGCAAAGATTATGTCATGTGTTTGCAAAAAGATAGACTCCGAAAAGTGGGTTCGGAGTATGGCCAATGTTTTGCTTGACACCAGACTTGAAGTCGGGGTATTTTTCCCCGTCTTTCGCGGCCAAACGCTTGGCTGCTTCTACATCTAGTCACAAGTCCTCGCTTTGCTCTTTAGCCAGTAGGTTTTGTGCTCTAGCGGACGTCGCTTTTATCTATTGGTGCTCGCTTACGAGTCGGGTGTTGGCCAGGACAGTCAGAGGTGGCATTCATCCCGAATTTTGTGACGAAGGGGGAGACCCAATGTATCCGCAACTGAGGAAGAGGTTTCTGGCGTGTGCGGCCGGTTTCATCTGCTTCTGTCTGATCGGAGTCACTACGCTCCGCGGTCAAGGGAGCACGGCGACGATCACCGGCACAGTGACTGACCCGAGCGGCGCCGTGGTTCCAGGTGCCGCTGTAACTGTGCTCAACCAAGCTACGGGGGTCGATTTCCACCAGGAGACGAACTCCGCTGGAGTGTATTCCTTCGGGGCGCTGATCCCTGGAACGTACTCCGTGACTGTCGCGGCCAAGGGTTTCAAGACCTACGTCAACAGGGATCTCGGGCTGACAGTCAATCAGATCCTGCGCATTGATGCGACCCTGGAAGTCGGCTCAGAAGCCCAGACCATCACCGTGGAAGCGGCGGCTCCGCTGGTCAACACTGAGGAAGGGCGCATGTCGGCGGTGGTTACGGGGACGCAGATCGCGAACATGCCCCTCAATGGCCGCAACGTCTACGAATTGATGCAGCTCGTCCCGGGCGCCATCAACGCCACGGGCGTGAATCTCGAAAACGCCGGTTCGGGCGGTCTGGCGACGAACGTGAACGGAACGCGCCTGAATTTCAACGGCTTCCTTCTGGATGGAGTGGCCAATAAGGGCTTGACCGGCGGGTCCAACGCTCAGCCATCCCCCGACTTCGTCCAGGAATTCCGCATCATGACCAATAACATCTCGGCGGAGTACGGCAACGCCGCCGGGTCGGTCACCGACGTCAGCATCAAGTCCGGCTCGAACACTTTTCATGGTGGCGTTTGGGAGTATTTCCGCAACGACAAGCTGAATGCCCGCAACTTCTTTGACGGCGACACCAAGCAGCTCTGGCGTCAAAACCAGTTTGGCTTCGACATCGGCGGGCCGATCAAGAAGGACAAATTGTTCTTCTTCGGTGGCTATGAGGGGGAGCGGTTCCGCACCGAAGTCCCGGCTCAGTACACCGTGGAGACTCCCCAGTTCCGTCAGGCCGTTCAGGCTGCTTTGCCGAACTCTGCGGCAGCCTTGCTCTACGGCGACTTCCCCTCTCCGACGCCGGCTCAGATCACGTCAACGATTGGCGACGTCTTCGACCCTGATTTCTACCTGAACCCTTGCTTCATGAATTCCGGGCTCGGGATCGGCACCCCGGCCTTCTCTGGTGGGCCGAACTGGGGCGATCCGCAGTTGACTGCGGACAACCTCGGGGCGCTGCTGGGCGTGACCCAAGCTGAACACGATGCCATCCAATCAGACATCGACGCCAACTGCACGGGGATGTTCACGGCGCCTGCGGTACAGGCGGGCACCCTCCCGGACGGCAGGGATACCCCCTTCCTCGGCCTGGTCAACGCCAAGTTCGCCACGCGGAACACCGGCGTTTTCTACAACGGGAACCAGTGGACAGCACGACTCGACTATCAAGGCGACAAGACCCGCATTTTCGGACGCTTTTTCTGGTCGAAAACCAAGGATCCCAACGGTAATACTCTCAGTTCCGTGATTCGCGGCTTCACGGTGCCGATCGACACCGGCTATCCGAGTGGTGCTTTCAGTATCGTCCGGAGCTTTTCCCCGACGATTGTCAATGAGTTCCGCTTCGGGTACACCCGCAACCTGTTCACCGCCATCCCCGACGCCTCCCAGTTCGGTGTCCCCCAGGTCAGCTTTGATGGCGGCGAAGCAAACTTCGGGGCCTACAACGGCTACCCTCAGTTCTTCATCGAGAACATCTACCAGTATTCCGACATGGTGAGCATCGTCAAAGACAAACACAACATCAAGGTTGGCGGCGAGGTCCGGTTTAACCAGGAAAACAGCGAGTTCAACGTCGGGCGGCCGAGTTACTACTTTTTCGACATGCTGTACTTCGCTGCCGGCCTGTCTTACTGGGAGGCGGCGGGAGTCAATCCGGAACTGGGAGCAGGCGGGCTCGGGCACCTGGACACCAACATTCGCGGCTTTCGCAACCACGAACTGGGGTTCTTCATTCAGGACGACTGGAAAATCCACAAGAACCTGACGTTGAATCTCGGCCTGCGCTGGGACTACGATTCGCCCCACACCGAGAAGTATGGGACAATCACCAACTTCATTCAGCCAGCGGGAGGCTTGGCCGCCGTCAACTGCGGTGCGATCGTGGGCGGAGACTGTGCCTACCCGCCGGGCGACACGAACAGTCCCAACGGCGGGTTCATCGGCGCGGAAGAGCTGAACAAGCCCGACAAGAATAATTTCGGGCCACGCTTCGGGTTCTCCTGGGATCCCTTCGGGAACGGCAGGACGGCGATTCGCGGCGCGTTCGCCATCACGTTTCAGACCAACATCTTCAACAGCCTGTCGAATTCGCGCTGGAACCTGCCGTACTACTCCTTCAACTTGACTTGTCCGCTCTGCGGGCTTCCTGGGCTCCCCGTTTTTGGACCCATGAATGCCGATGGCACCACGAACACCAGTGCGGCGCCGACGTACAGTGGCGCTCCTGACAATCCGGGTCAAGGCCCTGCGGGTCTCGGGTTCGCGGGCAACCTCATGGGATGGTATCCCACCAGTCCCAACCTGGCCTACCTTACAGGAATTGCCGACCCCTCCGGACTGCGCAATCCTTACATGGAGAGCGCGTTCTTCGGCTTCCAGCACGAGCTCACTCCATCGACTGTCGTGGAGGTCAACTGGGTGGGCACCTTTGGCAAGAAGCTCTTCTGGGCGGAGAATCCCAACCGTGTCGTTAATGGCTTCTCCCGAACCACGCTGGTTGATCCCTGCACGGGGACTGATTATTCGGACCCCGCGGGGGTTGGGACCGCGCTGCTTAACCCTTGCTTTGGAACCATGCGCACTTGGAAGAACAGCGTCAATTCCGACTACAACGCGCTGCAGGTTTCCTTCAACCGCAAAATGAGCCAGGGGCTGGCTTTCACCACTTCGTACACCTGGAGCCACGCGATTGACTTCCGGTCCGATTGGCACGCCCTGACGAGCGGCGGAAGCGCCGACTGGCTTAACTCCTATGGCAGCTCGGGATATTCGCTCGATCCCAATGCCATCTTCCTGGAGCGCGGCAACTCCAACTTCGACATCACGCATCGGATCTCAGCTTCGGTCGTTTGGGAGTTGCCGTTCCTGAAGGACCAAAGGGGTGTGGTCGGGAAGGTTTTTGGTGGATGGCAGACGAATTATAACTTGAGCCTCCAAACGGGCTTCCCGTTTACCATCGGATCGAGGACGGACTATAACGGTGACGGAATTCCCAGCGATCGCCCGAATCAACCCAGCTTTGGAAACCATTACGACTTCACGAACGAGCAGTTTCTCTCCGGGTCGGGCTCCGGTGGCGGCAGCTTCATGACAGACCTGTTCCTCAACGCCATCAACCCTGACACCGGGAACCTTACTTCCGTTCGAGATGGCGACCTGGGCCGCAACACTTACAGGGGACCTGGGATTGCCACCGTCGACTTCTCACTTTTCAAGAGAATCCCCATCACCGAAAAAATCAAGATGGAGTTCCGGTCCGAGTTCTTCAATCTGTTCAATCGGGTTAACCTCTATCCGCCCACGGCCCGGATTGATAGCTCTGATTTCGGCCTCTCTCAGCAGGCCTTTGACCCGCGCGTCATTCAGTTCGGGTTGAGGCTGGAATTCTAGTCTGAGAGAATCGAAAATCTCCAAAGGGGGGGACGAGCCATCGTCCCCCTTTTTCTTTTGCCGTAGCGGCGGCGTCTCCGCCGCCGACCACCCCTTGGTCCCCTCCTTATCAAGGAGGGGAGTTAGGACCAGTTGGGGCCGACGGTGGCCCCACTGCTACAGCTACTCAAATCGGCTGCGGAATTGTTGGCAGAGGCGAGCGTCCTGCTGGCAGAGGGTGTGGAATTCCCGGCTGGCGCTGGCGCGGTCGCCAAGCTTCAAGTAGGCGAATGCCAAGTTGAGGCGGGCGGCGGTGAAATCGGGTTTCATCGCCAGTGCCTTCCGGTAAGACTCGATCGCTTCTTTCGCGCGGCCTGTGTTGGCGAGGGCCGTCCCCAGATAGTTCGCCAAGATGGGATTCTCTGGACCCAGCTCGCCAGCACGCTGGAGCGGCTGCAAGGCCTCCGCGTAGCGCTGCATTTCGACCAGAACGATTCCTAACTGTTGCTGCGACGGTGCGTAGTTGGGCTTCTCCTCGGCGGCTTTCTGGAAATAGCGGATCGCCTCCGGCAGATTGCGTTGCCCGACCGCCGCGAGCCCTAGGCCGTGATAGGCGAGGAAGTTGTGAGGATTCTCGTGCAGCGCCAGCTCCAGCCACGGCCGCGCGGAATCCGCCTTGCCCTGCGCAAGATAAGAGCGTGCCAGGCCCATGATGGCCTGCTGGAACGACGGATTGAGTTTCAAGCAGGCGAGAAACTGTTTCTCAGCCTCGGCCCAGCGCTGCACATGCGTGGCGTTTTCGGCGAGCATAAAAGGGATCAGGTACAGCCGGGGTTCCTGGGACGCGAGACTCGCTAGCAGAGCGTTGGAAGCTTCGAAGCGGCCCAGCGAGGCCAAGTCGGTCGCCCGCAAGATGGACCTGAAAACCTTCAAGCGGTCTTTGGGGTCAGGGAGTCCGCTCGGGGGTACGGTTGCCGCCGCCGGCGCCGAATAGGCGAGATAGCCGAGCGACTTCAACTTCTCGAGCGTCTCCGGCGCGAGCGGCGGACCTTTGGGTGCGGAGACCTGGGCAGCATAGCGCCGTTCGAAATCGCGCAACTGATTGCGCAGGGCCTCGGCATCCGCACGGCGCTGGCCGTAGAGGTCGTGCGTTTCCCCGGGGTCCACGGGGAAATCGTAAATCTCCGGGCGCGGCGCGTCGATAAGGTGGTAGCGGCGGGTCGTGAGCGAGCGCAGCGGGCTCCAGCCAAAGGAATCAAAGGGATAATACGTCTCCGCATACACCGGCCGGTGGGCCGCCGTGCCCCGACCGAGGATCAGCGACGCCAGGCTCGAGCCCTGGAATTGGCGGCGGATCGGGTCCTGCAGGCGGAGCAAATCGAGCAGAGTGGGCGCCACGTCAATGGTCCCGACCGGCCCCGGGATCACGTGGGGCGGAGCCTGCCCGCCCGGCAGCTTGAAGATCATGGGCACGCGCAGGGTGGAGTCGTAGACGAAGAACCCGTGCTCATCCTCGCCGTGTTCTCCCAGCGATTCGCCGTGATCGCTGAGCAGGACGATGAGAGAGCGATCGTAGAGACCGCTTTTGCGCAGCTCGGCAAATAGCCGGGCGAGCTGGCTGTCCGTGTAGGCGACTTCGCCGTCGTAGAGCCGGCCGGCGTAGCGGGTGTGAAAAGGCTCCGGCGGGTTGTAGTCGCTGTGCGGATCGTAGAGGTGTAACCAGACGAAGAACGGCTGCCCGCCCTCTCTCCCGGCCTTGCGGCTGCGCAGCCAGGTCAGGAGGCGGTCAATGGTTTCATCCGCGCGCCGCTGGATGTTGCCGGGATTCCGGGTGTCGAACTGGCGCGCGTCGAAGTGGTCGTCGTAGGTGTCGAATCCGCGCCCGAAACCCCAGGTGGAGTCGAGCACGAAGGCGCTGACGAAGCCGGCGGTTTCGTAGCCCTGACGCTTGAACGCTTCGGCAAGGAGGCCGATGCTGGGTGGAATGCCGTGGCTCGTGAAGTCCCTCACACCGTTGTACATCGGATAGGTGCCGGTCAGGATGACGGCGTGGGAGGGCAGCGTAATGGGCACTTGCACGAGGGCATCCTCAAAACGTACCCCCTCGGTGGCTAGCGCGTCCATGGCGGGCGTCTGCACGCGGCGAGCGCCGTAGCAGCCCAGCCGGTCGGCGCGCAGCGTGTCGACGGTAATGAGCAGCACCGGCGTTGTGTTCCCAGCGCCGGGCGCCGCCTGCCCGTGCGCCAGCGTCGCGAGGCCGAAGAGTACGCCGACAGTGAAGAGGGTTTTTCTCAGCGGATATCCTCCTGCGCGGCACCACGGCAGCGCCACTCACGGTGCCTTGGCGCGCTCAAACTCTCTCTGGGCGTCGGCGTTTCGGCCCAGCGCTTGGTAGGCGAGGCCCAGACTGTGCCGCGCCCGCTGGGATCGTGGGTCCAGTTCCACGGCACGTTCGAGTTCCTGGACCGCTTCGCTCAGTTTCCCCTGACGCAAGTAGCCTTCGCCCACCGCCACGTGGGCAGGGGCGAAATCGGGGTTCAGGGCAACCGTGCGCTGGAATTCCCGGAAGGCCTCCTCGTAGCGGTTCTTCTTCAGATAGACGATTCCCAGTTCGAAGACTGCGGAAAAGTTCGTTGGGTTGAGCTGTGTAGCGCGCGCCAGGGACCCGGCGGCGCTGTCCAAATCACCGGCCTCGGCCTGGGTCACGCCGAGATAGTAAAGCGCGAGTGAGAAATCAGGATTCGCTTTGAGGGCCGCGCGGAAATGCTCGATGGCCTTCGGCAAGTCACGCAAGCTTCGGTAAACGAGGCCCATCATGTAGTTGATGGTCGGAGAATCCGGCTCAGCCTTTGCCGCCTCGGCCAGCTTGCGCAGCGATTCCTGATATTGCCCGTGCTGGCCATCCGCCATCGCTTCGGAGACCAGGTCGTACGTCTGGATGCGGTCCTTGGGGTCGGGGAGAGGCCTGCCGGAGGGCTGGGCGAAGGTTCCGGCGGAGACGGCGACATAACCGAGCGCGCGCAGCCTTTCGTAAAGCGCCGGATCCGTCAGCACTTGACCAGTTTCCGGCCCCGCGGCCGGCGTGTAGCGGCGCATGAGGCCGTAGAGCCTCTCGCGCATCTCCCGGGCCCGCGCTCCTCCGCCCACGAAGAGACTCTTTCGCTCGCCCGGATCGTTGCGAACCTCGTAGAGCTCAGGCTTGGGTGCTTCGATGAATTTCCAACCCCGCGATTGCAGAGCCCGCAATTGGCTCCAGTGGAAATGCAGGAGGGGAAGGTATGTTTCGGCGTAGAGATTCGACGGGGCGCCCGAAGGGCGTCCCAGGATTGGGGACATCAGGCTCCGGCCTTGCACAGCGGGAGGGATACGGAGCTTGAGAGCCTGAAGGACTGTGGGCATCACGTCGACGAGCGAGACCTCCTCCTCGACGACGCGCGGCGCGGCGCCGGGGACCTTAAAGATCAACGGCACGTGGAGCGTGGAATTGTAGATGAAAAACCCGTGGGTCTTCTCGCCGTGCTCGCCGAGTCCCTCGCCGTGGTCGCTCGCGAGAACGATCAAAGCGTTCTCGTAGACTCTTCGCTCTCGCAAATAGGCGAACAATCGGCCGACCTGCTCGTCGGCAAAGGCGATTTCGCCGTCGTAAGGGGACGAACGAAAGCGGCTGGCGTAGGGTTCGGGGGGAGTGTAAGGGTGGTGGGGATCGTAGAGGTGGACCCAGAGGAAGAACGGCTGCCGGGGATTGAGCTTCAGCCAGCTCAGAGCCTCGTCCACCACTGCATCGCCGCGGCGTTCCATCTGGTCGAAGTTGGACCCGCGCAACTCCCGAAAGTCAAAATAGTCGTAATAGGTGTCAAAACCCTGTTTGAGCCCAAAGCGTGAGTCGAGCACTGCCGAGCCGATGAACGCCGCGGTCGTATAGCCGTGGTCATGAAGCACCTTCGCCAGCGTGACGGCGCTGGCCGGCAGCTTGTTGGTGGTGAAGTCGTGCATCCCGTTGGCCATCGGGAACGTGCCGGTCAGGAGTGAGGCGTGCGCCGGAAGGGTGATGGGGACCGGAGTGTAGGCATGAGTGAAACGGGTACCCGCCCGGGCGAACGCGTCGAGGTTGGGCGTTTCGGCCGATCGGTCGCCGTAGCACCCTACGTGGTCGGCCCGCAGCGTGTCAATCGTGATGAGCACAACCGAAGAGGCTGCGGGGGGCGACGGTTGCGGGGCCTGGCTGTGGGATGTTGCCAGGATGGAGCCAAGCAACGTCGTCGCAAGGGCGATCACTCGGCCGAAGGGTTGATTCACGGTTGAGAACCTTGCCGGGACTGGAGACGTCGAATGGTCTCCCGAATGGCGTCTGCCTGGGGGTCATCGGGCTTGGCGCGCAGGTAGGCTTGCAGCGAACTGCGGGCCTCTTGCCAGCGTTGCGTCTTCAAAAAGAGGTTGGCAAGAGCAAGTTGGGCCGCGGCTGTACCCGCCGGGTCAAGCTCGATCGCCCGCAGAAGGCTGCTCTCTGCCTCCTGATACGCTCCTCGTCCCGCCAGGGCCGTGCCGAGCAGAAAATGCGCCAAAGCCGACTGCGGGGCTGCCTTGACAGCGCCGACCAGGAGTCTCTCGGCCTCGTCCAGACGACCCAGTTCGAGGTACACGTGGCCGAGGTTGATGCAGTTCTCCGCGCTCGTGGAGTCCAGCGCGTAGGCCTTCTCGAAGACGCGTTGCGCTTCGACGAGGCGGCGTTGGCGGAGGTAAATGCCGCCCAGGTTCGTCAAGGCAGGCTCAAAATCGGGGCTGGAACGAAGAGCGTCCTCGTAGTACTCGATAGCCTCGCGGAGATCGGCGCGCGCTCGTGCCCGGTTGCCTTTCTCGTAGGATTTCAAGGTTTTCTTCGGCAGGGTAGCCTGCAGGTCCTTTGAGCGCACAGTGCGTGATTCCGACCCCGAGATTCCGGGTGGGGTCGTCACAACGTTCTTGAGCCGGTACTCGAGCGTGATGTCGACTCTGGCCAGGGGTTGGAAGATGGGTCGAAGCACCACTTCCGTGTGATACGGGCGATAAGGCTCCGTGTCGACGACCAAGTGATATGCGGTGTAGCGCAGGCTGGGGAAAGCGAAATTGCCATTGGTCGGATCGGACAGCGTCGTGGCGACCACCTGCCGCGTCGCTTCTTGCAGCTGAATCTCGACGCGGACCGGGCGGCCGTCCGGATCGCTTACCCTCCCCAGAATCGTGCCTTGCGAGAATTGGGCGGAGAGAGGGGTCGCCGCCAGCTCCCAGATCAGCAACGCGATGCTGGACCCGATGGCGGTTCTGACTCCATTGCCGGACGTGTGAGTAGAGGTCATGGCCAGGCTCGGTTCGGAGAGGTTCTGCCCTGCAAAGCGCTGTGAGCGGTGATTATACCGCGCCAGGACG
>Ga0316628_100003941_pt1 | contig 11540 bp, 5 predicted proteins | sample OWC_Aug_M2_C1_D5_FD_207648 | JGI IMG/M metagenome (GOLD analysis project Ga0316628, IMG submission 207648) | Wetland soil microbial communities from Old Woman Creek delta, Ohio, United States - OWC_Aug_M2_C1_D5_C | ecosystem: Environmental > Terrestrial > Soil > Wetlands | place: USA: Ohio... | reverse complement strand
CCCCCGCCCTGAAGGAGGGATACCCCGAGGTCGAGGACTTCGCCCGGGTCTGGCCCTGGCAGGGCTCCTTGGTGAGATACAAGGACATCCGCTTCGAGGAGGACGAGATCACGCTGACCGACCCCGGCTTCTTCCGGATGTTCACCTTCCCGTTCGTCCGGGGGAGCGCGGAGACGGCCCTGCCCGACAAGAATTCGATCGTCCTGACCGAGTCCACGGCCCGGCGCTATTTCGGCGGCGAGGACCCGCTGGGCAAGGTCCTCCATCTCGACCAGCTCGAGCAGGACTTCAAGGTGACGGGCGTCGTCCGCGACGTCCCGGCCAACTCGAGCATCCGTTTCGATATGGTCAGCCGGGTCGAGTGGCTGGGCGAGGAGCGCCTGGCCCGCTGGGCCGAATTCGTCGCCTACGCCTACGTCCGGCTCAAGCCCGGCGTGTCGGCGGAGGCGTTCAATCCGAAGTTCGAGGGCATCTTCCAGGAGCGCGTCGGCCCGAACTGGCCGCCGAAGCCCTATCTCCAGCCATTCGCCGAGTCGCATCTCAATTGGGGCGGCCGGCCGGGCGTCATCGTCCGGGTGGTCATCTTTTCAACCGTGGCCGGGCTCGTCCTGCTCCTGGCCTGCGTCAATTTCATGAACCTGAGCGTCGTCCAGTCCATCCAGCGGGCCCGCGAGGTCGGCATGCGCAAGGCCGTCGGCGCGACGCGCGGCCAGGTCGCCCGTCAGTTCCTCGGCGAGGCCTTGATCCTGTCGTTCCTGTCCATGGGCCTGGCCCTAGCGGCGGCCCCGGCCGTCATGCCCGCGTTCGGCCGGCTGACGGGCACGAGCCTGACCCTCTTCGGCCCCGGACCGGCGGGCCTTGTCGGTCTTCTGGCCCTCGCGGCCGCGCTGACAGGCCTTCTGGCCGGAAGCTACCCGGCCTTCCTCCTGTCATCGTTCAGGCCGGTCGAGACCCTGCGCAACCGCGCCGCCGCCCCGCCCGGAGGGGCCCGGCTCCGCAAGGCCCTGACCGTCTTCCAGTTCGCGGCCTCGGTCGTCATCCTCGTCGGCGCCATCGTCGTCTCCCGCCAGCTCCGCTTCATCAAGTCGTTCGACCTGGGGCTCGACAGGGACCAGGTCGTCACCTTGACCAACAACCTCCAGATCTCCGGCCGGATGGAGGCCTTCAAGCAGGACCTCGGCGGGCGGCCGGGCGTCCTGGGCGTGGCCTACGCCGGTCAGCGGCCGCTCGACGTCGGTCAACAGATCGGCGTCGACTGGGAGGGCAACCCCGGGCCCATCCCGGCCCGCATCGGCTACATGATGGCCGACTATGACTTCTTCGACGTCTTCGGCATGGACATCGTCCGCGGCCGGGCCTTCGCCCCGGCCTTCAACGACGCGGAGGCGGACACCTGCGTCGTCAACGAGGCGGCGGCCAGGATGTTCGGCTGGGAGGACCCCATCGGCCGGACGATCGTCTGGTCGCAGGCCGCGATCCCCGCGCCGCGGCGGAGCGTCCGCATCGTCGGCGTGGTCAAGGACTTCTACGACCGGTCCCTGCGCATGGGGATCCGCCCGTTCATGCTCCGGGTCTGGAGGCCCTGGAACAACTTCATCTTCGTCAGGGTCGACAAGGACCGCGTGCCCCAGGCCCTGGCCGGGATCAAGGAGGCGTTCCAGAAGTTCGCTCCCGACTACACCTTCGACTACGAGTTCCTGGACGAATATTTCGAGAGGCAGTACGCCGTCGAGAGCCAGCAGGGCCGGCTGTTCAACGCCTTCGGCGCCCTGTCGCTCGTCATCGCGGCCCTGGGGCTCTTCGGGCTGGCCGCCTACACGGCCGCGCGGCGGACCAAGGAGATCGGCATCCGCAAGGTCATGGGGGCCTCGGTGCCGAAGCTCGTGGTCCACCTGACCAGGGATTACCTGGCCCTCGTCGGCGCGGCCCTGCTCATCGCCTGGCCGGCCGGGTACTATGTCATGTCCAAGTGGCTCGGCGGCTTCGTGAGGCGGACGCCTCTCAGCCCGGCTTATTTCGTGCTCGCAGCGGCGGCGATGCTGCTCGTCGTCGCGGTCGCTGTCGGCTCCCGGACGCTTCGGGCGGCCCGAAGCAACCCGGCCGACTGCCTGCGCTACGAATGAGGTCATAAAATGTTCGAGCTCGGAACAGCCCTCGCCAACTGGCGGAAACGCATGGAGGCGGACCCGGCCCTCGAGCCGGGGCAGATCGCCGAGGTCGAGTCGCACCTGCGCGACAAGGTCGACGACCTGACGGCCGGGGGTATGCCGCCTGAGCAGGCCTTCCATGAGGCGGTCCGCGCGCTCGGCGAGACGGGCCTTATCGGCTCGCAGTTCTTCAAGGTCTACACGCCGCGGCGGAGCGGCCGGCCGTCCTGGCAGGCGCCGCGCTTCGTCCCGGCCCTGGCCTGGAACTATTTCCGGACCGCGCTGCGGGTTTTCCGCCGCAACCGGGGCCTGTCCTTTCTCAACCTCTTCGGCCTGGCCCTCGGCGTCGCGGCCGGCCTCTTCGTCCTGATCTTCGTCCGGGACGAGCTGAGCTATGACCGCTTCCACGCCAAGGCCGGCCGGACCTATCGTATGGCCCAGGAGATCCACGTCGAGAACCGTGTGGACTCGGCCCTGCCGACGCCGCCCATCCTGGCCGCCGCGCTGGCCGAGGAGTTCCCCGAGATCGAGGCCACGGCCCGGGTGGCCCAGATGGGCGGCATCGTCAAGGTCGGCGACCAGCGCTTCCTCTCCAAGGGTGTCTATGCCGCCGACCCGGATTTCTTCGAGGTCTTCTCCTTTCCGCTCGTCATCGGCGACCCGAGGACGGCCCTGGCCGGGCCCAACCGGGTCATCCTGACGCGCTCGGCCGCCAGGAGGTGTTTCGGCGGCTCCGACCCTATGGGCCGGGTCCTGGCCATCGGCGGGACCGATTTCACCGTGACCGGCGTGGCCGAGGATTGCCCGCGGAACTCGCACTTCCACTTCGAGTTCCTGACCTCGATCCCGACCTATCCCCGGAGCCAGCGGACGGGCTGGTTCGACGGCTTTTGCGCCACCTACCTCGTCCTGAGGCCCGGGGCGTCCCCGCGAGCCCTGGATGCCAAGCTCCCGGACTTCGTCCTGCGACATCACTACGGCGGGAAGAAGGGCGGTTCCTTTTTCAAGGACTGGGTCTACTTCCTCCAGCCCCTGACGTCCATCCATCTCCGCTCCCATCTTCTCATCGGCGAGTTCGAGGCCAACGGAAGCTCGGCCTACGTCCACATCTTCCTCGGCATCGCGATCTTCGTCCTGGTCGTCGCCTGCGTCAACTTCGTCAACCTGGCCACCGCCCGTTCCGCGCTCCGGGGCCGGGAGGTCGGCGTCCGCAAGGTCTTCGGCTCGAGACGGGCCCAGCTCGTCCGCCAGTTCCTCGGCGAATCGGTCCTGACCGCCCTGGCCGCGTTCGCCGTCGCCGCGGCGGTCATCCTGGCCCTCTTGCCGGCCTTCCGCGGCCTGACGGGGAAGGACATCGGCATGGGCGACCTAGCCGAGCCGCGGAGCCTCCTATTCGTCCTGCTTCTCGCCCTCGTCGTCGGCGTAGGTTCCGGGATCTACCCCGCGCTCGTCCTGTCCTCCTTTAGGCCGGCGGCGGTCCTGGGGGGAACGTATTCCGCGGGCCCGGGCTTCCGCTCGTCCGCCCTGAGGAAGGGTCTGATCGTCCTCCAGTTCGCCGTTTCGGTGTTCTTGCTCATCGGAACGGCCGTCGTCTATGAGCAGGCGGATTACTTCCAGAGCAAGCGGCTGGGCTTCGACCGGGAGCACGTCCTGGTCGTCAGGGACGCCGTTCTATTGGGGAAGCGGGTCCCGGCCTTCAAAGAGGAGCTCCTCCGGAACCCGGACGTCCTGAGCGCGACGCTGACCTCGGCGCTCCCGGGAGGCGACCCCTCCAACGTGAGCTTCTCGAGCGCCCGGCCGGGAGGGAGCTCGGACGACGTCGTCCTGGAGACGGTGGCTTGCGACCAGGATTTCTTGGCGACGCTCAAGCTCGAGCTGGCCGAGGGCAGGTTCTTCTCGCCCGCCTATCCCTCCGACGACCAGGCCGCCGTCATCAACGAGGAGACGGCCCGCGGGCTGGGCTGGGCCGACCCGATCGGGAAGACCGTCCGGCTCAGCAATGAGGAGCTCCGCGTCATCGGGGTCCTCAAGGACTTCCATTTCTATTCCCTCCACGCCAAGATCCCGCGGATGGCCTTCGTATACGCGGGAGAATCCCGTGTGCAGGACGGGAACCATTTGGCCGTCCGCGTCCGGCCGGGCGACCTTCGCGGGATCGTGGCCCGGGTACGGAAGGCCTGGGACTCGTTCTCCCCGCCTCTCCCCTTGAACTATTCCTTCCTGGACGAGGACTACGCCGCCCTCTACTCGGTAGAAACGCGGGCCATGAAGGTCCTCGGCGTCTTCTCCGGCCTGGCCATCATCATCTCCTGCCTGGGGCTCTTCGGGCTGGCCTCCTTCATGACCGAGAGGCGGAGACGGGAGATCGGCATCCGCAAGGTCCTGGGGGCCCGGGCGGACGAGATCGTGGTCCTTCTCGGCAAGGACTTCCTGCTCTGGGTCCTTCTCGCCAACCTGGTCGGCTGGCCGGCCGCGTTCTTCGCCGCCCGGCGCTGGCTGGACAGGTTCGCCTACCGGGTCGACATCGGCGCCTGGCCGTTCGTCCTGTCGGGGGTCGCGGTCCTGGCCATCGCCTCGGCCACGCTCGCCTGGCGGACCCTCGCGGCGGCCCGGGCCAACCCTGCCGACTGCCTGCGCTACGAGTGAGCCGGGCTAGCGTTTCTCCGGATAGAGCGTGACCTGGACGTAGCGGTCCGTATCGAAGTACGTCCGGGCCGCGGCCCGGACCGAGGCCGGCGTCAGGAGGGCGATCGACTCCGGGAGGCGCGCGACCGTGGCCGGGTCCTCGCCGATGCGGTAGCGCTCGGTCAGCTGGGACAGCCACCAGCCGTTCTGCCGGCTGTTGGTCTCGAAGTCGCGGGCCTCGGCCAGCTTGACCTCCTCGACCTCCTTGGCGGCAGGGCCTTTCTTCTTCAGCCGCTTGATCTCGCCGAAGATGGCCTGGGTCAGCTCGTCGATGCGGGCCGGGTCGGTGCCGAGGTCGATGCTCATCCGGAATTCCTGGCGAGGGATGCGGCCGTAGGACGGCCGGACGGCGACGTCATAGGTCCCGCTGAGCTTCTCGCGCAGGAGCTTCCGCAAGCGGGTCTCGAGCACCTGCCCGGCCGCCCGGATGGCGACCCGGTTGACGGGGCTGTCGCTGAAGGGGCCGGAAAAGACGATGGCCGTCAGGCTTTTGGGCTCGAGGCCCTTCTCGACGGTCCGCTTGACCACCCCCTCGGGCGGCTCGACCCGCCAGTCGCGCCAGGTCTCCTTGCGGTTGAGCGAGGGCAGGCTGGCCAGGTAGCGGCAGACGAGGGGCCTGATGGCCTCGAGGTCGATCTTGCCGACGAAGACGAAGGTGAAATCGCCGGCGTCGGCGAACCGGTCGCGGTAGAAGGCCATCGACTTCTCGAGGTCCATCTTGGGGATCTCGGCGACCGTCATCGGCCGGAAGCGGGGCTGGTCCCTCTGCATGGTCGTCCGCAGGGTGTCCGAGAAGACGGTCTCGGGGCTCTGCGACCGGTTCTCGAGGTAGGTCTTCATCTGGCTCTTGATGACGTCGAAGACGACCGGGTCGGGCCGCGGCGCGGTGAAGGTCAGGTAGATGAGCTGGAAGAGGGTCTCGGCGTCCTGGGGCGAGGCGTTGCCCGAGAGCCCCTCGTCGAGCTCGCCGATGGTCGGCCGGACGAAGACGGCCTTGCCGGCCAGCTTCTTCTGGAGGCTGACGGCGCTGAAGCCGCCCAGGCCGCCGGCGGCCACGACTTGGTCGGCCGTGTTGGCCGGGATAAGGTTGGCGTCCTCGGCCAGCGAGACCCCGCCGGCGCTCGTGGCCCGGAAGAGGATCTCGTCCTCCTTGAAATCGGTCGGCTTGAGGACGACCCGGGCGCCGTTGGAGAGCGTCCACTCGACCGCCCCGACGGCCTCGATCTCGCGGCTCGCGACGACCTCGCCGGGCGCGGGCGGTTCGGCCAGGAGCGGCGCGTCGGTCGTCGCGTCCTCATAGGGGGCGAGATCCTGCCGCTTGACCTCGTCGAGGACGGCCAAGAGCTCCTTCTCGCTCGGCGCCGGCGCGGCCGCCTTCTCCGGGACGTTGACCATGATGACCCGGTTCCGGTCGGTCATCCACTCCCGGGCCAGGGCGTTCGTCTCCTCGAGCGAGATGCCGGGCATGAAGCGCCGGTGGAGCTCGTACTCGTACTGGATGCCGGGCGTCGGCTCGCCTTCGAGGAAACTGCGGGTGAACTCGTCGGCCAGGTCGCCCGAGTCCTCGGTCTCCCTCTCGGTCATGGCCCGTTCGAAGTACCGCAGCATCTCGCTCTTCTGCCGCTCGAGCTCCCCGGCCGTGAAGCCGAAGCGGGCCACGCGCTCGCCCTCGGCGTAGAGGGCCCGGAGGCCGGCCGGGATGCGTCCTTCGCCGACGAGGGCCGAGAGGACGAAGGCGTCCTTGGAGCCGATGAACCGGCCGCGGCTCGAGACGGCCCCGAGGAACGGCGGGTCCGGCTTCTGGGTGAGCTCGAGGAAACGGGCATTGAGCATGGCGTTGAAGAGCCGCTCGACGAGCATGCGGCGGTAGGACCCGACCGTGCTCTGGTCGGCCATCGGGAGCTTGTGGTAGACGGACACGATGCTGTCCGAGGTCTCCTTGTCCGCGGCGATGGCGAAGAGAGTCCCATCGTGGTCGGGGACGGGATAGGACGGGCGCGGCGGCGCCCCGGGCGGGACGGTCAGCGGGCCGAAATGCCTCTTGATGAGGTCCTCGATCCGGGCCCGGTCGAAATCGCCGACGGCGATGACGGCCATCAGGTCCGGCCGGTACCAGGTCCGGTAGAAGCGCTTCAGGGTCTCGTTGGCGAAGGTCTCGATGACCTCCTTCTTGCCGACGGGCAGGCGCTCGGCGTAGCGCGAGCCGCGGAGGAGGATGGGGAACTGCTTGTCGCGCATGCGGGCGTCGGCGCCCTGGCCCAAGCGCCATTCCTCGACGATGATGCCCCGCTCCTTGTCGACGGCCTTGGGGTCGAAGGTCAGACCGTGGGCCCAGTCCTCGAGGATGAGGAAGGAGGTCGAGAGGATGGCCGGCGCGTCCGTCGGGACCTTGAGCATGTAGATGGTCTCGTCGAAGCCGGTGAAGGCGTTGATGTCGGGGCCGAAGCGCATGCCGGTCGACTCCAGGAACTCGACCAGCTTCTGCTTGGGGAAGTGCGTCGAGCCGTTGAAGGCCAGGTGCTCGACGACGTGGGCCAGCCCGAGCTGGTCCGCGTCCTCGAGGACCGATCCGGCGTTGACGACGAGGCGGAGCTCGGCCCGGTTCTTCGGCTCGCGGTTCTCGCGGATCCAGTAGCGGAGGCCGTTGGGAAGGGCGCCGACGGTGATGCGGGGGTCGACCGGGATGACCCGGTCGAGGGGGTACGCGTCGGGCTGTACGGCCGGCGTCTGGGGCGCGGGCCGGTCCTGGCCGCGGATGGGCGCCGGCGTGACGAGGAAAACGGCGGACAGGGCGACGGACAAGAACGAGAAAAGGGCCGAACGGAGGATACTGGGCTTTGTGTTCATCCCTTCTAATATACCACGCCTTGGTTCATGCGCTGAGCGGGCTTTTATCGGCCGAAAATCGCGAGTTAGACCCCGAAAACGCCCCTACTAATGAATTAACTTGTCTCTTTTCTGACCGATACGTTAGCCAAGGCCCGCTTAATAACGGAACGAGATGCCCACCTGGGCGGTGACGAAGCTCGTCGCGGACCGCTCGAGGGTGTAGGTCACGTCGTCGCCCTCGACGACGATCGAGCCCTGCTTCAGGTACTTGGCCCGGCCGCCGGCCATGTAGCGGACCTTGACCTCGATCACGGTCTCGCCGCGCGCGCGGTCGGGATGCCGCCGACGCGACCAGCCCAAGTGGATGGCCAAGCCGCCCCCCGCGCCGGCCGCCACCGTCAGATCGTCGGAATTGATGTCGGAAGCGACCTCCTCCCAAGGGAATTCGTGCTCGCTGATGGTCGTGTCCGTGAAGAAGTAGCTGAGCCCCGCCAAACCCTCGACGAACGGACGGACGGCGCCCCGGCGAGCTTCGGCCCTCAGCAGGAAATGACCCTGCACGATATTGTTGAAGGTTTCGACGTCAAATCTGACCTCGGGGATCCCGTTCATGTATTCATGGCGATGGGTGTAGCCGTAAAAGCCCGCCGACAGCTCGAACCCGACGTAGACGGGAGCCTTCCGGAGCTTCACGCCGTAATGGATGCCCAGCGCGAAGCCTTCTTGGCTGACATGGTCGTTGAAGGCCCCGACGGGAAACAGCCCGCCCACGGAGAACCCCCACATATTCCGGTGACCCGGGTCCTGCCCGAACGCGAGGACGGCCGAGAAGAGCAACAGGAACGACGGCAGGGCGATCACGGCCGCCCGTCCGCGGCACCCGCCCTTCACATCCGACCAGTTCCTCATACGTTTGATCATGGTTCTTTCCCCTCTCTAACGGGCCGGCGGCCCCGGCCTTCGCGAAGGTGTCGAGCGGTCACGGGTCTCACGGGCCGGCATTTCATAACAGCTGACGGTCCGGAGGAAGACGGTCCGCTCCATCCCCTCCTTGAGCGGCGGGGCCGCGAAAGTGATCACGGTCTCCTGTCCCGGAGCTTCGAGGAAAACGGTCGAGCCGTCCTCGACGGCCAGGGCCCGCAGGACTTCCGCGACTTCCGGCTCGGCCAGGCCTTCCGCGTCGACCACTTCGCACTCGAGGAAGTTCTCGTCGTCGAAGCCGAGGGCCACGCGGTCGATGAGCCAGTAGCCGGCCGGAGGCGAGAGCTTGAGGGACACTTCGTCGGCGACGACGTCCTCGAGGTCGATCCGATAGGCCATGTCCCCGGCCGGGAGCGGCCCGCCGGCGAAGATGACCTGGCCGGTCTGCCAGCCGAAGCCCGTCAGGAGCCCGACCCTGAGCTTGGAATATTCCCAGTCCTGGTAGGCCGGTTTGACCTTGCCGTCCTTGGCCTGCCCCTTGGCCCGCTCCAGCGCCTCCCCGGCGAACTGGGGAGGCCAGGCGGTGTTCGTGACGTTGACGACGAGCAGGGCCCCGCGGGCCCCCTTCGGCTTGGGGAATTGGAGGATGAGCTCGTCGCGCGGACGCTCTCCCCGGCCGGCGCTTGAGTCCCCGCCGCGGCTGCGCCAGAAGACGTCGTCCTTGTCGCGGACCAGGGGCGCGATGTCGAGGCCGTCCCCGTCGGTCGCGGCCGCGGGCGGCACGAGGCCGGAGATGCCGCGGATGTTGCCCTGGACGTCCGGCGCGACGCCGAGGCCGGGCGGATGGTCGACGACGACGAGCTTGGCTTCGTCGACGCCCCGGGGCACTCCCGTCGCGTTGACGATCGGGACCCGGTACTTGCCGTCCTCCCCGGGCGCGACGGCGACGGACGTCCATTCCAGGGCCCAGAACTCCTTCTCCCCGGCCGTGTCCCCGCCGGCCTTCAGCGCCGAAAGCTCTTTGAGAGACCTCGGCAGCTTCGTCCTTTTGGGGCTTGGCTCGGCTATGGAGTCCACGGCCAACGAGACCAGGCCGCCCGTGAAGGTATCTTCGAAGTCGATCTCTTCGTCGTCGTCGGAGAGCGCCGTGTCCAGCGCGAGCGCTCCCGCCAAGAGCGCGACGCCGCCGAGCGTGCTCAGGATGGAGGCCGCGGCGTTCACGCTCACGACCCTGACAGAGGCGACCTTTTCGAGCGGGATGTACTTAGGATAGACGACGTCGCAGAGGATCCTATCCTCGGCGCGCCGGCTTCCCCGGACCAGGAAGCGGTCGCCGTCCTTATAGACGACCCGCGTCAGCTTGCCGGCCGGCGTCACGTCGGCGATGTCATAGGGGTCGAGCGTCAAGGTCGCGTGGACGTTGCCGACGATAGCCTTGTCCTTGACCCGGGCCGGGTCGTCCTTCGAGAAATCGATCCGGGCGTCCGCGGTGGTCACGGAGACGATCTTGCCCTTGGGCGGCTTGGCGGCCAGGGCCTGGCCGTCCATCTCCTTGAACTTGTAGACGGTGCAGGACGCGGCCAGTATGACCGCCGCCAGGCAGGCGGCGAGCGCCTTGAGCTTCCCTCCTCTTTCCCTTCTTCTGATCCCGGTTTTCATGGCTTTCGGCTCCTCGACCTTATCTCCGGTATCAAGATGGGTTCCCGGGGCCGAGGAGGTGTCAACCTTAAGTTAAGAGTCCGTCAAGAGTCTGTCAAGGCCCGCCGGCCGGACGGTCACATCGAGGCCAGGGCCATGAGCGTCCCGATAACGTGGATCCCGCCGAGCCCGCCCATGATCGCCAGGAAGGTCAAGGGCCCGTTCACCCGTTTGACCTTGACCAGCCGGGCTTCCGCCATCGGGATCGAGACCGCGCCCGGCCCCGGGCGGTTCTCCACGATCGTCATCCTGTCCCCCTCGGCCTTCAGCACGTCGCTCACGCGGAAGACCTTCCCGGTCCGGTCGGTCACCTCGTAGACGCTGCCGTCGGCCCGCTTCATGACCGAGGGGAACGGCCCTTCGAGCTCGATGGGCTCCTTAGCGAACGTTGTCGCGAGCCCGTAGATGGCGTTGCCGTGCATCCGGCCGGGGCTGGACTTGGCGAACTGGACGAGCCCCCCGGAGGCCGTGACGACGCTCAGGACCTTCTGGTTCTCCTTGGGCCAATCGGCGATCGTCCTGACGTCCTTCGTCGCCCAGGTCATGCAGGCCGCGGACAGGAGCGCCAGGGCCGCCGTTGTTATCAGTCCGGCTCGCTTTACGGACATGCTCATCCTCCTCGCGCGCTTCAGAAATGGTAGCCGATGACGAAGCCCAGCGACGCGTTGCCGAGGCCGATCTTCATCGCGGGCTGGCCGACGTTCGTCAGGGCCGGGAGATCGACCGCCTGGATGCAGCTGTAATCGGCGGCCAGGCCGGCCGTCAGGACGTCGGTCACGCGGAATTGGAGCGCGGTGAAGGCCGCCGCGCTGACGAGGGTCTTCTCGACCTCGGCCCGATCTTCGGCGTAATCGGTCCCGTTCCAGTACGTAGACGTGCGCGACAGCCGGACCGAAGCGGCCCCGAGGCCCAGGCCGACGCTCCACGAGGTGCCGTTGGCCCGCTTGGCGCGCAGGAGCTCATAAGAGCAGACGGCGTGGAGGCAGGTGGCCCGGTAGTCCTGGTAGACCGACGTGTAGTCGTATACCTCATCGGAGAACCAAGCGTAGCTTCCCGGTTCGCCCGTGAAGGAGAGCCTCAGTCCCGGCCTCAGCCGCGGCTCCAGGGAATACGACAGCTCGAGACTGCGCAGGAGACTGAAGCGCGAATCGTCCCTGTAGGAATAGCGGGACACGGCGCCGGGAACGTCGAGCGACTCTTCGAGGGACCGGCTGACCCTCGGGTCGACGGACCCTCCCTGGACGAGCAGGTGGACGCGGG
>Ga0316628_100003940_pt1 | contig 11540 bp, 7 predicted proteins | sample OWC_Aug_M2_C1_D5_FD_207648 | JGI IMG/M metagenome (GOLD analysis project Ga0316628, IMG submission 207648) | Wetland soil microbial communities from Old Woman Creek delta, Ohio, United States - OWC_Aug_M2_C1_D5_C | ecosystem: Environmental > Terrestrial > Soil > Wetlands | place: USA: Ohio... | reverse complement strand
TTTATTGAACTTTGGACACGTTCGCTGCCTGGAGGCCCTTGGGGCCCTTTACAACCTCGAACGTAACTTTATCTCCTTCGTTCAGAGACTTGAAACCGTCTCCCGTGATGGCCGAAAAGTGTACGAACACATCCTCGCCATTGTCCTGCGTGATAAAGCCAAACCCCTTACTGTTGTTGAACCACTTCACTACTCCATTTGCCATTCTGTTTCTCCTCTGCTTCCTTTTGAAATTTATCCGGGAATTATCCACGGACTGATAAAGCATACCGTATTTCACTGCATCATGTCAAGCTCATAATTAACAAACTCCTTGAGATTGTTCAACTGGGGATAGCACCCCTGAAACCTTAGTTAGCAAAGATCGAAACTATTAAGGACTTCTTCGATGGGGTCAAAAACCATCCTGATTCACGACTTCTTTTCCCGCTGATACGACCGTGCCTGGTGCATGAATGCTTCGAGCCTAGTTATGGTCTGGGAATCCTTTTGGCCTTCGTAGGCAATGTTCAGGAGCGGAATGTTATTATGGTCCTCGCGCACCCGCTTAAGGATGGCGCTTGCGATCGTGCCGGGCATGCACGTGAACGGCATCACGTTCAAGATGCCCGAAACTCCCTTGTTGATGTAGTCGATTGCCTTGCCCACGGACAGCACGGCCTCACCTTCGAACGAGTGGTGTATGTACGGTATGGCCGCATGAAGGGTCTGCTTGATGCTCGGCTCGTGCAGGCTTCTCATGCTACCGTTAAACCCGCTCAACATCCGATGCTCGTCTTTGCGCTGCACTCGTCCTGTTATGTACGCCTTGAGCAGTTCATTCCATGAGCGATTCATTTTTGCTGACACCTTTGCCGTTTCATTGACGTAAAGAAGCCATTCGGATATGGGAGCTACCCACGCCTCGCCGCCAAGCCGTTCGATCTGGCTGACAACATCCTCATTACTGAAGCGATTGGAGCGAATATAAATCTCACCAACAATGCCAATGACCGGTTTATGTCGGTCGGTTATTTTGATGGCGGTGAAATCTTTGTACGCCTGCTGCAGCACGGGAAGGAGGTCTGCCCGGTTCTCTATGGCGGCTGTCATACGGTCGAGCGCGGTCTGGTATACCTGGTCCGTCTGTCCTTTCCGCTTCTCGTACGGCCGGTGTTCCCAGAGCGCTTTCTGGAGCATATCAACGGCAAAAGCTCCCCGCCAACTCATGAGAACGAAATCCTTGTCTAGGGAACGCACGTCGTTATGCAAACGCTCATCCTGCATGGGAGCAAGGATCTCCACACGCTCGAGCCCGAGCCGATCGAGAACCTGCCGGTGGTAGCGGTGGTACTGCCCGAACCTGCACGGCCCTTTGCCCGTGGGCATGAAAAAAGCGCTCTTCTCGGGATCGAACCCGGGTTTGCGCGTTGCCTTGATCATGTCGCCGGTAGTCAAGGCGAGAGGATAGCATTCTCTACCCGAACTGAACTCCTTGCCGATACGCACGGTTTCCTCGTCCGATTCCGGCAGCACTTCTGCGTCTGCGCCGCATGCACGAAAAGCAGCCGCAAGAGCATAGGCATGGTCCGTCATCGGCGGGAAATAGATTTTTTTCGCATGGAGCGAACCGTTCGATCTGGCTCGGGAAGATAGACGCTGCTTGGATTTTCCGGCATTGTTGAGGCTATCCATGAACGCTTCGATCCTCGTGATTGCGCCGGCGTCTGCGCTGTGCTCATCGATCTCTAGCTGCAGGAACGGCTTGTCTCCCATCTCCTGCCTGAAAAAATGTGTGATGAACGAATCAGGGCCGCATCCAAAGTTAGTGATGTACACCGGGTACAGGCCGGGATGTTTGCGTATGATCCTGGCCGCGGCCATGATCTTTTGACCCGACCGCCAGTACATGGTTTCGAGACCGGACATGTCGGCGGTATGGAGCGGAAGGAAATCCATGGGGATCGCCTGCAACCCGAGGTCCCGAATCTTAGACGGAAGATTCATGCTCACACCAGGATCGCAGGTGTTATAATTCCGCCCGACGAGCACGAGCGCCTTTTGGCCCTCCTGTATTCCCGACAGGACCGCGCTGCCCCGCTCTTCGACGGCCCTATGAAATGCTTCCTGCGCCTCCCTCGCAAGCCGCTGCGCCCTGCGTACTGCACCCGCGCCTTTCCCGAGAGCCGTACCGAGCGCCTTCATACTTCTGGTGAAGTGGCGATCGTCCTGGAGATATAGTACCGGTTCTACGGCCCTGGTGCTGCCGAACCGCACGGAAGCTCTCGCAATGTACGGCAGAGCCTGCGCATAGGGACAGGCCTGCGCATTATTTTTCCGCGCGTCAAAAACTGGGAACCGTATAAAGCTCGGCAGGAAAAGGATGTCCACTTTTTTATCGAGAAGGTCCTGGATGTGTCCGAGCGCGACCTTTGCTGGGAAACACGTCTCAGCGACTGTGGCCTCGAGCCCCCGGTTGATCAGCGTCCGGTTCGTGCGCTCAGAAAGCACAACATGGAAGCCGAGTTCTGTAAAAAAGGCCTGCCAGAACGGCAGATAGTCGTTTACATAGAGCATCCGCGGGATACCGATGCTAAGTGCGCCATCGGCCGTCGTCCGGGAGAGGTCGGTTCCCATAAGTAGCTTCTCGCGCTCTGAGAACAGATCAGGCAAAACGCCGGATGGCGATGATTTTTTCTTGACGTCGTATTTCTCGCATCGGCTCCCGTAGAAGAGCGGTTTCTCTCCGTCGAAACTCACCCGGCGGATGTCGCATCGGTTTGCGCATTCAGCGCACTCGAAGGTCGAGATGCTGTACGCACGCCTGCTCAGATCAAACCCTTTGAACGTGCTTCGGCCTGTGCCTTCACGCATTGCAAGGATAGCCGCGCCGATCGCGCCGGTGACCTCATGGTGCGGAGGAACGGTGATATGCTTACCAGTTATCTGTTCGAACGCAGCAATCACGGCCTTGTTCGCTGCCACACCGCCTTGGAAGAAGATCCGATCGCCGACCCGCTTTCCGGCCACCACCTTGTTTAAATAATTATGGGCGATGGAATAGGCAAGGCCGGCGGTCAGCTCCTCCACGCCTGCGCCCTTGTTCAGATAATGCACCAGGTCCGACTCCATAAAGACAGTGCAGCGCTCTCCGAGCCCGCAGGGAGAAGAGGCACAGAATGCCCGGTCCTCGAACTCCCGTTTGATCTTGATGCCAAGGCGCTCGGCCTGTTCTTCGAGGAAGGACCCCGTGCCCGCGGCGCAGGCCTTGTTCATCTCGAAGTCCACGACCGCACCGTTCCGCAGGCTGATGTACTTGGAGTCTTGCCCCCCAATCTCGAAAATAGTGTCCACGACGGGATCGATCGCCGCCGCCGCCGTGGCCTGCGCCGTAATCTCATTCCTGACTAAATCCGCGCCGATCATGTCGCCCGTTAGATACCTGCCCGAACCCGTGGTGGCTGCGCCCGCGATCTTCACCCGGGAACCGACCTCTTCACCCACTTCGGCCAGCCCCTTCTTCACCGCCTCAATCGGCTGACCGGCCGTTGGCAGATACCGTTTGGAGAGTACACGCATCTGCCGGTCGATCACCACGACGTTGGTCGAGACGGACCCGACATCCACGCCAAGGTACGCTTCGATCTGGCCGTTTGCTCCTGGCACAGCATCCTGGTCCGGATTCGGCATAATGCCATTCGGCTTCGCGAGAGGACTCACAACGCTCTTCTCAAGCTGCTGTCCGTTAGACAGATAAGCGGTGAGCGCGGCGATGCCTTGGAATGGGATTGCGTGCTCAGGTTGCTGCAAAGCCGTAAGCGCTGCGCCGATGGCCCCGGAAGTGTTGAAGTGATCCGGCACGGTCATTCCGGACTCTGCTAGTTTCAACACATCACGGAATGCCCTGCGCATGCCGAGGTTCGCGGCAACACCTCCTAGGAAAAGAAGCGGCGCCGGAAAACTTTTCCCTTTTCCAACGGTAGCCATGAAGTTCCTGGCCATGGCATAGCACAGTCCCGCCACGATATCGAAGACCGGTGTAGCTATCTGCTGCAGGTGGATCATATCGCTCTTAGCGAAAACGCTGCACCGCCCGGCCACACGCGGCGGCGTCTTTGACTGAAGTGCGATTCTACTGAATTCTTCTATCGAGAGGCGAAGGCGTGAGGCCTGCTGGTCGAGGAAAGAGCCCGTTCCCGCGGCGCAAGCCGTGTTCATGGAAAAGTCTTCTATCTTGACGCCACCTAACGATGAATCTGGCACGAGTCTGATGAGCTTCGCATCCTCGCCTCCCATCTCGATAAGGGTTCGAGCGTGAGGGTGAAAGCATCCGGCGAAAATGGACTGAGCAAGGATTTCATTAATGAACCGCGCGCCTATGATCGCGGCGACCTGTTTACCGCCGCTACCGGTTATGCCGGCGGATCGTATCATGGATTCAGGGAATTGTGACGAAAGCGCCTTAAGTTCGTCAGCCAGAGAACTGGCCGGGTCTCCCTTGATGCGGGTATAGGTTTCAGCAAGGACGTTCCTGCCAGCATCAACGACCGCGGTCTTGATGGTTACCGAACCGATGTCGATACCGAGGAAAAAGTCTCTCTGCATGCGTCGCTCCTTATCCCTGAATGATTTTACCTAGTAGCACGGCTTACTTAAGAAAACAACCAGCTTTTTCAGAACACACTTGATATGTCAAGGCAATAGCATTCCGTTGTGACATCCTCGCTTCTTTTCTGCTTCATTCCGGAACTGTGAAGATGAGATGTGTTTTGAATAGATACCATTATAATAAGAACGACGATGACAGTCAACCCCTATACCACTCTGCACCCTCCGCATAAATCTGTGGTTTCTACATGATCTCAAGCTCAACACTTAAGGATTTGCATGCAAAAACACAAAAACATGATATAATGCAAAACAAAATGCAGCAATTATTGTTCTGAAGGTTAATATGGTCACGCCTACCGGGAATATAACAGATATGACAATACCCTTTCTTTTTCAGGGACTGCGGGCGGAAAATAAAACCGGCACGGTCGTGTTCGAGCGTGAAACGGCGATCAAAAAAGTCTATTTCCAAGGAGGCGATATCATCTTTGCCTCCTCCAACCAGGAGGATGACAGGCTCGGAGAGTGCCTTCTCCGGGCCGGCACCATCACCAAAGCGCAGTACGATGCATCTACTGAGGTCCTTAAAAAAACAGGCAAGAAGCACGGGACCGTTCTTATCCAGCTCGGTTTTATCTCACCGCAGAATCTCGTTGCCGGCGTAAAGCTCCAGGTCAAACACATAATTCTCAGCCTGTTCGCCTGGCGCGATGGCCGCTATACCGTCGATGAAGGCCCGCTGCCCCAAGCGGATATCGTCCCTCTCCAGATGAGCACCGGGAACCTGGTCGTTGAAGGTTTAGGCGGTATCGACTGGCAGATTGTCCGCAAATCACTTCCGCAGCTCAAGACCGTACTCCGTCCGTCCACAGACCCATCGCAACTCTTTCAAGGCGCCGGCCTCACCCAGGACCAGCTGATGGTCCTGTCACTGATCGACGGAAAAAAGAACATCGAGGAGCTCTGCTCACAGTCAGGCATCGGTGACTTCAACACGCTCAAGGCGGTCTACGTTCTCCTCGCGCTCAGAATGGCCGAGATCGGTGAAATTAGAACCAAGGAGGAGAAGAACTTCGCGCGCGAGATGGTGCGCGAAACCGTTACGGCAAATACGATATCGGAACGGAAGCCGCCTGAAACTCAAACCGCCGTACCTTCTGCCACCAAGGAAACAATACAGCGAGCTTATGATAGTATAGAAGCCCATGACCATTACCAAGTTCTTGGAATAAAGCGCAGTGCCACGGCACAGGATATCAAGAAGGCGTACTTCAAGCTCGCGAAGCTCTACCACCCGGACAGGCACTTTGATCCCGAGATGAGCGAAATGAAGCTGAAACTTGAAGCGCTCTTTATGAGGATCCACGAAGCATATGATACACTCAGTATACAGGCCAAGCGAGACCAGTACAACAGCACCCTGAGCAAAGGGGTAAAAACGTCCAGGGCAGAACAGCAGGAGCCTGAAAAATCGGCCCAGAAGGATAGCGCCGTCGACCAGTATAATGAGGGGATGAGGCACTTCAAGGCGGGAAACTTCTGGGGAGCGGAAGAAGCCTTCCGATGGGCTGCACGTCTCGATCCGGGAAATTCTCGGTTCCTATTCTATCAGGGGCTTGCGCTCTCCCGTATGCCGAGGAGACGCCATGAAGCAGAGGAGCACTTCAAAAAAGCGATTGAAATGTCACCGAACAGACTAGAGTACTACATGGAACTCGGGAATTTCTACCTCAAGAACAATCTCAAGACCAAAGCCCATTCCGTGTTCATAAAGGCCCAAGCCATGGGGCTTGACTCGAAGCAGCTGCGGCAAGGCATCGCTGCAACGGAAAGCAGCGGAGAAGCGAAAAAAGAAAAAGAACCGGAAAAAAAATCAAGCAGCGGCATATTCAAAAAACTTTTCAAGGACAAAAGATAGAGTGCTCTGCGTCGCGCACCCACCGTCCTATTTTGGCTTCAACTTGACAATCTCCGATAGCCGATGATCTGCATCGTGAATTTTGCCTTCTTTCAGCAAACTGATGACATCGGAATCCGCCAGGGCTTGCAGGATTTCTCTCCGTACGCCCTCATCTTTCACTTCATTCATAAGCCGATTGCGAAGCATTGACATCTTTCGGAGAAACACCTCATATTCAGGCCCATATCGTTCCTCGAGCTCCTGACGGATTTTTTTTGATAAAGCGGGGCTCATGCCGCTCGTCGATACGGCGATTAAGAGCTCGCCCCGCTCCACCACCGACGGGACGATAAACGAGCTCTCGTCTGGCGGGGTGACAACATTTACGAGAATGTTCCTTTTCTTGCAAAGCCTGCCAATGCTGGTATTCACTTCCCGGGAATCAGTTGCGGCAATAACGAGGAGGGCGCCGGTGAGGTCTTTGTCATCGAAGGTTTTCGGCAGGTGAATGATCTTGGCCGATTGAGAGAGTTCCTGCAGTTTTTGGGTAAGCGACGGGCTGATTACCGTTACGTTTGCCCCCGCTTCTAGCAATGAGAGCGTCTTGCGCTCGGCTACCTGCCCCCCGCCGACGATCAGACAGGGCCTGTCGCGAAGATCGAGGTAAACAGGGTAGTATTTCATTTTGTCCGGAGTTTGACCATGAGGGGCCCGACGCTCCCCTGCACGGAAGGGTATTTCTTCACCAGGGTTTCGAACGCAACCAGTGCCTTCTCCCGGTCGCCGAGGTCGGTGTAAGACAGACCGGTATAATAGAGCGCGTCCTTCTCTGCTATGGACCCGGGATAGTCATGCAGTAGCTTCTCAAGCCTGCCGATGGCTGACTTGTAGGAGCCCTTTTTGTAATAGAATCGTCCGACATAGAGTTCGTATTCAGCGATCCTGTCGCGGCAGATGGTGATTTTACCTCTTGCATCCTCTTCGTATACGCTCTTCGGATACTTCTGGAGGAGCTTCTCGTACTCCTTTAGCGCAGTCTGGGTAGGATTCGGGTCCCGGTCCATTGTGGTGAACTGGTTGAAGCTGCACATCGCGATCTGATATTGGGCATATGCCGCATCCTTGCTCATGGGATGGTAGTTCAAGAATGCCTGGTACTCCACCAGGGCTTCATCGTACTTCTCCTCACCGAAGTAGGTATCCGCGACCCGGAGCATGAGCGCCGCGTCATAGCTCTTGTCCGGCGACTTCTCCTGGATCTGCTGGTAGCCCTTGCGCGCTTTCTCGAAGGCATGCTTCTGCATACTTTCTTCGGCATCTTTGAATACGGCCGCAGCGTCGAAGACCTCTTTCTTCCCAGCACAGCCTGTCAGGACCACCACAATCACAACAGGGATTATAAGAGATATTTTTTTCATAAGTGAGGTAGGGTCGAGTTGAAATGGTGCCGAAGGGGGGACTCGAACCCCCACGGGATTGCTCCCACTGCGCCCTGAACGCAGCGCGTCTACCAGTTCCACCACTTCGGCACAAGCGTCATAGCAACGAAGTGTAATAATAAAGAGAACGGCTGCGATTGTCAAGGGCTGTTTTCCCTGTCATGTCCGCCAGGCCTGTTTAGATGACATGCTTTGCTTCACCAGATTTCTTCCTTTCACAAATGCGCCGGGTGTCGAAGCATCAAACACCCACATCATTTAAAAATAGACATTCCAGCTTAAATTCACTTCCGACTGATAATAATCATGGGTCTTTTCCCGTGAGAGGGAACAGGTGATACTGTTGTTCGTGGTGATCTTAAAATTTTGTGCCAGGGACACATTCATACTGCGATGTTCGTCTCCTGCTTCATAGTACATGCTCTTCGCGGAAAGGTTGATTTTCCATGAGCCGGTCAATTTTTTAATGATGCCCGCGGAGGCGCCGAACCCAAGCGAATAATTGTCCTTGAGGCCCCCGCTAAGCTCCAGATCCGTTTCGATCATGATATACGAAAGCCCCAGGAGGTCGTTCTTATATGAGAAGCCGCCGCCAGGGTTTATCCTGTAGATAAGATGTTCCTCCCCGTCCGAGAAAAGTTCTCGGTCGAATCCTGTGTTCACTTTCCATGAAACGGGCTTAAAAAAAGCATCTCGGGGCGAAAGTGAAACGATGTCTATTAAACGCAAACGTTGCAGTTTCAAGGAATCTTCCTTGAAATAATATCTACCGCTAATATCGAAAAAATTTATCTGCGCTCCTTCGGTATACCCTTCATCCGGGTCGAGCAGGTCGTGATATGCTGCCCTCCACCCTATCTCTGTAAAAAAGGAATCTGTCCGGTAGCCTGCGCCAAAACTGAGTTTGCCCGGGAGGTGGCCCTGCTCCGGTGGGGCTGGGGGCGTAATAGCGTAAACATCTGCAGACTGTTTTCCGAGCGTGCTCCTGGCATTCAGAGTTGGAAGGAACTGTTTAAGGTACTCCTCTTTTCCCAGTTGTTTGCGTGCATATTTATATTGAAGAAGTTCCGCAGTCAGGTCAAGGATCTTCGTTTTTTCTTGCGAGGTCATGTCCATATCTGTAACAGCCTGTGGCGAAGTTTTTCTGTTCACCACATCGAGCGCAACCTTCTGGAAACCGCTATCCATGCGTGACGCAATGGCAAGGATACGAGTGGCCTGGGAGGGACGGTACTTCTCCGTGGTGATCAAACCACTCTCCTTAATGACCCGTATGGTGTCCACCGGGATGACCCAGAACCGAACTTTGTTGTCCCAGAATGCGTCAGTCAATCCGAGCGATGGCCGGGCAACTTCCAGGAGAAGCAACAGATCAAAGGAACAATTCTCATCAAAAAAATAATAGTCGGAATAGATGTCCCTGACTTCCCAGACATGCATGACCAGCCTGCGGACCTCTTCTTCGGTCAAGTTAAGCTGATATTCCCATATATCGCGGTGCTCTATATTGCTGTACTCTGAGACTTTCTCATAATAAGGAAGTATCGAGAAATATCCGCGGTAATAGCCGAACATTCCCTTGAAAGCATAAAGAAAACCATTCGAATCAGTGGTCACCGCAGCATACGTGACCGCATAGGATAGTAGATCGTTCTGATTTTTGCTGTCTATTCTTATCAGGGTATGGCCGAACATGGAGGCTGGGCTGTTGTTAAGGGTCGCGGGAAAGACAAGAACAGCCGAGTGAGGATTTACCCTCGCAAGCGCCTCATTGAATTCTGTGCAGGCAACGGGTGGAAGCCTGAGTTCGTCGATATCCAGTTTTTCCTTGAGCCAAGCATAACGCGCAACGAATCGGCAGCGGGGATGTTCCTGATCGCCCTTTTCCTGCTGGAAAAAGCCCCTGATGGTTGCTTCGAGCTCGGCAGCAGGATCCAATTTCCCTCCCGGCGCAAGAAAAAATCTGGGATCATCGATCAGGCTCTTCTTGCCGGAACCGTGACGCTTGTAGTGGACGAGGATTTCCCAATAGCGATCTTCAGACAGCTGTTTTTCTTTTGCAGACTCCAGCAGCGCATTAAGATAGCCGTCATCTGCCGCCAGAGCCGGATGGGCCGGAAAAAGGAAGAAAAAAAATGATATGATGACAAAAAAAAAGTATACGGGACAGTGCGTCCCGTATACCATGGTACCCCGGAATACTGTAAAGCGCATGATTAATTCGAGGAAGAGACAGCGGCCACGTTATCTACAACATTCGCAAGAACCACATTCTCGGAGGTAAAGATGCTGGCGAAGCTGGACTGAAGTTTCTGATAGAACTCGGGTCGCTTCTCGGAAGGAACCTGCATCAAGTCCGCAAAAGCATCAAGCGTCTCGCCGCGGCCCATGGCGATGTCCTTTGCCAGGTTGTCCATGTTGGCGACAACGAACTCGTTCAGCCGCTCATTGCTCACGAACTTGGTAGGCTGTTTACACTCAGAGGTACCCGAAGTAAGACCGAAGGTCTGGGTACCGAATGAACCGTTTGTCGTGGCCTGAAACGCCTGGAGCAGAGATGATTGGTCGGCATTGTTCTGGAAGAGCATCGTTCCGAGGCCGCATCCGACATTCGACCGTGCCATCCCGCTTGCAGCTGCAGCAAACGCTGAACTAACGACAAAAACAAATAGAACTGACAACACTGTAATTACCAAAAGCTTTTTCATAATACCCTCCTTATTTATTTTTTTTACAACGATGATTGTTATTAAAGCCTACTTTTTTATTTTTGTCAACCCTAAAAACCGTGTACAGGCGATTCCTCTCGTTGTGATGTTGGTCACCTTTACTGAAGCTGTGCGGTAAGATACCTCACAAGTTTATCCCTGACACCTGCGTCCGCAAACGATCTGACATGCCCCGGCACCGTTGTTTCCCAAAACTCTTTGGGGCCTTGGGCTGCGTCGTAGAGCATCTGGCCATGATGCATCGGGACCACGGGGTCCTTGGCGCCATGGATGATCAAAACCGGCACGCACGAAACCTCCCGGATCCACCGGATCGGACTGTAGGCGTCACTTACAAGGTACGACAGCGGATACTGGAACGGCCAGGTTATAAAGAACTGTGCGAGCTTCTCGCGCGCGATGAGACGGTAACTGGAAAATGCGCTGTCGATCACCAGGGCAGCGATCCTGTCCTTATGGGGAGTATGCGCCACGGTATAGACTGCGATTGCGCCGCCGATGCTCTGGCCGAGAACAATGATCCGTTCCTTGTCCACGCGCGGCACAGACAGAAGCGCATTAAGCGCCGATTCCGCATCCAGGTGGACGCCTTTAATGCTGGGGCTGCCTTCGGACTTGCCATACCCGCGATAGTCAAAGATGAACAGGTTGAAGCCTTCCTTGATCAGCCATAGGACACTGTTCACGTGCGTGCTCAGGTTCTCCGCATTGCCGTGAAGAACGAGGATGGTTGCGTGCGCCTCTAGATTCGCTGTCTGGAAAAACCAGCCATGCAGCGTGAGTCCATCGGAAGTTTTGAAATAGATGTCCTCGGGAGAAAACTGCCGGACCACAGGATTATCATACATCTGCTTCTGGGGATAAAAAAAGAGAGAACCGCAT
>Ga0316628_100003939_pt1 | contig 11542 bp, 5 predicted proteins | sample OWC_Aug_M2_C1_D5_FD_207648 | JGI IMG/M metagenome (GOLD analysis project Ga0316628, IMG submission 207648) | Wetland soil microbial communities from Old Woman Creek delta, Ohio, United States - OWC_Aug_M2_C1_D5_C | ecosystem: Environmental > Terrestrial > Soil > Wetlands | place: USA: Ohio... | reverse complement strand
CCTCTGTCCAGCGGCATCCCGCGCGGTCTGGATCGCCTGATTCGCCAATGTCTGGAGAAGCTCCCGGAGGATCGGTTCCAGTCGGCTCGGGACCTAGGGTTCGCGCTCCAGGCGGAAGCAGAGGCGCCCGGCGCTTCGCCGGCTCCCGGCCCCGCTTCCCGAAGGCGGCGTCGGGTGTGGGTGGGTGCGGCTACGCTGCTCGCGCTCGGGGTGGCTGCTGGCTCGCTCTATCTCGTCGCATCGCGCGGCCGAACAGCTGCGCCGGGTGGACCTGTGGCCCCAGGCACGATCCGCTCGATCGCGGTGCTGCCGCTCGTCAATCTCTCCGGCGATCCCGCGCAGGAGTACTTCTCCGACGGGCTGACCGAGGAGATGATCACAACCCTCTCGAAGATCTCGGCCCTGAAGGTCATCTCCCGCACCTCGGTGATGCAGTTCAAGGGGACAAAGAAGCCTGTGCCGGAGATCGCGTCGGCGCTCAGGGTGGACGCGGTGCTCGAAGGTTCCGTGCGGCGAGCGGGACAGCGGGTCCGGATCACCGCGCAGTTGATTAGCGCGGCCACTGACACGCCCATGTGGGCGGAGAGCTACGAGCGCGACCTGCGGGACGTGCTGGCGCTGCAGAGTGAGGTGGCGCGGGCCGTCGCAGGCGAGATCAGGGCCGCGCTCACGCCGCAGGAGCGAGCGGGCCTCACAAGCGCGCGGCCGGTCAACCCCGAGGCGCACGAAGAGTACCTGAAGGGAAGGTTCTACCTCAACAAGATGACGCCGGAAGGGTACGAGAAGGGTCTGGCGCACCTGAAGAAAGCCGTCGAGATAGACCCGAAGAATCCCCTCGCTTACGCCGCTCTGGCGCTCGGGTACAGTTTGATAGGTCACGAGAGGTTCCCGGACGCCTTCACCCAGGCGAGGACCGCTGCACGCAAGGCGGAGGAGCTGGGCGGCGAGCCGCTGGCAGAGATGTACCTGGCCTTCGGAATGATCGAGCTCTGTTCGGACTGGGACTATGACGGCGCCCGAAGAGATCTGCGCCGGGCCCTTGAGCTGAACCCCAGCATCGGCGAGGCTCATCGCTGGTATTCGTGGTACCTCTTCCTGATCGGGCAGCGCGGCGCTGCCCTCGAGGAAATGAAACGTGCGCAGGAGGTAGAGCCGCTCACGCCGCTCTTCGCGGCGGATCGGGGATGGCAGTACTGGTGGGCGGGTGAGAATGACAGGGCCATCGAGGAGGCCCGGAAGTCTCTCGATCTGGATCCGAACTTCAACGAGGGGCTTCACGTCCTGGGGTGCGCGTACGCGGAGAAGGGGATGTTTTCTGAGGCCATCGCGGCACACGAGAAGCTGGCCGCGGTCGACCCCGCTTGGAGATGGGCCCTGCCCCGGACCTGGGCGCAGGCCGGACGCAAGGACGAGTCGCTCAGGGTTCTCGCCAAGATTCTGAATGAGAAGCGCAAGCCAAGAGGTGCCTGGGCGGGCTGGTTCCTGGCCGAGGACTATGCTGCTCTGGGGGACAAGGACGAGGCGTTTCGCTGGCTGGAAGCGGCGTACCGGGAGCGGCACAGCTTCATGCCCTGGATCAGGGACAATCGCGCATTCGCGCCGTTGCGCTCCGACCCGCGCTTTCAGGAGATCGTGCGACAAATGAAACTCCCAGCGGGCACCAATCCATGATGGGCACGTGCCTTGGTCCTTATGAGATCGTCTCCCGTCTCGGGGCAGGCGGCATGGGGGAAGTATGGCGTGCCCGTGACACGCGGCTCGGCCGCGACGTTGCGATCAAGGTGCTGCCGGGGGAGTTCGCCTCCGATCCCGAGCGCCTGAAGCGGTTCGAGAGGGAGGCGAAGGCCACCGCCTCGTTGTCCCACCCCAACATCCTGGACGTGCACGACGTGGGGACCCACGAGGGCGTCCCGTACCTGGTGGAGGAGCTGCTCGAGGGGGAGTCGCTGAAGGAACGGCTGGAGCGGGGTGCGCTTCCGGTACCCGAGGCGGTGCGGATCGCCTGCGAGGTGGCGAAGGGACTTTCGGCTGCGCATGGGAAGGGCATCGTCCATCGGGACCTCAAGCCGGGCAACGTCTTCCTCACCGCGGACGGTCGGGTGAAGGTGCTGGACTTCGGCTTGGCGAAGCTGGTGGGTACTGTTCCTTTGGGGGAAGCGGAGACCCTGACACAGGCCCCGACGGCGACCACCGAGTTCGGGAGCGTGATGGGGACGGTGGCGTACATGGCGCCGGAGCAAGCGCGGGGGATGCCGGTCGACCTGCGGACGGATGTCTTCGCCTTCGGGGTGGTGCTGTACGAGATGCTGGTCGGGGAGCGGCCGTTTCGGGGTGCGACGGGGACGGACGTGGTGGCGGCGATCCTGAAGGAGGAGCCGGCGCCCCTACCTGCAAGCGTTCCTCCTGAGCTTGCCGCTGTGGTGACCCGCTGCCTGGCGAAGGAGCCCGGGGAGCGGTACCAGCACGGGGGTGAGGTCGAGGCGGCGCTGCAGGGCATCCAGGCCCTAGGTCCCGTCTCGCTGTGGCCGAGCCTCACGCGCTCGCTCCGTCGTCATCCCTGGCTGGTCGCGGCCAACGCCGTCGTGGCGCTCGTTCTCCTCGCCCTTCTGCTCGACGTCGGCGGCGTGCGCCGACAGCTTCTCGGAGGGTCGAGCTCCCGGGTGATCCGGATGGCGGTGCTCCCGTTCGCGAACCTGAGCGGCGATCCGCAGCAGGAGTACTTGTCGGACGGCGTCACGCAGGAGATGATCGCGCAGCTCGGACGCCTGCACCCGGGCAGCCTTTCCGTTATCGCCCGGACCTCGGTGATGCGTTACAAGAGGACCGACACGCCGATCGACAAGATCGGGCGGGAGCTGGGCGTCGACTACGTGCTGGAGGGCAGTGCGCAGCGGGAGGCGGGTCGGATCCGGATCTCGGCCGAGCTGATCCAGGTGAGAGACCAGACGCAGCTGTGGGCGGATGTGTACGAGCGGGAGCTCTCAGGCATTTTCGCCCTTCAGAGCGACGTGGCGCAGAAGGTGGCCGGGGCGCTCGCCCTGAAGCTCCTGCCAGCCGAGAAGGCGCAGTTGGCGAGCGCCCGTACCGTCAACCCCGAAGCGTACGAGGCGTATCTCAAGGGTTCGCAGGCCTGGATCAAGATGACGAAGGGCGACCTCGACACGGCCGAGGGCTACTTCAACCTGGCCATCCAGAAGGAGCCGGGCTACGCGGCGGCCTACGCCGGGCTGGCCACTGTCTGGGGATGCCGCAACCAGATGGGGTACGCGAGGCAAGCCGAGGCGGTGCCGAGGATGAAGCAGGCGGCGCTCAAGGCCGTGTCCCTCGACGACACCCTGGCGGAGGCCCACGTTGCGGTGGCCGGCCTCAAGACCTGGCACGACTGGGACCTGCCCGCCGCTGGGCCGGAGTGGGAGCGCGCCGTCGAGCTCAACCCCAGCTCGGCCGACAGCCTCGCGATGTACTCGCACTACCTGGCGATCATGGGCCGGACCGACCAGGCGATCGCCCGGATCGACCGTGCCCTCAGCCTCGACCCGTTCGACGTCACCGTCCACAGCTTCCGCGGCGTGGTGCTGATCATGGCGCACCGCTACGACGACGCGCTCGCGGAGTACCACAAGGTACAGGAGATGGAGCCGGCGAACCCCGTGTCGGCGGACCAATTGTGGGGGGTCCTCGCCGCGACCGAGAAGGGCAAGAGGGCGGCGGATGCAGCGAAGGAGTACTTCGCCACCGTCGCGGGGTTTCCCGAGTTCGGCGCGCTGATGGACCAGGGGTTCGCTGAGGGCGGCTTCCCGGGGGCGATGAGGCGCGCTGCGGGCGCCCTGGCGGCAAGGGCCGCCAACGGGGGAAGGTGGGCCACCGGCGTCGCTGCCCTCTACGCCTACGCCGGCGACAAAGGCCTGGCGCTGGACTGGCTCGAGCGGGCCTACGAGGAGCGCGACCCCAACCTTCCCTACCTCAGGCTCCCAGAGCTCGACAGTCTGCGGGACGAGCCACGCTTCCAGGCGCTCGCGCACCGCCTCGGCATCCCGCTCAGCTGACGGCTCCTCACTTCCGACCCGCGCTGACAGGAGATCCGGCGCCGCCTGAACCTGCCGGCAAGGTGACAGGAGCAATCGCCTGCTGTCCGCCAGCGGCGCTATGATCGAGTTCAAGTAGGAGCATGCAAGTGGAGACAGGCGCCCGCCTTGGTCCCTACGAGATCGTCGCTGCGATCGGCGCGGGTGGGATGGGCGAGGTGTACCGGGCGCGGGACACCCGTCTGGGGCGTGACGTGGCGATCAAGGTGCTGCCTGGGGAGTTTGCCTCCGACCCGGAGCGGCTGAGGCGGTTCGAGCGGGAGGCGAAGGCCACCGCGTCGCTGTCCCACCCCAACATCCTGGACGTGCACGACGTGGGGACGTTCGAGGGCGTCCCGTACCTGGTGGAGGAGCTGCTCGAGGGAGAGTCCCTGAAGGAGCGGTTGGAGCGGGGTGGGCTTCCGGTACCCGAGGCGGTGCGGATCGCCTGCGAGGTCGCGAAGGGTCTGGCCGCCGCGCACGGGAAGGGCATCGTCCATCGTGACCTCAAGCCGGGCAACGTCTTCCTGACGAGCGACGGGCGGGTCAAGGTCCTGGACTTCGGGTTGGCGAAGCTGGTGGGGACGGTGCCTTTGGGGGAGGCGGAGACCCTGACAAAGGCACCGAGTGCGACCACCGATTTCGGGAGCGTGATGGGGACGGTGGCGTACATGGCGCCGGAGCAGGCGCGGGGGCAGCCGGTCGACCGGCGGACGGATGTCTTCGCCTTCGGGGTGGTGTTGTACGAGATGCTTTCGGGCGAGCGTCCGTTTGTCGGGGCGACAGGGACGGACGTGGTGGCGGCGATTCTCAAGGAGGAGGCCCCCCCGCTTCCGGTGAGCGTGTCCCCGGAGCTGTCGGCGGTGGTGGTCCGGTGTCTGGCGAAGGACCCAGCGGAGCGGTTTCAGCACGGGGGTGAGCTGCTGGCGGGGTTGGAGGCCGTCCAAGCGGAAGGTCCAGTGCCCCTTTGGCCGGCCATCACCCGCTCGCTCGGTCGCCATCCCTGGCTGGTCGCGGCCAACGCCGTCGTGGCCGTCCTCATCCTTGCCCTCCTCCTCGATCTCGGCGGCGTTCGTGGACGCCTGCCGGGGCGCTCGTCCACCCGCGTGATCCGGATGGCCGTGCTGCCGTTCGCGAACTTGAGCGGTGACCCTGAGCAGGAGTACCTCAGCGATGGGCTGACGCAGGAGATGATCGCGCAGCTCGGCCGTCTCCACCCGGGCAGCCTCTCCGTCATCGCCCGGACCTCGGTCATGCGGTACAAGAAGAGCGAGACCCCGATCGACCGGATCGGGCGAGAGCTGGGCGTCGAGTATGTGCTGGAGGGCAGCGAGCAGCGCGAGGGCGGGCGGGTCCGGATCACGGCCGAGCTCGTCAAGGTGAACGACCAGACGCAGCTCTGGTCGGAGACCTACCAGCGGGAGCTGTCGGGGATCCTTGCGCTCCAGAGCGACGTCGCGCGCAAGGTCGCCGAGGCGCTCGCGCTCAAGCTGCTGCCGGGCGAGCAGGCGCGGCTGGCGAGCGCCCGCGCCGTCAACCCGGACGCCTATCAGGCGTACCTCAAGGGCATCCAGCACTTGTACAGGCTCACGCCCGGCGACTTCGACTCCGCCCAGCAGTACTTCGAGCTGGCGCTCGCGAAGGACCCAAGCTACGCGCTCGCATATACGGGGATCGCTCTGGTCTGGGCTGGCCGGTCGCAGCTGGGCTTCGTCTCGCCCGCCGAGGCCGCTCCGAAGGCCAAGGCGGCGGCCCAGAAAGCGATCGGGCTCGACGACACGGTCGCGGAAACCCACTTCACGTTGGCCGCGCTGGGGGCATGGGTGGATTGGGATTGGGCCGTTGCGGAGCGGGAGTTCAAGCGCGCCATCGAGCTGAACCCGAGCTTCCCGGAGGCCCTGATCAACTACTCCCACTTCCTGATGAACATGGGGCGGCCCAATGAAGCCATGCCGCAGGCCAGGCGTGCCCTGGAGCTGGACCCGTTCAACCCCTACTTTCACAGCTTTTTCGCTGTCGACTTCCTGTACGTCCGCCAATGGGACGAGGCCATTGCGCAAGCGCGCACCGCGCTCGCGACGGCGCCGGACAATCCCGTTGCCGCCGGGGTGCTCTGGTACGCGTTCGGCGCGAAGGGGATGCACAAGGAGGCTCTGGCTGCAGCTAGGGTCTATATGAAGCTTGTTTACGACGACCGGGCTGTGGATGAAGCGCTCGAGCGGGGTTTCGCGGAAGCAGGCTACCAGGAGGCGATGAGGCGTGCCGCCCAGCCTCTGATCGCGCACAGCCGCAAGAGCAATGTGAGCCCCATGGACATCGCTAGCCTGTACGTCGAAGCACGGGAAACGTCTTCGGCTGTGGACTGGCTCGAGAAGGGCTACGAAGTGCGCGACCAGAACATGCCTTACATCGGATGGCCGATCTTCGACAGCTTGCATACCGACCCTCGCTTCCAGTCCCTACTTCGCCGCATCAACCTGCCGACGAAGTGAGCTGGCCAACCGCCTCCTGTCAGACAGCGGGGCTATGATTGGGATCAATTAGGAGCGTGCCAGTGGAGCCAAGAACCCGTCTCGGCCCCTACGAGGTTGTCGGCCTGATCGGTTCGGGCGGGATGGGGGAGGTGTACCGGGCGCGGGACACCCGACTCGGTCGTGACGTCGCCATCAAGGTCCTGCCCGGGGAGTTCGCCTCCGACCCGGAGCGGCTGAGGCGGTTCGAGAGGGAGGCGAAGGCCACCGCGTCGCTGTCCCACGCCAACATCCTGGACGTGCACGACGTGGGGACGTACGAGGGGGTCCCGTACCTGGTCGAGGAGCTGCTGGAGGGGGAGTCGCTGAAGGAGCGGCTGGAGCGGGGGGCGGTTTCGGTTTCCGAGGCGGTGCGGATCGCCATGGAGGTGGCGAAGGGTCTGGCCGCCGCGCACGGCAAGGGCATCGTCCATCGTGACCTCAAGCCGGGCAACGTCTTCCTGACGAGCGACGGGCGGGTCAAGGTCCTGGACTTCGGGTTGGCGAAGCTGGTGGGGGTGGTGCCGTTGGGGGAGGCGGAGACGCTGACGCGGGCGCCGACGCTGACCACCGATTTCGGGAGTGTGATGGGGACGGTGGCGTACATGGCGCCGGAGCAGGCGCGGGGGATGCCGGTCGACCTGCGGACCGATGTCTTTGCCTTCGGGGTGGTGCTGTACGAGATGCTGGCTGGCGAGCGTCCGTTTGTCGGTTCGACGGGGACGGACGTGGTGGCGGCGATCTTGAAGGAGGAGCCCGCTCCGCTTCCGGTGAGCGTGTCCCCGGAGCTCTCGGCGGTGGTGGTCCGGTGCCTGGCGAAGGACCCGGAGGAGCGGTTTCAGAACGGAGGTGAGGTCGAGAGGGCCCTGGCAGAAATCCCATCCGAGGGCGGGGTTCCCCTCTGGCCGGCGATCGCACGCTCGCTGCGTCGCCATCCCTGGCTGACCGCGGCCAACGCCGTCGTGGCCCTCCTCTTCCTTGCTCTTCTTCTCAATATGGGTGGCCTGCGCGGGCGCGTGCTGGGCCGCTCGCCGGCCCGCGCGATCCGACTGGCGGTGCTCCCGTTCGCGAACCTGAGCGGCGATCCGCAGCAGGAGTACTTGTCAGACGGCGTCACGCAGGAGATGATCGCGCAGCTCGGACGCCTGCACCCGGGCAGCCTTTCCGTTATCGCCCGGACCTCGGTGATGCGTTACAAGAAGACCGACACGCCGATCGACCGGATCGGGCGCGAGCTGGGGGTGGACTACGTGCTGGAGGGCAGCGCGCAGCGGGAAGCCGGCCGGATCCGCATCTCGGCCGAGCTCATCCAGGTACGGGACCAGACGCAGCTGTGGGCCGACGTCTACGAGCGGGAGCTGTCGGGCATCCTCGCACTTCAGAGCGACGTTGCACAGAAGGTGGCCGGGGCCCTTTCCCTCAAGCTGCTGCCGCCCGAACAGGCACGGCTCACCAACGTCCGGGGCGTCAACCCGGAAGCGTACGACGCATACCTCAAGGGCTCGCAGAATTGGATCAAGCTGACAAAACCGAACCTCGACACCGCGGAGCAGTACTTCAACCTTGCGCTGTCGCGGGACCCCAGCTACGCGGCGGCCTACGCGGGGTTGGCGTGGGTCTGGGGGTGCCGGAACCAGATGGGCCTTGTGTCACCCCGTGAGGCAGGGCCCAAGGCGAAGGCTGCGGCGTTGAAGGCGGTAGAGCTCGATGACAACCTGGCCGAGGCGCACTATGCCCTGGCGGCCATCATGACGTGGCACGACTGGGATCTGCCAGGAGCCGGAACGGAATGGGATCGGGCCCTTGAGCTCAACCCCAACAACCCCGACGCGCTGGCGATGCACTCGCACTACCTCATGATCATGGGCCGCCCCGACGAGTCAATGGTCCAGATCCGGAAGGCCCTCCGACTCGACCCGTTCAACGTCATCATCCAAAGCTTCTACGCGATCGACCTCTACTGTGGTCGCCGCTACGACGACACCATCGTGGAGGCTCGCAAGGCGCTGAGCATGCAACCCGACGCGCCGGTCGCCCTGTCTGCGCTGGGCTTGTCGCTGCATGAGAAGAGGCAGTACGGCGAAGTCATTGCCGCGGCAGCACGCCTCTACGCGTCCTGGATGCCGGATGTGAAAGAGGCGCTCGAGCGGGGCTACGCTGAGACGGGCTACGTCGGCGCGTGGCGCAAGGCGGCGGACGTCGAGGAGGCCAAGCACGGGGGCGAGCCGGGCGTCGCAAACGACCTTGCACAGGACTACATGATGCTTGGGGACAAGGCACGCGCGCTCGACTGGCTCGAGAGGGCCTGCGATGCCAGGGATCCGAACGTGCCGTACATCAGGTGCTTTCCACTGTTCGACCCCTTGCGCTCCGAGCCGCGGTTTCAGGCTGTGGTGCGCCGCCTGAACCTTCCCGACGACGCAAAGCGCTGAGGCGCGGCCACACGTGGCGTTGGGCTTTGTTGCCCGAGAGGCTCGGCCTGACCCGGCGAACAGACTTGTGCGCCTTTTCTGGTGACACTGGGTCGTGTCTCTACACGATCTCGAACGTCGCGGTGAAGTGGGGGAGTACGGCGGGGCGGTGGAGGAACCGGAGGCCCCGGATCTCGCGCCGCCGCTGGTACAGCTCGGCGATTCCCTCGACCACGTAGTCCATATGGCTCTGCGTGTAGACGCGGCGGGGGATGGCGAGGCGCACCAGGTCGAGCGCCGGCCACCTCCATTTCCCTGACGCCGGGTCCTGGGTTCCGAACATCACGTTGCCGATCTCGCACGCCCGCACCCCGACGTGCTCGTAGAGCGCCACCGAGAGCGCCCAGCCGGGAAGCTGCTCGTCGGGGAGGTGGTCACAGAACGCCCGACCGTTGAGGTAGATGGCGTGGCCCCCGTAGGGCTTGAGCAGCGGTACGCCGGCCTCGGAGAGGTGGCGGCCGACGTACGCCGTCGAGGCGATCCTGTACTTGAGGTAGTCCTCATCGAGGATCTCCTGGATGCCGACGGCGAGCGCCTCGAGGTCGCGGCCCGCGAGGCCGCCGTAGGTGATGAACCCTTCGGTGAGGATGAGCAGCGTCCGGATCTTGTCCGCCCACTCGTCGGAGTTGATCGAGATCAGGCCGCCGATGTTGCCGAAAGCGTCCTTCTTCATGGACATCAGCGCGCCGTCGGTGTGCGAGAACATCTCGCGGGCGATCTCGATCGCCGTCTTCCCCGCGTAGCCATCCTCGCGCAGCTTGATGAAGTAGGCGTTCTCGGCGAAGCGCGCCGCGTCGAGCAGGAGAGGAACGCCGAACCTGTCGCAGATCGCGCGGGCGCCGCGCAGGTTGGCCATGCTCACCGGCTGGCCGCCGCCGGAGTTGTTGGTCACGGTGATCAGGACGAACGGCACGCGCTCGCGGCCCACCTCGGCGAGGCAGCGTTCCAGTGCCGCGAGGTCGATGTTGCCCTTGAACGGGTGCTCGACGTCCGGGTCGAGTCCCTCGGGGATCACGAGGTCGCGGGCCTCGGCGCCGGTGTCCTCGATGTTGGCGCGCGTGGTGTCAAAGTGGGTGTTCCCGGGGATGACGTCGCCCGCCTTGACGATCGCCCGGCACAAGAGCCGCTCGCTCGCGCGCCCCTGGTGGGTGGGGATCACGTGCGTGTGGCCGAAGATCCCGCGCACGGCGGACTCGAAGCGGAAGAAGCTCCGCGCGCCGGCGTACGACTCGTCGCCCTCCATGACGCCGGCCCACTGGTGAGTGCTCATCGCGCCGGTCCCGGAGTCGGTGAGGAGGTCGATGAGGACGTGCTCGGCCTTCAGGCGGAACGGGTTGTAGCCGGCATCACGGATCAGGCCGGCGCGCTCCTCGCGGCTGGTCATGCGGATCGGCTCGACGACCTTGATGCGGAAGGGCTCGATGATCGTCCTCACGGTGACCTCCGATGCCTGCGGGCGAGCGCCCGCCTGCGGGCCTCGAGACAGCCGCTCCCGCCGGGTCCTTTGGACCCGCGGGATCAGTGACGGGCAACTAGTTGGACGACGGCCCAGTGCCGGACACGGACGCCGTGACCGGCACGCTCCGCCGATGGACACTGGCCTGCAGCTTCGCGGCCGCGTCGAACTCCTTGAGCCCGGCCTGCACCTGCTCGTCCGACTCGATGAACACCTGGTAGCCGGCGGTGAGCGACACGCCCGCGTTCAGCAGCTCGCTGCGCAGGCCGATCTCGATGTCCTTCCGATCCGCCGGGTTCGCGAGCGCCGCGTCGATGTCAGCGGCGGGGAGCCACTTCTCGCCGACCACGCGATCGCGGAACCCCTTGAGCGTGGCGTCGTCCACCACGAACGCGCGGGCCGCCGCGGCCTTGTCCGGCTTGTCGGCCAGGTAGGAGACCGCGAAGTTGAAGAAGGCGGAGTTGGCGAGAAGGCGGGCCACCCGGTCCGAGTAGTCGCCCAGCGCCACCTCGACGTCGGGGGTGATCCCCCCGCCGCCGAAGACCTTGCGGCCGGAGTCCGTGAAGTAGATGTGCGCCGCCGGGGTCGGGGTCGGCTGCGGCGCGCCGGGCTGAGAGCCACCCGGCGGGGTCTGCTCCTTGGGGTGCACGTAGTCGAAGAAGGAGTCGTAGTCGCGCTGGATGCACCGCCCCGACGGCGTGTAGTACTTGGCGGTGGTGAGTGCGAGCCCGGCGTCGCGCACGGGGTAGATGGTCTGCACCACACCCTTCCCGAACGTCGTCTCGCCCACCAGCAGCCCGCGGTCGTGGTCCTGGACCGCCCCCGCGACGATCTCGGCTGCCGACGCCGAGCCGCGGTTGACCAGGACGACCAGTGGCCCCTGGAAGTGGAGACCGTTCCGGGACGAGCGGTAATCCTGGTACGAGTCGGCGGTCCGCCCCTTGGTGGTGAACACCTCCTGGCCCGGTTCGAGCAGGAGGCTCGCCGTCGCGACGGCGGAGTCGACGATCCCGCCGGGGTTGTCGCGCAGGTCGAGCATGA
>Ga0316628_100003938_pt1 | contig 11544 bp, 13 predicted proteins | sample OWC_Aug_M2_C1_D5_FD_207648 | JGI IMG/M metagenome (GOLD analysis project Ga0316628, IMG submission 207648) | Wetland soil microbial communities from Old Woman Creek delta, Ohio, United States - OWC_Aug_M2_C1_D5_C | ecosystem: Environmental > Terrestrial > Soil > Wetlands | place: USA: Ohio... | reverse complement strand
GTCAACAAGATTTATCCCAAGCCGTTGAAGTAGTTGTTCCTTGTCCTCCCTGTCTCTGAAAACAGCCTCCTTATTTATCCCCCGCACCATAATGTGGTGCAATGCTCCAGGCATATCTAATCTGGCTTGTCGCGGCATGGCGGTATTTTATTGTTCAGTTCGGCCTTTGTCAACAGTTTTGCAACTTGAGTAACAACGTCCCCAACGTTGTGTTTTACAGACAATGGGATGTTTCGCGCCTGGGCTAAGGACGGCACAGTCCGGCGTTTTGAGGATGCCCAGCGTAAAGAATTTTCAGCTATCTGGGTCCGCAGGGCATCCGTGGGCACGACAACGAGTATTTTAGGACAGCCAGCCGAGACAAGAATGGATAGCATTGTTTCCGTCTTGCCCGTTCCGGTCGGCATAACGATAGTCGCCGGAGCATTTGACGTGGACCAGTGCGCATGGACGGCGTGCACCGCTCCTATCTGTGGGCCTCTAAGTCCTATAATGCTCTGTGCGGGCTTCTCTTGGACGTAAGAGAACGCACCCTCCCATGAATCTAGAACCTGCTGAATCTCCCGCTCACGGCTCATCACGCCAACGCTACGATTGAGTAACGGATGTCTCAGCCGTAACCCGTCTGATAGATCGGCAGCGCCAGACGTCACGCTGACGATTGTACGATCAGCTCTCATATGTGTCGGATATGTAGTTGCCACTACTTGACCTGACGGACAATGTTCTGAAAGGGTCGGCATGAGGTGTTCACCTTCTTACAAACACCTTTTACATACTTTCATTTGTGACGATTTACAAAACAAACAGAAACAAAATGGGCGAGAGTTTTATTTCGCACGGTATATATTGCATAGATAAACCTTGCTGGGCTTTTCGCTCTTCTCTGTCTCCTCAGATAATAAACCGTCAGTTTTTTATCAAAGAACTGCAGTAGAGAATTAGTGGGGTAAAGAAAGGCACGTTTTCATACGTGCCTTTCCCTCCACGAGCTGTGTCCTAATGCTCACCTCATATCAGGTTTTCCTTGAGACTTTTGGTGTTGTGATTTCCCCTGGTGTTGCTGACCCCGAGGTTGAGAATGCTGTTGTTGGGGTTGCTGTTTTTGTTTTTGTCTTTGTTGTTGAACTTGAGGTTTCTGAACCTGGCGTTGTCTTTGCTGCTCTTGTATCTGTTGCTGATGTCGCTGAACCTCAGGCCTCTGCTGATATTGCTCTTGCCTTTGATGTCTTAGTTCCTGTCTCTGTTGTTGCGGTTGAGGTTTATAGCTCTGGACGCCCCAGGTTCTTTGCCTTTCCCAATATCGATTATTATGCCAGCTCTTCCAGTTCTGTCGACGTCGCTGGTCAGGAATCCGTTCATAGTTCCACCGGTGTCCGTGCCAATTATGTTCTCTGTAGTATCCTCTCCACCCTGGGTCTACATCAAAATAGAAACTTGGCACCCTGTTATAATAAACCCAACCCCGATTATAATAACGCGAGCGATACCAACGCCCTTCCCATGGACGCCACCACCAACCATTCCAGAAAAAAAGGTCTACTTCTATATCAGGAACAACGTACACATACGTATCAGGCAATACTATCACCTCTGGAGGTGCCGCAAATACAACGGGTGGTGGCAGAGGAATTCCAATTCCAATACTTACATCTACCCCTGCCATTGTTGGCACAGGAACGACAATTGCCAACGCCAAAAGAATTGTCCCCAAAAGCAGCTTTTTCATTTTGTTGCCTCCTTTAATTCAACACAATTATATCAAGCGCGAAAGGGCGCTGTTAAGGAACTTATTCAGAGGACGGCTTGCACCTACAATTATTGATTTTTCAGAAGAACACAAAATCATCGATCTACCGGTGAAATGAAAGTGCAGGAAGTATATCTCTCAGATTAAAACTTCTCTTTGCGAACTTAAAAGCAAACTTGCGGGGAAACCCCTCTCTGCGTAACCATAAATATCTTTTCAATGCCCTCATTTTTGCCCTCCTTTATCTGCCTGTCAAAGATGCCTAAAATAAATTTACAGTAGAAATATGAAGAAGTGACGAAGAACTGATTAATTTTTCTTAATGATGCCGACCAGATTCGAAATTCTTTGCCTCAACTAATGGAAAGTTTTTGAACAGGAGGGAAAACGCCATCAATTATCTGGGGTACACTTCTCAGCCTAATTTACCTATTTTGCGAGTAATCTACAGCTTGAAACAAATCGCAATTAGAGGAAGCAGGTAACAACAAATCTGACAATGCCTGATAGATCGGGTTCTTGTTGTTTTGCAATTTAGAGGACAGATATTCGATCGAGTCTGGATGCAGAATCCTATTTGAGCAATTAACTTAATTTCACAGCTTTTGTCAGACAACTTACCCTTTGATGAATCTTATCCCCTCGTTTTCGATGATAATAAGCCGTTTTTTGTAAAGAGAACCTATCGCTTTTTTGTATGTTTTCTTGCTCACCCCGAACAAGTAGTAGATAATTTCAGGCGGACTTTTATCGGTTACCGAAACAAATCCGCCCGCTGCCCGCAGTTTTTCGATAATCTTTTCAGATACATCATCAACCTTTTCATGTCCTGGTTTTTGAAGGCAGAGATCTATCTTTCCGTCGTCCCTCAACTTCTTTATAAATCCTTTTATACGTTGCCCTTTTCTTAATGGCTGAAACACCTCGTTCTTATAAAGCATGCCCCATTGCGAGTTGTCGATCATAGCCTTATACCCAAGGTCAGTCCGTTCGCCAATCACCAATTCCACACTCTGGCCTTCCTGAAAGCCGATCGGTTGCTTGTCAGGTAACTTGTCCAATACTTTATAGTCTGCCGGACTTGCCCTTTTTTGCTTCATCCCTGTCCTGATAAAACGCTTCTGACATGATGCCACAATTCGTCTCTGCCTTCGCCGGTCTCACTGGAATAGATGAGCGACGGAACATGAGCGGGAAGCATTAATCCTTTACGAATCGCGGCAATATGGGCCGAACGCTTGCCCCGGCTGATTTTATCCGCCTTCGTTCCAACAATGACATACGGGATATTGAGCCCCATCAGCCATTCTGAGGCATTCTTGTCATTTTTCATGGGCTCATGCCGCAGGTCAATCAGATGCACAATGAGAGCAAGCCTGTCCCCGTCCCGCAGATAGCTGGTGATGAACTCTCCCCACTCCCTGCGCTTTCCCTTTGATGTCTCCGCATAACCATATCCGGGCAGATCGACCAGATACAACTGCTCATTGATCGCAAAATAATTAATAGTCTGCGTTTTCCCGGGCTGGTCACTGGTGTGTGCCAGCGTTTGTCGTGCGCATAATGAGTTGATAACAGATGATTTACCAACATTGGAGCGTCCGACCATCGCAATCTCCGGATACCCAGTGTTAGGGTATTGATTTGGGCCAACCGCACTGATAGTGCATTTAGCTGAAATTATTTTCATCATTCTTCCTTGTCAGATAACTGAAAACCGTTATCAGGTATTGTACCACGACGCGCAGGTGACCAAGGCTAACTGCCAAGTACACATAACATAGTCTTGCCTCTAATTTGTCTCAAGCTTTGCTAATATAGTAAAATGAGTCGGAAAATAAATTTTACTTTCCCTGTCCCGAACTATGAACCGAAATAAGATATGTCCTGATTGCGAAATTGAGTATCTGCCGCATATCGAGAAATGCGCTGATTGCGGCGCGGTGCTCCTTCTCCACGACGAGCATAGACAGGCACAAGAGGAAGAGAAGCGGCTGATGGCGAAGGCCATTGAAAACGCAGCCGTGGTCAGGGAGGGCGACCTGAAGTGGTTAGGTAAACTGTACAACGTTCTCATCGATGCCGGTATTCCTTGCACAGTCATTTCCGATGCAGGCTGTAAGAAAGGCTGTTGCGGCAATAAATGCCGGTTGATCGTATCTAAAGAGGACCTTGAAAGGGCACAGGAGCGCGTTACGGAATACTACATGGAAATCCATCCGGAACTCCGGGCTTCCCACGAACTGGTCAGCCAGGGAAAGTGCCCGGCCTGTGGTTCCCCCGTGGGCGCCGGTGACAATGCGTGCTCCGATTGCGGCCTGACGCTTGTGCTTATTGAGGAAGAGGAAGGCGGCGGGCGGCAGCCTTGATTATCTGAACTACAATTATATGAAGGCTGTTCTTGTCATTTGTCAGGTCTTTTTCTTTCTGAACCTTTCAAGGGACACTATCTTCTCATTGCCTGCCGTTTCGTCTTCAGATATTGCAGCTTTTTTGTGTTCTTCAGGCTGCTTTTCAATACCCCAGATGTCCCACCTTTCAAAACGTATCTTTGCAGCAGGAGAAAACACTGATACGATATCGTCAAAATACAAAAAACATTTTTCCGGTCTGTTTCCGACGCCGAAGCCGAGTGAAGCAACAATACTGCCGTCTTCATCCCACTGAAGTCTCTTATTATTTTGCGGGTTGAATACCAGGACAAGTCCTTTCTTTTTTTCCTCCTCTGAAAAGCCCCTGCTACCTATGACGGAGTTTTCAGAATGTTTTATAACGACATAAACCTGGCCGTAATCATTCATCAGTTCATAAAATATATGTTGAAGATACTTGATCTGGTTTTTCATCTACCCTTATATCGAATGACTAAATGTTTCACTCGTTAAAAAAAAGATATTACAGGTCGCGGGAAAAAGCAAGGTTTTAAATTTTTTTTGGGGGGGGAGGGGCCTCCGGGGGAGGAGACCCCTCTTGGGAGGGAAACTTAAACTTCTGTTTGGGGCTGTGGTGCTTTTCTCAGAAATGTCGGCACATCAATATGGTCTTCATATGCCATAATATCCGACGCTGCCATATCTGCACCATAATTTGGCTTAAGATTTTTTGATAAAACCCTTTCCGAGCCTCTCAGGTTCACAGACTGCTTATGGGGAGCCCACTTTTTAAACTGCGGCAGATCTACCTTTTCCTTCTGGTCACTGAAGCCCGTCGCGATTACCGTAACCCTTACTTCATCGCCGATATCGGAGTCTATAACCGCACCGAAGATGAGATGAACATCCTCATGAGATGAGTCATAGATATAGGAGATAGCATCCTGCACGTCATTGAGAGAAAGTTCGAGGCCTCCCGTGATATTTACGAGTATGCCCTTTGCACCTTCGATCGATGAATCTTCCAGCAAAGGGTTTGATATAGCCTTTTTTGCGGCGTCGATTGCTCCGCTGTCAGCTCTTCCAACTCCGGAGCCCATGACTCCCCTTCCCTTATCCTGGATAATAGTCTTGACATCGGCAAAATCAACATTGATGATCCCGGGAATCAGGATTATATCCGATATCCCCTGAACCGCCTGTTTCAGAACATCATTGGCTACCGAAAAGGACTTAAGGAGAGGAGTTCCCTTCTCAACAACAAGCCCTATCTTGTCATTAGGTATTACAATGAGGGTATCCACATTACTTCTAAGCTCCTTAATCCCCTCCTCTGCATTTATATATCTGACCTTCCCCTCATAGAAAAAAGGCTTTGTTATCACGGCAATAGTTATGGCACCGAATTCTTTTGCAATACCCGCGATTACAGGACCGGCACCCGTTCCCGTGCCTCCGCCCATCCCTGCAGTAATAAAGACCATATCAGCGCCCTCAAGATATTCGGCAATTAAAGAACTGTCTTCAAGGGCTGCCTCTCTTCCGATCTGGGGATTCGAGCCGGCTCCGAGACCCCTTGTAAGGTTGGCGCCTATCTGCACCTTAACGGACGCCAATGAAGTCTCGAGTGCCTGCATATCGGTGTTGACCGCTATAAATTCAACGCCGTGCAGGTTCGACGCTATCATGTTGTTTATTGCATTCCCTCCGGCCCCTCCGACACCGACAACCTTTATCTTCGCCCTTTGTCCCCTCACTTCTTCAATTTCGAACATGTTCACTCCCTCCTTTTTTTATTAGAAAAATCCCTTTCATCCATTCTTTCATCTTTCCGAATATCCCTGTATAAGTATCGGGGTAAAACACCCTGCTCAATGCCGTGTCAAACCCGTAAAGAACAAGGCCGGCCCCCGTCGCATACATCGGACTGTCTACGATATCATCGCATCCCTTTACATTTCTGGGAAAACCTATCCTAACCGGCATTTCTAAGGCCATCCCCGCCATCCTGTCCAGGCCTTCGAGCAGGGACCCACCTCCAGTCAGTACAACCCCTGTCGAAGCGATATCGTATCCGGAGCACGAAACTAATTCTTGTTTTATCAAATCAAGCAGTTCTTCAGTCCTCGGCTGGATGATCTCCGCCAAATTTCTGCGCCGTATCTTTCTCCCCTTTCCGGCCTGCAGAACATCTATCTCTTCAGAACTGTCGATCATACTTGCTATTGTTGATCCAAAACTCTTCTTGATCCTTTCAGCCTCGGCCACAGGAATCCTCAGGCCGACTGCAATATCATTCGTAAAATGATTGCCCCCGACTGCAAGAACAGATGAGTGTCTCAGCCATCCGTCCTTATAGAGGACAATATCCGTTGTCCCGCCACCGATATCAACAATGGCGACACCGAGTTCTTTCTCATCATCCGTGAGGATCGCCTCAGCAGATGCCAGGGGCTCAAATACTATGTCAATGACATCGAGGCCCGCTTTTTCGCAGCATTTCAGGAGGTTCTGCACCGATGTAACAGCTCCTGTAACGATATATGCCTTTGCCTCAAGCCTCATTCCCACCATCCCTGCGGGATCCTTGATGCCGTTTTGACCGTCGAGGGTATATCCGGTCGGAATGACGTGCAGGACCTCTCTGTCAAGCGGGACATATACAGCCTTTGCAGAGTCGATCACTCGATCCACATCCACAGGGGTCACTTCCTTACCTCTTATGCCGACAGCGCCGTAGCTGTCAAAACCTTTAATGTGACCTCCCGAAATTCCGACATAGACCGCATTGATTTCGACACCCGTCATTTCCTCTGCCGCCTTAATGGCATTTTTTATTGACTCGACCGTCGCCTCGACATCAACGACCACTCCTTTTCTGAGTCCTGCAGACGATGAGGTACTGACCCCCCGAAATTCGAGATTACCGTTCACCGCTTCTCCGACAACAGCGCAGATCTTGGTGGTTCCCACATCAAGACCGACAATGATATCTCCATGATAAGTGCGCCGGACCATCAGTTCACCGCCTTGTCTGTAATGGGCATTACGATAGCCTTATCACTGAACCTCAAATCTATGTAATCAACGAAGATGCCCATACTCTTAATTTTTTCCTCAAGATCTATGAGCCTTTCGATTTTTTCTTCGTATCCCCCGGCGCCTATCTTTACAACGGTCCCGTCTATGGTTACACTGAGTTCTTGAGGTTTGTGGGCCGCGATTTCAATGCAGTCCCTTTCAGATGACAATCCTTTATTGTTCATGAGCCTCACAAGATTAATTGCCTCTGAAAAACCTTCCTTTTCCCTGAAAGGGTCACAGGTTATGACCGGGAGGAAAGGCACTGAATCATCTTTAAGCTCTTCGAGAAGTGTACCTTTTTCATCAATGAGAAAAAGATGTTCATTCATGTCAAGCAGTGCAAAGGGCTCTGTCTCTTTTATCACTATAGATAATGTATCCGGGAATTCTCTCCTCACGCTTACGGACCTAACCCATGGAGATTTGAGCAGTTGTCGGCCGACATTTTTGCCTGAGATCGCAGCCAGGCTTTCACCCCGATGAATCCCCGAAAGCGCCTTAACTTCGTCATCTGTCAGATGCCTGTTCCCAAAAAATGCAATGTGTTCGACCGGAAAGACAGGTTTTATCGGATGTGAATAAAGATAAATGTACACAACAATTGCAGTTGCAAAGACAGATATGAGAACGGCGACATTTCTGACCGCACTGAATGTGCTCAACCTTTTACCGCTCTTCTTTACTCTATTTACCTTCATCAATAATACCCCTGAGTATCTCTTCTATCAGGCCCGGGAAATCAAAACCGGCGAGTCCCGCTATCTTCGGCAGCAGACTCGTCTCGGTCATACCGGGAATCGTATTGATCTCAAGCACATATGGATTTCCTTCACCGTCGACCCGCAGATCGATCCTTGTGGCGCCTTTACACCCTATAGCACCATGAGCGGACAACGCGGTCGCCTTCGCATTTTCGTAAATCTTTTCATCTATCTCCGGGGGGAGGACGTATTCTGTGAGACCGGCGGTGTATTTTGCTTCATAACTGTAAAATTCAAGAGACGGTCTGACCTCAACTCCGCCTAGTACCTTCCCGTTCAGTATTCCTATTTGTACCTCTTTCCCGGCGATATACTGTTCAACAAGCGCCCTTGATCCGTATGAATAAGCCTGCTCCAGGGACTTTTCAAAACCCTTTTTGTCCCTCACAATGCTCACTCCTACACTCGAGCCCTCTGTCGCAGGTTTTATGACCCATGGCAGATCAAACGGCGGGGGTAAGGCGGAAATAATCGAAGAATTCATGTCAAGAACAATAAACGGCGGCACCGGAATGCCATGGTAAAGGAATATCTTTTTACTGGCTTCTTTGTCCATCGCAAGGGCGGACGCCAGCACCGTTGAACCGGTATAGGGTATCCCCAGGACCTCAAGCATTCCCTGTATAGAACCGTCCTCTCCATAACCGCCGTGCAGGGCAATAAAAGCGATTTCCATCTTTTCTTTATTGACTACATTACAGAAATCCGGGCCGACATCTATGGAAACTGCGTTATAGCCCGATCCCTTCAGGGCATCATATATCGCTTTCCCGCTCCTGAGAGATACCTCTCTCTCGGCTGACGCGCCTCCCATTAGTACGCCTATCCTTTTATCTGTCAGCAAAAGACCTCCCGTTCAACTTATCCCAAAAGTGCGATTTAAATAGAGCAGATGGTTTTAAAAAATTTATTTTTCGACACCTCAAGGCACCTTTAATCGATGATTTACCGGAACATTTTAATGGACAGAACCAATAAAGATAATTCCAATAATTCATCGAGTTAAATAAATTTTTTAACAATGTCTGCTCTAACATGGTTGATCATTCTCAATCTCTACCCACTATCTTTATCTCCGGCTCAAGTGTGATGCCGAATCTTTCACTTACCCTATCGGCAACCCCCTCCATCAGCCTTATAAAATCAGAGGCATTTGCGCTCCCTTTGTTGATGAAGAAATTTGCATGAATATTACTAACTTCGACATCACCGATCCTCATGCCCTTACATCCCGCACCGTCGATAAGCTTCCCCGCTGAGCCTCCAGAGGGATTCTTGAACACACATCCGGCAGAGGGTTCCCATATGGGCTGTTTCTCCCGCTTAATCTTCAGGAAACTCTCAACCCTTGCGGAAACGTCTTCTTTGTCACCTTTCCTGAGTCTTATCTCTGCATTCAGAAGTAATTCATCCAATATGCCTGATCTCCTGTACCCGAAGTCCATTCCTTCTGCCTTCATCCTGTTTATCTTACCTTCGGCGTCCGGAACCTCGACCGAAACGAGCACATCTTTCATCTCATATCCGAAGGCACCCGCATTCCCGCAAACCGCTCCTCCCACAGTGCCGGGGATGCCCGTAAGACCCTCTATACCCGAATAACCGTTTTCTTTCGAAAAATTGACAAGCCTTTGGAGCAATACTCCGGCCTCCACAAAGAGGTACACATTCTCACTGTCTTCTTTCAGAGGCTCGATCTTTTTAAAAGTCTTGAAGGATATGACCGCTCCTTCTATACCCCCATCCCTTACCAAAACGTTCGTCCCGCCTCCGAGCGGTAGGAATGGGATCCGGTTTCTTTTCAGATGCCCGCATACATTGATAAGTGAGACAATAGTTTGAGGCACGACAAAGATATCTGCCGGTCCACCGATTCTGAGTGAAGTGTGGTTCCTCATCGGCTCCATGAACATCACCTCAACCTCAACGAGACCCTCAGAAAATATATCCTTCATTTCCTGACTTTTCATCGTTATCTTTTCACTTTATCTTTTATCTCTTAACTTATTTAATATCTCTTCGCCTAACTTCCAGACATTTCCCGCACCAAGGGTGAGGACAACATCTCCTTTTCCCGCATTTGAGACAATATGCTTTACCGCCTCTTCTCCGTCTTTCATGTAAACAGCATTTTTATGATTGGTTTCCCGGATCCTATCAACCAGGATTGACGAGTTTATGCCTTCGATCGGAGGTTCCCCGGCAGGGTATATATCAAGCACATCGAGCGAATCCGCATCACTGAAAGATACCGAAAAAGCATCGATCAGGTCTTTTGTCCTCGTATATCTGTGGGGTTGGAAGAGAACGATCAACCTTCCTGTTTGTTGACCGGAGATCTGGAGCCCTTCCCTGACAGCGCTCAGTGTTGCCCTTATCTCCGAAGGGTGATGGCCGTAATCATCGAACACCTTTACTCCGTCCGTCTCCCCTTTGAATTCTAATCTTCTCTGGATACCGCTGAATTTTTTCAGTGCATCCTGAATAACCGGAACATCCATTTTGAGAACGAGTGCCACACCTATGGCAGCAAGGCTGTTTAGAACATTATGTATCCCAGGTGCGGGAAGTTCGAAAAGCCCGACATTCCTGCCTTTATAAACCGCTTCAAAACTTGCTGACATAAAGCCCTTTCTGATATTTTCTGCATAAAGATGCGCTTCCCGGGTAAGTCCGTAAGTAATGTATCTCCTGAGGACAGACGGCAGAAGTTCGCGGACATGTTCGTTCTCGATGCAGACTACCGATGCGCCGTAGAAGGGAACCTTATTGATAAAAGAGAGAAACGCCTCTTTCAATGCATCCATGGTCTTGAAGAAATCCATATGTTCTCTGTCGATGTTTGTAACAACTGCTATCGTAGGAGAAAGCTTCAGAAAAGAACCGTCGCTCTCATCGGCCTCTGCCACCAGAAAATTACCCTGGCCGAGCCTCGCGTTACTACCTGTTGCCTTCAGCCTGCCCCCTATAACAACTGTAGGATCAAGTCCGCCGTGGGCAAAGATGGTCGATATTAAGGATGTCGTTGTTGTCTTGCCATGCGCCCCTGCGACAAGCACTCCGTACTTCAGCCTCGCCAATTCGGCGAGCATTTCAGCGCGGGGGATTACCGGTATCGACCTTCGTTTCGCATCGGCCACTTCAGGATTGTCACCCGGAACCGCAGAGGATACGACAAGCACATGCGCGTCATCCACATTTTCCGCCTTATGGCCTATATAAACCTTTATGCCCATATCCTTCAGCTTCATCGTTGTCTCTGAATCCTTCAGGTCCGACCCCGTAACCTCGTAACCAAGATTATGCAGCACCTCGGCAATACCGGACATGCCTATGCCGCCTATACCCACAAAATGTATGCCCCTGAATCTTTCAAACACTGTGGTGCCTCTTTGACTGCTGGCCGACAGGGCTTGAGGCGAACGACTGCTTTATCAGGCTCATCGCAATATCAACCACCTTTGCACATGCGTCGGGCCTCCCGACAGACCTGCTGTTTCTCTGCATCTCTGCCCTTGCTGTTTCATCCGTATACAGTTCTCTTATGGCATTCGCAAGGGCTTCCCCTTTCATTTCA
>Ga0316628_100003937_pt1 | contig 11544 bp, 9 predicted proteins | sample OWC_Aug_M2_C1_D5_FD_207648 | JGI IMG/M metagenome (GOLD analysis project Ga0316628, IMG submission 207648) | Wetland soil microbial communities from Old Woman Creek delta, Ohio, United States - OWC_Aug_M2_C1_D5_C | ecosystem: Environmental > Terrestrial > Soil > Wetlands | place: USA: Ohio... | reverse complement strand
GTACTCGAACCAGGCCAGATCGTTGCCGCGCTGCCGATCAGCGGCGCGTACGCGGAGTTCGTCTGCCTGCCGCAACGTGAACTGGTTCCGGTGCCATCTGGGTTGGACGCCGCCGAGGCTGTCAGCCTCGTGCTGAACTACGTCACGGCGTACCAGATGCTGCATCGTTCGGCGAAGGTCAGACGGGGCCAGCGCGTGCTGATCCACGGCGCGGCAGGCGGGGTCGGCTCGGCACTCTTGCAGCTTGGGCGCCTCGCCGGGCTGGAGATGTACGGTACCTGTTCATCGGGAGGGGCGTCAGCCGTTTCCGACCTGGGCGGTATTCCGATTGACTACCGACAGCTCGACTTCGTGAAAGAAATTCACCGCCTCACGGATGAGGGCGTTGACGTTGTCTTTGACGGCATCGGCGGCACCCATATCTGGCGTTCCCGCAAGGCGCTCCGTCCTGGCGGGACGGTGGTGGCCTATGGTCTGACTTCCTCGCTACGTGGGGGCCGACTGGCTTCAGGTCGTTCAGGTCGTCGTCATCGCTTTCGTGAAATCCGCATTTTCGGGCTGTATATTGCCGGCGGCTGGCTTCTCCCGGGCCGGAAACGGGTGGTCCCCTACAGCATCCAGTGGCTCAAACGGCTGAGGCCGGCACGGTTTCGACAGGATTTGATCGCCCTGTTCGACCTCCTTCAACAGCAGAAGATCAAGCCACTCATCGCGCAGCGATTTCCTCTTGCCGAGGCGAGACAGGCGCACGAGCTGCTCGGGAAGGGAGGCGTGACGGGCAAGATCGTGCTCGTGCGCAACGGGTCGTCGCCTGAATCAGGAGCGGCGTAACCCGCGCGGGGCCGATCGGACCAACGGGAGCTGGCGCGTTTCGGCCGGCGCGGCTGAACGGCAAGGGTTTGGCGTGATCATGTCCGAGCCAAACGCGGCCAATCTCTGCTGAGTTGTGGTCTTGCTTGCCAGCGCCAGACGCGGGATGATGTGCCCATAGCAAAGGAGATGACGATGAAGAAGATGATCGCCCTCGTGGTGATGGTGTTCATGTTGTGTCCTGGCCTGAGTCTGGCGGCAGGCGGCGAACCCAATGGCGGCAGTGTGGACACGGCGACCACGGTCAAGAGCGGCAAGTCGAACGCCGATAATCGTGTTAAGGGTGGCAGTGCGAAGGCCGCGACCTCGGTCAAAAGCGGCAAGTCCAACAGCAGTGATCGGGGCAAGGGCGGCAATGCGGATGCGGCCACCACGGTCAAAAGCAGCAAGTCAAACAGCAGCGAATGAGGGGGGAGCCGCACACCAAGTGCGGCGGGTGATTCTCAGAACAATCGGCCGGAGCGCGCGGGCTCACTCCTCGCACGCACGCTCACGCGCACCGCGGTTGACAGGGATGTCGGCGCCTGTTGATCGGGGGCCACAGCGCGACACAACCTGGGGGAACTCTGTGGGCGGCCAGCCCGCATGGACCCTCGATTGGCCGAAGCGCCATCCCGTCAGTTCATGGGCGAGGTACGCTAACGTCGACTCATGGAGCGGCGACGCTTCTTTGGCCTCGCCGCCCGCGGTTTGCTCGCCGCGACTTCTTCGATGTCCTCGAGGCGGATTCCACCTGCGGCCTTCAGGCTGGCACGCGCGGTGGCGACGCGAGTGAGGAAGCGTGGGTCGTTCTCCAGCCGATAGTCGAACCAGTCGTCCTCAGAGGCAAAGCCAATGAGTATCCCCGCTGCCTTGCCGTGGCGGGTGATGATGATCTGCTCGTCCGCGGCCAAGCGCAGGTAGCGCGACAGGTCATCTTTTACTTCAGACAATGCCACTTCCTTCATTGCTCTCGCTCCTATTGGTCCGCGGATTCATCGGATGCCATCTTGGCGCACCGATTCAACCATGCCGCAGCCCCCGATTTCGATACAATCGCCAGAATCTCCACCGCGTCATCCGTCACGTCGTAGAAGATACGCATGTCTTCCGCGCGCAATCGGTACTGCGGACGTTGCAGCCCCTTGAGCCGCTTGATGCGGCTGCGACTGATCTTGGTTGGTTCGTGCCGCAGGTGTCTCTCCATCGCGTCCAAGACGACGGCTCGGTCAAACGCCCGCAACGCCTTGAAGTCCGCCGCGGCTTCCGGGGCCAGAATGATCTCGCGACGCATTCTGGCTATATTCTAGCCAGATCTACGCAGCAAGATCAACGGCAGGCGAACCGATAGGGGGATCTCCTGCAGCCCGGCCGAGCGAGAAGTAGCCAAGCTCGCGCTCGTGGCCGCCGACGACTCCGAAGCAGAGACGCTCCTCGGGGTCGTACTTGCTCTCGCGTACCACGTCGAGGTCGTCCACGGCGCGAAGAACTTCACCACGGCGATTGCCTTGTCGCCCTGCTCCTCCTGGCTGTAGAGCGGCGGGATCCGCGCCGCGATGCTCGGGGGCAGGAGCGTGCGGGTTCCTGGCCCGTCTGGTGCGCGAGGGCCTCCTCCTCGCGGATTTGATCCGCCAGCGCCTCGGACGAGGAACGCGGGCGGTGGGTTGGCCGGTCCTGATCGTTCCACGGGAATGACCGTCGAACGGAAGACGTCCACGCTCATCCTCGGGCGGCCCGCATCATCCGGGCATCTGCCCCCAACGCCCGCGCAGAAAGTCCCGGATGCCGCGCCACATCGCATCGCGATGCGGCCTCATGTGGCGCCAACTTGGCTTCACGCTCCAGGCTGCAAGCGCCCTGGCGAACTGTGTCCACGCGGTCACCCACGCGATCGCGGGCGCGCGGTGCTTCGACAGCAGAAGGAGCCGGTTCCTGGTCGCGTAGTAGGTGACGGGCGGGGCCGGCCGGTAGTCGCGTTGTACGCCCTTGTGCCAGAGCTTCGCGGCTGGAACGTGCAGAATGCGCCATCCGACCTTGGCCGCCCGGACGCACCACTCCGTCTCTTCCCAGTAGTAGAAGAAGCGCTCGTCGAGCCCCCCGACCTGCTCGATGACGCCCCGGCGCACGAGAATCGCACATCCGGAGATCCATTGCACCGGATGGGGATCGAGGAAGTGGTGTCGATCGAGCTCGTTCCGCGCGAGATGCGACCCTTTCCAGCGCGCATCGAGCGTGCCTCCCGCAGACTGGATGACCTCCGGCTCGTCGTAGTGATAGACCATCGGACCGAGGATGCCGGTGGCGGGGTCCTGCTCCCCCGCCTCGACCAGGCGGGCCAGGCACGCCGGGTCGAGGACCGTGTCCTCGTTGAGCACGAACACCCATTCCGCTCGCCGCCGCAGCGCCAGGTCGATGCCCACGTTGTTGTTGCCGGCGTATCCGCGGTTCTCCTCGAGCCGGACGACCTCCACGCCGGGGAAGGCCGACCGGACCGCTTCCACCGACCCGTCGGTCGAGCCGCAGTCCAGCACGACGGCCCGATAGTTCGAATACGTGCCGGCGTGGAGCGAGCGCAAGCACTCGAGGGTGTCGTCCCGCCGATTCGTATTGAGGATCAGGCAGTAGACCAGCGGTGGCGTTGCCATGGGAGGTGCGTCCTGAAGGGGTCAGTGGATCGCAGGCAATCAGCGTGTCCAGATCTCGGGCAGCTTGTGCTTCACCTCGATCTCCTCGAACGTCTTGCCGCGCCGCGCCCCCTGAGCACGGGCCCCCGCCACGAGGCCGCGTCGGCAATCGACCCCTGGACGAACTCGGCCCCCGCCGGAACGTTGTCCGGAACCCCCCCGCTCAGGTCGTCGAGCACGACGACTCGATGCCGCGGCGCAGCAGGACCTCCGCCACGTGCGAGCCGATGAAGCCAGCGCCACCAGTGACAAGTGTGTTCATGCCTTCCCTCGATGTGTCTCGATGCCGACACTGCACCCGCCCGTCGGGACTTCGGTCCCCGAGCGTCCTCTGGTGACCCCCCTGTAGACCGTTCGGCCACTTCCTGTTCGATGGTCTTGACGGCGGGGATACCCCGACCCGGCGACGGACGCGTGAAATCTCGGACGGGCCCCTCTATACGGCGCTGACCAAGGACCCGTCAATTGACGCGGGGCTCACCCACGCCGTCAAGGCTGTCCCTTGGTGGGGAGCGTCAGCAGAGGCCGACGGGATATCCACGACACTGCTCTGTCGAACCGATCCGGCGAGTGACGAGAGCATCGCCTCCCGGCCCTGCCGCGTCACGAACGGTACCCCGATTGACGGGTCTTCCGCCGATGTACTTCCCAACGGTGGTTTACTCGGCCTCCTGCCCTGGTATGGTTTCTATTCGCTGCCCGCACGCGGCGGAACAACCATGATGGCAACGCACAGCGGTCCGCCCCTGAAAACGAGCGGCGCTGCCTCACCATCGCCCACGCTGCAAACTTCGGATGTTTGGCACGCCCTTGCCCCCGATCGGGTGCTCGAAAGTCTGGGTACGACGGTCGAAGGTCTGCGCGGCCCAGAGGCTGCGCAACGGCTGGCCCAGCTCGGTCCCAACGTGTTGGAACGAGCCGCCAACGACGGGTTACTGGTGCTCGTGTGGCGCCAGATCAACAATCCGCTGGTCTGGGTGCTGATCGGCTCGACCGTGCTGGCCGTGGCGCTCGGGAAGGTGGCGGACGGCCTTGTCGTGCTCGCCGTCGTCGTGCTCAATAGCATCATCGGCTTTGTCCAGGAGCACCGTGCTGGGCGCGCCATCGCGGCGTTGAGCGCCATGGTGCCGGAGAACGCCACTGTGCGTCGCGACGGGCGTTCGTCGACCGTGCCCCTTGCCAAGCTGGTGCCGGGAGATGTTGTCCTGCTCGCCGCGGGCGACAGGGTACCGGCCGATATGCGTGTGTTGGCGGCGAAGAACCTTCGTGCCGATGAAGCTGCGCTGACCGGCGAATCGGCGCCAGTCGAGAAGACGGTCGCCGCCGTGGCGACAGATGCGACGATCGGGGACCGCACGTGCATGGTGTTCGGGGGGACGTTGGTCACCTACGGCGCGGGCACGGCGGTGGTCGTTGCCACCGGCAACCGCACGGAGCTCGGACGCATCTCGGCGATGCTGCGGGAGACCAGCGACCTACAAACCCCGCTGACAAGGGCGCTGGCCACCATCGGGACCTACATCACGCTCGCCATCACCGCGACCGCTCTGACTCTTCTTGCGGTTGGGTCCGGGCGGCTCAGCGCGTACGGGGTGCCGTTCACTACGGCGCTCAAGGAGACGATCGTCTTTGCCATCGCCTTGGCGGTGGGAGCGATTCCGGAAGGAGTACCGGCCATCGTCACCATCGCTTTGGCAGCCGGCGTGCGCCGTATGGCTGCGCGGCGGGCCATCATCCGCAAGCTGGCGGCGGCAGAAACCCTCGGCAGCACGACCGTGATCTGCTCGGACAAGACCGGCACGCTCACGCGCAACGAGATGACGGTGGTCGCAGCGTGGACCCCGGGCGGCCGATATGAAGCGGCAGGCATCGGCTACAACCCTGTGGGGCATTTCGATCGCGACGGAAGGATCCTCGCCGAGATCCCAGCCGACCTCCGTCAGCTCTTGCTCGATGCGGCGCTGTGCAACGACGCCAGCCTCCACCACGAGGGCTCCGGGTGGTCAATCACCGGTGACCCGACCGAGGCCGCATTGGTCGTGGCCGCCGAGAAGGCAGGCGTCCGCGTCGATGAGGCCCGTGGCAGTCATGCGCGACGCGACGGCATTCCCTTCGAGTCGGAAAACCAATTCATGGCCACGTTGCATGCGAAGCCGGACGGCAACCGGATCGTGATCATGAAGGGGGCCCCCGAAATCGTGCTGCCTCGCTGTACAACAAAGGCGGGCCTCGAGGTCGACACGGCCTCCGTCCAAGTGGAAGTTGAACGAATGGCCGCACGCGGAATGCGTGTGCTCGCCGTCTGCGAACGGGAATGGGAACGCGCCGACGATGAGCTCATGCTCACGGATACCGGCGATGGCTTTCGATTCATGGGGCTGATCGGCATGATCGATCCGCCACGCCCGGAGGCGATCGAGGCGGTGCGCGCCTGCCAGCGCGCCGGGATCCGGGTCAAGATGATCACCGGCGACCACCACACGACGGCTCGAGCGATTGCAGCACAGCTCGGCCTCCTCGATGACGGGCCTGCGGTGACGGGCCGCGAGCTGTCCGCGATGACGGAAGAGCAGCTGCAGACTGCCGCGCGGGAGACGCACGTCTTCGCGCGCGTGGCGCCGGAGCACAAGCTGCGCCTGGTGAAGGCCCTGCAGGCGGCCCGCCACGTGGTCGCCATGACCGGCGATGGAGTCAACGACGCCCCCGCCCTCAAGCAGGCGAATGTCGGTGTTGCGATGGGTATCGCAGGCACTTCTGCGGCCAAGGAAGCTGCCGATATCGTGCTGACCGACGACAATTTCGCCACCATCGTGGCCGCTGTCGAGGAGGGGAGGCGGGTCTATGACAACCTGATCAAGTCGCTTGCCTTCGTCCTGCCGACCAACCTCGGCCTGGCGGTCATCCTGATCTGCGCGGTCCTGTTCTTCCCGCTGGACCCTGTCACCGGTCAGCTCTTGCTCCCGATGCAGCCGACGCAGCTCCTGTGGATCAATCTCGTGTCCACGGTTACACTCGCCCTGCCGTTGGCGTTTGAAGCCAAGGAATGCGACATCATGTGCCGTCCGCCACGCCGCCGTGACGAGCCGATCCTGAACCGGTTCGTGCTGAGACGGACGATCACCGTGGCGCTGCTGATGGCGGCAGGCGCCATGGGGCTCTTCTACTGGGAGTTCTCCCGGGAACTCCAGGCGGGGCGACCGGAGCCTGTTGCGCTCGCCGAAGCCCAGACGATGGCGGTGACCAGTGTGATCGTCTTCCAGATCTCTTACATGCTGAACTGTCGTTCGCTGAGAGAGTCAGTGTTGGCAGTCGGTGTCTTCGCAAATCGGACCGTGCTCGGCGGCATTGCCGCGATTCTGGTCTTGCAGGCCGTTTTCATCTATGCACCGTTCTTGCAGGGCGTGTTCGCCACCCATGCTCTGCCGCTGGCGGATCTCGGCACCGCGGTTCTGGTCGGCACCGTGATCCTGCCGGTCGTTGCTGTCGAGAAGCGATGGGAAAGTCGCGCAACCAGGTGAATGGCCACCATCATCAAAGCGCTGGAACGCGGAATCATCTTCGCCCTGACTGCGATGATGAGCGTCGTCATCATCTTTGCGACCGGGGAGCTGGCTTGGATCATCTTCGAAGACCTCACGACGCCGCCCATTCTTGTCTTGGAAATCGATCAATTGCTCGACATCTTCGGCTTCTTTCTGTTGATCCTCATCGGCATCGAGTTGCTGGAAACCATCAAGGCCTACCTGGTCGAGCACGTGGTGCACGTGGAGATCGTTCTCGAGGTGGCTTTGATCGCGATCGCGCGCAAGGTGATCATCCTGGACGTCAAGGACTATCCGAGCGTGACCTTGCTCGCGGTCGCGGCGCTCATCGCCAGCCTGGCGATTGCCTATCATCTCGAACGGAGGGGCCGTCGCCTCGCGCCGACCTCCCGCCCCCCAAAAGGGGATTGACGAGAGAGCCGAACTCCCTCGGGGCGCGACGCCCCCACCGTGGAGTCCGGTGCCCAGACCTGCTTCACCTTCCGCTGCATTGAGATCCCCTCTCCCGACGCCGCTGTGCGCGCCAGGAGAGGGGTCGAGGGTGAGGTCCGTTAGGACTTGCCCGGTCCGCCCTTGATCTTGACCTCCTTGATGGCGGTGTTGTTGACGGTGTTCGCGTCCGCAGTGGTCGAGCTGACGTCCGCCCGGTTGCTGATCACCCGCACGCTGCCGCGCACGTCCACGATGATGTCCACCGATGCCATCGCGTTCGCCGGTAGCATGCCGAAGTTGCAGGTCACCTTGTGGGTGGTCTTGTTGTATTGGCACTTCCCGTTCCCGGTGTCGAAGACATGGGCGACCTTCTTCGGATCCAGGGGCAGCGTGTCCACCATCACGACGTTCTGCGCCTCCGAGGGGCCGAGATTGGTGACCACGACCGTGTAGGTGACGCGCGGTGCCGGATTGCTGACGTTCAGGCTGGCGTCTTTGGTGATGCTCAGGTCGGCCTGCGCATTGACCGTGGTCTGGGTCGTTGCGGTGTTGTTCGCCGCGTTCGCATCCGGCGTTGCCGCCGCGACAGTCGCCATGTTGCTGATGAGGGTGCCGTGCGGGGTGGACGGGTTGACCAGCACCGTGAACACCACGCGCACCGACTGGCCCGCCAGCAGGTCATTCAGGTCGCACGACAGGTCATCCGTCGAGCCCGGCAGCAGCGAGCAGGTACCCGTGCCGTTCGACACCTGGTAACCCTGGTACGTCACCCAGGCAGGCAGGACGTCTGTCAGCACGACATCCACCGCACTAGACGGGCCGTGGTTCGTGACCTTCACGTCGTAGGTCAGCACGCTGCCAGCCAGCACCGGATCCGGATAGTCGCTCTTCTCGACAGACAGATCGGCGCTGCCCTGGACCAGCGTCGCCGTCGTCGCCAGGTTGTTGTCGTTAATCGGGTCGTAGGTATCGCTGGACACGCGAGCGTTATTGCCCAGCGTACCCAGGAAGGACGGGTCGACCTTGACGACGACCTGCATGGTCTTCGTCACACCGTCGACCATCGTGTCGAAGGTGCAGGTCGTCGGGACAGCGGCGTTCCCCGGGATACCAGCGTTGCAGGTGCCGCCGGGTGCGCTGACCGAGACGATCGTGACGCCTGCAGGCAGTACGTCGCTGATGGCCACGTTCAGTGCCGTGGATGGCCCGTTGTTGGTCACGGAGAGGTCGTAGGTCAGGTTGCTGCCGGCGACCGCCGGGCTGGGGGTAGCGGTCTTGGTCAGCGCCAGGTCGGCCGCGGCGATGAATTTCAGCCCGTCGCTCGCGCTGTTGTTGGTGGTATTGGGATCCGCCTGGTCGGCCGTCGCCGTGGCCGTGTCGTTGATATCCAACTCCTCATCTGTCGAGACTCCCACCACCACGGTAGCCTCAGCCCCGGCGGCCAGGTCGCCGAGATCGCAAGTGATAGTGCCATGGGTTGCCACCGGGTTTCCCGGGAAACTACAATCGACGGCCCCGCTGCCCGGAATCAGATTGAAGTAGCCCGGCTCGGACATGTGCACGTCCTTGAGGGCGACGTGAGTGGCTGTGGCAGGCCCCCAGTTGTGGACGCGGATGGTGCAGAGCCCGCTGCCGCCCGCGGGAAGCGGGCCGTCTGGCTTGCAATCCTTGAACACTTCGAGGTCGGCCGGCGCGGTGAAGTTCAGCTCGTCCTCGGCCACGTTGCTGGCCTGGTCCGGGTCTGGGGTTGCGCTGGCGACCGTGGCGCGATCATTGATGTTCTGCGGATCACTCGCGCTGACGGGGATGGTGATCGTCGCCGTCGCCATTGCCGCCAGCCCGCCGATGTCGCACGTCACGGTGGGCTGCCCTTTTTTTGGGTTCGGCGTGGCGTTGCACGTGCCCTTCGTGGTGACGACCGCACCGATGCTGAAGGTGCCGCTGTTCAGGTAGTGGTCCACCACCTGCACGGCCATCGCCGCGTCGGGGCGCAGGTTCTCGACGGTGATCGTGCACGTGCCCGTGCCACGGGCCACCAGCGGGTCGTCCGGCTTGCAGTCCTTGGACAGGCGCAGGTCGGCCGTCGTCAAGGCGGCTACCGCCGCGTCGAGCTGGATTCGCGGCTTGGTCAGCCCGGTGGGGTCGCCCGCAGGGTTGGGGGGGCGTGCATCGGTGACGAGCACGCCGGTGGTCTCCAGCAGCGTTTCGATGTCGTCCACGCTCATGCTGGGCTTGATAGCCTTCAGCATGGCGAAAGCGCCGGTCACGTGTGGGGCGGCCATGGAAGTACCGCCATGGTTGGCGTAGGTGTCGTCGGGTACCGATGAGTCAATGCTGGCGCCCGGCGCCAGCAGGTCCACCACCTCGTTCATGTTGTAGATCACGTCGTCCGCCGGGTCTGTCACCGCGCCGACGGTCACGGCTGTGGAGATGCAGCCGGGGGCGCTGATCTGATCGGAGTCGTAGGTTTTGACGCAGGGTGGGTTGTTGTCGCAGCTGGCATTATCGTTGAAACGGGTGAACACCTGGATGGCGATGATGGTCGCTTCCGGCGCGATTCCGCTGTAGCCGGTCGCGCCTGCCCCACCGGGGTCGCGCCCTGCCGCGATCCCCGCTACGTGGGAGCCGTGATCACAAATGCTGGACCCCCCGCTCATGTACTGCGCGGTCAGCGCGTCGGCGGAGCCGGGGCCGGTCTGCGAGTTGCCGCCGCCCGGACACAGCGTTACACCGGAGCCCGCGCCGCCGGCGTTCGACCAGCACGCCTGCCAGTCCACCCGCCCGCCATAGAAGGGGTGATCGGCATCAATGCCGGTGTCCAGGATGACCACCGCTTGGCCCTGGCCGCCGAAGTCGGCGGCCCAAGTGCGGTCCGCGCCGATGTGCGCGGTGCTGCTGGCCAGCGTGGGCGAAGACAGCTTGTCCTCCTGGATGGAGATCACATTCGGGTTGGCGGCCAAGTGCGCCAGCGCCGCCGCGTCGACCTTCGCCGCAATGTAGGGCAGGGACTCCCACTGTGCTACACCTTGGCGTTGTAGCCCTTGAGACTGGCGATGAGAGCTCCGCGGCTGGCCGCGATGGCCGCGCGCTGTGCATCCGCTTCCGCGAGACTCAGCAGGCTTTCCGGTTTGTACTTGGCGCGGGGAAGATTCAGGCCGACGATCACCAGAGCGTGACCTTCCTCCTTGGCTTTTGCTGCGAGCGCCGCAACGTCTGGCGCCTGCGTCCCCGGTGCATCGTCGGGCGCAGCCGCCGTCACCACCACCGCGAACGCGCCCAGCAAAATTACCCTGCAGCCGCGCCCGTTGTTTTCCATAGGTAGTTCTTCCTTTTCATTTTCTATTCCCCTGTTGGGTTCTGCTAGGCGAGCCTTCCTGAATGGGGGAAGCTAGAGCGGCTGGAGCGCGGATACCCGGCTCCCTCACGGCAACCGGTTTACCCTTGTCATCCTTTGCCATTGCTCTTCCTGAATTCGGCGGGTGTGGTCGGGCTTCTATGAAGCTGGCGAGGCCCCAGGTCGTTGAGAGACCCGCCCGAGCTCGGCGTGCCTTTAACAAGCATCGACTGTGCCGCGACTGGCCGGCAACGCGACCAGCGCGTGCAATTGTCGGCTTGTTGGATCTGGGAAGAACGGGCGCACCCCGCTCGCAATCGTTGCAACTACCGCGTCTACGTCGGCGAGCGTGTGAGAGAGCCGCGCCGCCACGCCGAACGCAACCTCCTGGGTGCGTCAGTCGTTCCAGGGGCTCGTCAATGTCACACGAACCGGGTAGCGCACGGTTTCATCGTCCCTGGCCCCCGAACGGAGTTCCTGTCGTTTTTCATCTTGGGAGCGGGGAAGACCAGTTCCTGGAGGCGGGCCGTTCCTCTTCGTCCCGTACCCGAACCACTCTCGAGGCAATGGGTTGGGCTAGTGCGCCATCGCAGCCTGGGATCCCTTTGCCGAGGCCGCCAGAGTCCGGGGCGAAGCCGTTACGGCCGTCGGAATGCCGCGTCGCTCGCGTACCGCTTCACGGAGGAGCTCGGCGTCGATGCGG
>Ga0316628_100003936_pt1 | contig 11546 bp, 10 predicted proteins | sample OWC_Aug_M2_C1_D5_FD_207648 | JGI IMG/M metagenome (GOLD analysis project Ga0316628, IMG submission 207648) | Wetland soil microbial communities from Old Woman Creek delta, Ohio, United States - OWC_Aug_M2_C1_D5_C | ecosystem: Environmental > Terrestrial > Soil > Wetlands | place: USA: Ohio... | reverse complement strand
TTTCAACGGCATTGTGGCCACTCTGATCGGGGGCTGGATCGGGGACCGCATGCTTAAGCGGCATCACGGCGCTTATTACACTTTCTCGGGGATCGCCATGTTCGTCTCCGTGCCGCTCATGGCGCTGGCGATTTATTCCACGGGCGCTCTGCTATTCCCGGCAATCTTCATGGCGGTCTTCGCGCTGCTGATCGGCACCGGGCCTTCCAACACGGCGGTGGTGAATTCGGTCAACGCCGGCATCCGCTCCACGGCGCTGGCGGTGAACACGTTTTTGATCCATGCGCTGGGCGATGCGGTTTCGCCCACGTTGATCGGCAGGATTTCCGACAAGACCTCGCTGCAGACGGCATTCACTGCGGCGTTCGTGGCTGCGGCCTTATCGGGCTTTTTGTTTCTCTATGGCGCGCGCTTTGCTCCACGTCTCCAGACTCGCGCCTTGCCTGCTGAAGCATGATCTGGTTCTACTGGATCTCGGGAATTGTGCTTGCGCTGATGTGGCTGGCGCCGGTCATTGACACCGCACTCCATATGCACCTGATTGCAGACGTCACCAAGCCGGAATGGGACCCTTCCGGCGACACCAACCTGCCTTCACTCACCATCGTGGTACCGGCCAGAAACGAAGCTGCGGAAATCGAAGCCGCGCTCCGATCGCTGCTCGTGCTCGACTACCCCCAACTCGAAGTCATCGCCATCAATGACCGCTCCACCGACGCCACCGGCGAAATCATGGAGCGCATTGCCGCCGAGGCGGCGGCGCGGCCCAGGCTGCGCGTGATTCATGTCCGCGAACTTCCGCCGCGTTGGCTGGGCAAGACCCATGCCATGTGGCTGGGAGCGCAACAGGCGTCTGGCGAGTGGATCCTGTTCACCGACGCCGACTGCGTGTTCCGTGCCGACACCGTGCGCCGCGCCATGTTTTATGCCGTAAAGAATTCACTCGATCACCTGGTGCTCATTCCCACGATTCACATGCACACCTGGGGAGAGCGCATGATGATCTCTTTCCCCCAGATTGCCTCCAGCTTCGTCATGCGGCCCTGGAAGGTGCGAGACCAGGAGGCGCGCGACTTCATCGGCGCCGGCGCCTTCAACCTCGTTCGCCGCCAGGCCTACGAAAGCATTGGCACCTTTGCCGCTCTGTGTCTCGAAATAGTGGACGACCTGAAACTAGGCGAGACTATCAAGAAAGCCCGCTTGCGGCAGGATGTTGTTGTTGGGCGCGATCTCGTCAGCCTGCGCTGGATTCAAGGCGCGATGGGATTGGTTCGCAACCTCGAAAAAAATCTCTTTGCCTTTCTTCAGTTCCGTTTCAGCCTGGTGGTGGCCGCCTGCTTGTTGCTTCTGTTCCTGAACGTCTGGCCATTTCTAGGAGTGATGATCGCTCCTGGCTGGTCGCGAGCGCCTTTTGCATTTGCTGTCGCCATGATTGCCGCGCGCTATTACCAGGGCGCGGCAACCATGGGCGTGCCGGCGATTACGTTTCTGGCAAACCCGATCAGCGCCATCCTGACCGGCGTGGCTATTGTCGGCTCGGCCGCCGCAGCGATCAGAGACGGTGGCGTTACCTGGCGCGGGACGAAGTATTCACTGGAAGAGCTGCGCAAAAAACATTAGGCAGATTGCGACGCAGCCTCACACCTGGGCCGTTCCTGGCTGCAAGCTGCTTGTGGGATAAGCACCCTTCCCCACTGTCATCCTGAGCGAGATCGAAGGAGCGCAGCGACTGAGGGCGAGTCGAAGGATCCCGAGAGAGTGTCCTTCTGCCATGCTGTTTCAGGGAGTTCTCACAACAACCGCAGCTGAAGGGCTGAAGCCCAATTGTTTGAAGCAGTCGACAGTCACGACTGAAGTCATGCCCTGACACTTGTCTTCACGATGTAGAACTTGTCGCCCTCCGCTGAGATTCCTCGCGAGAACTGGACTAAATTTGCGGTAACCGCAACAGGAGGCCACCATTCGCGTTCATTCGCGGCCAATTCAAATCCGCGCTCATCTGCGCAAATCCGCGGTAAGCCCTACCGGAACAGATTCTTCAGAATGAAAATCGCGTTGGCCGGACGCTCGGCCAGGCGGCGCATGAGATAGGGATACCACTCGGTGCCAAAGGGAATATAGACACGGCAGCGCCACCCTTCTTTCACCAGTTTCTGCTGCAGATCACGCCGCACGCCGTACAACATCTGGAACTCGAAGGCCGAAGCCGGGATTTTCTCTTTCTGGGCGAACTCGATGGTGGCGCGGATCATGTTCTCATCGTGCGTGGCGATCCCGTGATAGACGCCGCTCTTGAGCAGCATCTTCATCAGTTTGACGTAGTTCGAATCCACGTCTGATTTCTGGGCAAAGGCAATCTCCGGCGGCTCTTTGTAGGCGCCCTTGCACAGGCGCACGCGGACGCGCTCAGCGATGAGCTGCTCAACGTCTTTTTCACTGCGATGGAGATAGGACTGAATTACCGCGCCCACGTGACCGGCGTTTTCCGGCTGCTGGTGCAGGCGGCGCACGAAGTCCAGCGTCTTCTGCGTGTAGGCTGAGCCTTCCATGTCCACGCGGACGAAGCTTTTGAGCCTGGCCGCGTGCTGCACCAGGCCGGAGGCGATCTCGTAGGCCATCGCCTCGTCCACGTCCAGCCCCATGTGCGTGAGTTTGAGGCTTACGTTGGCGTTGAGGCCCTGCTCGCTCATCCGATCCAGCATCTGGTGATATAACTGGGCGCTGTGGCGGGCCTCGCCGGCGTTGGTGACGTTTTCTCCCAGGTTGTCGATGCTCACGCTCAGGCCAAGCTGGTTCATGGACTGAGTGGCGGACAGGGCGTCATCGACTGTGGTGCCGGCCACAAAGCGCCGGGAAAGACGCTGGCCAACCCAGGTCTTCTCCGCTGCGGAACGGATGGACTTGCTTTCAGAAAGAGAAATGAACGTGGCCCTTAGCACGGCGCTCCTGGGCGATGGCAGGCAGGTTCAGTCATAGAAGGCAAACATATGTTTTTAACACAATCGGCAGGTCTTGGTGAAACCTTCAATAACACCCACCACGGAGGCACGGAGACACGGAGAAGGATTTTCTGAAATCCCGAATCCGCTTCGTTTGCGGGTGAGGGACCCTATTCGTGTCCATTCGCTAATTTGCGGAGCAACAGTTTTTCGTTCAGGTAGGGATCCCTCGCTTCGCTCGGGATTTAAGAAATAGCTTCTCCGTGCCTCCGTGTCTCCGTGGTAGGTGTTACCGTCCGTGTTCTTCCAGGAACTTTTCCGCCTCGATGGCCGCGGCGCAGCCTGAGCCTGCCGCCGTGATGGCCTGGCGATAGCGCCGGTCCTGCACGTCACCGCAAGCGTACACGCCGGGCACGTTGGTGAAGACGAAGTCTCGCGTCTTGAGATAACCATCCTGGTCCATGTCCAGTTGGCCGGTGAACATCTTGGCATTGGGCTCATGGCCAATGCCCAAAAACATGGCACTGGCGGGGAAGTCCCAGACCTTGCCGGTTTTGATGTTACGCAACTTGAGACTGGTGACTTCCTTGGCGTTCACGTCATGGACTTCTTCCACCACGGTGTCCGTGAGGAACTCGATCTTTTCGTGCTTACGCGCGCGCTCCAGCATGATTTTTGAGGCGCGGAAATGGTCGCGACGGTGGATCAGGGTAACCTTGGAGGCAAAGCGGGTGAGGAAGAGCGCCTCTTCCATGGCGGAATCGCCGCCGCCGATGACGGTAATCGGCTTGCCGCGGAAGAAGAAGCCGTCGCATGTGGCGCAAGAAGAAACGCCGTGGCCGATCAGCGCCTGTTCGCTGGGCAGTCCCAGCCATCGCGCCGAGGCCCCGCTGGCGATGATCAGCGTGCGCGTCTGCGCCGTCTTGCCTCCGCCAAAGTCCAGCTTGAAGGGGCGCTGCGCCAGATCAGCCTTCACCAGGTGCCCCATCATGAACTCCGCGCCGAATCGGGCCGCCTGCTTGCGCATATTTTCGATCAGCTCCGGCCCTTGAATGCCGTCAGGGAAGCCGGGAAAATTTTCCACCAGGCTGGTGATGGAGAGTTGCCCGCCAGGCTCATGGCCTTCCAGCACCAGCGGCTTCAGGTTGGCGCGGCCGGCGTAAATGGCGGCGGTGAGGCCGGCACATCCGGTGCCCAGGATCACGGTATCGCGAACGGAGTTTTCCATGGCGTTCATTGGATTCATGAATGTCGATTTAGTTTCAATGTCGCTGCGGGCTTTTCTGCGCTGCCGGCGACGGCGCGGCGCTTTTCCCCGATTCGCTGCTGCTCAGCCAGTTAATGTCTGATTTGAAAACGCTGCGCAGCCCCAGCGTTTTCCGGTACTGTGACATGATCTCTGACGCCTGGCGGAAGATCGGCTCATAGGCGCTCTGGTCGGCGCCCTGGCAGCGCGCCAGCACAATCGATCCTTTGGTGAACCGCTCCAGACGGATGCGCGCGACCGGCGTGTCCACGTTCAGGAGCGCAGCAGGAGAGGCCGCGCCGGTGGAAACGCGGTCTTCGAGGGAAAGCTCGTGAAACTCTTTGGGATCGCGCATGCGCAGCACCAGCGTCTCAATGGTATTGGACGGGTCGGCGCTGATGGAGTATTGCGCCGTCATCAGCGGCGACTCCGGCGCAAGATCGCGCCGCAAGCGGACGAACTTTGAGTCTGTAGCATTCTCCAGGGTGGTGCGTCCGCGCGAAATCTCGAAATCGCGGCCGAAGCCGGGCCTGGCCGCCACTTTGGCGAACGCGTTCCTGATCTGCGCCTGATCTTCAGCGGAAGGCGTGCAGACGTTCAGCACGTTCACCTTAACTGGAGGCGTGGCCTGCGGTTCAGCCGGCTTCTGGGCCTGCTGGCCTGAAGCAATTCCGGCCAATAAAAAGGTGAGAATCAGGGCAGATTTCAACACGGGTTGGATTTTAACACCCTGGAGCATCGCCGAAATCGCCGTGATCGCCGGAATCGGGTGATCCTTGCTTCCATCTTGGCTCCCTGAGTTCCCCGTGAAGAATAGGGATCCCTCGCTCCGCTCGGGACTTCGGAAAAAGCGGCGTGCGATCACTGCACATGTTCTCCCACCCATCCGTTGACCGTGTTGTACCAGAGGCGGCTGTTTTGCGGTTTCAGCACGAAATGGCCTTCGTCAGGGAAGTAGAGCATTTTTGAGGGCACCTTCAGCCGTTGCAGCGTGGTGAAGAGCTGGAAGCCTTCGGAGACGTCCAGACGGTAGTCGAGCTGTCCGTGGACCACCAGGGTCGGCGTCTTGAATTGCGCGGCCGAGAGGTGCGGCGACCATTTGCGATACATTTCACGGTTGGTCCAGGGCGTGCCTTTGAATTCCCACTGCGGGAACCACAGCTCTTCGGTGCTGCCGTAAGCCGACTCGGTGTTGAACATGCCGTCATGCGAGACCAGGCACTTGAAGCGGTTGGTGTGGCCGAGGATCCAGTTGATCATGTAGCCGCCGTAGCTGGCGCCCAGAGCGCACTCGCGGTCTTTATCGATGAAGCGGAAAGTTTTCTCCGCGTAATCCAGGCCATTCATCAGGTCGATGAACGGCTTGCCGCCCCAGTCGCCGTTGATCCCATCGATGAATTTCTGGCCGTAGCCCGTGGAGCCGCGCGGGTTGATCATGATGACCACGTAGCCATTGGCGGCGAACAGCTCGGCATTCCAGCGGTAGGTCCATTCGTCGCCCCAGGCGCCCTGCGGGCCGCCGTGGATGAGGAACTTCACGGGATATTTTCTCTCCGCATCGAAGTTCGGCGGCTTGACGATGAACCCTTCTACTTTGGTTCCCAATGCGCCGGCGAACCAGAACGGTTCCAGGGGTTGCATGGAAACGCGGGAAAGAACCGCGTCATTCAGGCGCGTAAGTTGCCCGGCTTCTTTGTTGCCCAGCGTCAGTTTGTAAATTTCACTGGGAAAGCGCACAGACATGCGGCTGAAGACCAGGGTCTTGCCGTCCGGCGAGAGCTGCAATTCGTCATTGGCGCCGCGGGTGATTTCGTGGACGCTGTACCTCGCTGTGGATGGGGTCATCTTCGGGCTGACGTGGGCCTTATCTATGGTCGGAGGGTGAGGCATTACGTTGACGGTGTAGATCGGAATTTCGCCTTTATCTTCTGAAGTGAAGTAAATGGTCTTCGAATCGGGCGCCCAGGCAAAATTCTCGACCCAGTGGTCGAAGCCTTCCGTCAGGTTCCTTATCTGCCCCGTCTTGCGGTCATAGACGACGAGGCGGAAGCGGTCGCTCTCATAGCCTGGGCGTACCTGCATGCGCCAGGCCAGCCATTTGCCGTCAGGGGAGTAAACGGGCGATGAGTCGCCGCCGCGGCTGGTGGAGAGTTTCTTGGCTTGGCCGCCGGTGATGGGCACAACAAAAATATCGTTGTTGGTGCTGGTGGCCCCGACTTCGTCGTGGTTGCTGGTAAAAGCCACTTCCTGACCGTCGGGCGAGATGGCGTAGTCATCCTGGCCGCCCAGGCTGAACGGGGGTACGTCATGGTCTCCCGGGGTGATGTCTTTGGCCACGCCGCCTTCGGCCGGAACCACAAACAGGTGCGAGCGCTTGAAGTTCGTATAGTGGTTCCAATGTCGGTAAAGGAGGCCGGTGAAGATCATGGCCTTCACCTGGGATTTCGCCCGGGCTTCATCGCTGGACTTGTTGCAGAGATCGTCGCCGCAGCCGGGGTAAACCTCAGAAGTAAACAGAATGTGCTTGCCGTCGGGCGACCACATGGCGCCGTCGGCTTCCGTGGAAGTGCTGGTGATCGCCTTCTCGCCACTGATCGCCCCGTTGGATGGATCGAAATTTGCCAGCCATACCTGCTGGCTGCCGCCGCGCGCGCTGACGAAGAGAATTTTCTTTCCGTCGGGCGCAAACCGTCCGCGGTCTTCGCCTGCGGGATCATTGGTCAACTGGCTGGGATCGCCTCCGGTCATGGGTATGATCCAGAGATGTGTGGTTTTCTTGTTGGCGTTCAGGTCCACGTCCATGGCGGAGAAGAGGACCCATTTGCCGTCAGGCGAAATTGCCGGACTGCTGATGCGCTTAAGGGCCATCATGTCCTCAAAAGTAAAGGGGCGCTTACCTGAAGCGGCGCCCGCCTGGCCGGCAGCCTGGCCAAAAACGGCAGCTACAACCAGAAGCACTTTCAGCACTCGATGACCCATCGATCCTCCTTGGCAAGCACGCTAGTCTAAATCTTTTTTTTGTTTTCAGGCCAGAGAAGATGCGCGATAGTATTAGCGGCTGCAGAAACTTGCGATTGCGTCATCGATACCTGGTGATAACCATGAAAATTGTCCGGAAAAGGGCCTTCTGGTTGCTGTTCTTTTTTCCCGCAGCGGTCTTGGCCCAGACCAATTGCGAAGAAGGGGCCGGACCGCTCAACCCGGCCCAGCCTTCGGGCGCCACGGTTGAGGCAATCATCCAGAAGTTCTCCGCACAGGAAAGCTTTTTCAAGCAGGAGCTCGCGCGTTATACCTATTCCCGGGACATCCGGGTGGAGACGCTTGACGGAGAGACCGTCAGCGGCGAGTTCCGCCAGATCTCCAACATCCGCTGGCAGAACAACAAGATGATGGAATCCGTGACCTTTGCGCCGCAGCCAACCTTGCGCGGCATCTCCATGAGCAAGGAAGATTTTGACGACATCAACCGCTCACCATTCATTTTGACCAGCGAAGATCTGCCCCGGTACACCCTGCGCTACGATGGCCAGCAGAAAGTGGATGAACTGGAGACGTACGTGTTCGAAGTGGCGCCGAAACAGATGGAAAAAGGGAAGCGCTATTTTCAGGGCAGGGTGTGGGTGGAAAAGACCGAGTTGCAGATTGTGAAAAGCTGCGGCAAAAGCGTCCCTGATACCATTCCCCAGCCCAACCGGACGAAGAAGAAAAAGAAGAAGCGGCAAGAGGAGCAAGAAAACATCTCGCCTGTGGTGGTCACCTACCGCGAGCAGATCGGCGGCAAATACTGGTTTCCCACCTACGTGCGCTCGGACGAAGTCATTCACTTCGCCAACAACGAGGCGCGCATCCGCGAGGTCATCAAGTATACTGAATACAAGCGAGCTGAATCGGCGGAGCCGGCTGTGCTCAGTGCGCGTCCAGGGAAATAATGAATCTGAGCTGACGTTTCTCAGGATTTACGGGCTCATAGGGTCACTGTTCTTCTACGCCGGTCGCAGCAACTTTATTGCTCGCTGCTGCATCCCATGCACGTGAACTCCACCTTTAGGAATGAATTCATGCATTCGCGAACGCTGCTGACCTGGGGCGCGTGTCTCTTTTTTATTATTGTTGCCGCAATCTTTCCTCTGACGCTGGCCGCTGAGACCAATTGTGAGGAGGGCAACGGACAGCTCAATCCGGCCCTGCCCAAGGGCATCACGCCGGAAGAGATCATCCAGAAATTCGCCGCCAAAGAAGCCATCTTCAAAGAGGCCCGCAACCATTACACCTACACACAGGAAATCCTGGTGCAAACGCTGGACGGAAACACCGTGGACGGCGAATTCCGCCAGATCAATGACATCCTGTACGACGACCAGGGCCGGCGGATCGAAGAGGTTAAGTTTGCTCCGCAGCCCACGCTGACACGCGTCGGCATCACCAAGGAAGACCTGGACGATTTCCGTACCCGCCTGCCTTTTGTGCTGACCACGGAAGATCTGCCTAAATACGACGTTCACTATGAAGGGCAGCAGCGCGTGGACGAACTGGATACCTACGTCTTTGAGGTGGCGCCGAAGCACGTGGACAAAAAAGGCGGGCAGCGCTTTTTTCAGGGCCGGATATGGGTGGATAACCGCGATTTCCAGATCGTGAAGACCTGCGGGAAGAACGTCCCCGATATCCGCGAGAAAGGCAATGAAAACCTGACGCCCAAGTTCGTCACCTATCGCGAACAGATTGACGGTGAATACTGGTTTCCCACGTACACCAGGGCTGATGACATACTGCATTTCAGCAACCAGGACGTGCACATTCGCGAGATCCTCAAGTACACCAACTACAAGCGCTTCGGCGTGAAGACCCGCATCACCTATGGAAAGCCGGTGCCAGAGGCCACGCCGCAGCCCAAGCCGCAGTGACTTGTTCGCCGCGAATCAACGCGAAAGAACGCGAACAGCTTAAAGTAATGAGAGAGCCAGCTTAGAGACGCAGCACTGCTGCGTCTCTTTTTGCCAGTCCCTTCCGGTTCGCATTTATTCGCGTGATTCGCGGCTCAATCAGCTCAGTGGTGTATCAGCCACATGACCCAGCCGGCCACGAACATGCCGACCATGAACACGCCGAAGCAGTAAGCGCCGTAGCGCAACATGTCGCGCGAGGTGCTGCGCTGGGTGATGCCAAAGACGATCGAGGCGAAGAAGGCAAAGATCGCCGCGGCGGTGAAGTGAGAAACCTGCATGGCCAGAAGCATCATGGCTTTTTTCCAATCGCGATGTGGTATGCATCCACCGCGCTCATGATATTGAGAAGTCCGGCCACCACGATGAACTTGGTCCCATAATCGGCCGTGGCAAAGGAGATGGAGCTGGCGCCCCAGTCAAACGCGCGCCCAATCATGTAAAGGCCGCCCGCGCCCAGGTCGCCGATGAAGCCCAGGATGTCCAGCAGGTCGCCGGTATTCTGCTTGTAAACCTTGCCGTCCATGGCCAGGCCCAGGGCAAACATCGTTACCACGGAGACCATGAGCAGCAGTCCGCGCGCCCAGCGTTTTTGAATCAGGTGTCCTGCGCCGGGAATCAGCCAGCCCAGGGCCGGCGCCAGCACATGCATGGTGCTGAGCGGCGGCGCCTGCGTTTGTGAAGTTGTTTGTGTGTCTGCCATTAAATCAAAACCAGTTCCCGTTGAATTTTTCCCGTGACTTCCGCCGCGCCATTATGGATCAGCACGTTCACCTCACTGCGCACGCCGAATTCCGGCAGGTAAATGCCAGGTTCAATGGAAAAGCAGGTGTTGGGGATGATCTCGCGCTCATCTTTGGTTTCCAGATTGTCCATGTTGGCGCCGTTACCATGTACATTCACGCCGATGGAATGCCCGGTGCGGTGCACAAAATATTGCCCGTAGCCCGAGTTGACGATGTGTTCCCGTGTGGCCTGGTCCACTTCCCAGCCGGCAATGCGCCGCTTGCCCGCGTACGCCTCCTGGACTTTCTTTACTCCGGCATCGCGCGCGCCGCTGACGATGTTGAAAATCTCCACTTGCTTGTCGGTCGGCGTACCGATCACGCCCGTCCACGTAATGTCGTAATACACAGCGTTGGGCGTGTTCTTCTTGCCCCACACGTCCAGCAGCACAAAGTCGCCCGGTTTGATCTGCGCCGAGCCTTGCGCTTTGGGCTCGTAGTGCGGATTGCCGCTGTTGGCGTTTACCGCCACAATGGGCAGGTCTTCGGTGACGATGTTCTCGCGCCGGAACGCCTCGGCGAACCACTGCTGGATCGCGTACTCCGTGGTTCCGCCGTCGCGGACCCTCCGGCCGATCTCTTTGAACGCCTCAGGGATGATGGCATCAATCACGTCGCGCGCTGCGAAGTGGCTGGCGATCTGCTCCTGGCTCCAGGCGGCCTCAAAGCGCGCCACCAGGTCGCCGGAGCTGACGATTTCCTTGCCAAAGCTGCGCACCAGTTCCACCGTGCCCGCGTCCACCAGCCCGATGTACGGGATCAGATTGTTGGGCGAATACTGCATGGCCACGGTGCGGAACTTCACCAGCATGGCCTGCAGGTTGTCCCACAGCTCGCGCCAGGACGAGTACTCGCGCTTGCTGCCCGGCAGCCCATCCAGGTGCCCGGCCTCAATGCGATGCACCAGCTTGGCCGGCTCGCCTTCGCGCGGGATCACGTAAAACCAGCGCCGCGTGACCATCAAGGTCTCGGGCACGTCCAAGACCTTGTAGGCAATGGGATCCCGATGGTGGTGGTCGTAAAACAACCAGGCGTCAATGCCGCGTTCGTGCAAGGCTGTCTGAATGGCTTTCAAGTCCATGGCGTGAATACTCTATTTAATCATATTTATCCGAAGTCCCGAACGATAGTGAGAGAGCCCTATTGCCTTCGTGGCCCTTCGGTCTGGCGACTGCGGAAGGACTGACCAGCGACATCAGCCGTTGCGCGCCCCTTTCTCATTGGGCCGCCCTGCTCCATAGAGAGCGCAGTATTTCAGTTCACCTGCCCCCGGAAGGGGATGTAACTGGACGCGTTTTCCGCCACTGCTCTCTTCATCCCGCCTCAGCTGTTGTCGCCTTCGTCGGCGCCGAAGACGGCATGACCATCTTGTCGTAAATCCACAGCAGCAGCGCCGTGATAAGGCCTACGGCGGTCACAGCCAACCACATGCGTCCGGGCTGGTGTTGAACTTCGCCAAAATGATGAAGTAGAGCCCCGCCGAATGGGCCGCCAATGAATGCACCGATCCCGATGGGCAGGAAGGCAAACCCCATGTAGGTGCCTTGTTGTCCCGGCGGCGCCAGGAGTGAGACGTATTCGTAATAACGGGGCGAAAGGATGATCTCGCCCAATGCAACGATCCCCAAGGTCA
>Ga0316628_100003935_pt1 | contig 11547 bp, 7 predicted proteins | sample OWC_Aug_M2_C1_D5_FD_207648 | JGI IMG/M metagenome (GOLD analysis project Ga0316628, IMG submission 207648) | Wetland soil microbial communities from Old Woman Creek delta, Ohio, United States - OWC_Aug_M2_C1_D5_C | ecosystem: Environmental > Terrestrial > Soil > Wetlands | place: USA: Ohio... | reverse complement strand
GGATTCTTGCCCACCAACCAGGCGGACCTGTTTTTCGAAGATAACCCGACTGGCAGGTTGAAAAAAGCCATCTGGGAGGCTTCGGATGAGGAGATTGATGCCATCCTGGCTGAATATGGAATACCGTCGCCGGTTGAATGGGCCAAACCGGGTTCATACATCCAGACTACCACGCGCTGGCAAGTGGAGCAGAACCGCAAGGTGAATGACATCGTCTTCATCCCCGTGGGCTGTACAGAGCTGCACGGCAGGCACCTGCCGAGCGCGGCAGACACACTTTATGTCAGCGCCATCTGCGAAGGGGTGCGGCGGTATACTGCCAGAGGCGGGGCAGCAGTGAACCTGGCGCTGCCACCCCTGATGTACGGTGGCCATCCGTACCATCACCTGGGCATGCCCGGTACGGTGATCGTGCGCGAGCACGTGGTGCGCGAAATGATGATCGATGTCATGCTGGGGTTATGGAACGATGGCTTTAGAAAGCAGCTAATCGTGAACAACCACGGCCAATTGTGGATGCTTGAATCGGCGGTGCAGGAATTCCAAAAACGCTACCAGCTGCCTGGGATATTCCGGGTGATCGATTGGCACCGGGGAGTGCGAGAGTTCTTCCGCACCGAGGAGCGCGGTGGGCCTATGGGTACGAATTTTGTGCACGCGGATGAATGCGAAACCTCGCTGAGCCTGCTACTCCATCCGGAGATGGTGGATATGGATTACGCGGTCAATACAGAAGGGAAGAGTTACCTGCCGGATGGCCACTTCGACAAATCGGTTGACCCGTTTGGGCGCCCCAGCCGGTGGTCGGAAGGGGAAGGCCACTTCGCCATCGAGATTGCCGCCACGCCGGAAGGAGTGGTGGGGAAAGCGCGTGAGGGGGCAGCCTACAAGGCCAAACGACCCCTGGCAGCGATATTGAAATACCTGACCCTGTGGAATGACGATATCCTGGCGGCATTCCCAGCGGGGAAATTACCGCCAGTCGAAGAAGTGACGCTGCGGACCTTAGAAGAACTGGAACCATACCTACGCGAGCCACTCAGCCCAGGCTGGAAACCCGTGTACGCCCTGCCCCGCATCGGGCAAGGGACTGAAGTATAGGAAGGACCGGGTAATACATCATAGATTAGTTAGGTAATCGAGGAGGCACATCATGAATGGGAAAATGCAGGGTGTTACCCTGGTGGCAGATTGGGACCCAAAGCCCGGGTTTAAATTGGGCACAAAGGATATTGAAGGCCGGCAAACATACCTGGGCAGCCAAGTGTGGCGAAACCCGCGCCTGGAGATCCGGGAATACGATATCCCCGCACCTGGCTCAGAGCAGGTGTTACTGGAAGTGAAAGCCTGTGGGATCTGTGGATCGGATGTCCACATGGCACAGTCTGATGGAGATGGATACATCTTTTATCCAGGCTTGACCGGCTTCCCAAGCATATTGGGACACGAATTTTCCGGCGTGGTAGTGGAGGCGGGAAAGCATGCCATCAACAAGCGGACCAACCAACCTTTCAAAGGTGGCGAAGCAGTAACTTCAGAGGAGATGTTGTGGTGCGGGCAATGTAAACCTTGCGCCGATGGGCAACCCAACCACTGCGAACGCCTGGACGAAGTCGGCTTTAATGTGAATGGTGCCTACACGCGGTACATCCTGGTACCTTCACGCACGGTGTGGAGCCTGGAACCATTGAAAGAACGCTACTCGGCCGACGAGATCTTCGTGGCAGGCAGCCTGGTGGAGCCCACCGCGGTGGCTTACAACGCGGTGATCGAGCGGGGAGGGGGCATCAGGCCGGGAGACCGGGTGGTGATATTAGGGGGTGGCCCGGTAGGGATCGCAGCCTGTGCCATCCTTAAGCGTGCCGGGGCATCCAAGGTGATCATCTCGGAGACCCAGGAAGAGCGCGCCCAGATGGCATTGAAGCTGGGCGCAGATTTCCATATCAACCCACTGAAGGAGGATTTTGCCACGAAGGTACTCGAGATTACCGATGGGATGGGGGCAGACATGTTCATGGAAGCCACCGGGCTTCCGGCGGTGGTTTACCCAGGGATCGAGCGCGTGATCTGGGAGGGGAGGACGATCAACAGCACGGTGGTGGTGACGGCGCGGGCGGAGGCGAAGATGCCCGTGACGGGAGAGGTGCTGCAGGTGAGGCGGTCACGCATCATTGGGGCACAGGGGCACTCGGGGCATGGGAACTTTCCACGTGTGATTGAATGCATGGCATCCGGCATGGACATGACCCCCATGAGCACCAAGAAAATACGCCTGGATGAGCTGCCTGAGAACATCCTCAAGCTGCAAACGGACCGCAAGGAGTGCAAGATCACCTACCTGGCAGGATGACACGGTTATTTCTCTGAAGGAAAAGTCCTGTCCACCGGGAAAGCTTTTGTATATGATGATGCCGTTCAGGTATTCAGTAGTTATATCCACCCAGACGACAAAGTTCGAAGCTCTGGCATTCAAGGAAGACCTGGAGCATAACCTCGCCAAAATTGCCGGGTGGGGTTACGAGGGGGTCGAGCTGGCAATCCGCGACCCCGACCTGGTGGATGTGGAGAAGCTGGTGGAGATGCTGGATGAGCATGGATTATGCGTCCCAGCAATTGGGACAGGGCAGGCATGGGGGGAAGAAAGGTTGTCATTCACAAGTGAAGTGCCTGAGGTAAGAAGGGCAGCGATCGAGCGGATCAAACGGCATATTCCCCTGGCAAAACGGCTCAACGCCCTGGTGATCATCGGCTTGATCCGCGGCGTGACGCCCAAGGGTCAAGAGCGGACCCAATCCTTACTATACCTGTATGAGGCCCTTCACGAGTGCCTGGAATATGCCACCCAGGCAGGGGTGCGACTGGTGCTGGAGCCGATTAGCCGCCGAGAAACCGATTTGGTCAATACAGTCGCTGAAGGCATGCAGCTACTCGGGCGTATTCAATCGGACCACCTGGGCTTGCTGCTGGACACATATCACATGAACATCGAAGAAAGCTCGATCGAGGATAGCATCAGGCTGTGTGCCAGGGATATTTTTCATTTCCACGTGGCTGACTCGAACCGCAGGTACCCAGGCGCCGGAGACCTGGATTTTAGAGCGATCCTATCGGCATTATCTTCCACGGGCTTCCAAGGATGGGTATCGGGAGAATTCATGCCCGGGCCGGATGAGGCAGCCAGGTTGAGTATCGAATTTTTGAAAAGCATTAATTCATCAGGGTATCAATGAGGGGGAAAGAAGATATATTTCTACTCGGATACTGCTAGATTTTGTTAGGATTCCTTGCAAATAGCATAGGTTCAGAACCTTATCCGCTGGGGATGATGAAGGCATTGACAAATCCCTTCCTTGAATTCCGTCAGGCAATCGACGAAGTAAGTTCATCCAGGCAAAATCCAAAACAAAGTATTTTGCTAATATTATTTCTGCTGAACTATTCGGAGCTCATTATTGCCGTGGTGGGCCAATCATAGTAAAATGGTCTTATTAGGCGGATATCGTAAAGGGTGTTGAGTACGCGGAAACAAGCCGGTATACATTATAGTGACTTGACAGGAGGAATTGAGATGCAAAAGATCATGCCATGCCTGTGGTTCGATAACCAGGCAGAACAAGCGGTGAAATTCTACACATCCGTATTTAGCGACTCAGGGATCCTAAAAACCTCGTATTATGGGGAAGCCGGACCAGGCCAACCAGATAATGTGATGGTGATAACATTTCAGCTGAATGGCCAGGATTACTTAGCATTGAATGGCGGACCAGAGTATAAATTCACGCCGGCTGTCTCGCTCTATATAAACTGCGATACCCAGGCGGAAGTTGATTATTACTGGGAAAAGCTTTCTGAGGGGGGTGAAAAAGGACCGTGTGGCTGGCTGACGGATAAGTATGGAGTTTCATGGCAGGTCGTACCGGTCATCCTGGGTGAGCTACTGGCCGATGAAGACCCAGTGAAAGCGAACCGGGTCATGCGGGTGATGCTGCAGATGGGCAAATTGGACATCGCCCAGCTCAAGGCAGCATACGAGCAAAGCTAACCATAAACAACAAAATATTGTCAAGAGGGATTAAGGATATTCAGGTAAGTAATGCGCATAGCCAATATATGCAGGCAATAACATAATATAAGAGCTGATCCAGTATATTGTCATATCTGTGAGGTTATTAATCAGGGTTCATTGTATAATGTCAGGGTAAGACTGATGATCTCGCCTGAGGAGAAAATAATGCTTACTGAAATGACAATTGAGGAACTCCTTACCGAGCCAAGATCCGTCGAAGACCTGGACATCCCCCAAAGTATATTAATCGATATCCTGCTGCGGTTGCTCTACACCGAAGGAAATGTGGATTTCCGCCGCATGTCACAGGTGATGCGCGTCCCTTATGCGATGGAACAGCTGCTCGATTGGCTGCGTAAAGAACACCTGGTCGAAGTTTCTCAATCATCAGCTTCATTTGGCCCGCTGAATTACATCTATAAGCTTTCAGGCCCGGGTGAAGACCGGGCACGCGAGGCGATGGACCGCTGCCAATATGTTGGCCCGGTACCTGTGCCAGTGCATTACTATACCAAGGCAATCCAACTCCAGACGACCGGCTTGCGTAAGGTAAAACCTGCGCAGGTGAGAGAAGCCCTGTCGGATTTGGTGCTGCCCGAGGAATTCCACCGCAAGATCGGCCCAGCCATCAACTCAGCTGCTTCGCTATTCCTTTACGGCCCTCCCGGCAACGGGAAGACCACCATCTCCTTGCATATCTCACAGCTGGTCAGTGGAACCGATCCGATCTGGCTGCCATATGCCATGACTGCTGGTGGGCAGATCATCCAGATCTACGACCGGCTATTCCACCAGGAATTGGATAAGGAGCAGAGACCCAGGCTGGATGGACGGTGGGGATTGTTCAAACGCCCGGCAGTGATCGTGGGTGGCGAGATGAAGCTTGAGTCGCTGGACCTGCGTTTCGATCCAATTGCCAATTTTTATGAAGCACCCCTGCAGCTGAAAGCAAATGGAGGCGTGTTCGTCATTGATGACTTCGGTAGACAGCAAACCAGCCCGATGGATTTGCTCAACCGCTGGATCATGCCACTTGAAAATGGCGTGGACTTCCTGCGCTTACGGACGGGCCAGACGATCGAAATCCCATTCAGGTCATTAATCATATTTTGCACCAACCTGGACCCGTACAGCCTGGCCGATGAAGCGTTTTTCCGGCGCATCCAGATGAAGGTGGGGATATTTACCCCCGATGAAGATAATTTCAGGCTGATTTTCCAAAGGGTATGCCAGCAACAAGGCATCCGGTTTGATGGTGCAAGTTATGGTCACCTGATCGAAAAGTGGTACCGGAATACTACGCGCCAATTTCAATCTGTGCATCCGAGAGATCTCCTGGGGATAGTAAAAGCGTTATGCAATTATGCTGATTGGGAGATCCACCTGACACCTGACCTGATTGATGAAGCTTGTGATATTTATTTCGTAAAACGCTGATTATAAAATCTCCGGTATGGCAACCCAGCCCAGGCATCACCAACTGCTCATCTTGTCGCAGCATTTTGAGACCTACCAGTCATTGATCAGCCACGAGAAGCTGCCAGGCTTATCACTTCTAGCCTTCCATGATCCCGACCAGGCGATTCGGGCTGGGGCAGACTGCGACCTGCTCTTCGGTGAGCCTGCGCTGGTGAGCCAGATCCTGAACCAGCTTCCCAATCTAGCCTGGGTGCAGACCACCTGGGCAGGTGTGGATCCTTTGTTGGCCGCGGGCATGCGCAAGGATTACAGGCTAACCAATGCGCGAAATGTCTACGGGGAAATGATCTCGCAATATGTATTTGGCTACCTGCTGATGGTCGAGCGACGTATCCTTGCACGCTGGCAAGCGCAGCAAGAACGGAGATGGGATGACAGCGGACATGGCAATCTGAAAGGCAAGCTGATCGGCTTGCTGGGTGTTGGCACAATCGGCTCGCACCTGGCAGCCACGGCGCATCACTTTGGGATGCAGGTGCATGGATACACACGCCAGAGCGAAACCTGCCCAGACGTAGACGAGTACTTCCATGGGGCTGAGTTATCGCGATTTGCTGCGGACCTGGATTACCTGGCCTGCACCCTGCCTGGGACGACTGCGACCAGGGGTCTGGTTAATGCTAATTTCCTTGCAGCCTTACCTAAAAAGGCATGGCTGGTGAACACCGGGAGAGGGAGCACGGTGAATGAAACGGACCTGGTGGAGGCCTTACGGCGAGGCTCACTGGCAGGGGCGGTGCTGGACGTGTTCGCGGAAGAACCCTTGCCACCCGACCACCCATTGTGGTCCACACCCAATACTTTCATCACATTTCACAGCGCGGCACGAAATTACCCGCCGGATATCGCAGCTTTATTCGTAGAAAATTATCGGCTATTCATCCAGGGCAAGCCGCTGCTCCACCAGGTGGATTTCGAGCTTGGATATTAATCTGAGTGGATATGGGATAAACTCACACGTGCGCGGGTCTGGCTGGATAAATCGTGGAGAAAGCTGGAGCGAATCAATCCCGTAGGGAAATGCGAATAACCGTCATTCGGAAACATACTTGACCCAACCACTCCATGAGACTACAATTCATCTGTCAGTCAATTCGCTATATGCACCCAGGAGATATGAATGGAAGATTATCTATTTCGCGGCAATCTAGCTGAGCTGGATCCCGCAATCTATGAATTAACCCAATTAGAAGCAGAACGGCAATATCGCAAGCTGATCTTGATCCCGAGTGAGAGCCAGGCACCCATGGCAGTGCGTGAAGCGCTCTCATCGGTGTTCCAAAACATCTACGCAGAGGGTTATCCACGCGAGGAAACGCGGGCGATGCGGGAAGAAGAAATCCTGGATTACCCGGCTCGCCTGGTGAATTTCAGGCGATATTCGGATAAGCGCTATTACAAAGGCGTTGAATACGCCGATACCATCGAAGAGCTCGCCCGGCGCAGGTGCGCGGAGTTATTCGCCAATGACCTGGTGGACGCCAAGGATATATACGTAAATGTCCAACCCCTTTCAGGAGCACCGGCTAACAATGCGGTCTATCACGCCCTGGTGGAACCCGGAGCAACGATCATGGGCATGGACCTGTTACACGGGGGTCACCTGACGCACGGCTCGCCGGTGAACCGCTCTGGTAAGTTCTACAACGCGGTGCATTACACCGTGGATCCGCACACTGAGCAGATCGATTATGATGCGGTGGAAGAGCTGGCGCGCAAGTATAAGCCGCGCTTCATTATCGCCGGATATTCATCCTATCCATGGGCAGCAGATTGGAAGCGGTTCCGCCAGATTGCCGACGAGATAGGCGCATACCTGTTCGCGGATATCGCCCATATTGCCGGTCTGGTGGTGGCAGGGGCATATCCATCCCCGGTGGGATACGCAGATGTCGTCACTTTCACCACGCACAAGTCATTATGTGGCCCAAGAGGTGCGTGCATCCTAACCTTCGACGAGAAGTTATCGCGTGAGATCGACCGGGCAGTTTTCCCCGGAGAGCAGGGTGGACCGCATGTCAATTCGTATGCCGGCATGGCGGTGGCTTTTAAAGTGGCCAAGACCGAACAGTTCCGTGAGCTCCAACACCAGGTGGTGAAGAACTGCATTGCGTTCACCGAATTCTTGAGGCAACGGGGCTTCAAGATCGCCTATGGGGGCAGTAATACGCACATGATGAACCTGGCGTGTAATTCGGTGGTAGGCGCAGATGGCACGGGTCTCTCCGGTGATATGGCTTCACGCATCCTGGATATTGCAGGGATCGTGGTCAACCGTAACACCATCCCGGGTGATGAGTCGGCCGCTGACCCTTCAGGCATCCGCATGGGCACCCCATGGGTGACTCAACGCGGTTTTAAGGAAGCCGAGATGAAGCAGCTGGCGGATATCATCGCGGACATCCTCCTGGCAACCAAGCCTCACGGCCGGATGGGTTCGGCAGGTCCGCTGCGCCGGGCGAAAGTGGATTTTCACATCCTGGAAGAAGGAAAAAAACGCGTCCGTAACCTGGCTGAGAGGGCGGGGATCGATTTCAAAGCTGCACGGCACGGATATCCTCATTTCTATTACATCGATGACCAACCCAAAGGCGGAGAATGGTCCGTGTTGGAGCTAGCCGGTGAGAGGGTACGCCTGTTCTTAAGTGAAGCGCTGACCAGTGATGTGGAAGCGCTAAACGAAGGGGAACGCCAGCCCACCCGGTTGAACACTCCTGACGGCCCAATTGATGGAACATTAACCTGTTCAGGAGTGTATAAATTCCACCTGACCATTCCAGCAAAGTCACAAGGCGTCGTTACGGCCTGGTTGAGGGACCTTTCAGACGGTTACGTGGGATTCGATGCAGATGTGCTGAAGAAATTACCCGGATTAACGGTGGTGCAAGTGTCGGAAGCAAAGCCTGTTCCGCCGATGAAGGGTGAACAGTTCGCTCCCAAGCCGTACTATATAGGCATGGAGCTGGGTACGGGGGAGGCATTGCCCCAATTCACCTGGGAAGAAAAAGAAGGTGCCTTGAAACGCACCCCCATCTACGAAACCCATAGAAGCCTGGGGGCGAAGATGATCACTTACGCCGGATGGGAGATGCCGGTATGGTATACATCCGTCATGGAAGAGCACCTGGCAGTCAGGCAGAATGCCGGCGTATTCGATGTGGCACACATGGGTGTCTTCCAGGTGGAAGGGCATGACGGGCCGGCCTTCCTGGATAGCGTTGTGGCAAATGACGTGAGCTACCTCTCGGTGGGTGAATCGTGCTATACACATTTTCTCGATCCGGATGCCAATGTGATCGATGACTTGATCATTTATAAGCGTGGGGTGGAGAAAATGCTCATGGTGGTAAATGCCGCGAATGCGGACAAGGACTGGGCCTGGCTAAATGCGGTCAAGGAAGGGCGAGCGTTGGTGGATAACCGCAGACCCTGGGCAAAAATATTCGGCCGCCGAGCAACTCTGCGCAACCTCAAGGATCCAAAAGAGGGGTCTGATATGCGAGTAGACATTGCTTTGCAAGGGCCGAAAGCACGGCAGACTTTATTGGGATTAGGCTGCGATGAAGCAACTCGACGCACTATCCGCTATCTCAAGCGCACCCATATCTGTGAGGTTACCCTGGGTGGAATTGACCTGGTGGTTTCCCGCACAGGCTACACTGGAGAGAAGTTCTCTTACGAGCTATTCGTACACCCCAACCGGGCAGATGCGCTATTCAATGCCCTGCTTGACAGTGGCAAAGATTATGGCATCAGGCCTTGTGGATTGGGGGCGCGCGATTCGCTGCGCACAGAAGCAGGCCTGCCACTGTATGGACACGAAATGGGTGGTGAGCTTAACCTGGGTGTGGCTGAAGCGGGGTTTGGCCAATTCGTGAAGACGTATAAACCATGGTTCGTGGGCCGGGATGCATTCATCGAGAAGGAAAAAGGACGCAAGGGGGACCTGGTGAGGTTCCGGTTCGATGAAAAAGGTGTGCGCATGGCTCACCTGGGTGACCCGGTGGTGGATTGGCGGGGGCGCGTGGTGGGTCACGTCACAAGCTGTGCCGTGGATATGGATGGCTTCCTGACCGGACAGGCATTCGTCGAATCGAAACAGGCAGTGAAGGGAACGATCATCTACATTTACCAGGGTGCTCCCAAAGATAGCGGAAAAATACTGGGGGCGCTTAAAGTAGGCGAGAGGGTGATATTGCCATCGCCAGCTCACATCCTACGGCGCTTCCCAAAACTATGATAAAGCGAGACCGGTATGAGTACTATAAATACCGGTCTCTTTTTTGATAGAATAATCATGAATAGAAAAGGAGTGTGAAAGAATGGAAACCCCTTGGGACCATCGATATGCCCAAAGGACACAACGAATGAAGAGCTCAGCAATCCGGGAATTGTTGAAGCTCACCGAAGACCCGGAAGTTATTTCTTTTGCAGGTGGTTTACCCGCACCAGATGTATTCCCTGTGGAAGAATTCACCAGCGCGTGTGAGAAGGTGCTGAAAGACTTTGGTGCACAAGCTTTACAATATGGCTCTACCGAGGGGTTTACGCCCCTGCGGGAGATGATTGCCCGGCATACTTCCAGGTATGGCATTAGCATATCACCGGATAATATCCTGATCACCAGTGGAAGCCAACAAGCGCTGGACATGATCGGGAAGGTGTTCATTAACCCTGGGGACCGCATATTGGTGGAAGAACCTACCTACCTGGGTGCACTGCAGGCCTGGAATGCCTATGGGGCGGAGTATGTCACCGTGCCGATGGATGAAGACGGCATGATCACCTCATCACTCGAAAGCGCTTTACGCTGCGGGGTGAAATTCATTTACGTTTTACCAAATTTCCAAAACCCAACCGGGGTAACCTTATCACTGCAACGCCGGCAGGAATTAATCGAGATCGCTGACCGCTATGGTGTACCGATTATTGAAGACGACCCATATGGCCAGCTGCGATATGAAGGAGAGAACCTTCCCTCCATAGTATCCATGGATAACGAGTTTCGCCGTAATGGGAGTAATGAATACCGCGGCAACGTGATTTACCTGAGCACGTTTTCCAAAACCTTGGCACCCGGACTCCGGCTGGCATGGGTGATTGCACCCACGCAGGTGATCCGCAAGCTGGTGCAAGCCAAGCAAGGTGCGGACCTCCACACGGCAACTTTCAACCAGATTGTGGCCTTTGAAGTGGCGAGGGGCGGTTTCCTGGACCGCCATATCTGGCTGATCCGCCGAGTTTATGGTGAGCGACGGAATATCATGCTGGATGCGATGGAAGAGCTTTTCCCTCCAGGGGTGCAATGGACAAAGCCCAAGGGGGGGTTATTCCTGTGGGGCATGTTGCCGCAGGGAATGGATACTACCGAAATGTTTAAAGTTGCGGTCGAACGGAAAGTAGCTTTCGTCCCCGGCACCTCGTTTTATGCGCTGGGTGGGGGTGAAAACACGATGAGATTGAACTTCTCTTACTCGAGCCCGGACCTGATACAAATTGGGATTGAACGATTGGGGAATCTATTGAAAGAAATGGTCATAGCTGAGAAGTAAAAAAAACCGGGCGTGTGTCGACCACACGCCCGGTTTTTTATTTAATGGCGACAAGCTGGACTTCAAAAGTGAGGGTAGCATCGCCTGGAATGGTAGTACCAAACCCAGCAGAGCCATAACCTAAGGAGGGTGGGATGACTAACAAGCGCGTGCCATTCACGCGCATGCCGACCACGCCCTCGTCCCAGCCTGGGATGACCTGGCCTACACCGATGGCGAAGTCGGTGGGCTGACCCCGATCAAGGGATGAGTCGAACTTGGTGCCATCTGCCAGCCAGCCGGTATAGTTCACCGAAACAGTATCACCCGCCTTGGCAGTTGCGCCATCACCGACCTGCAGGTCTTCATAGATCAAACCTGAGGCTGTAGTCACAGCATTGGCTGAAGGTGCCGGGGGAGCCGAATCAAGGTAGCCAATTGGATAGGGATTGTTTTTCACCGAGTAATCGC
>Ga0316628_100003934_pt1 | contig 11547 bp, 9 predicted proteins | sample OWC_Aug_M2_C1_D5_FD_207648 | JGI IMG/M metagenome (GOLD analysis project Ga0316628, IMG submission 207648) | Wetland soil microbial communities from Old Woman Creek delta, Ohio, United States - OWC_Aug_M2_C1_D5_C | ecosystem: Environmental > Terrestrial > Soil > Wetlands | place: USA: Ohio... | reverse complement strand
CTGCCAAACAGCAACTCGTCGGCCAAGGCCGAGCGGATGGCGTCCTGGATCAGGCGTGCCATGGGGCGCGCGCCCATCAGCGGGTCAAAGCCACGCTCCGCCAGGTAGTCCTTCAGCGCATCGGTGAACACGGCTTCCACTTTCTTCTCGTGCAGTTGCTCTTCGAGCTGCATCAGGAATTTGTCGACCACGCGCAGGATGACCTCGCGATCCAGCGGCGCGAAGGATACGATGGCATCCAGGCGGTTGCGGAATTCCGGCGTGAACAGGCGCTTGATCTCGGCCATTTCGTCGCCAGCCGCGGTGCTCTTGGTGAAGCCGATCTGCGTCTTGCTCAAGGCCTCGGCGCCCGCGTTGGTGGTCATGATGATGACCACGTTGCGGAAGTCGGCCTTGCGCCCGTTGTTGTCGGTGAGCGTGCCGTGATCCATCACCTGCAGCAGGATGTTGAAAATATCCGGATGCGCCTTTTCGATTTCATCCAGCAGCAGCACGCAATGCGGCTGCTTGGTGATGGCCTCGGTGAGCAGGCCGCCCTGGTCGAATCCGACATAGCCGGGGGGCGCGCCGATCAGGCGCGATACGGCGTGGCGTTCCATGTATTCCGACATGTCGAAGCGGTGCAGCGGCATGCCCATGCTGTACGCAAGCTGCCGCGCCACTTCGGTCTTGCCCACGCCGGTGGGGCCGGAGAACAGGAAGCTGCCGACGGGTTTCTGCGGATTGCCCAGCCCGCTGCGCGACATCTTGATGGCGCGCGTCAACACCTCGATGGCCTGGTCTTGGCCGAACACGGTGGCCTTCAGGTCACGGTCGAGGTTCTTCAGCGCATTGCGGTCGTCGCTCGACACGGTACGCGGCGGGATGCGTGCGATCTTGGCGATGATGTCCTCGATCTCGTGCTTGCCGACCACCTTCTTCTGCCTGGACTTGGGCAGGATGCGCTGGGCCGCGCCCGCTTCGTCCAGCACGTCGATGGCCTTGTCCGGCAGGTGGCGGTCGTTGATGAAGCGCGCGGAAAGTTCGGCCGCGCTGGTGATTGCGGCGGTGCTGAACTTGACGCTGTGGTGTTCCTCAAAGCGCGACTTCAGGCCTTTCAGTATTTCGATGGTTTGCTCCACGGAAGGCTCGGGTACGTCTATCTTCTGGAAACGGCGTGACAGCGCGTGGTCTTTTTCGAAGATGGTACGGTATTCCTGGTAGGTGGTTGCACCTATGCACTTTAGCTGCCCGGAAGAAAGGGCGGGTTTCAGCAGGTTGGAAGCGTCCATGGTGCCGCCGGAGGCTGCGCCCGCGCCAATCAGTGTGTGGATCTCGTCTATGAACAGGATGGCATTCCTGGATTCGGAAAGCTCCTTGAGCAGGCCTTTCAGGCGCTGCTCGAAATCGCCGCGGTATTTGGTGCCGGCCAGCAGGGCGCCCATGTCCAGCGCATACACCTGGGCATCCTTCAGGATATCGGGGACTTCGTTTTCCACGATGCGGCGCGCCAGGCCCTCGGCGATGGCGGTCTTGCCCACACCAGCCTCGCCCACCAGCAGCGGGTTGTTCTTGCGGCGGCGGCACAGGGTCTGGATTACACGCTCCAGTTCCGTTTCGCGCCCGATCAGAGGGTCGATCTTGCCCGCCTGAGCCTGTGCGTTGAGATGCAGCGCATACTCGCGCAGCGCAGCGCCTTCGCCGGCTGCCTCGCTGTCCGCCTCCGGTTCGGCTGCGGTCTTTTGCGTATTGGCCGGTGCGGCCTTATTGATGCCGTGGGCGATGTAATTCACCACATCCAGACGGGTGAGGTTGCGCTGGTTGAGGAAGTAGACCGCATGCGAGTCCTTCTCGCCGAACAGCGCCACCAGGATGTTCGCACCGTTGACCTCCTTCTTGTTGGTGGACTGCACGTGCAGGATGGCGCGCTGAATCACGCGCTGGAAGCCAACGGTGGGCTGAGTTTCTGCTTCCGTGCTACCGGGCAGAACAGGCGTGTTCGCGTCTATGAACTGGGTAAGGGTGGCACGCAACTCCTCGATGTCCGCCCCGCAAGCGCGCAATACCTGCGCCGCGGACGGATTGTCCAGCATGGCGAGCAGCAGGTGCTCGACCGTGATGAACTCGTGCCGCTTTTGACGCGCCTCGACAAAGGCCAGGTGCAGGCTGACTTCAAGTTCTTGCGCAATCATGTCTCAGTTCTCCTCTGTAACGCATCGTAGCGGATGTTCATGCTGTCTGGCAAACGCCACGACCTGTGCCACCTTGGTCTCAGCAAGGTCTTTCGGATAGATACCGCACACTGCTGACCCCTCGTAATGTACTTTGAGCATGACTTGCGTCGCGCGTTCAGGGTCCATGCCAAAAATTTTTTGCAGCACCTCGATCACGAACTCCATCGTGGTGTAATCGTCATTGAGCAGCAGCACCTTGTACAGCCTGGGGGGCTTGAGCTTGCTCCGCTCCAGCAGCGCCGTATTTTCCTGTTTCGTTGCCATCAGTATGCTCATTGTTACATTTATGGACACATATTTGATGATTGCACGGGCTTTTTCAAGGGGAGGTCCAAAAAAAGTTCAATAACCCCTTGACGGTACCGGCTAAACAGGAGTACAAAGCGCTCGGGTGTTTGGCTCTAAAGTATCTGCAGCACTGGTTATGCCGTTTGCGGTTTCTTGGATTCAAACAGTTCTTAAAGGGGAATCCCGTTTTTTAATGCAAGGAAGTCACAGATGGCAACTGGTACAGTAAAGTGGTTCAACGACGCAAAAGGTTTTGGTTTCATTACTCCTGACGACGGAAGCGAAGACCTGTTCGCGCATTTTTCCGCCATCAATATGAGCGGTTTCAAATCCCTGAAAGAAGGCCAGAAGGTCTCTTTCGAAGTGGTTCAAGGCCCCAAGGGAAAGCAAGCCTCCAATATCCAGGCTGCGTAATACCGCAGAACCTGTAATAAGCCCGCTTCAATAATAATAATATTGGTGCGGGTTTTTTTATTGGGGTCCCGGTATTGCCGCAGGGAGGTTGCGGTGCCGGGGCCAGTGCCTCAAACCTGATCGTCGTCTCACGCAGGCAAGCCTGAAAAGGCACGGCAGGGTGTTCGTTGCGCCCAATTTGTCAGTGGAACGATGCAGTAACTGGCTGTATTGTTGCGAAATTCAGTTGTTTTTCGAATCTGCGCCATGTCGGGCCTGCCTTGGTGCGCAGACTCTCACAAGATCGCTATTCCACTGTCCGGCAGCTAGTCTGGGGGATACTTCGTGGAAATCAACTACCAACTGAGCGCCGAAGACCTGGAAGCGGCGCGGCTCCATGTGCTGGAACGCGCTCGTGCGCGCAAGCCGACGCGGGCTTGGCGCCTGTGGCGCGCCTCCGCCATCGCCATCGCCGTCGTATATCTCCTGAACAATCTCGAGTTGGCAAATGCCAGCCCCTATCCGGCCTGGGTCTGGGCAGTGGCTGGCTTGGCCTTTATGGGGTCCGCGATCTGGGTCAGCGTCTGGATGCGCTCCGGCCGTTACCAATCGTGGCTGGGGCAGTTTGCAGGCAGTTACGCGTTTGCCATGAGCGCCGCGGGCATAGCCGTCCGGGGACCGGGTGGAAGAGTCACCTTCTATCGCTGGCCCGAAATCATTGCGCTCGAAACGACTGAGTCCCGCCTTTATTTCTACTTGCGCCGCAATGTCGCATTGGCCGTGCCGTGTGCCGCTTTCGGCTCGGATGCGCTCCAGACCTTTTTGGCGGAAGCCAGGAGGCTATGGGCCGAAGACCCGGGCCACGCACGGAGATCGCTGCCTGAACTGCCGGGCACTGCCGATTCCTGGGCATCGCAGGGCTGGGCCAATTTGCGTGTGGCGGCGCGCCTCGTGTTTTTCCGCAAGTTTGACATACAGGCGTTTTACGCATCGCACGGTGCGCTGTCCTGGTTGTTGCTGGTGCACTTGCTGTGGCTGGGGGCGATGGATTATGTCGAAGCACTGCCTGCGCCTGAGTTCAGGTCGCTTGGGTTCAGCACATTTGGCGCATCCGTATTACTGACTCTGGCCTGGGCGGCTGCGGTCAGCGCCTCCCAGGCTCGCCGCGCCAGCCTGATCAGGCTGCTGGTAATGATTGCGGCCTCGACCCTGGTGATAGATGCAATTTACCTTCCGCTGTATCTGGCCACGGAGCGACTGCTCCCGGATACCGATGAGCTACTATGGATACTGTACGCGGCAGTCACGCTGTGGCTGCTGGCCGCGGTGTTCCGCATCATGCGCGTTCTGTTCCGGCAGCCTGTTCCTCATGCGCTGTACCTGACTAGCATCTATGCGGTGTTCATTCTGGTGGTGGCCGTCCTCGTGCCGCAGCAGCATTTTTACTACAAAGCGGAGCCGGATGACTCTGCCGCCTCCTCCGAGGAGGAGCCCAATCTGGACGTGGAAGACGTCTACTATCGCCAGCCGGAACTGGTCAGGCGCGCGCTGGAGCGGTTAACGCCGCGCCATACACATGAAACCAGCCTGTATTTCGTGGGCTTTGCGGGAGATGCCAGCGAGCGCGAATTCGGCAACGAAGTGCGCTATGCGTGGGACCTGCTCAATCACCGCTTCAACGCCGCAGGCCACTCGCTGGTGCTCATCAACGATCCGGATATGGTCAGGCAGGTGCCGCTTGCCAACACGCACAACCTCGATGCCGTTCTGCAGGGGCTGGCCAGTCGCATGGACAGGGAGCGGGACGTGCTGTTTCTGTTCCTGAGTTCGCACGGCGCGCAGGACCATCGGCTGGCAGTCTCGTTCAGCCCGCTGGAGATGAACGACCTCAGGGTGGAAGAGCTCAAGGAGATGCTGGACAAGAGCGGCATCCGCAACCGCGTGATCGTGGTGTCGGCCTGCTATTCGGGCGGCTTTCTCGACGTGCTCAAGGACGACAACACCGTGGTGCTCACGGCATCGAGCCGCGACCATGTGGCCTATGGCTGCGGCGACGTGACCGAATACACTTACTTCGGCGAAGCTTACTTCGTGAAGGCGCTCGGGCACAGCGACTCATTCATCGCCGCCTTCGACGAGGCGCGCCGCCTGATCGCCGAGCGCGAGAAGAGCGAGGGCAAGGATGCTTCCAGACCGCAAATCCACGTTGGGCGCAACATCGGCAAGGTGCTGCACAGGCTCAAGGTGGCCCCGGTCAGAGCGCCCGGGTGTCCCGATGACTGCCCCGGGGAGAGCGGGTAGCGCACATCCCACCGATGCCCCTTCGCCCCGAGCAAACGGGCGCAAGAGGGGCTCAGATGGTGTCCGGCTTAGACCGAGGCCAGCGCCGCATTGAACGTCGCGCTCGGGCGCATGGCCTTGGATGTCTTATCAAAATCCGGGTGGTAGTAGCCGCCCATGTCCACCGGCCTGCCCTGTGCTGCGATCAGTTCCTGGTTGATCCGTTCTTCACTTTCGCTCAAGCTCTTGGCCAGCGGTGCGAAACGCGCCTGCAGCTCCTTGTCCTTGCTCTGCGCGGCAAGCGCCAGCGCCCAGTACAGGGCAAGATAGAAGTGGCTGCCGCGGTTGTCCAGTTCGCCCACCTTGCGCGCGGGAGACTTGTTGTTGTCCAGGACCTTGCCTATCGCCTGATCCAGCGTCTCGGACAGCACCAGCGCCTTGGGATTGGCGAATTTCTGCGCAAGGTGTTCCAGCGACACGCCCAGCGCGAGGAACTCGCCCAAAGAGTCCCAGCGCAAGTAGCCCTCCTGCTGGAACTGCTGCACATGCTTCGGGGCCGAGCCGCCTGCGCCGGTCTCGAACATGCCGCCGCCGTTCATCAGCGGCACAATGGAAAGCATCTTGGCGCTGGTGTTGAGTTCCAGGATCGGAAACAGGTCGGTGAGATAGTCGCGCAGCACATTGCCGGTGACGGATATGGTATCCAGCCCTTTTCGCAGGCGCTCCAGCGTCGCGCGGCAGGCGTCCGCCGGTTCCATGATCTTGATGTCCAGCCCGGCGGTGTTGTGATCCTTGAGATACTTTTCGACCTTGGTGATGACCTGGGCGTCGTGCGCCCGGTTCCGGTCCAGCCAGAAAATGGCAGGGGTGTTGGACAGGCGCGCGCGTGTGACGGCGAGCTTCACCCAGTCTCGGATGGGCGCATCCTTGGTCTGGCAGGCGCGGAAGATGTCGCCGGGTTCAACAGGCTGCTCCAGCAGCGTCCTGCCGGATGCGTCAACGATGCGCACCACGCCGTCGCCGGCCATCTCGAAGGTCTTGTCGTGCGAACCGTATTCCTCGGCCTTCTGCGCCATCAGGCCGACGTTGGGCACGCTGCCCATGGTGGCCGGGTCCAGCGCGCCGTTGTGCTTGCAGTCCTCGACCACGGCGTCGTACACGCCTGCATAGCAGCGGTCGGGAATCATCGCCAGCGTATCGTAAGGCTTGCCGTCGGCGCCCCACATCTTGCCGCCGTCGCGGATCATGGGGGGCATGGAGGCGTCGACGATCACATCGGAAGGGACATGCAGATTGGTGATACCCCTGTCGGAATTCACCATTGCCAGCGGCGGCTGGTTCCTGAAGCAGCCGGCAATGTCGGCCACGATCGCAGCGCGCTTCTTTTCCGGCAATGCCAGGACTTTCGCCTCCATGTCGCCGAAGCCGTTGTTGACGTTAACGCCGAGCTCCTTGAGCAGCGCGCCGTGTTTGGCAAACACTTTTTCGAAGAACACGGAAACGGCATGGCCGAACATGATGGGGTCGGATACCTTCATCATGGTCGCCTTCAGGTGCAGCGACAGCAGCACATCCTCCTTTTTTGCTGCGGCAATCTGCTCGGCATAGAACGCGCGCAGCGCACGGCGGCTCATCACCGCCGCATCGATGATCTCGCCCGCCTTGAGCGCGAGCTTGTCCCGGAGCACGGTAGCCTTGCCGTCGCTGGCGACGAACTCGATACGGACGGTGGTCGCGTCGGGCACGGTCGCGGATTTCTCGCTGCCGTAGAAGTCGCCCATCTCCATGTGTGCGACGCGGGTCTTGGAGCCGGGAACCCACTTGCCCATCCGGTGCGGATGCTTGCGCGCATATTGTTTGACCGACGCAGCCGCGCGGCGGTCGGAATTGCCTTCGCGCAGCACCGGGTTCACCGCACTGCCCAGTACCTTGCCGTAGCGGCCCTTGATTTCCTGCTCCGCCTCGCTTTGCGGATTTTCCGGATAATCCGGAACGTTGTACCCCTGCGCCTGCAGTTCCTTGATGGCCGCCTTCAGTTGCGGGACCGATGCGCTAATATTCGGCAGCTTGATGATGTTGGCTTCCGGTTTCAGCGTCAGCTCGCCCAGTTCGGCCAGGTGATCCGAGATTTTCTGGCTGGATGTCAGGTTCTCGGGGAAGTTCGCGATAATGCGGCCTGCCAGAGAAATATTGCGTGTTTCAACGGAAACGCCGGCAGCCCTGGTAAAGGCCTGGATCACGGGGAGCAGGGAGTAGGTCGCCAGTGCCGGAGCTTCATCGGTCAAGGTGTAAATAATCTTGGGAGTTGCCATGTCTGTTCTTCTTGAAATTTGAAACTACGGTGATTGTGAAATGAGACGCATCCTGTTGTTTAACAAGCCTTATGGTGTCATCTGCCAGTTCAGCCGCGATGGGCTGCATCCGACGCTCGCGGATTATATCGCGCTTCCCGGCTTTTATCCCGCCGGCCGTCTGGATACCGACAGCGAGGGCCTGTTGCTGCTTACCGACGACGGCCAGCTGCAGCACCGCATCACCGACCCGCGCCATAAACTGCCGAAGACCTATTGGGTGCAGGTGGAAGGCATACCCGACGAACACGCACTGGCTCAGCTCCGCCGCGGCGTGAAGCTGGCGGATTTCACCACGCTGCCGGCCCGGGTTCGGCTGATCGCGGAACCTTCTGGGTTGTGGCCGCGCAACCCGCCGATCCGTGAGCGCAAGGCCATCCCCGTGAGCTGGCTGGAGCTTACCATAGGCGAGGGCAAGAACCGCCAGGTGCGGCGCATGACTGCCGCAGCCGGCTATCCGACCCTGCGCCTGATCCGCTACGCAATAGGCGGGTGGACGCTGGACGGGCTTGCACCGGGCGCATGGCGCGAGGCAGCCATTCCTAAGGTATAATGCGCGGCATTCAATCAGGCTTTTTTCGATAGGAGGAAACAACATGCCTATTTACGAATATCGGTGTGCGAGCTGCGGCGTGCAGAAGGACGTGATGCAGAAAATGAGCGATGCTCCCCTCACCACATGCCCGGAGTGCGGCAAGGAAACGTTCACCAAGCAGATTTCCGCTGCCGGTTTCCAGTTGAAGGGCGGCGGTTATTACGTGACCGATTTCAAGGATAGCGGCAAGCCCAAGGCTGCGCCGGCCTGCGGGCCCTGCGCTGCTGCCGGGTCCTGCCCCGTCGCCAGCGGCAACGCGTGAAAAAATACCTGCTCACCGGGCTGCTGGTCTGGGTTCCGGTCGGAATCACATTGTGGGTGTTGAACCTGACCATCGGCACGATGGATCAGACCCTGCGCCTGCTGCCGGCGGACTGGCAGCCCGACAAGCTGCTGGGGCATCATATTCCTGGCCTGGGCGTGCTGCTGACGGTGGTAGTGGTGTTGATCACCGGGCTGTTGACCCGCAATGTGTTCGGCCAGCGCCTGTTGCGCTACTGGGACGGAATTCTGCGCCACATCCCGTTTGTGAGCGCCATCTACAACAGCGTGAAACAGGTCAGCGATACGCTGTTGTCGGGCAGCGGCAAGGCGTTCCACAAGGTGTTGCTGGTGCGTTATCCGCATGCGGACTCGTGGTCGCTGGCGTTTCAGACCACGCTGCCGGGCGAAGTGGCAGGACTGCTGGAAGAGGAATATGTCGGCGTGTTCGTTCCGACGACCCCCAGCCCGGTGAACGGTTTCTATTTCTACGTGCGCAAAGCGGACACCAAAGAAGTGGCCATCAGCGTAGATGCAGCATTCAAGGCCATCGTCTCCATGGGCGTGGTCACTACGCAGGAAGCGGAAGAAGGCTCCGTTCCTGCCGTAGCGAATAATAAATAGTTTTTTCCGATAACTTCACAACTGTACCGAATCAAATCATGCGAACCCATTATTGCGGACAACTCAACGTTTCCAATCTCGGCCAGACCGTTACCCTGTGCGGCTGGGCGCACCGCCGCCGCGACCACGGCGGGGTCATCTTCATCGACCTGCGCGACCGCGATGGCCTGGCGCAGGTGGTGTGCGATCCTGACCGCGCCGAGATGTTCAAGACCGCCGAGTCCATCCGCAACGAGTTCGTGCTGAAGGTAACCGGCCGCGTGCGCCGCCGCCCCGAGGGCACCGAAAACAAGAACATCCCCAGCGGTGAAGTAGAATTGCTGTGCCACGAGATCGAGGTGCTGAACACCTCGGTCACTCCGCCGTTCCAGCTGGACGACGAAAACCTCTCCGAGAACGTGCGCCTGACGCACCGCGTGGTGGACCTGCGCCGCCCCCAGATGCAGCAGAACATGATGCTGCGCTACAAGACCGCGCGCGCCTTCCGCCGCTTCCTCGACGACAAGGGCTTCATCGACATCGAAACGCCGATGCTCACCAAATCCACGCCGGAAGGCGCACGCGACTACCTGGTACCCTCGCGCGTGCATGCCGGCGAATTCTTTGCGTTGCCGCAGTCGCCCCAGCTGTTCAAGCAGATGCTGATGGTGGCAGGCTTCGACCGCTACTACCAGATCACCAAATGCTTCCGCGACGAAGACCTCAGAGCCGACCGCCAGCCGGAATTCACCCAGGTGGATATCGAGACTTCCTTCCTCGGCGAAGAAGAGATCATGGCACTGACGGAAGAGATGATCCGCACCGTGTTCAAGGAGGTGATGAACGTCGCATTGCCCAACCCGTTCCCGCGCATGACGCACGCAGAGGCAATGGCGCGCTTCGGCTCGGACAAGCCGGACCTGCGCGTGACCCTGGAGCTCACCGAAGTCACCGATGCGGTGAAGGACGTGGCGTTCAAGGTGTTTTCCGGTCCCGCCAATTCCGGCGGGCGCGTGGCGGCCTTGCGCGTGCCGGGCGGCGGCACCTTCACCCGCGGCGAGATCGACGAATACACCAAGTTCGTCGGCATCTACGGCGCCAAGGGCCTGGCCTACATCAAGGTGAACGACGTCACACAGCTGAACGAGACCGGCCTGCAGTCGCCGATCGTGAAAAACCTCAGCGCGGCCGCGTTGCAGGCCATCATCGCGCGCACCGGCGCCGCCAATGGCGACATCATCTTCTTCGGCGCCGACAAGACCAAGGTGGTGAACGATGCGATGGGCGCACTGCGCAGCAAGATCGGCCACGAGAAGAACTACGTCAGCGGCACCACCTGGGCGCCGCTGTGGGTAGTGGACTTCCCCATGTTCGAATACGACGAGGAAGAGAAGCGCTGGACCGCCTGCCACCATCCCTTCACCTCGCCCAAGGATGAGCACCTGGAATTCCTGGAAAGCGATCCCGGCAAGTGCCTGGCCAAGGCCTATGACCTGGCGCTCAACGGCTGGGAAATCGGCGGCGGCTCGGTGCGTATCCACAAGGAAGAGGTGCAGAGCAAGGTGTTCCGTGCGCTCAACATCGGCGCGGAAGAAGCCCAGCTCAAGTTCGGCTTCCTGCTCGACGCATTGCAGTATGGCGCGCCTCCCCACGGCGGCCTGGCGTTCGGTCTCGACCGCATCGTCACCATGATGACCGGTGCCGAATCCATCCGCGACGTGATCGCCTTCCCCAAGACTCAGCGCGCCCAGTGCCTGCTGACCCACGCGCCTTCCGCGGTGGACGAGAAGCAACTGCGCGAACTGCACATCCGCCTGCGCCAGCAGACGCAGACCACGGTGGAAGTCACCAAGGAATAGGTGATGAAGATCTGGCGTATCCTCCCGCTACTGGTGACCAGCATCTTGCTGTGCCTGTCACCTGTGGTGCAGGCGCGCCACCATCACGCCGCGGGCGGCGCGCTCTCGAGCATTGCCGTGGCCGAGCTGCCGCCCGAGGCGCGCGACACGTTGAGTCTCATCAGGCAAGGCGGTCCATTTCCCTATCCGCGTGACGGAGTGGTGTTCGGCAACCGCGAGCACAAGCTGCCGCCGCGGTCGCACGGCTATTATCTTGAATATACGGTAAAAACGCCTGGGGTGCGCAACCGCGGCCCACGGCGCATCGTGTGCGGCCCGTTGCCGGAGTGCTACTATAGTGGCGACCATTACCGCACTTTTCAGCGAATCACCGGGGAGCGTTAGATATGGAAGATCTGTACAAGCGCTTGCGTGACGTGCATGAGGCGGGCGTATACCGCCTGAACTGCACCCAGGATGAATTGCGCAGTGCGGTGCAGGAAGCCGGGTTTGCGCTGTTCGATATCGACCTGGCCGAGGCGCACGGCAAGGGCGCGCTGCTGGCCGCATTCGCGCAGGCGATCGCCGCGCCGGAATGGTTTGGCAACAACTGGGATGCGCTGGCCGATGCGCTGGGCGACTTGTCCTGGCACCCGGCCCCGGGGTATGTGCTGCTGTTGCGCGACGTCAACCTTGCGGCAGCCGATGAAGAGATGGTGAACAAC
>Ga0316628_100003933_pt1 | contig 11548 bp, 9 predicted proteins | sample OWC_Aug_M2_C1_D5_FD_207648 | JGI IMG/M metagenome (GOLD analysis project Ga0316628, IMG submission 207648) | Wetland soil microbial communities from Old Woman Creek delta, Ohio, United States - OWC_Aug_M2_C1_D5_C | ecosystem: Environmental > Terrestrial > Soil > Wetlands | place: USA: Ohio... | reverse complement strand
GGTCCAGGCCTTTGCACGTGGATTCGTGGTGGCATCCCTCTGTGGTGTCACGGCTGGGCTCTGGTGGCAAGGCATCGCTCTTGGAACCTTGTTGACTGAACCCTTCACGCCACTCGCCCTGCACCTCGGGCGATACAATTACCACGAAACAGCGATCATGACCGTGTGTGCGTTCGGCTTCTGCCTCTTTTCGATTCGCGCGAGCACTACGCGGCTCGGCAAAGTCGGTAGTTGTGCCGCGGCGCTCGCGCTCGCATATTCCGTCGTCCTGATTGGCGCAAGGCAAGGGTTTGTTGGCCTGGCGATTGTTTTCCTTGTCTGGTTCGTGTGGTCGCGAAGGGTAGGAGGTCGCTTTAGCCATTGGCTACCACTTCTTGGCACCGGCCTGGTTGTCGTGCTGATCTTTCTCGCCGCGTATCGCGCATTCCCAGAGATGTTGAGGCTGGGGGAGACCTCCGCTGAGGAGTACGGGGACGTCGGGAACCTCTTCAATCGTGAAGACTTTTTCAAGCTGGCGCTCACCAAGATTGCGGCGTCGCCGGTCCTCGGCACCGGATTTCAGGACTACAACTTGGCACACAACTTCATCCTCGAGGCCATTTTGGATCAAGGCATTATGGGGCTGATGTTCCTCATAGGGTTGATTGTCGTGCTGGTCAAGTCGGCAACGCGCGCATGGGGTGTGCGAGGCATCGGCGCAAGAAGCCACTGGAGCGGTGCACTGGTAGCAACCCTCATCTATACCTTTTCTGTGATGATGACGACCGGTGGCCTGCTCGGTGCGTATCACCTGTACGCCTTTAGTATTCTCCTGGTTGGTCTGGCTTTCCCTGCCTGGCCAACGGTTCGGAGTGACACTAGCAGCCCAAAGCTACCCGACTCCTGGCCGTCGAGCAGCTAGACCGATTCAACGGGTGGCTTGACGGCAGAGGCCCGCTACATGGTTCTCTCGGGAACCTGTGAACCTTCCCGGACGAATGCCCCTGAAACACCAATACCCGCGCGTTCTGATGGTGCTCCTGACCAAGGTCAAGGCCGATGACCCGGCCAACCTTCTGATCCGAACGCAGTTCGGCAACTGGCCGAAAGAGCGACTTGCGCAGATTCACTCAGGCGAAACCTCCGGGCATGGAGAGTTTTGCGGTCAATACTACCGACTGCAGCCAGGCGACCGCCTGTTCGGCCGCCTGTTCAAGCGTCTTCGCGATCCCGTGTTCAATGCGACGATGGCCATGGCTCGGGTATCCGCTTCGCAGGCCGAGCGGGGGAAGGGATGGGTAAGCCGGTGGGCCGGGGTCGCCGCGAAGCGGTCCGGGGATTTGCTCATTGGCTCGGGTTTGTGGGAGATAGCGTTCCGCGTGCGTCTCTCCCCCGACATGGTTGCTTTCATCCGCAGATTCGATCCAGATATTGTCTATTGCTCAGGCTACACGCTCGGTTTTGCGACCCTGCCTCTCTTGATCAGCAGACGCTTCGGAACGCCCATCTGCTTCCAGACGCTGGAGGATTGGCCCGCATACACCTACCGGAACTCACCAGTGGGACCGTTGTTGCGGCGACAGGCTACGCGGCTCATCCAACGTGCCACCCTCCGCCTGGCGTTCGGCGAGAAGATGAAGAGTGTTTATGAGCGCCGATACGGATCGGCCTTCCGCGTGACCTACCACCTGGACGATTCAAAGCGCTTCCTGGTCGCTGAACCCGGGGGAATCGGGCAGGCAAAGCGCGTTGTCTTCACCGGCAATCTGGTACTCCAGCGCCACGAGTCCATCGAAGACCTGCTCAGGGCCGTGCGTTTGCTGCAACAAGAGGGCCTCCGAATCGAGATTGAGGTCTATTGCCCTGGTCTGCCCAAGGAACTTTCCGACGAGTGCCGGTCCGCGCCCGAGATCAAGTTCCTGCCGATACCGTCTCATGAGGAACTGCCTCGTGTCCTACAAGCGGCGGACGTGCTGTTTCTTCCAGAAGCGTTCTCGGTGGGCGCCACGAGGTTGGGGCTGGCTTTGTCGACCAAGTGCCATCTGTTCATGATGGCAGGTCGCGCGATCCTGGTATATGGTCCAGACTACGCAGGAACGATCGAATATGCGCGCGAGCAAGGGTGGGCCCTTGTGGTTCAGCAACGCGACGTCGGGATCCTCGCCAATGCTCTCCGCCGATTGCTCACCGACGGCAAACTCAGGGCCGAGGTGATAGCCCGCGCATCGGATTGTTTCAGGCGGAACCACGATCTGAAGAGCGGTCGAGAAAGATTTGAGCAGCTCGTCGCGGCAAGTGCCAGGCGAGCGTGAAGTGGAACCACGACTGACTGACCTTGAGACGAGCCTCGTGACCATTCCTGTGCCTGAGCAGTCGGAGGTAGCGCCCTCGATCGGGCAGGAAATGCAAGCGGTCCTCATCATTGGTGCCGCGGTCAACGAGGAGGTCATGGACCTGTTGAAACGCGTGGACCCTATGCCCCAGGTTCAGACGTATCGTTTTCATTGGGCCGCTATTCACGCAATTGAGAAGGCGGGTGGTTCGCTGGTGGACATCATCTCTACCGTGCCGACGTTCGATTACCCGGTCACCCGGAAGGTACTTTGGGGTTTGCGGCGCGTGCAGAGCAGGGAGGCCGAGGGCCGCCAGTTTGTCATCATGCCGTTCGTGAACTTGCTTGGACTCAAACAGGTCACACGCTTTGTTTCGTGCTTCTGGTTCACCCTTTCCTGGCTTTGGAGTCATCGCAGGCATCCGCGGAAGGTTCTGCTGCTGTATGGTCTCATCGTCTCGCATCTGTATGTGGCTCTGATCTTGGGTAAGCTCTTTGGCACCAAGGTCGTCACCATCGTCACGGACCCGCCGACGCCAAGGCGGACCGACGAGAACGCAATCTATGCGGCGGCCCGCTCGGTGGATCGATGGCTCTTGCTGTGGGGTTTAAAGCGGATAGATGGCCTTATCGCGCTGGCGGAGGGGACCTCCCGGCTGGTGGCGCGCGGCGTACCCGCGATCGTGGTGGAGGGCATGATCTCCGACGAGGTCGAGCAGTTCTGCAGGTCGCTGGCCCCGGCGGAGAACCGCGGCGAATCGGTAGGCAGATTTGTGATCATGTATGCGGGACAGATGGATGAGCGACTCTATGGGGTGGAGATTCTGCTCGACGCGTTCAAACAACTGGAAGACCCCTCCTTTGCGCTGTGGTTGTTCGGCCGCGGTCGCCTGGTGGAAGAGGTCAGGCGCGCCGCCGAGGGCGACTCGCGGATCGTGTACTGGGGTTTTCACGAGGCAGACGTTGTCCTGAGCCACATGCAAGAGGCCAGCGTGCTGGTCAATTCCCGTCCTGTCGATGAAGCGTACGGCCGTTTCTCTTTTCCATCCAAGGTGCTTGAGTACTTGGCAATGGGGAAGATCGTCCTGTCCTCCAGGCTTCCAGGAATCCCGGTCGACTATCACCCGCATCTGGTGTTCGTCGACGAAATGACCCCCTCTAACCTGGCGACTCGTTTGCGAGAGATCGCCGGTTGGAGTCTCGAAAAGAGGAGGGAGGCGGGGAACCAGGCGAGGGACTTTGCCTGGCGGAATAAGACACAGCTACACCAGGGCGAGCGTATTTGCCGTTTCCTGAGAGACGTTGTAGAAGGGTGATGGGGGTAGTTCGTTTCGTTCGCAGGTAGAGAGGCGATGAGAGCATGTTCAAGGACAAGACGCTACTGATAACGGGCGGCACGGGCACTTTCGGCAACGCCGTGCTGCAGCGGTTTCTCCAGACTGACATCGCGCAGATCCGTATCTTCAGCCGCGACGAGAAGAAGCAGGAGGACATGCGGCTGGCGTACAACGACCCAAAGCTCTTCTTCTACATCGGGGATGTTCGGTCATACGACAGCGTGCGCGATGCAATGTATGGCGTGGACTACGTGTTTCATGCGGCAGCTTTGAAGCAGGTGCCGTCGTGCGAGTTCTACCCGCTCGAGGCGATCCGCACCAACGCCCTGGGTGCGGAAAACGTGATGAACGCGGCGGTGGCATGTGGAGTCAAACACTTCATCGTGCTCTCCACCGACAAGGCCGTGTACCCGATCAACGCGATGGGGATGTCCAAGGCGCTGATGGAAAAACTCATGGTGGCCAAGGCCCGGATCGGCGCAACCGGCGGAACCGTCCTGTGCGGAACGCGATATGGCAACGTGATGGCCTCCCGGGGGTCGGTGATCCCCCTTTTCATCCAGCAGATCAAGGAGGGGAAGCCCCTCACGGTGACGGATCCGGAGATGACGCGTTTCATGATGTCTATCGAGGACGCCGTCGATCTCGTGCTATACGCATTTCAGCACGCACAGGCGGGAGACGTTTTTGTCCAAAAGGCGCCGGCGGCAACGATCGAGACGCTTGCGCTTGCATTGAAGAAGATCTTCCGGGCCGAAAACCCAATCCGCGTGATCGGCACGCGGCATGGGGAGAAGCTCTACGAGACTTTGCTGACGCGGGAGGAGTTTGCGCGGGCCGAGGATCTGGGCGAGTACTACCGAATTCCTGCGGACAACAGAGACCTCAACTACAACGCCTACTTCACCCAGGGCGAGGAGCAGGTGTCCCGCCAGCAGGACTACAACAGCCACAACACCGATCGCCTCACGGTCAACCAGATGGCGGACGTCCTGCTGAAGCTCGAGTACGTGCAGCGCGAGCTTGGGGAATGGGTCCGATGAAAACGGTCCTGGTCACCGGGGCTGCCGGGTTTGTCGGTTCCAACTTATGCTCAGCGCTGCGGCGGCGGCGGGATGTCGAGGTCTTGGAGTTCGATCTGCCAGGCGGTGAGGCCGAGCTTGGCGGTCAACTTGCAGTCGCCGATGTCGTCTTCCACCTGGCTGGGGTCAATCGGCCCCAGCGGGTCGAGGAGTTCGAGGAGGTCAACGTAGGGCTGACCGAGCGGCTCTGCCATCGATTGACCGAACTGGCGCGGAGGCCCGTGGTGGTCTTCACCTCATCGACTCAGGCGCGCCTGGACAACCCCTATGGCACGAGCAAACGGCGGGCCGAAGAGGTGTTGGAGTCGTTCTCCAGGAGAACGGGGGCGCCGGTAAGGATCTACCAGTTGCCGGGGGTTTTCGGGAAGTGGTGTCGGCCGAGCTACAACTCGGTGGTGGCGACCTTTTGCCACAACACAGCCCACGATATGCCGGTGACCATTTCGGATCCGGCCAACGTCATCGACCTGGTCTACATCGACGACGTGGTGGCGGAGTTCCTGCGCCTCCTCGAGGAACCAGTCGCATCGGGCGTCTCCCGTGGAGAGGTCACACCGACTCACAGTGTGTCGTTGGGGAGGCTCATCGAGCTGATCAGATCGTTTCGAGAAAGCCGACAGACGCTTGTCGTGCCTGACTTCGTTGACTCTTTCATCAAGAAGCTCTACGCCACCTACCAGTCGTACCTGCCTGCCGACGCCTTCGCCTACGACCTCCAGCGAAGATCGGACCCGCGTGGCACGTTGGCGGAGCTCCTGAAGTCCCCGCCCTTCGGGCAGATCTTCATCTCCCGGACGCGTCCAGGAGTGACCCGTGGGAACCACGCTCACGACACGAAGGTCGAGAAGTTCTGTGTCATTGAAGGAGAGGCGGTGATCCGCTTCACGCACCTGCGGACTCGGGAGGCGGTAAGTTACACCGTTTCGGGGACGCAGTTCCGGGTCGTGGACATTCCGCCGGGGTGGGCCCACTCGATCGAGAACGTCGGTAATAGCGAGCTGATTGTACTGTTCTGGGCGGGCGAGGTGTTTGATCCCGAGCGGCCCGACTGCTTCGAAGCCGAGGTGACCCGTGAAGAAGCTTAAGGTCATGACAGTGGTGGGGACGCGCCCGGAAATCATCCGGCTGTCGCGAGTGATCCCGGCACTTGAGCGTGAGTGCGATCACGTGCTCGTCCATACCGGCCAGAACTACGACTACGAGCTGAACGAGGTGTTCTTCGAAGACTTGGGGCTGCGCCAGCCGGACCACTTCCTGGATGCGGCCGGCACCGGTGCCTCTGAGACGATTGGCCGAGTCATCATCGAAGTCGACAAGGTGCTGTCTGAGGTCCAGCCCGAAGCGGTGCTGATCCTCGGGGACACAAACAGTTGCCTCGCCGCACTCCCCGCCAAGCGACGCAAGATTCCCGTTTTCCACATGGAAGCGGGGAACCGGTGTTTTGACCAGCGTGTGCCGGAGGAGATCAACCGCGTGATCGTGGATCACATTTCTGACATCAACCTGCCGTACAGTTCCATTTCGCGGGAGTATCTCCTGCGAGAGGGCCTCGCACCCGATCGTGTAATCAAGACGGGGAGCCCGATGTTCGAGGTACTGGCCTTCTACCGCGGCAAAATCGAGAGCTCGAAGATCCTCGAGAGCCTCAACCTCCAGCCGAACGAGTACTTCCTTGTGTCGTGCCACCGCGAAGAAAACGTGGACTCAGATGTCAACTCCGGTAGGCTCGTGGAAGTGCTGCAGAGCCTAGCCAAAGAACGCAGGAGCCGCGTGATCGTCACGACTCATCCACGGACCAGACAGCGGATTGAGGCAATGGGTCCAAAGCTTGACCGACTCATAGAACTCCACAAGCCGTTTGGCTTCTCGGACTACGTGAAGCTGCAGCTCAACGCCTCGGCAGTCCTGTCGGACAGCGGGACGATCACAGAGGAGTCATCCATCCTGAACTTCCCCGCCCTGAACATCCGCGAGGCCCATGAGCGACCGGAAGGCATGGAGGAGGGGGCGGTCATAATGACGGGTTTGAGATGGGAGCGGGTGCAGCAGGGGCTGGCCATCCTGGCTTCCCAGGGGCGAGCTGCGGACCGCACCTTGCGGATGGTTGCCGACTATGACGCTCCCCACGTATCCGAGAAGGTCCTGCGCATCATCTTGAGTTACACGGACTACGTGAATCGAAAGGTTTGGAACAAGTAGGCGAGCGCCTGCGAGCCGCGTAGCCCAGGCGCCAATGATCGAATCTTGAAGATCCTTCTTCTGACCTGGTTGTTTCAGCCCGAGCCGAACCACCTCAAGGGGCTTGCATACGCGAAGGAGCTGGTCCGTTCGGGGCATGAGGTCGAGGTCCTGACCGGATTCCCCAACTATCCGAGCGGGAAGGTCTACGACGGCTATCGGATTCGATGGCGCACGCGCGAGCTGATTGGCGAGGTGCCTGTCGTCCGGGTTGCTCATTACCCAAGCCATAGTAGGTCAGGTTTGGGGCGGTCTCTCTGTTATCTCAGCTTCGCCGCCTCCGCATGCCTCTTTGGACCGTTCGTTGTAAAGCGGCCGGATGTTGTGCATGTGTACCAGGGGCCGGCGACTCTTGCCCTGCCCGCTATCCTCATGCGTCTCCTGTTTCGCGTCCCATTTGTTCTGGACGTGCAGGATCTCTGGCCGGATAGCGTGGCGTCCTCTGGGATGCTGAAGTCTTCCCTCGGTTTGGCCGTGCTGGGACGGCTCTGCAAATTCGGCTACCGCTGCTCTCGGAAGATTGTCGTCTTGTCGGCGGGGTACAAGGAGGCACTCGAAAAGAGAGGGGTGCCGCCGGAAAAGATTGAAGTGCTGCACAACTGGTGTGATGAAAGCCAGGTGCAGAGTGCGGCAGATTACCTGGACAGGGGCGACACGTTTGGCCTGGAAGGCCGATTCAACGTCGTCTTCGCCGGGACGATGGGCAAAGTGCAGGCTCTTGACGCGGTGCTTGACGCGGCCACCCTTCTCCAAGACGAGCTACCGCAGGTGCAGTTCGTGCTCGTGGGGGGAGGCATCGAGGCGGCGCGGCTCCAGACACTTGCAGCGCAGCGGGGGCTGGCGGGTGTGCGATTCATCCCGTGGCAGCCGGCAGACAAGATCGGCACCGTGCTCTTGCGGGCCGATGCGCTGCTCATCCATCTGCGGGACGACCCACTGGGTCGGATTGCCATACCGCAGAAGACTCAGGCTTACATGGCCGCCGGCAGGCCGATCATCCTTGCAGCCCGCGGTGACGCAGCGGACCTCGTGCAGCGCGCGCGGGCCGGCATAGTCTGTGAACCAGAGAATCCACAGAGCATCGCGGATGCAGTGAGGTCTCTTGTGTTGATGCCGCGCGAGGCGCGCCAGGCTCTCGGCGTGAATGGCAAGAACTTCTACGCACGGGAGCTCTGTTTCGCGGTTGGTGTGCGGCGCATGGTCTCGATACTCGAAGAAGCCGGCAAACCGTGAATTTGAATTGGTCCGCCGGCTGGCTGCAGGCGACGAGTCCGAAAAACTGGTTGTAACGCATGGTAAGAGGCGCAACTGACAATGACATCAGGTCGGTCGTATCGATTCATCTCTCGGCCTTTAGAGGGTTCTTTCTGTCCCGGCTCGGGCCCTCATTCCTGGGGGAGTACTACAGCGTCGTTCGGGCGTATGAAAAGTCGATCTTCCTGGTGGCCGAGCAGGAGGGCAGAGTTGTAGGATTTGCTGCAGGTTTCGTCGAACCATCGGCTTTCTATTGGAAACTCCGTCGTGATGCTTTGCGCCTTGGGATCTCGATGGTTCCTGCACTGGTACGGAGACCCGGGCTCTTGAGAGGAATCCTGGTGGACTTTCGAAAGACCGGCGAGAATGCAAACAACGAAAGCTCTCGGAGTGCTGCGGAGCTGGCTTCGGTTGCTGTGGACCCCTCTTATAGCGGTCGTGGCGAGGGCGCAAACCTGATTGAAGCGTTCGTTTCGCATGCGCGCCTTCTTGGTGGTGAGTATGTCTACTTGACTACCGACGCCCATGAGAACGAAGCGGTCAACCGATTCTATGTGCGCTCAGGTTTTCGCTTGCATCGGAGCTTCGTTGTGCCTCCGGGTCGGGTGATGAACGAGTATCGGCGGCCGCTGAGATCGGGGACGTCCTGATGCGCGGAGAGTTCCTCAGTTTTTCGCCACCTTGTCTGGGGCAAGAGGAAATCGATGAGGTCATCGAAACACTCCGCTCCGCGTGGATCACTACAGGCCCCAAGGTAAGGGAGTTCGAGCGGCAATTCGCTGAGTTTGTAGGGGCTCCCGCTGCACTCGCGGTCTCTTCGGCGACGGATGCAATGCTGGTGGCGCTTGCGGCGCTCAATATTGGTCCGGGTGACGAAGTGATCACGACGGCCATGACGTTCTGCTCGACGGTCCACGTGATCGAACACCTCGGCGCGAGGCCGGTACTGGTCGATGTGGAACCGGACACCTTGTGCATCGACCCTGTTGCGGCCGCGCGAGCTGTGACCGCGAGGACGCAGGGGTTGCTCCCCGTCCACATCCACGGCCACCCATGCCACATGGACGCGTTACTGGAAATCGCCACGCAGCGTGGTCTCTTCGTGCTCGAGGATGCGGCCCACGCGCTGCCGGCCCGCTACAAGGGCCGGATGGTCGGGACCATCGGGACCGCAACGGCCTTCAGCTTCTATGCCACGAAGAACATGACAACCGCAGAAGGAGGCATGCTCACAGGCGATCCAGATTTGATTGAAGTGGCACGGAGGTGGAGCCTTCACGGAATTAGCCGCGATGCGTACAACAGATACAGCGCCGAGGGCTCGTGGTTCTACGAGGTCGTGCTGCCCGGCTTCAAGTGCAACATGACCGACATCCAAGCATCGCTCGGGCTGCAGCAACTGAAGAAGCTGCCACGGTTCCAGGATCGCCGTCGCCAGGTGGTGCGAAGGTACAACGAAGCGTTTGCGCGGGTTCCAGAGATCAAGATCCCAGTCGAAAGAAGTGACGTCGAGTCGGCTTGGCACCTGTACGTGGTGAGATTGAACCTGGAACAACTCACAATTGACCGGGCCAGATTCATCGAAGAGCTGAAAGCCCGAAACATAGGCACATCGGTTCACTTCATCCCAGTTCACCTGCACCCGTACTACCGCGACAAGTATGGGTTCAGAGCGGAAGACTTCCCAGTTGCCTACGAGAACTATAAGAGGATCCTCAGCCTACCGCTGCACCCTGGGCTCTCCGACCAAGACGTTGATGATGTGATCGAGGCGGTCACGGACGTTGCGGAGCGCTTCAGGCGGTGAAGTGAAACCGGGCATAGGGCGCGGGATGCCCCGATTCGCCGAGGTCGTTATCGCCTGTTTCGGGCTGCTCGTCTCTCTGCCTGTATTGCTGGTCGCGGCGGTCGCCATCAAGATGACCTCGCGAGGGCCGACGCTCTTCAGGCAGGCGCGAGTGGGGCTTGGTGGCTACCCGTTCACGCTTTTCAAACTCCGGACGATGAAAATGGAGCGGCGGGGCACTCAGGTCACCGCGAAAGGCGATGTAAGGGTCACGCCGATTGGGCGTTTGCTTCGGTTCCTCAAGATCGATGAGCTCCCGGGGCTTTGGAACGTGATCCGCGGTGACATGGGTTTGGTGGGTCCGAGACCGGAAGTGCCAGAGTTCGTGGATAGCAGCGACCCTCGTTGGCGCAGGGTGCTCCAGGTGCGCCCGGGTCTCACCGACCCGGTGACGTTACGCCTTCGGAACGAAGAGGAACTCATGGCTTCGGTAGCAGAGGATCACGAATCCTTCTATCGGGACACGTTGTTGCCGTACAAGCTGCGTGGCTACTCGACGTACCTCGATGAGCGGACCTGGATGACGGACCTAAGGGTGTTGTGGCAGACGTTGGTGGCCGTGGTGAAGCCGTCGTCTGCCCCGGCCCCATCCCTCGAGGAGATTCGGACTTCTAGACCGAATGGCCAGGGGCAGCTGTGAGCCGGACTGTGCGACCACGAAGTCTGCCAGGGGAAGCCTATTTGTGCATGCCCCGTGTGCGGCTGGGCGTGAAGGCGATCACGCACGGCGGTCTTTCAGTTCTCGTTGATCGTTCCCAGGTGGCGAACCTTCCAAGTGTATAATACGCTGGAGTCGAACAAGAGAAGGAGAGAGCAGCTTCCGCCAAGCACTGCCTTGACTATGCGCGCAAATTCCCGCCTCGTATCGTGGCTGCAGTGGCACACCTCGCGGTACGTCCTTCTGCTCGGCCTGGACGGCGCAATCGCGGCCGCGAACCTGTGGCTCGCGCTGGAGCTCCGGTTCGAAGGCCGCATCAACCCTGTCTATGGCGCGCTGCTGCCGCGCTTCCTCGTCGTGTTGGTAGCAAGCCGGATCCTCGCCAGCCTGCTCTTCCGGCTCCACCGGTGGTCGTTCCGATTGTCGGGTCTCGCGGATGCCATGCGCGTCGTGCTGGCAGGGTTCCTGGGCACGGGCCTGTTCCTCCTGACTCTGTTCCTTATCCAGCACTCGGTGCCGCCGCGCTCAGTCGTGGTCATGGAGCTGTTCTTCTCGACTGCCGCGATGGGCCTCATTCGCTTTTCGCCACGGTTGGCGTGGACGTATGTCGCCGACCACACGCGAGCCCAGAAGAACGGAGTGGTCCGCACGCTCATCGTGGGGGCAGGAGCCGCGGGTGAGGCGTTGCTGCGCGACCTCCAGCGCTCGGCGGAGCACAACTACCGCGTCATGGGCTTCGTGGACGACGACCACACCAAGTGGGGCATGATCGTGGGCGGTAAGCCGGTGCTGGGTGGTATCGCCGAGCTGCGCTCGCTCGTC
>Ga0316628_100003932_pt1 | contig 11549 bp, 9 predicted proteins | sample OWC_Aug_M2_C1_D5_FD_207648 | JGI IMG/M metagenome (GOLD analysis project Ga0316628, IMG submission 207648) | Wetland soil microbial communities from Old Woman Creek delta, Ohio, United States - OWC_Aug_M2_C1_D5_C | ecosystem: Environmental > Terrestrial > Soil > Wetlands | place: USA: Ohio... | reverse complement strand
GCGCCTGCTTGTCGACCTCGATGCGGTCGCTGGGCGTGACCTGCTGCCCCATCTCGGCCACCTGGCCGTTGACCTTGACCCAGCCCTGGGCGATCCAGTCGTCGGCCTCGCGGCGCGAGCACAGGCCGAGCTCGGCCATGCGCTTGTTCAGGCGGCTGGTGGCCGCCGTGCCGCCGGCCTGGGGCGCGGCGGCGCCGTCGGGGCGCGGAGCGCGGCGCATGGCGCCGGCGGCGGGGCGGGGAGCGGGGCTGTCCTTCATCGGGGAACGATTGTAGGCGCCGGCCCGGGCGCGGCCAGACGCGGCAGCCGCGCGCGTCCCTTGTCGTCGGGCCGCTGGCTGCGAGCGCACCGCGTGCTGCGCGCCGGGGCCGGCGTGGCGTGCGGCTGGACAGTCGGGACGCACAGCCTGCCAGGACCGCAGCCAGCCGCGCAGCCGCAAGGGGGAGGGCGGCTCCTGGGCAAGGCCTCCGCTGGCACTGGTCGGCCTGGCCCAGCGCCCATGCGACGATCGCCCCCGTCAGCGCACCTCCGTCGTCTCCAGGCATGGCGCGCGCCGTCGGCGGGCGTCGCGCAGACATAAGACGCTGGTGATGAAGTCACCGAGGCCGAGTGCTTCAAAAATTGACAGTCGGCACGGGAGTTTCCCTAGAGTCTGGTGTGGCCAGCCCGAGGCAACTTGCAATTCGCCCTGAAGGTTTGCTTAATGCACTCTCCAAATCCATTTTGGAAGACGCAGCAACATCGACAACCGGAAGGGGTGAAGCACATGAAAGCGATCAAGGAAAGTGTGATGCGAGGTGGCGCGGTGTCCCTCGCGCTCGGTCTGGCGCTCTCGTTCTCCGCGACGACGCTCTTCGCGAAGGACGACGACGCCAATCTGGAGAAGCTGGGTTCCTTCAAGCGGACCGACACCGGCCCGATGAAGCGTATACCGCAAGGCGGGCAGTACGCGGAGAACCTGAAGAAGGTGCTGCAGCAGATCAAGATGCCCGAGGGCTTCAAGATCGACTTGTTTGCCATCGTGCCCGATGCCCGCGGCATGGCGGTGAGCCGCAACACGGCGGCGGTGTGGGTCGGCACCCGCAAGACTACCGTCTATTCGGTGAATGACCGCGACATGGACAATGTGGCGGACACGGTCGATGAGTTCAGCCCGAGCGTGAAGTTCGACATTCCGGCCGGTGCCTGCTATTCGCCCGATGGTTTCCTCTTCATTGCCGAGCGCAACCGCGTGCTGATGTTCCCGGCGGCGGAATATTTCATGGAAGGTTCCGATACCGTCGCGGTGCCGATCGTCAAGCAGGGCCAGCTGATCCCGCCGGAGGAGGAGTCGTACAACCACACCGCGCGCGCCTGCGTGATCGGCCCTGACAACCGGATCTATATCACCCTGGGCCAGCCGTTCAACGTGCAGCCGCCGGAAAAGATCGACCTGTACCGCAAGTGGGGTATTGGCGGCATCGTCAGCTTCAACCGCGATGGCGGCGATCGTCGCGTCGAGGCGACCGGGGTCCGTAACTCCTCGGGTCTGGCGTTCAATCCCAAGGACAAGAGCCTGTGGTTTACCGACAACCAGGTCGACGGCATGGGGGACGAAATCCCGCCCGGCGAGCTGAACCGGATGCCGAAGCCGGGCATGTGGTACGGCGCTCCGTATTACGGCGGCGGCGAGGTGCGGACTGACGAGTACAAGGGCAAGCCGATTCCGAAGGAGCTGGCGGACAAGTACGTCAAGCCGCAGGTGGAGATGGTGGCGCACGCGGCGGATCTGGGCATGATGTTCTACACGGGCAAGATGTTTCCGGCCAAATACAAGAACGCCATCTTCAGCGCCCAGCATGGGTCCTGGAACGCGGTCAAGCCGCGCGGTGCGCGCGTGATGGTGACCTATCTGGACGACAAGGGCAATGCCGCGAAGACCGAGCCGTTTGCCGAGGGCTGGATGAACGCCGATGGCGTGTATCTCGGCCGGCCGGTGGACGTGCAGCAGTACTTCGACGGCTCGCTGCTGGTGTCGGACGACAAGGCGGGGGCGATCTACCGCATCTCCTACCAGGGCAAATGATCCGTCCGCGACGGAGCGGGCCGGGCCGGCGGCCCGGCCCGCTTTACTTTGAGCCCATGAGCATGAATTCCTCCCGAACGAAGATCCTCATTGCGTCCTTGGCGGCCGCGCTGTCGGCCGCGCCGCTGACGCCGGCGCTGGCGGGCGAGCTGGCCGCGGCGCGCGCCAAGGCGCAGATCCTGTGCCAGAACTGTCATGGCATGGATGGCGTGGCGCTCATTCCCGGCGCCGCCAACCTCAGTGGCCAGCAGAAGGAATACCTGGTGGCACAGCTGCGCGCCTTCCGCTCCGGCAGCCGGCAGGAGGCGCAGATGAGCGTCGTCGCCAAAGCGCTGACGGATGCCGATATCGAGAACCTGGCGAGCTGGTATGCCGCCGTCAAGGTCACGGTCGAAATGCCGAAGTGAGGTTGACCTGCGCTGGCCGGGATAATGCCGCCGGAGGTGATCGACGAGCATGCTGGAATCCATCAAGGCCTGGGCCAGGCGCATGAAGCGTGATGCGCTCATGCTGTGGTTTGCGCGCCAGCACCCGCAGACGCCGCTGCTGGCCAAGCTGTTGAGCGCTGCGGCTGTCGCCTACGTGCTCAGCCCGATCGACCTGATCCCGGACTTCATTCCGGTGCTGGGCTATCTGGACGAGGTGATCCTGGTGCCGGTGTTCATCTGGGGCATCGTGCGCCTGCTGCCCGACGCCGTGGTGCAGGCGTGCCGCGCGCAGGCCGAGGCCTGGCTGCAGGAGCAGCACGCCAAGCCGGTCAGCTATGTCGGGGCGGCGTTGATCATCGGGATCTGGATCGTTGGCGCTTATCTGATCTGGCGCGCTCTCCACTAGGCGCCCGGTGCGCCTCAGGGCCAGCGGTAGCGCAGGCCAGCCCAGGCGCCGCGCGGCGCGCCATAGCCCAGGAACTGTTCGCTCACCGGGTGCAGGCCGTCGTAGCTCTGGTTGGGCCCGGTGAAGACGTTGTGGCCCAGCGTGCCGAAATTGGCGTAGCGGCGGTCGAACAGGTTGTTGACGCGGGCAAACAGTTCCACGCGGCTGTTCACGCGGTAGCGGGTGTCCAGATTCACGATGCCGTAGCCGGAGATCATGCCGTTGGCATCCTGGTTGTTCTCGTCGCCGCGGGCGTAGATGGCGCTGCTCAGCTGCGCGCCGAGGCCGATGTTCCACCGCGCATCGATGTCGCGGCCCAGGCGCAGCTTGAGCGTGTGGCGCGGCAGGCCCGGGATCTGGTGGCCCGGCCGCACCACGATGTTGCCGTTGGCGTCGGCGCTGGAGTTGGCCGGGCTGCTGACGACGAAGCGGCTCCGGTAGCTGGCCTCCAGGTAGGCGTAGCGCACGGCGAGGCGCGTGGCGCCCCACTGTCGGCTGGCCGCCAGCTCCAGGCCCTGGCGCAGGGTGGTGCCGACGTTCTGGAAGTAGCCGGTGTTGGTGCCGCTGCCCTGGCTGCTGATGAACTGGATGTCGTCACTGAGTTCGGTGCGATACAGCGCCGCGCTCCAGTCATAGAGACGGCCCGGCTGGCCGCGCAAGCCGAATTCCACCGTGCGCGCCACCACCATTTGCAGCGGCGGATCGGAGAGGAAGTTGTTGGGCAGCTTGCAGGGGGCGGCCGGGTTGGCGCAGGTCAGCTCGATGGGCGTGGGCGCGCGCATGCCCTCGTTGTAGCTGGCGTAGGCGGTGAGGGTGGAACTCGGGTTGTAGTTGAGACCCAGCGCCGGGTTGAAGCGCGTGAACGTGTGCTCGCCATCGAGGCCCGGCGCGGTGCCGCTCTGGTCGGCGATGCGGATCCGGGCCAGGTTGTAGCGACCGGCCAGCGTGAGGGCCCAGCGCTCGTCGAGCGTCAGCGTGTCCAGGAAGAATGCGCCGTAGTAGCTGCTTCCCGTGCCGGCGTTGGTGTTGAGCGTGTACGGCCCCGCGCCCACCGTGTCGCGGCTGGCGGTGAAGCTGGCGTCCTGGCTTTCCTGCGTGTAGCGCGCCGTTCCGAGGTCGGCGCTGGCGCCGGCCTGCAACTGGTTCTTGCGCCCGGCCAGCTCGCCCAGCTGCGTCAGTTGCAGGCCCAGGCCATAGCTGTCCTGCTCGATGGTGGAGCGGTCGTTGAAGGCCTGCGTCGTGACGGTGGTGCCGTTGTAGTCGCCATTGACGTTGCTGCTGGTGTTCTGGTTGCGGTACTGGCGCACGTAGACGTTGGCGTCGAGGAACAGGCTGTCGCTGAGCACCTGGCCGGCCTTGATAGTCACGGCATTGAGTCGGTTGCGGTTGATGTCCGGATAGGTGTAGGCCTGGCGGATGTTGTCGGCCATGGACAGCGGCAGGGTCTGCGCGCCTTCCAGCGTGTTGTCGGCCTGCGTGATGCTGACGTCGAAGGTGCTGTCCCCGCTCAGGTAGCCGACCTTGCCGAAGAACTGCTGTACCTGGCTCGGGTTGTGCTCGGCCCATCCGCTCTCGCGCGCCCGGTTGCCGGTCAGGTAGTAGTGCCAGTGCTCGCCGTGGCCGCCCTGCTCGAACTCGGTGGCCTGGCGGCCGAAGGAGCCGCCGTAACTCTGGACGGCGCCGCCCTGATGCGTCAGCCCGCTCTTGGTGTGGATGGAGAGGGCGCCGCCCAGCGTGTTGAGACCGAAGCCCGGGTTGGAGCCGGGGATGAGTTGCAGACTGGCGATGGCCGCGGCCGGCAGCAGGTCCCAGTTCACCACATCGCCAAAAGACTCGTTGATGCGCACGCCATCCTGGAACACCGAGAGGCCCTGCGGCAGGCCCAGCAGCGGCGAGGCGATGAAGCCGCGAAAGCTGACGTCGGGTTGCCAGGGGTTGCCCTGGGCGGCGTTGATCGTGACGCCAGTGGCGTTCTGCTCCAGGTAGTCGGCCAGATGCGTGGGGCGCTGCGCCTCGAGGTCCTGGCTGCCGTGGACCTGCACGTTCGCGGGCACGTCCTGCAGCGGCGTGCCCAGGCCGGGCAGCGGGGCGGTGTCGATGACCTGCACACTGGGCAGGCTCAGCGGCTCCTCCGGCGTGGGTGCCTGCGCCCACAGTGCCGGGCTCAGCAGCAGGCCCACGGCAGCCGCCAGCAGCGCAGGCCGGTGTCGTTCAGCCCGGGCGTGAGGTCTGGCCATCTGTGCGGTGCGGCATGCCGCGGGGCTGGGCCCGGCCCTGCCGGGCCGGAGCGCGCGGGAGCCCCGCGCGCCTCAGGGCTGGTCCAGCAGCCGGGCCAGCGCCAAATGATTGCTTTCGCGCGCCATGTCGGCGGCCGTCTTGCCGCGGTTGTCCTGCAGGCGGCGATCGGCGCCCTGGGCCAGCAGCAATTGGACGGTGGCCTCATGGCCGTAGGCGGCGGCCCACATCAGCAGGGTGAGATCGTTCTCCAGCCGGGCGTTGACCTGGGTGCCGGCCTTGATGAGTTCGGCCAGGCACGCGCTGCAGCCGGTGCCGGCGGCATAGGTGGCGGCATTCTTCTTCACGCGGTCCACGGGCTCGATGCGGGCGCCGGCGGCGAGCAGCTTGCGCACGAGTTCGGGCTTGCCGCTGAAAGACGCGCCCATGAGCGGGGTGACGCCGGCGATGTTGGCCAGGTTGACGTCGGCGCCGGCCTTGAGCAGTACCTCGGCCATGGCTTCATTGCCCTTGGCGGCGGCCATGTTCAGCGGCGAGTCGCCATTGCGGTCGCGCGAATTGACCTGGGCGCCGCTGTCGATCAGTGCGGCGACGCGGCCAAGCTGGCCGGCGCGCGCGGCCATGACGTATTGGCCGTTCATATTGATGTCGGCCGTGCCCCGCTGCGCCCAGGCGACATTGCTGCACAGCAGCAGAAACAGGCCCAAGCCGCGCAGGCAAGCCAGTGTGTTTTTGGGATCCATCAAATCACCTCGCTGAAATTCTCAAAATGAGACACGTGCAGGCGTACTGAATCAGTTGCGTGGTCTCGTTGATGCAACTAATAATGAAACGAGGATCCCGACAGGATCCTGGGTTGCCCACGGCAGCGCGGCCTTCACGGCCCACTAAACGCGCGACACCCTCTTTGATGAAAGTATCAAACCAAGAGGAGTACGTCAATGTCAAGCTTCAAACAGAGTCGATGGCTCAGCATGATGGTGCTGGCACTGTGCGCAGGGATCGGTGTGGCGCAGGCCGATGAGATCCAGGGTCAGAAGGGCATGGGCGCCGGCCCGAAGGCCATCACGAAGGAACCCAACGTCAGCCAGCAGCAGCTCAACAATGCCGACCGGCAGCAGGTGGACTGGCTGCACACCAACGGCGGTTATGCGCAGCAGCGCTACTACCCCGGCTCGCAGATCAACGCCGGCAACGTGAAGAAACTGCGCCCCGAGTTCACCTTCCAGACCGAGGTGCGCGAGTCCATGGAGACCGCGCCCATCGTGGTGGACGGCATCATGTACATGACGACCTCCTACAACCACGTCTATGCGCTGGATGCGGTGACCGGCCACGAGTTCTGGCACTACAAGCACAAGATGGGGCCCATCACCACCTTCTGCTGCGGCCCGAACAACCGCGGTGTGGCCATCGAGGGCGGCAAGCTCTTCATGGGCACGCTGGACGCCAGGCTGGTGGCGCTGGACGCCAAGACCGGCCAGCTGCTGTGGGACACGGAGATTGCTGACCCCGAGAAGGGCTACAGCGAAACCATGGCGCCCACCGTGGTCGACGGCAAGGTGCTGATCGGCACCAACGGTGGCGAGTACGGCATCCGCGGTTTCGTCAAGGCCTTCGATGCCGCCAGCGGCAAGCTGCTGTGGACCTTCCACACCATCCCCGAAACAGGCCATGAGGGCGTCTGGGCCGAGAACGATGCCACCGGCCGCAACATGCACCGCGACATCGCCGCCGAGAAGGCCGCGCTGGCGCGCGACAGCTCCTTCTATCAGACCCTGGGTGGCGGCGTGTGGATGAACCCGGCGGTGGACACCAGGACCCGCACCGTGTTCTTCGTGGTCGGCAATCCCTCGCCCGACCTGTATGGCGCCGAGCGGCCCGGCGACAACCTCTACACCGACTCCCTCGTTGCGGTCGATCTGGACACCGGAAGCTACAAGTGGCACTACCAGTACATCGCGCACGACGTGTGGGATCTGGACGCCGTCAGCCCGCCGATCCTGCTCAACGCCAAAGACAAGAGCGGCAAGGTGGTGCCGGCCGTCATGCACGGCGGCAAGACCGGCCACATCTATGTGCACCGGCGCGACAACGGCGAGCTGATCCGCTACTCCGACGCCATGATCCCGCAGGAAAACATGTGGGTGCTGCCCACGCCGCAAGGCTCCCGCATGCTGCCCGGCGCCAACGGCGGCGTGGAATGGTCGCCCATGGCCTACAGCCCCAAGCATCACCTGGCTTATGCGCTGAACCTGCACCAGCCCATGACCTACCACGTGGAAGCAGCCAAGTACCCGGGCGGCAAGCTCTGGCTGGGCGGCGCCTTCAAGGTGATCGAGGGTGAGCGGCAGTGGGGCCGTCTGGCGGCCGTGAACGTGGACACCGGCAAGCTGGCCTGGAAGTTCGACACCGAGCAGCCGCTGATCGGCGGTGCCTTGGCCACCGCCGGCGACCTGGTGTTCTACGGCGAGGGCAACGGCCTGTTCCGCGCCCTACACGCCAAGACCGGCAAGCTGCTGTGGCAATACAACTGCGGTGCCGGCGCCAACGCCATGCCGGTGGCCTACTCGGTCAAGGGCCGCGAGTACGTCGCCATGGGCTGCGGCGGCAACACCCAGCTCGACTTCAAGCGCGGCAACTCCCTGGTGGTGTTTGCCCTGCCCAGTTGAGGTGACATGGGATCGGGTCGCCTGCCGGCCCGGTGAATGATGTCAGGCATGGCCGCTCTGCGGGGCGGCCATTGCTCGCAGGTTTGAAGGATGAACGTGAACTTGAAACTCGCTCTCGCCGCCGCCCTGCTGTTGCTGGGGCTGGGCCGCGCCGCCTGGGCGCAAGACATCGAAGCCGGGCGCGCCAAGGCCCAGGCCTGCGCCGCCTGCCATGGCGCCGACGGCAATGCCGTCGCCGGTACCTTCCCCAACCTGGCCGGGCAGACCTGGCGCTACATCTACATCCAGCTCAAGGACTTCAAGGAAGGCCGGCGTAGCAATCCGCTCATGAGCCCGATGGCCATGCCGCTGAGCCGGCAGGACATGATCGACATTGCCAACTACTACGCGGCCCAGGTCGCCAAGCCGTCCACCTTCCAGGCGGACGACGCCAAGATCAAGCTGGGCAAGGCCAAGGCCGACGAGACCCTGTGTTCCATGTGCCACCTCGGTGGCTTCTCCGGCCAGAACGAAATTCCGAAGGTGGCCGGCCAGCAGTACGACTACATCGTGCAGCAGTTGAAAGACTTCAAGGCGCGCAAGCGCACCAACGACGCCGGCAACATGACCAGCGTGTCGCAGACGCTGAGCGACGCCGACATCGAGAACCTGGCCCACTACATCACGAGCCTGCGCTGACCGTCATGCATGCGCGCTACAACCGCACCGCCCGCGTGCTGCACTGGCTGCTGGCCCTGCTGCTGCTGGGCCAGCTGGTGTTTGGCTGGTGGCTGGAGGAGGTGCCGCGCAACACGCCGCTGCGCGGCTACGTCGTCAACCTGCACAAGAGCGTCGGCATCCTGATCGGCCTGCTGGTGCTGGCACGCCTGGTCTGGCGCCTGCGCCATGGGGCGCCGGCGCTGCCCGACTGCGTGCCGCGCTGGCAGCGCAAACTGGCGGCCGCCAGTCACCGCCTGCTCTACGGGCTGATGCTGCTGGTGCCGCTGGCGGGCTACCTGGCCTCCAACTTCAGCAAATATGGCGTGAAGTTCTTCAACGCCATCCTGTTGCCGCCCTGGGGCCCGGAGGACAAGCAGCTCTACACGCTGCTCAACCAGACCCACAAGGTGGCGGTCGTGCTGCTGGTGATCCTGGTCGCGGTGCATGTCGCGGCGGCGCTGGTGCACGCCCTGCGCCGCGACGGCATCTTCTCGCGCATCTGGCTGCGTCCATTTTGATTTTCTGCCTGAGTCTTTTGAGGGAGCGTGTTCATGGTCAAGGTGTCGAGTGGCCTGTGGTGCCTGCTGGTGATGGCGTGCAGCTGGAGCGCCGCGGTGCAGGCGCAGCCCTACGCCTATGTGGCCAACGAGGGCGCGGGCACGGTGTCGGTGATCGACACCGCGCGCGACGCGGTGGTGGCCGAATTCGCGGCCGGCAAGAAGCCGCGTGGCATGGCCGTCAGCAAGGACGAGCGCTACCTGTACGTCAGCGACCAGCCGGTCAACCAGCTGCAGGTGATCGATCTGAAACGGCGCCAGCGCGTCGCCAGCGTGGACCTGGGGGTATCGCCCGAGGGCGTGGGCATGTCGCCCGACGGGCGCTGGGTGGCGGCGGCGGTCGAGGCCAGCAATGACGTCGTGATCGTGGACACGCGCGACAACCGGGTGGCGTTCACGATCAAGGTGCACGGCCGCAACCCGGAACACGCCGTGTTCAGTCCCGACGGCAAGACCCTGCTGGTCAGTGCCGAGGAGGGTGAGGCGGTCGACATCATCGATTTCACCGCGCGCCAGCAGGTGGCGCAGGTGGCCGTGGGCGCGCGGCCGCGCGGCATCGGCTTCCTGCCGGACGGCAGCCGCGCCTATGTGGCGGCCGAGAACAGCGACGCGGTGTATGTGATCGACGTGCAGTCGCACGCGGTGGTGGCGCGCATCCAGGCGGGCACGCGGGCCAACGGCGTCGCCGTGCACCCCAGCGGGCGCTGGGTCTATGTCTCCAATGGCGGCGCGGCCAGTGTCGCGGTGATCGACGCCACGACCAACACCGTCATCGCCACCGTGCCCGTGGGGCTGCGGCCCTGGAACATGGCCCTGACGCCCGATGGCGGCAAGCTCTACGTGGCCAACGGCCGCTCCGGCACGGTATCGGTGATCGATACGCGCAGCAACACGAAAACTCGCGACATCGCTGTGGGCAAGTTGCCTTGGGGCGTCGTGATGGGGCGCTAATCATTAAGATCAACACGATCCGACGTCAATAAGAATACCCGAGGAGAGACGGAATTGAAGAAGAACATGATCGGCCTGGCCATGGCGGCTCTGGGAGTGGCACCGCTGGCCGCGCAGACGCTGGACAGCGTGGTGGTATCCGCGTCGCGCAGCGAGCAGCGCAGCTTTGACGCCCCGGCGGCCATCGAGTCGATCGATCGCGACACGATCCAGAACGCCGGCCCGCAAGTGAATCTCTCCGAGTCGCTGAACCGCGTGCCGGGCCTGACCATCCTGAACCGGCAGAACTACGCGCAGGACCTGCAGCTCTCCATCCGCGGCTTCGGTGCGCGCTCGGCCTTCGGCATCCGCGGCATCCGCCTGCTGATCGACGGCATCCCGGCCACCACCCCCGACGGCCAGGGCCAGGGCTCCTCGGTCAGTCTGACCTCGGCCGAGCGCATCGAGGTGCTGCGCGGCCCGCTGGCCCTGATGTACGGCAACTCCGCCGGCGGCGTGATCCAGGCCTTCACGCGCGAGGCACCGGCCGAACCCGAGGTGGGCGTGCAGTACTACGCCGGCTCTTATGACATGCACCGCAGCGACTGGCAGGTCGCTGGCCGCGTCGGCGCGGTGGGGCTGGTGGCCGACTACAACACCTTCGCCACCAACGGCTTTCGTGACTACAGCACGACCGAGCGCAAGCAGTTCAACAGCAAGCTCAGCTTCGGCCCCGACGAGAAGACGCGCGTCAACGTCGTCTTCAACAATTTCGACATGCCGCTGGCCCAGGACCCGCAGGGGCTGACCGCGGCCCAGTTGGCGCAGGACGCCACGCAGGCCAACAGCACCGCCGTTGCCACGCGTACGCGCAAGATCACCGGGCAGAGCCAGGCCGGGACTTCGCTGGTGCACACGCTGGACGCGAACCGCTCCGTGACGGCGCGGTTGTACTACGGCACGCGCGACAACCTGCAATATCAGCCGACCACCTGGATCGGTCTGAATCGCAATTACTACGGCGCGGGGCTGCAGTACAACGAGCAGACCCGGCTGGGCGAGCGGCCGCTGAACTGGGTGGCCGGCTATGAGTTCGACTACTCGAAGGAACGCCGCCAGGCCGGCGGCGTGGCGGGGGGCGAGAAGTCCGGCCCCATCACGCGCAATGAAGACAACGTGGCGCAGAACAGCGATTTCTTCGTGCAGGGCACGCTGCTGGCGGCCGATCGCCTGTCCGCCACGGCGGGCCTGCGCGCCAGCTCGGTGCGCCTGTCCAGCGAGGACTACTTTCTGAGCAACGGCGACGGTTCCGGCGCGGTCAGCTACTCGGCGGCCAACCCGGTGCTGGGCCTGACCTGGCACGCGCTGGACACGCTCAACGTCTACGCCAATTACGGCCGCGGCTTCGAGACGCCCACGCTGGTGGAGGTGGCCTACACCAGCACCGGCGCACCGACCTTCAACCCCGACATCAACGCCTCCAAGAGCCGGCATTACGAGGTCGGTGCCAAGTGGGTG
>Ga0316628_100003931_pt1 | contig 11550 bp, 12 predicted proteins | sample OWC_Aug_M2_C1_D5_FD_207648 | JGI IMG/M metagenome (GOLD analysis project Ga0316628, IMG submission 207648) | Wetland soil microbial communities from Old Woman Creek delta, Ohio, United States - OWC_Aug_M2_C1_D5_C | ecosystem: Environmental > Terrestrial > Soil > Wetlands | place: USA: Ohio... | reverse complement strand
GTGTTCGGATCGGGCGCGCTGCCGAACTCGGGGTGCGTGCCGTCGAAGCGGGCCGTGAGCCACACCTTGATGTCCGCGTCGGTGATGTCGCCGACGTCCGCCGGCTGGATGTCGTTGCTCGTGAGCGTGATGGGCGTGTTCGAGACGAGCGGGCCGACGCCGTACTCCGCGAGCGGCGCCCAGTAGCTCGACGCGCCGATCTTCGCCGCCATGTCGGCGAGCTGGGTCGCGTAGTCGAAGCCGGGGAAGAACACCGGCTGGATCTTCGGCGTGGCGAGCACCGGCCCGCCGAGGTTGGTCACCTGCGGCGCGTCGACCGTGAAGGCCGGATACGTCTGAGTGGGCGCGCTGGCGTCGGGCTGGACCCCTGCCTCCTGCGGGGTCTGCCCGGCATCCCCCGCCGTGTCGGGTGTGCTGCCGCCGCACGCGGCCGCGAAGAGAGCGCCAACGATCACCGTGTAGAATGCACGCATATCCGACCTCCAGCCCGAGTGCCGCGCGCTCGAGCGAAGCGACAGCTCCGGCTCGACCGTGGAACGAGGCGCGGAGCTTACCCAATCGAGGGCACGCGGCCACGGCATCTTGCGTGTTTCGCTGGCGGCCGATTTTTCGCGGCGCACCCGATTCGTCAGTGGTGCCAGGAGAGCTTGATCTTCGTGGCGGCGTCGCCCGCCCACGACCGAGACGCGAACGACGCAGCGACCTCGAGCCCTCCGGCGACCTCGACGAGGTGCTCGAAGAAGCCGAGCGTCTGCTCGCTCGCCGCCTCCTCCGCGAGCGGCGCCATGCCATAGCGGATGTCGATGGTGGCCTCTTCGTCGGTCAGCTCGTCGATCTCGAGCGCGGGGTAGTCGAAGAAGCTCTGGCGAAGGACGCGGAAGCGCATGAGCGTCTCTCGCACGTCGCCGGTGACGAGCAAGCCCTGTTGCTCCAGCTGCAGCCAGTCCACCGACATGCGCCCCCACTGACGCACGAGGGACATGTTCCGGCCGGCGATCTCCACGAGGATGGCGATGCCCATTCGCTCGAAGGTCTCCATCGGGTACCAGCTCTCCGGCGCGATGCGCTTCGTCAGATAGGCGAGATCGGTTGCGGTGAGGTGACGCGACCAGTCCACGCCCTTGTGCCCCCGCACCATGCGCACGTAATCGACGAAGAGGACCCCCTTGACGTTTCGGCCCACGATCCGCGCACCGTAACATACCGCGCGCGAGGCGCCTCTCCTCGCGACGTCGACGGCGTACGTTTCCGGCGGTACCCTCTCGTTCATGCGGGGACTTGCTCTCGGGATTCTCGCGGGCGCGTGCGGCGCCCTCGCGTGCGGAGGTGGCGGGGGCAGCGGCGCCGACGGCGGCGCGGGCCCCGACGGATCGATCGCCGGCCAGGACGCTGCGCCTCCGCCGCCGCCCAAGGCGGTGTGCGATCTGCCGGCGCAACCGGTCGACACGGCGAAGCCGACCACCGTCGTCGGCGACGGCAGCCCCGCGAGCTGCACCGACTCGGCCTTCCGCGCGGCGGTCGCCACCGGCGGCATCGTCACGTTCGACTGCGGCGCCAATCCCGTGACCATCACCGTCGCCTCGGAGGTGCCCGTCTCGAAGGACACCACCATCGACGGCGCCGGCAAGGTGACGCTGAGCGGCGGCGGCACCTCGCGCATCCTGCACATCATGAGCGCGTGGAACGTCGCCACGCCGCTGCTCACCGTCCAGAACCTGACCTTCACGGGCGGCTTCACGAGCGACGTGCTGAACACCAAGAGCACGGCCAAAGGCGGCGGCGCCATCTTCGAGGACGGCGGTTCGCTGACCGTCATCGACTGCACGTTCACGCACAACCAGTGCGCGACCACAGGGCAGGACGTGTCCGGAGGCGCCATCAACGGTCAGGGCGTCGGCACGCTCATCATCGTGGGGAGTACCTTCTCGGACAACACCGGCTCGAACGGGGGCGCCGTGGGCACGCAGGACGAGAACGTCACCGTCGTCAACTCGACGTTCGCCAACAACTCGGCGACGGGCACCGACGGCAACCCCGGCAACGGCGGCAACGGCGGCGGCCTGACCTACGACGGCGCGCACGTCTCGCTCACGCTCTGCGGCGACACGTTCACCGGCAACAAGGCCAACGCCGCGGGCGGCGCCGTCTTCCGCGTCGGCTACAACTCGGCGGGCGGCGCGCCGAGCGTCGTGAACATCGACCGCTCCACCTTCGACGGCAACTCGGTCGACGCGAGCACGGGCAACGCCGCGGGCCTCTACCTCGAGAACGTGACGATCAACATGAGCGGCACGACGATCTCGAACAACACGGGACACTACGGCGGCGGCATCTGGTGCGGCCAGTCGGCCACGGCCAATTTCACGAACGTCACCATCGCCGACAACACGGCCTCCGGCGGCGGCGGCGTCTGGTTCGCCAACGGCGTCACCGGCACCTTCCTCAACTGCACCGTCGCCGGCAACACGGGCGACGGCCTCTTCGGCGGCGACACCGGCGTGAGCTTGCAGAATACAATCGTCGCGAACAACGTGAAGGGCACGCTCGACAGCACCACCAACTGCGCCAAGCAGCACGGCAGCAGCGGGCCCAACCTGCAGTTCCCGGGGACGGGCACGCTCTGCGCGCCCTCGATCACCGTCGCCGATCCGCAGCTCGGCCCGCTGCAGGACAACGGCGGCCCCACCAAGACGATGCTGCCCGCCTCCGGCAGCCCGGCGATCGGCCTGGGCACCGGCTGCCCGCCCATCGATCAGCGCGGCAACGCGCGGCCGAGCGCGTGCACGCTCGGCGCGGTCGAAGCGAACTGAACCGAGCTCAGGCCGGATTCACGACGCGACGGCGCGCTCCCGCGCGACGGTCCCATTCTCGCTCGAATGGGGCCACTCGAACGGCTTCATCCAGGCGCGCTCGAAGACGCGGAGCGCGTTGGCGTGGCAGATCTTCGCCGCCAGCGTGCCGCCGTAGCGCTGCTGGAGCCGCGCGGAGAGCCTTGCGTGGTCGAGGGCGCTCGACAGGCCGGCGAGCGTGGGCTTGATGAAGCCGTCGAGATCGGAGCCGATGGCGAGCACGTCGTCGCCGCCCCAGCCGCGGAGCTTCTCGATCTGCCCCTCGATGAAGGCGAACGACTCGTCGAACGTCTTGGTCCGGGCGCCGCGGCCGTCGCGCACGAAGTGATCGCAGTAGATGATGCCGCAGACGCCCTTGCGGGCCGCGATGCGATCCACGAACTCGCGCTCGAGATTGTACTGGAACTTCCCGAAGGAGCAGGCGACGTGCGACGCGATCACCGGCACCGTGCGCTCCGGATCGACGCGGTCGAGCATGGCGAAGGTCTCGCGCATGCCTTGCTTGCTCATGTGCGTGACGTCGACGAGGATGCCGTGCTTGACCATCTCCCGCAGGACCACCTTGCCGCGCTCGTCGAGGCCGACCGCGTCGTCCTGCTTGAAGATCGCGCGGTAGAGCACGTCCGGCATGAACGGGAGCGCAGGGACGTTGGTCGCCACGCGGCGCCAGAAGAGGTGCGCGACGGTGACGTAGCCGACACCCTTGCGCGCGAGCTTCTCGACGTGCTTCTCGATCGCCGCCTCGTCGCGGCCGAGGTGGAAGCCGCCCTCGACGGCGTGGATGAGCGCCACCTTGCCCAGGGCGCGAGCCTCGCGCAGCTCGGCGAAGTTGCGCACCACGCGCGCCCGGTCCTGCGGGTCCGCGGCGACCTCGCTCTCGACGCGGTCGAGCAGGTCCAGCAGCGTCTTGCCGTAGTGGTCCTTCGGCGGAGCGGGCCAAGGCTCGATCTCGAGCTCGTCGAGCGGATCGTAGGCGACCGACAGCGCCACTCCGACGTTGCCCCTCGCGAGCGTGTCGAGCGTGACCGCGTGCCCGTCGGTCGCGTGATCGCGGTTGAAGAAGCGGTCCGCGATCTCCAGCGCGATGAACCGGAGCTTGTCGCCGAGCTTCTCCTGGCGGCGGCGCCGCCGCAGCCGGCTGCGGAAGTCTTCGGGGTCGAACTGCATCGGGAAGTGGGCGTGCAGGTCGACGACGAAGGGCGCGCTCGGTGCGTCGGACATGAGCCGACGCTACCACGGCTCGCCCCATCCATCTGGCGAGCCTGCGCCCCCGGGGGATTCGTGGTTAAGGTGGGTGCGTGCATGCCACCTCTCCGGCCCCGCCCACCGGGCCGATGTTCTCCTTCGCCGGGTTCGCGCACACGCCGCGCACCCTCGCGCTCGTCTGGAAATCGAGCCGCTCGCTGAGCGTGCTCTACGGCCTGACCACCCTCGTGGCGGCCGTTCTCCCGCTCGGCATCGCCTGGATCGGCAAGCGCATCATCGACGCCGCGCTCGCGCGCGATCCCGGGCAGACGGTCCGCAACGTGATGATCGAGCTCGCGCTCGTCGGCGGCCTCGCCCTCGCCACGCAGGGACGCGACCTCATCAGCCAGGTGCTCGGCGCGCGCCTCTCGCTCGACGTCAACATCGCCATCCTCGAGAAGGCCATCTCGCTCGAACTTTCCCACTTCGAGGACCCGACCTTCTACGACCAGCTCACGCGCGCGCGGCGCGAGGCGTCGATGCGCCCCATCTCGGTCGTGCGGCGCGTCTTCTTGATGGCGCAGGCGCTGGTCACGCTCGCGGGGTACGTGGCGCTGCTCGTCGGCTACAGCGGCTGGATCGTGCTCGGCCTCGTCCTTGCGACGCTCCCGGCGACGATCGCGGAGGTGCGCTTCGGCAGCAAGGCGTTTCGCCTGCGCAACTGGCGCTCGCCCGAGGCGCGCAAGCTCATGTACATGGAGTACGTCCTCGGCAGCGACGAGCACGCCAAGGAGGTGAAGCTCTTCGGCCTCGGGCCGATGTTCCTCGAGCGCTACAAGAGCCTCGGAGAGACGTTCCACGCCGAGGACTCCGCGCTCAACGTGCGGCGCGGCGTGTGGGGGTTCGTGCTGTCGTTGCTCTCGACGGGCGCGTTCTACGCGGCCTACGCGAAGATGGCGTACGGCGCGGCGATCGGCGCGATGACGCTCGGCGCGCTGACTCTGTACATGGTCTCGTTCCGGCAGGGGCAGCAGGCGTTCCAGTCGCTGCTGGGGGCGTTCACGGGCGTGTACGAGGACAACCTGTACATGGACAATCTGTTCTCGTTTCTGGCGGTGCCGACGCGGGCGAGGATGGGACCGGAGACGGAGACGGAGACGGAGACGGGGACGGAGACGGAGACGGAGACGGAGACGGAGACGGAGACGGAGACGGAGGCGGGGGTGCGGTTCGAGGGGGTGGGGTTTCGGTATCCGGGGCAGGAGGCGTGGGCGCTGCGCGGGCTCGATCTCTTCATCCCGAAGGGGCAGAGCCTCGCCATCGTCGGCAAGAACGGGGCGGGCAAGACCACGCTCATCAAGCTGCTGACGCGCCTCTACGAGCCGACCGAGGGGCGCATCCTGCTCGACGGCAAGCCGCTCGGCGAGTGGGACGAGGAGGTGCTGCGCGGGCGCATCGGCGTCATCTTCCAGGACTACGCGCAGTACCAGCTCACCGCGCAGGAGAACGTCGGCGTCGGGCACGTGCCCGAGATGGGCGACTCCGCGCGCGTGACGAACGCCGTCGAGCTCGGCGGCGCGACCGACGTGATCGCCGGGTTGAAGGAGGGGCTGTCGACGCAGCTAGGGCGCTGGTTCGTCAAGGGCGGGGTCGAGCTGTCGGGCGGGCAGTGGCAGCGGCTCGCGCTCGCGCGCGCGTTCATGCGACGCGGCGCGGACGTGCTGGTGCTCGACGAGCCGACCGCGGCGCTCGACGCGGAGGCAGAGCACGCGGTCTTCGAGCGCTTCGCCCGGCTGACCAAGGGGCGCACGAGCATCTTGATCTCGCACCGGTTCCCGACGGTGCGGATGGCGAGCCGCATCGTGGTGCTGGAGGGTGGGCGCGTGCGCGAGCAGGGGACGCACGAAGAGCTGATCGCGCGAGGCGGGAGGTATGCGCAGCTGTTTGCCCTGCAGGCGCAGGGGTATCAGTAGGGAGAAAGGCGGGGGCCCCCACCCCGCTCGTGCTCGGCGGCGTGCTCGCGCTGCCCCACGCCAACCGAGTGACGCTCGCAGCGCTTGCGCGCGCCGCCTGCGCGCGAGCGGCCTCCCCCACGTCCTCGCTTCGCTCGAACGGGGGAGGTGGCTAACCGACTCCGACTCCGTCTCTGACTCCGTCTCCGGTTCCGGCTCTGTCTCCGTAAGCCGACTCCGAGGTCTTGCGCGGCGCGACGCATTGATGGAGAGTGGGCCACACCATGCTGGCAAAGAACCGTCCGATCCACGCGATCCTTTCCATCGTCTTTGCGGCCGCCTCGATCGTCGTGATCGGCTGCGGCAGCTCCACGAATCCTCCGGCCAATGACGCCGGCGCCACCGCCGACGCGAGCCTGGACGCCGACGCCAGCGTGGCCGACACGGGCAGCGACGTGAGCTCCGCGGCCGACGCGGACGCGGCCGCTCCACTGACCATCTCTCCGACCGCCCCGACCGCGAAGGGCTGCTCCACCGACACCGTCACGTTCACTGCGAGCGGCGGAACGCCGCCCTACACGTGGAGCACGAGCGAGGGTGGCAGCACGAACCTGACCGTCATCCCCACGACGCAGGCCACGTGGACCGACAGCTCCGACAACTTCTGCGGCACCCCGGGGACCGTGACGATCACGGTGACGGACTCCAAGGGCGCCACGGCCTCCGCCGTAATCACGGTCCTCGCCGGCTGAGTGCCGGGCCGCACCGCCGAATCTGCGCGCTCAGGGGCACAGCCAGCCGCTCCGGCACACCTCGGGCGCCTTCTCCGTTTCGTTCATGTTCCCGCAGCTCTCGCGGCCGATGGCCTCGATGCACGCAGCGAGGCGCGCGCCGTCGACGTACTTGCAGTGGTGGCCCAGCAGATCGTCGCGCGTCGCGCGGCGGACGTCGGTGTCGCAGTAGTCGGCGCCGCGGTAGATGCCGCGCGAGGCGACCGCTCCGCACGCTTGAGCCCGCGCGCACTGCGCTCGCGTGATCTCGCTGATGGCGCCGTCGATCGCGACGACGTGCGCACTCCCGACCTCGGCCGAAGTGGTCGTGGTGGTCGAGACGTCGGCGGCGGCGGCGCAACCGACGAGCGGCGCGATGATGCAGCTGATGCGGAGCGCTCTCATGGTCGTGCTCTCAGGAGAAAGCATCGAGCACGCCACGCTCCTCGAGGCGGAGGATGCAGCCCTTCCGTGAGCCGAATCCTGGTCCTCTCCATGCGGGACATGAAGGCGGTCTCCCACTGCGCGCCCCACGGCATCCGATCGCATCGCGAGCCGTCGCGAGCGTGAGCGTCACGGCTTCATGATGCGCCCCGGTGCGCCGTTGGCTCCTTTGACCGTGTGGCAGTGGTTGCAGTCGCCGCTCGTCGCCTTCGTGCTCATCACGCGCGTGCCGGCGCTCGAGACGACCTTCACGCTGAACGGCGCGACCAGGCGCGTCGCCGGGTTGTAGAGGAAGTTGCCCGCGGAGTTGACGGCGATGGTCGCGGTCTTGCCGTGCGCGTCGGTGACGACGACGCTGGCGCCGCCCTTGATGCCGTCGCAGTTGTCCGGCTCGTGAGCCGTCGGGTAGACGGTGCCGGCGATGTTCCAGCTATGGCACCCGTCGCACGCGACGCCCGGGTGCATCGTGCTGTCGTAGGTGCCGTTCCACGTCTGCTTGCTCGTGCACACGAGCGGGGTGTTGTACGGGTTGGTCGCGTCCGCGACGCCCGCGTCCTTGGACGAGGTGCCCGCGTCCATCGCGCACGCGGCGCCCTTGGGCGTACCCGCGACGACCCAGGCCGCGAACGTCGCGATCTCCTGCGCCGTGGGCTTCGTCCCGCTCGGCGGCATCGGCGACTGCGTGCTCTGCATCCGCGCGAGGGCCTCTTCGGCCTCCGTCTTCGACGGGTCCGAGAGGCTCGGCGCCGTCAGGTCCGAGTAGGTCACGAGGCGCGAGGGGGCGGTGTGATTCGTGCCGTGGCAGGACCAGCAGTGGGTCTCGAGGGTCGTCTCCACGTCGCACGGAATGCCCGCCGCGGTCGCCTGCCCCGCATCGCCCTGCGAGGTCGACGCCGAGTGGCTGCCGCCGCCGTCGGGATCGACGACGTCGTTCGTCTCGCCGGCGAAGGTCACGTAGCAACCTCCGAGCGCCGAGGCGATCAGAGCCAAGAGCAAGGTGCACAAGGGAGCGTTGCGCATGGCCGGCACGCAATGCGCGGACCATGCCAACGCGTCGACGGAGCCAAGCTCGCCATCCGTCGCGAGCGCCTCGCGGCTCGCCGCGGATCCCTCTCACGGACAATCCTCAGTGCGTCCAGCTCTTGGTCGTCACCGCGGCTCCCGCGCGTGCGGGCATCGCAAATCGCACGCTCACCTCGAGGCTCCCCGAGGTGTTGCCCGCGCAGGTGAGCGCGAAGTCGGCGACGAGGCCGCCCTGCTGGGTGCCGTCCGGCAGGATGCGGACGACGGCCGTCGGCCCGTTGAACTTGGCCGAAACGACCCGCCCACCCCAGACGAACGGCTGCCGCGCGGGGCTCTGGATCTTGGCGGGCGGGAAGAACGCCGCCTGGCTAGGATGGTTGGTCGGGAGCGTGACGGTCAATTCGACGACCACGCCGGCGGCGTCATGCTGGAGCGAAGCGGTCGTGCTCGCCGTCGCGAGCGTCGTGCAGGCCGAGGGCGGCGGCATGGGATCCGACCCCATGAGCGGATGCTGCGTCAGCAGGCTGGCCTGCTCGTGGCCGGCATCGGGCGTCCCGGATGGCGTCGCCACGGACGGCGTAGCGCGCACGACCGCGGCCGCATCGCTCGCCGGCGCCGACGCGCCCGCGTCGGGTGCCGACAAGGTCACGGTGTTCGTCGGCGCGGCCTCGTGCGAGCAGCCCGCCGCCACGGCCGCCGCGAGCATGCGCTGCATGTGGACGAGCGTCCGTGCCCGCACCTGGTTCTTGCCCCGGCCGCTGCTCATGCCTCGAGGCTACAGCTTCCCGGCGAGTTTTTGCCGGGTTCGGCGTCCATTGACTGCGCATCCGTTCAGTGCCCAAGATCGGGCATTCGGAGGCCAGCATGCTCGAAAGTCGACTCAACGTTCTGCGGCAGCTTCAAGGGACGCTCCACCGCGTCCGCGTGACCCGATTCGGATGGCGTCGCGTCGTCGGCTTGCCGGCCGTCGCGGCCGAGCGGACGATGCGGGTGGGATGATGGGACCTTCGCTCCTCGTGCGCGCGCTGCTCGCGTCGCTTCAGGACGTCGCCGAGAAGAGGGGCCTCGTCGACTTCAAGGTGCGTCACACGGTGAATCGCCAGGGCCAACTCGTCGTGTGCATCATCGTCGATGCGCCGGCGCGCGAACCGGACAAGTGGCGGCAGATGACGTGAGCGCTCGAGGGCTTGACCGCGGGAACGCCGTTCGCGGCGCGCGGCGACTTGCGCGCGCAGCCGTGCTCGGCGAGCACCTTGCAGCGCGAGATGCAACCCACCGTCGGACAGTTCGACGCGAAGCTCCGCGCGTCGGCGATGCACGCGACCGCCGATTCTCCGCGATACGCACCGGAAGCAGAGACGGAGACGGAGACGGAGACGGGGACGGAGGCGGAGACGGAGACCGAGGCGGACGAGGCAGGTGATTCGCGGTCATTTGGCCGCGGACGCAGGCGAATTTCTGCGTGTAGAGGGCCCGAGCTCTTGCGTGGGCTCCGGCGGTCCGACCGATGCGGCGCGCGGTGCTATGAAAGAACGATGCGTTCACTTGCTCTCGCCATCCTCTTCGCCACCGCTTGCAACTTCAACCTCGGCCCCATCGGCTACGACATCCCGTACGACATTCCCGAGCAGACCGTCCCCGGCAATGCCACCGCCCACGCGGCGGGCATCGTGGTCTCTGCGCCCATGACTCCGTTCCCGGTCAACATCGACCTCGCTCAGCAGGCCAAAGCGAACGGCGTCACCGCCTTCTCGCAGGTCACCCTCCAGTCGCTCAGCCTGTCGATCACGAAGAACAGCGGCTGCTTCGACTTCGTGCAGGACGTGTCGATCACGATCTCGAGCACGAAGGCCGGCACGACGCTCCAGCCCGCCGTGATCGCCACCGGCTCGAACCCGGGCTGCGTGCAGACCTTCACCCTGCAGCCGACCGCGGTCGACCTCAAGCCGTACCTCGACGAGGGCGCGCAAGCGACCCCGACCGGCCACGGCATCCCGCCCGCGAGCGACGTGTCGTTCAACGGCCACCTCGTGGCGCACGCGGCGCTTTAGGCTACCCTCGTCCCCATGCTCGAGACGCTCGCGGACGGGGTGCGCGTCGTGCCGGCCCCGCTGTCGTTCCTCGGCCTACGCGTCGGCACGCGCATGACCGTGCTGCGCTTGTCGGACGGCAGCGTCCTGCTCCACTCGCCCGTGCGGGTCGACGACGAGACGCAGCAGGAGATCGACCGGATCGGCCCCGTGGCCTTCATCGTCGCGCCGAACACCTACCACCACCTCTACGTCGCCGACGCGCTCGCGCGGTGGCCCAACGCGCGCGTCGTCGCGCCGGCGGCGCTCCGGAAGAAGCGGAAGGACCTGCGGATCGACCTCCACCTCGACGACCCGCCTCCCGACGCGTGGAAGGACGACCTCCTCCCCTTGCCGGTCGAAGGGTCGATGCTGCGCGAGACGGTCCTCGTCCATCGCCCCACGCGCACGCTCGTCAGCGCCGATCTCGTGGAGAACTTCCAGGAGATGGACCACGCCCCGACGCGCGCCTACCTGAAGCTCGGGGGGATCTACGGCAAGCCCGGCTGGCACCGCGCGCTGCGCTTCATGTACCGAGATCGCGCGAAGGCGAAGCGCAGCATCGAGCGCATCCTCGACGAGCCCATCGATCGCGTGATCCTCGCGCACGGCGCGCCGATCCTGGACCGGCCGAAGGAGGCCGTGCGCGAGGGGCTCTCCTTCCTCCTCGGCTGACGCTTGATCAAAGTCGCGTCATCGCGACGGAGGTCGCCTCGAGGCTGCCCTTCGGCGGAACGCGTGGCGTAAGATCTCGAGAGAGTCATGGCGATCGATCCCGCCTCTTCCTCGCACGACCTGGCCGAGCACCTGCTCGATCACAACTATCCGATCGAGCGCGAGACCATGGCCGACGTCTCCGCGCTGCTCGCCCAGGTCGCGAGCGTGCACGGCGCACGTCACCCGGAGCTGCACGCCCTCGAGGCGACCTGGGCCGAGCTCTGCGGGTGTCTCGCCCGGCACCTGCGCGACGAGCGCTCGATGCTCGCGCCGCACGTCGAGCAGCAGACGCCGCCCGCTCCGGTGCCGGGACCGCGTTCGGGTGCGATGGCGAGCCAGCACAAGGAGGTGCTCGGCCTCGTGCGCCGCGTGCGCGAGCTGACGGACGGCTACGCCCCGCCCGCCGACGCGTGCGACGCGTACCGCGCGCTCCTGGCCAGCCTCGCGGAGTTCGAGGAGGACGTGCACGAGCATGTGGCGCTCGCGGACAACGTGCTCAGGCGCCAAGCAGAAGTCACTTGAACCGATCGAGTCTTGACCG
>Ga0316628_100003930_pt1 | contig 11552 bp, 11 predicted proteins | sample OWC_Aug_M2_C1_D5_FD_207648 | JGI IMG/M metagenome (GOLD analysis project Ga0316628, IMG submission 207648) | Wetland soil microbial communities from Old Woman Creek delta, Ohio, United States - OWC_Aug_M2_C1_D5_C | ecosystem: Environmental > Terrestrial > Soil > Wetlands | place: USA: Ohio... | reverse complement strand
AGCACCGTGCCGCGCGCCACCGCCACGGCGCCCACGCGCAGGTCTTCGCCGCGCGGGCGCACGTTGCGACCCGCGTCGCGCGCCTCACGGATCGAGACGCGCGCGACGCCACCGTCGGTGTCCTCCACGCGGATCACCGAGTCCGCGCCGCGGGGGATCGGCGCGCCGGTCATGACTCGAATGGCCGCGCCGGCGGCCAGCGCGCGAGACGGCCGCTCTCCCGCGCGAACCGTCTCGAGCACCGGCAGCACCACCGGCGCGCCGGGCGACGCGGCGGCGACGTCCGCCGCGCGAACCGCGTAGCCATCCATCGACGAGTTGTCCCACGGCGGGTGCTCGATGGGGGAGCGAACGTCCTCGGCGAGCACGCGGCCGTGCGCGGCGGCGAGCGCCACCGCCTCGGCCGGGAGCGGCCGGATGTCGGCGAGGATGCGTTCGCTCGCCTCGTGGACGGAAAACGCCACTAGCGCAGTCGCATGGCCGCGAGGCGGGCGGCGATCGTGTCCTGGACGCGCTCGATCTCCCGCACCGGAACCGTCCAGTTGTTGCTCAGGAAGCTGAAGATCAGCATGTGCCCGTCGGCGGTCGTGACGTATCCGGAGAGCGATCGCGACAGCGCCACGGACCCGGTCTTGGCGTGGACGTTTCCTTCGGCGGGCGTCCCTTTCATCCGGTTGCGGATCGTGCCGTCCACGCCCGCGATGGGCAGCGCCTCGTAGTAGTCGGTGAATCGCGGCGTACGGCGCACGGCGTCGAGAATCCTCACGACGGTGCGCGGCGTGATGTAGTCGTAGCGCGAGAGGCCGCTGCCGTCACGCACGACGGCTTCGGCCGGGACGACGCCCCACTGGTCGATCAGACGCTGTACCACGGCGCTCGCCGAATCGGCGCGTCCAACGCCGGTCACCTCGAGGGCGAGCGTCCGGAAGAGCATCTCGGCGATCTGGTTCTGCGACGGCTTGAGGAGTGCCCTGAGGATCTCGGTGAGCGGCGGAGAGCTGAGCACGGCGAGCGGCTCGAGCTGCGCGAGGGTGTCGGAGGCCGCATCGTCGATCGTGACGCCCTTGTCGCGCAGCGCCTCCGTGAACGCAGCGAGGTACGCCTCGTCGGGATCGTGGTGGGTGACTTCGATGGTCGCGCTGTCGCCGGCGGCGATCTCGCCCTCGATGGCCACGTCCCACGAGGCACTGTCTTTCACGGCGCGCAGCCCGCGGCCACGCCGGCGCGGCGCGCCGTCGGCCGTCGCCTCGACGGTGCGCGCGAGCACGTGGACTCGCGGCACGGTGCGCGCCGGCCCGACCTCGACGCGCACGGAATCGCCGGCTCGAGCGCCGGCGTGGACGCGAATGGTGCTGAAACCCTCGTTGAACAGCAGCTCGTCGACCGGCGCCGAGTACGAGTCCTCGAAGTCGTCGTAGGACCATCCGTAGCCGAGGACCTCGCCGGGAAACGCGTTGCCGCCGGCCGCCACGCGGCCGGTGATGTGATGAATGCCCCTGGCGACGATGGAGTCGGCGATCATCCGCAGTGGAATCATCGCGTCGCCGAGCATGTGGTCGCTGACCGTTGGATCGCCGCGGCCGACGACCACGAGATCGCCGGCGAGCGTTCCGTCCGTCACCGCGCCGCGCGCGGCGAACGTGGTCGTGAACCGATAGTCCGGCCCGAGGCGCGTGAACGCGGCCGAGCTGGTGAGGATCTTCATGTTCGAGGCCGGCATGAACAGCTTGCCGGCGTTCCGGGCGTAGAGAGTGTCGCCGCGCTCCGGATCGACGATGAGAATGCCCCAATGAGCGTTCGAGAACTCCGACGCGTCGGCCAGCGAGTCGATCGCCGCGCGGAGGGCCCGGTTGGACCCGGTCGAGATCGTCGCCGGGCGAGCGCCGGTCGCCACCGGCGAGCGGCAGGCGGCGGCGCAGAGGAGCAGCATCAGTGTGCGTCGTGCGGACATCCCATCTCCACGGAGGATATCGAGTGAGAAGGATACCTCGCGGCGCGCCGGTCTGGCGAGCCGTCGCTCAGCCGGCCGCGGCGAGCCGTTCGGCGCGCGCGAGGTCGGACGCGTCGTTGACGTTGAAGAAGAGACGCGCCGGGTCTCCGACCGCGCGGACGTCGTCCACCGGGATGCGTTCGTACTCGGCCAGGTGGTCGAGCATGCTCGAGAGCCGCAGGTCGTCCGCGGCCAGCGCCCGCTCGATCCACGGGAGACAGGCGGGCGTGTACGCGGCGCAGAGGGGCTCGGCCCCCGCGTCGCTGAACGGAATCGCGGCGAAGGCGCTGCGGGCCAATCGGTCGCGGATCAATGCGAGGAGCTCGGGCGTGACGAAGGGCATGTCCCACGCGACCAGGAGGATGGGCTGACGCGCGTGGCTCAGCGCCGTGTGAATTCCCACGAGGCTGCCGCGCTGGCGCGAGATGTCGGAAATCGCCGTCTTGCCAGGGATCCATTCGGCGGCGCGCTGGTCGTTGGCGACCACGACGTACTCGGAGACGACGGTGCCGAGCGCGCCGGCCACGCGATCGATGATGCGCTGGCCGCCGACCATGCGGAGCCCTTTGGGCTTGCCGCCGAACCGGCTCGCGGCGCCGCCGGCGAGAATCGCGCCGATCAGGCGCGCTCCCCGTGGATGTGCCTCATTCCTCGTACGTCGCGCCGAGCGTGGCGTCTTCCGCCACGGTCACGCGTGTCACCCGCGCCCCCGTGCCGAGGGCGGCCTGCACGCGCAAGAAAATGAATCGCGCGAGCTCTTCTCCCGTGGGGACGAGCTTGCCGTCGCCGAACTCCGGCACGTCAATGTTGATGTTGCGGTGGTCGAACCGATCGCTCACCTCGGCCGCCAGCACGCGGTCGAGCACGCCGAGGTCCACGAGCATTCCCGTTTCGGGGTCCACCGGCCCCGTCACGGTGACGTCGCAGGCGTAGTTGTGGCCGTGATAGCTCTCTCGGGCGCACGCGCCGAACCGCTGGCGGTTGCGCTCGTCGGACCAGTCGGGACGGCGGTAGCGATGTGCCGCCGCGAACGTCACTCGGCGCGTGAGAAAGGTGGGCACGGGGAAGAGAAGTCGGCGGTGGAGTGAGGACCGATCGAGAGATAGCCGTGCCGGGCGACCGGCTCAAGCAGCCGATGGCCTTCGCGTGCGGTCAGTGGTGTTCGCCGGACTCGCCGTCCTCGAGCCCTTCCTGGGTCGGGGATTCGGGCGGGATCCAGGGCGTGCCGTCGGCGATCGACTTCTGGACGTCGGTCGACCCGTACAGCTCGGCGTCGATCGGCGGCTCGCGTTCCTCGACGTCGGGGCTCAACGGGACCGCGCGGTCGCCGAGCTGGAGCCCCTCGCGAAGATCCTCGTCCACGAGATCCTCGTCCACGGCCTCGGGGCTCTCCGCGCGCCGCGCGGAGTCCACGAAGATGTCGTTGCGCACTCGCGCGGCGCCGAGGATGTCCGTGACCACGTGGTCGGCGATGAGTCGCTCACCGTCCGTTCCCACTCGGCCGCTGAGCGCGATTCGCCCGTCGCGAACGTGCACGGTGATCTCGCCGGCATCGAGCCCATTGTGCGCGGCGAGATGCTCGCGGACCAGGTCGCGCAGCTCATCGTCGCTCAGGTCGTCGATGTCGTGCAGGTCCTCGAAATCTCGCGCCATGAGCTCACCGTCTCTCGGTACCCCCGGCGCGACACCCATGCCCGTCAGAACAGACGCGATATGCCGATGGTGAGCGCCGGGTTGTTCATCCAGAACGATTTTGCCTGCGTGGACCCGGCGACCGCGGTGCCGCCCGTCGGAGCGATGTAGAACGATTCGGGATACGCGAGCGTGTAGAGGCGATTGGTGAGATCTCCGCGGACCTGCCAGCGTCCGGCGGGCACCCACTTGATTCCGCCACCCCAGTAAAGTGCAAAGCGGGTGCCGAACTTGAATCCGCCCAGGTCGGGCTGGCCGTGAAAGTCGGAGACCAGCCCCAGCCCGCCGCCGACCTCGGGCACGAAGTGATGCCAGCTCTTGGCGCCGGTCAGATTCAGTCCGAGACCAATGGTCGCTGAATACAACGGGCGGCTCACGGTGCCGAGCTCGCGCGCGGTTCCGATCTTGGCGGGATCGACCTGGCGGCGGTCCGACTCGATTCGTGAGATGTCGCCGACGAGGTTCGCGGGACCGCCGGCTCGCCACTCGTAGTGCGCGCCGAGGAGCAGCCCGCTCTGTGGTCCCACGAACAGCGGATCGCGGTGCCCGTGAAATTGTCCGCCGACGATCGTGAGCTCCTGCGCGTACTCGAGATCGCGATAGGGACTGCTCGCGGGTGGATAGCCCACCTGAGCAACGGCCACCGTCCCGTGGAGGGCGAACAGTCCAGCCACCATCGGCGCGAGTCGTCTCATCACGCGCGGTCTCCTGAGATTCGCAGGTCGTGTCCGGTCATTTCCGGCGGTATGTCGAGGCCGAGCATGTTGAGCAAGGTAGGTCCTACGTCGCGCAATGCGCCGCCGCGGCGAAGCGGCCGATCCCCGTCGGGGTCGACGATGATGAACGGGACCGGGTTGGTCGTGTGCGCCGTGTGCGGGCCGCCCGTTTCGGGGTCGATCATCATCTCGCAATTCCCGTGGTCGGCGGTGACCAGAATGCGGGCCCCAGTGGACCGGCCGGACTCGAGCAGGCGGCGAAGACACGCGTCCACGGTCTCGACCGCCGTGATCGTCGCCGGCAACGACCCGGTGTGGCCGACCATGTCGGCGTTCGCGAAGTTGCAGAGAATGAAATCGTGCTCCTGCTTCTCGATGCACGAGCACAGCACGTCCGTCACGCCGGGGGCGCTCATCTCGGGCATCAAGTCGTACGTCGCCACCTTCTGGCTCGGCACGAGCAGCCGGTCCTCGTGTGGAAACGGCGTCTCGATCCCGCCGTTGAAGAAGTACGTGACGTGGGCGTATTTCTCCGTCTCGGCCGTCCGGAACTGGTTCATGCCAGCGTTTGACACCACTTCGCCCACGATGTTCGCCATGGACTGCGGCGGAAACGCGACCGGGACGTCGAAGGTGCGATCGTACGACGTCATGGTGACCAGCGTGAGCGCGGGCCGGTGCCCGGTGTCGAATCCGTCGAAGTCGGGCTGGGTGAGGGCGCGGACCATCTGCCGCATGCGGTCGGCGCGGTAGTTGAAGCAGATCAGCGCGTCGCCGTCGCGCATGGGCGCCACCGGCTGCCCGTCGCGCACGATCACCGTGGGCGTGACGAATTCGTCGGTCTCGTTTCGCTCGTACGCTTCCTGAATGACCTGGAGTGGATCGGTGCCTTCGGGACCGGTGCCCTGCACGGCGACGCGATACCATTTCGCGGTGCGGTCCCACCGCTTGTCGCGGTCCATGCCGAAGTAGCGGCCTCCGAGGCTCGCGACCTGGGCCCGTCCCTTGGCGTGGTCGAGCAGTTGGCGCATGTATCCGAGGCCGGACCGCGGCATGGTATCGCGCCCGTCGAGCAGCGCGTGGACCGCCACGCGCGGCACCTTCCGGTCGGCGCACAGATCGATGAGCGCGAACAGATGCTTGTCGATGGCGTGAACGCCGCCCGTCCCCATCAGGCCCATCAGGTGGACGGTTCCTCCGCTCTTCGCGGCGGCGTCGCAGGCGCTCGTGAACGCACGATTCTGAAAGAACGATCGGTCGCGGATCGACTGGCCGATCCGCACGAGGTCCTGCATCACCACGCGCCCGGCGCCGAGGTTGAGATGGCCGACCTCGCTGTTGCCCATCTGTCCCTCGGGCAGGCCGACGGCCAGTCCAGAGGCGTCGAGGAGCGTTCCCGGACGCGCGTCCACCAGCGCGTCCCAGGTCGGTGTGTTCGCGAGAGCGATCGCGTTTCCTTCGCGCTCGGGGCGGTACCCCCAGCCGTCGAGCACCACCAGTACGACCGGACGTTTCGGCACGTGTTGCGGATCTTGTGAAGGGCCGTGAACGAGATGCGCGGCGAAATCTATACGGAGCCGGCGCACGGGGTTGACGCATCGCCGAAGCTCAAGTCGCTCGGGCGATGGTAAAGCAAGCGCCGAGAGGGGTTTGCCATCGGCGTACCGCGGCTTATCATAACGAGGGCCGCGAACACCCCCCGCGGCGCCCTGTCCCCATCAGTGGTTCCGTCTCATGTTGGTTCAGTCCCGCCGAATCGCCGGCGGCCCATTGTCCGTCGCCTCGGCGGCCGCGTGACGCGCCCGTCGAATGTCTCCAGGCTGCCGCTCACGCGGCGCGCTCGGCTGGCCTTGCGCGGTGCCGCGCGCGGTGGCACCACGATCGTGCTCTCGCTGTCCGCGCTCGGAGTCGTGGAGTTCTACCGGCCGGCGCGGCCCGCCCCCACGGAGCCCTTTGCCGCGGTCGCTCTCGGTCATCTCGCGGCCGGTGCGTCGATCAACGCGTTCGGAGCGAGCCGCGAGGTGCGCATGCGCTTCGCGCTCCCCGGTGATGAGGTGGAGTTCCCGCTCGAGGTGAGCGGCGACCCAATCGCTCTGTCGTATACCTGGGTGTCGTCGCGCGACTCGATGCCCGCCGATTCGATTCGGCCGGTGATCGGCGCGTCGTTCACCGCGCCCGCCGCGCCGGGCTTTTATCGGCTGGCGATTCTTCGCGGCGCCGAGCGGCAGGTGATTCCCGAGCCGGCGCTGGCCGTGATGGTGCCATTCAGCCATCGCGTTCGCGGCGTGCTGAACGGCTATCGGATCGGAACCTACCTCGCCGATCGGCTCACGCATCACGACCACCCGTCCGGCTTCCTCCAGGTCGGCGCCGCCGACGTGGACCTCCGGGTCAGCACTCACCTGCGGCTGGGCGACTTCATAACGCACGACGCGCAGGGCGACGTCTGGCCCAAGTACGTCGCGCTCAACCCCCGGCTGCTCGACAAGCTGGAGCTCGTGCTCGCCAAGATCGACGCGCGCGTGCGCGTCGCGCGTCCCGATGCCGCGCCGGACGTGGCATTTGACGTGCACAGCGGCTTTCGGACGCCGGCGCACAATGCGGGCGTCTGGAGGGCGGCGCGCGACAGCCGGCACCAGTATGGGGACGCCGCCGACCTGGCGATCGACGCCAACGGCGATGGCCGGGTGACGTACGTCGACCAGTTGCTGGTCACCCGCGCGGTGGACCAGGTGGAACTGGAGCACCCGGATCTCGTAGGTGGGCTGGGCGTGTACACGAGCGGCAGGTATCACACGCCGTACGTGCACATCGACGCGCGCGGCACGCGATCACGCTGGACGGGTTGACCTCGGCAAGGGAACCGATGAACGAGCATCTGCGCGACCGCATTCTCAGAAAGCTGGAGACGCTGTCGGACGAGCGTGGGTACCAGGTGCTCGACTATGTGGAGTTTCTCGAGTCGCGCTACGCCGAGCGACAGTCGCCGACCGCCACCACGTTCACGCGATTCACCGAGGCCATCGAGGACAAGCTGCGCGCGGGCAAGGTATCGGCGAGCGCCATCGCCGAAACCGTCGGGTTCATGAACCGCGCGGCGAACGTGCTCAACAGCGCGCTCGAAACGGGGAAGAGCATGGCGAGCGAGTTCGTGGGCGGGACTCGCCCGCCGACAACGCCGCCGCCGGGACCGCCGCCGTCCACGCCGAGCGACGCGTCGTCGCCGGCGCACGAGACCAAGGAGCCCGGCGCCGGAGAGAAACTCTGATGGTCACGCGCGCCCGGCCTCCGCGCCCCCGTCCCGGTGTCGCCGACAGCCCGGCCGCCGGCCTCCCGCGGACCGGCGCGAGGCGGACGGTGTTGTACTACGTCCGGCAGCTCCCGCGGTACGTGCGACTGCTCGGCGGCCTCGTCACCGACCGCCGCGTCTCGATGGTGGACAAGCTGCTCGTCGTCGGCGCGATCGCGTACATCGTGATGCCGCTGGATCTGATTCCGGACTTCATCCCGTTCTTCGGCGAGATCGACGACCTCTATCTGCTGGTCCTGGCGCTGCAACGACTGGTGTCGCACGCGGGACGCGGGGTGTTGCTCGACCACTGGACGGGCGACCCGCAGGACCTGGCCGAGCTCAATCTTCGCGGGGCGCTCACGGCGGCGGCGTTCTTCCTGCCACAGCGAATCCGGCGCCGGCTGCGGGTGATCGGCAAGGCGTAGCGCGCCCGGCGCTCGCGCTGGCGCTCGTGCTGGCGCGGTCGTGACGCCGCGCCTACATTTCGCCATGGCGACCAGAACTCGACTTCCATCGCGGCCCGCGACCTCGGATTCATCGGGGAGCGGGCCTTCGCGTCTTCCCGAGCCCGCTCCGGCTGCGGCGACCCGCGTGCGCGAGGCGCTCGCCCTGACGTTCGACGACGTGCTGCTCGTCCCGCGGCACTCGCTCACCCATCCGAAAGACGTATCGGTGGTCACGCGCTTCTCGCGCGGCATCGAGCTTCGCATTCCGCTGGTGTCGGCGGCCATGGATACGGTCACCGAATCGGACATGGCGATTGCCATGGCGAGAGCCGGCGGGATCGGCGTCCTGCACAAGAACATGTCGATCGACCGCCAGGCCGCCGAGGTGGATCGCGTCAAGCGATCCGAGAGCGGCATGATCCTCAAGCCGATCACCCTGCGGCCCGGGGACACGGTGCGTGAAGCCACGGCGCTCATGCACCGTTTTCACATCTCCGGTGTTCCGATCGTGGACGACGACGAGCGCCTCGTCGGCATCATCACCAACCGCGATCTGCAATTCGAGCGCAATCTCGATCGGCCGCTGCGCGAGGCCATGACCGCCAAGGGGCTGATCACCGCGCGCGAGGGGACCACCCTCGACGAGGCCGAGCGCATCCTGGCCGAGCATCGGATCGAGAAGCTGCCCGTGGTGGACGCCCAGGGCGTGCTGCGGGGGCTGATCACGATCAAGGACATCCACAAGCGGCGGCAGTATCCCGACGCGAACAAGGACCGGTTCGGCCGGCTTCGCGTCGCCGCCGCGATCGGGGCGGCGGGCGATTTCGTCGCGCGCGGCCGCGCGCTCATCGACGCCGGGGTGGACGCGATCATCATCGACACGGCGCACGGACACGCCGACGCCGTGCTGGTCGCCACGGCAAAGATTCGCGAGACGTTCCCCGACGTGCAGCTCGTGGCCGGCAACATCGGCACGCGCGAGGCCGCGGCCGCGCTCGTCGAGCGCGGCGTGGACGCCGTGAAGGTCGGCGTCGGCCCCGGGTCGATCTGTACCACGCGCGTCGTGACGGGGGTTGGCGTGCCGCAGCTCACGGCCGTGTTCGACGCCGTCGAGGGCGCGGGCGACGTTCCCGTGATCGCCGACGGCGGCATCAAGTATTCCGGCGACGCCGTGAAGGCGCTCGCCGCCGGCGCCTCGAGCGTGATGATGGGCTCGATGCTCGCGGGCACGGAAGAGAGCCCGGGCGAGACGTTCCTGCTCGAGGGACGCCGGTTCAAGATGGTGCGCGGCATGGGGAGCCTCTCCGCGATGCAGGACGGAAGCGCCGACCGCTACTTCCAGGAGGGCGAGCTCTCGCCACGGAAGCTCGTTCCCGAAGGCATCGAGGGGCGCGTGCCCTATCGCGGTCCGGTGGCCGACGTGCTGTTCCAGATGGTCGGCGGTCTGCGCAGCGGCATGGGCTACGTGGGCTGCGCGAGCATCGACGAGCTGCGCACCGAGACCGAGTTCGTGCGGATCACCACCGCGGGGCTCCGCGAGTCCCATCCGCACGACGTGACGATCACGCGCGAAGCGCCGAACTACTCGGTGTAGCGCGTCTCGTCGGCGTCGAGCCAGCTCGCCTTGTCTCCGTGTACGGCCGGTGTCGCGCGCACCGGCCGTTCGCATGTCCGGACGGTTCTCTGACAGTCGTGTTGCTTGACATCACCGGCCGCGCGGACCAACTTCTGCCGCGCGACTGTATACAGTGTCAGGCGCGCCATGCCGCCCGCGCGGTCGCGCGGCGCGTCGAGACCCTGGTTGTGTTCCGCTCACCGGCGGCGCGCGAGTGCCGCCGTTCTCTTACGTCCGACGCTGGAGAATCCTGCCATGGGTCTGTGGTCCAAGAAGAGCATCTCCCTGCTCCAATCGGAGGCGGCGGCCGAAGGATCGGAGGTGACGCTCAAACGCGCGCTCGGCGCGCTCAACCTCACGATGCTCGGCATCGGAGCGATCATCGGCGCGGGCATCTTCGTGCTCACCGGCACCGCGGCGGCCCAGTACGCCGGTCCCGGCATCGTCTGGTCGTTCGTGCTCGCCGGGTTCGGCTGCCTGTTCGCCGGACTGTGCTACGCGGAGTTCTCGGCGATGATTCCGATCGCCGGCAGCGCGTACACATATGGCTACGCGACGCTCGGTGAGCTCGTCGCCTGGATCATCGGCTGGGACCTGATTCTCGAGTATCTGTTCGGCGCGGCCACGGTGGCCGTCGGTTGGTCTGGCTACTTCGTCGCGTTTCTGAAAGACAATCTGGGCATCAGCGTGTCCGACGCCCTGACGCAGGCGCCGCTGAACGTCGTCGGCACGCACACGCTCGTGCGCAACGCCGGCGGCATCATCAACCTGCCGGCGATCATCCTCGTGCTGCTGATGACGACGCTCCTGGTGATCGGCATCAAGGAGTCGGCGGGCTTCAACAACATCATCGTGTTCATCAAGATGGCGATCGTCATCCTGGTGATCGGCTTCGGGTTCATGTACGTCAACACGGCGAACTGGCACCCGTTCGTGCCCGCGAACACGACCGGCGAGTTCGGCCAGTTCGGCTGGACCGGGGTCGTCCGGGGGGCCGGCGTGGTGTTCTTCGCGTACATAGGATTCGACGCGGTATCCACGGCGGCACAGGAAGCGAAGAACCCACAACGCGACATGCCGATCGGGATCCTGTCGTCGCTCGCCATCTGTACCGTGCTGTACATCCTGATGGCGCTCGTGATGACCGGCCTGACCAATTACAAGAACCTCAACGTTCCGCACCCGGTGTTCGTCGCGATCGAGGCCGCGGGCCCGGCGCTCAAGTGGCTCACGTACTTCATCAACATCGGCGCGATCATGGGCCTGGCGTCGGTGGTGCTCGTGATGCTCATGGGCCAGCCTCGCATCTTCTTCTCGATGAGCCGCGACGGCCTGCTGCCTGCGGTGTTCGGCAAGGTGCATCCCCGGTTCCAGACGCCGTACATCACGACGATCGTCACGGGCATCGTGGCGGCGCTCGTCGCCGGCTTCTTCCCGATCGCGCTGCTCGGCGAGCTGGTCTCGATCGGAACGCTGCTCGCCTTCGTGATCGTGTGCTTCGGCGTGATGGCGCTGCGCTACGCGCGGCCGAACATCCCGCGCCCGTTCCGGACGCCGTTCGTGCCCGTCGTCCCCATCCTCGGCATCCTCATCTGCGGATACATGATGTACGGTCTGCCGCACGACACGTGGGTGCGGCTGCTGGTCTGGATGGCGATCGGCTTGGCGATCTACTTCTTGTACGGTATGCGCAACTCGCGCATCGCGAACGATCCGGCGCTGGCAGGCGACTGACCCGGGTTGCGGTTATCTTTTCAGCGGCGTCCGAGCGATCGGGCGCCGTTTTCCTTTGTGGCCGGTG
>Ga0316628_100003929_pt1 | contig 11552 bp, 12 predicted proteins | sample OWC_Aug_M2_C1_D5_FD_207648 | JGI IMG/M metagenome (GOLD analysis project Ga0316628, IMG submission 207648) | Wetland soil microbial communities from Old Woman Creek delta, Ohio, United States - OWC_Aug_M2_C1_D5_C | ecosystem: Environmental > Terrestrial > Soil > Wetlands | place: USA: Ohio... | reverse complement strand
ACGTCAAGCGCTAAAAAAAACACAGCAACGGGCTTCAGGAGTTACTTGATATTTTTATATCAGCAATCTATAATGCGGTTCGTGCGGTTGCATTATGAGTCGTTGAATAGCAGGAGAATTTTCTGGACCAGCTGCCTTTCTTCGCCCACTGAGAGACGTTCTCGAAGATGAACAATATTGTGTCTAATTTTTTCAAAAAGCTCTGGTTTGTTCTCTGTGGGGCACTGTCATCCTTTAGGAAGAACAATGACCTGACCGCGGCGTCATCACTGGCTTTTTACGCGCTGCTGGCTCTCATCCCGGCGCTCTATCTTCTCACTTTTCTGCTTGGCGCTGCCATTGGGTCTTCAGCGCAGGCATTCCAGAAAACGCAGGAGCTCATGTCGCAGTTCGTTCCTGCCTACAGTCAAGTGATTCTGAAGGAGGTAGGGTTTATTACGAGCCACAGTGGGGCTATCGGTCTCGTGAACATCTTCGTACTCTTTTGGAGTATCACGCCGTTCGTGTCGGAGCTGCGGCTATCGCTCGGCACGATCTTTCCGAAAGGGCCGAGCAGGCCTTTTCTCTTGCAAAAGCTGTTCGACGTGGCCATCAGCATTATTTTCCTTATCGGGTTCTCTGCCGTGGCGGTTGCCGACGTGGTGGTCACACTGATGGAACGGATACAACCTCTGCGATTGCTCCCCGTCTACATCGAAGAATTTGCCCCTTTTATTGTAGTAACTGGTGTCGTGTTCTCGCTCTACTTCACCTTCTCTTCGAAAATGAGGATCCGTCAACTCATCATAGGTTCTCTGGTCACGTCGCTGCTCTGGTTCGCGATGAGACCTGCCTTTCATCTCTTCCTCACGTACAATCCCGGATACGGCTTCGCCTTCGGGTCGTTCAAATCGCTTTTTGTCGTCATTATTTGGATCTACTACTTTCTCGTTGTATTCCTGTTCGGCGCTGAGATCGCTGCTTCGGTAGGGACGAGATCATCTTCATAAAGAACCTGATGAAAGACAAGAAGGATGTAACCGGGGGGCAATCGCTAGTACGTTGCTCATTATGGAAAAAGTCGCGTTATATTCAAGGATGAGGACCTGGGAACTGGGATGTACCCCGTGCTCAGGGGCATGGTGGCGATTCGCGAGGGGAAAAGAGAATCGCCGTCATCCCGCATGGCAAAAGTCTCGGCGGCATGGGCCATTTTCCCTGTCCTCACCGCGTGTGGCAACGGCCGTTACGCTTGACGATGTCGCTCTGGTGACGATCATCGACGATAACATCAGTATTCTGATGAACGAATTTCTCAAGTAAGGCGTGGAAATGCTGCGGGACACAGCGATCCGGCTGCGGAAGATGCAGCGATTGATCGACTCGTAGGGACAGGGGCAAAGGTCAGAGGCCAGGGTGAAGAAGGATTTACCGCAGGGGACTCAGAGGGTAGAGGAAACACGCATCATGAAACAATTCTGAAGCCGTCATTCTTGCGAAATCAGAAACATGCGTCTTGTGTAAGTCTTTTCCAGATCCGGAGATAAAAAGATGCTTTCCTTCGAAGCAAAAGACTACGAGTCGGCACGGAAATCATTAATGATCCAAGTGCCGGAATACTTCAACTTCGGATTCGACGTGATCGACCGTCATGCCGATAAAGCAAAGAAGCGCGCTCTCGTCTGGACGGACCCTTCGGGGAAAGAGGTGAAGGAATACACCTTCCGGGACATCTCGCGCCTCTCGAACAAAGCGGCGAATGTGCTCAGGGGGATTGGCGTCAAGAAGGGAGACCGGGTTTTCATCATGCTCGGAAGGGTCCCCGAGTGGTACTTCATCATCGTCGCAGGCCACAAGATCGGTGCCGTGATCATGCCTGCGCCAATCATTCTCCTGGCCTCTGACATAGAGTATCGCATGATGAAAGGCAGGGCGAACGTGGTGATAACCAACAACGCGAACCGTGCCAAGGTTGACGAAGCTGCCCAAAGGATCGACGCTACTTTCCTGCGGCATAAAGTCCTCGTTGACGGCGAGGCGCAGGGATGGCTCGGGTTCGAGAAGGCGATGAAGCAGGCATCGCCCGTGCTCAAACGGTCCGACGTGGAGAGCACATCGGCTAATGACTCGTTCCTTATCTATTTCACATCAGGTACCACAAAATACCCCAAGATGGTGCACCATGTCTGCTCCTATCCTCTTGGACATTTGCGGACAGCCGGCCTCTGGCACAACCTTATCGACAAGGATCTTATCTGGGTAGTCTCTGACACTGGCTGGGCGAAGTCGGCTTGGGGACTCTATGGCCAGTGGGTGATCGGCGCGGGCTTGTTTGTTCACAATGCCGAGGGCAGGTTCAATGCAAAGCTCACGCTCGAGCTTCTGACTACTAAAGGCGTCACCGTGTTCTGTGCTCCTCCCACTGTCTACCGCATGCTGGTCCTCGAAGATCTCACGAAGTACGACTATTCAGGCCTCAAGCACTTTACCTCAGCTGGTGAGCCGCTCAATCGCGAAGTGATCAAGGTATGGTATGAAGCCACGGGCAAGACCATCCACGAAGGCTACGGCCAGACCGAGACCACGGTTCTTATTGCGAATTATCCTTTCATGTCCGTAAGGCCCGGCTCCATGGGAAAGCCCATTCCGGACCTGACCATCGATATTCTCGATGAGGATTTCAGGCCGGTCAATACTGGAGAAGTGGGCTTTATCTGCGTCAAGATGGACGATAAGAAGCCGGTGGGCATATTCGAGAGCTATCTCGAGGACCCTGATGAGAACTCAAAGGTCTTTCAGCATGGGTGGTATAATACAGGCGACAAGGCAGTCAAGGACGACGAGGGCTATTTCACCTTCGTAGGCAGGGGAGACGACATCATCAAGGCATCAGGCTACCGTATCGGTCCCTTCGAGGTCGAGAGCGTAATCCAGGAACATCCTGCCTGTGCCGAGAATGCTGTGGTGGCAAGCCCCGACCCCATCAGAGGCGAGAACGTGAAGGCCTTCATCGTGCTCGCGCCGGGGTACAAGCCATCGGACAAGCTTGCCCAGGAGATCCAGGAATTCGTCAAGCTCCGGACCGCGCCGTACAAGTACCCCCGTGAGATCGAGTTCATGGACGAACTGCCCAAGACCGTGAGCGGCAAGATTAAACGGGCGGTGCTGAGGAGCCGTGAGATCGAAAGGAAGCTGGGGAAGAGTGGTTTGAGCGGGCAACAAGTATAATTTCCTTATAAAGAAGCAGAAAAAGCGAAGAAGGTTTTCTTAGATATATTAGTGCAGGTGGCTGAAAAACATGCAGACAATTCCCATCGGTTTTGCACCGAATAAAAATAAGTTCTACACGTGGGCTTCAGCTCTTGCGCTGATCACCATCTTCTACAACATGGCCGAAGGCTTGCTTTCGGTATTCTTCGGCCTCGAGGATGAGAGCATGTCGCTCTTCGGATTCGGGCTCGATTCATTCGTCGAGGTCGTCTCCGGTATCGGCATCTGGCACATGATCCGCAGGATTAGAATGAACGACGGCGAGAATCCCGATCATTTCGAGAAAACGGCGCTCAGGATTACGGGTGCGGCCTTCTACGTCCTCACTGCTGGGCTGGCAGTTACGTCCCTTGTCGACCTGTACCGGGGACACAAACCGGAGAGTACTTTTTGGGGCATTGTTGTCTCAATCGTATCGATTGCTTCCATGTGGGCGCTCATTCGGGCCAAAGTAAGGGTGGGGAGGGAGCTTGATTCACAGGCCATCCTTGCCGACGCTGCCTGCACAAGGGCATGTTTGCAGCTCTCGGTTGTCCTCCTCGCAGCGAGTGCAGGGTACAAGTTCACGGGCATCGGGGGGCTCGATTCGGTTGGAGCGCTGGTTATCGGTGTCCTCTGTTTCAGGGAAGGGAAAGAGGCGTTCGAGAAGGCCAGGGCAGGTTCGTTCGCCTGCAATTGCGGTGGGAGTTGCAAAGTAGAAGGAAAATAAATATTAGACACAGATTAATACTGATTAATCATGATAAAGCATCCATAAACTCAGTATTGGTCAAATACAATTCTAATCATAGAGGATCAGTGAAAATCAATGTCAAAGGTTGTTATGAAATACAAGATCGATCTGCACGTTCATTCAAAATTCAGCGGTGATAACGACGCCGATCCCGAGGAGTCGATCATCAGGGCCATTGATCTCGGGCTCCATGGGGTCGCCTTCACCGAGCATTATTACTATGAAGCATCGGAACCTGTTGAGATCCTGAAAGAAAAGTACAAGAACGGGATCAGGATATTCCGGGGTGTGGAGTTTTCTGCGGCTGAAGGGCACTGCCTGATATTTGGCGTCGATACCGACAAGCTGTCGATCAAGTACATGCCTATCGCGGACATCATACAGATAGTCAATGAGTCCGGCGGCGTCGTGATCCCGTCGCATCCATATAGGCCGGGGACGAGCCTCGGCGATCGTGTGCGGAGCGTGGAGGGCATCTGCGCGCTCGAAGGGTGCAATGGATGCAATATGCACGCGTTCAACGTAAAGGCAATCGAGGCGGCAAGGGCGCTGAACCTTCCCTATACCGGGGGGTCAGATGCACATGCCTCTCAGGATGTAGGCTCATGCTTCACGGAGTTCTCCGAAGAAGTGACCTACGAGAATTTTATCGGTCTGCTGAAGTCCGGGAAGTATCAGGGAGTGGATACGAGAAAAATATCAAGGACGTTCTTTAACATGTTGCTGCAGTGAATGAACTCGAATTGCCCGAACAAATTCTCTTCTCCGTGCCCCAGGGTCTCAATGGTAAAAATCGAGATATTTATCATTGCTGCTGATGACGTGCAGATGGATATTTTCGTCCTTTTCCAGTAACTCACCGAAAGTTCGTCTGATTGCATCACCGTTACCTGAGAATCCATCCATTACAATTACCAGCCTGAACCTGTTCAGTCCTCTCGAATCACGTTCTTTCTTTCCCACGGAGACAAGAAACGCGAGATGTTTCTCAACAAAATCCAGGTTACCACATACAACATAAACAAGAAGACGGTTGCCGATGGTGATTACGCTGTGCACGATCACACCGCTACCAAGCTCCACATTGCGCTTGCAATCGATTGATCGAAAGACTTTTTCCGGACATCCACAACCGAGGGCTTCCTGGACGAACTGTTTGATCTTTTCTTTATCTGCCATCACAGCGCGGATCCCTTCTTGGAAGCGGCACGGTGCTGATTCCCGCGTCGTGACGCCGCCCTGACCCAACTCGATAGGAGGAATGACGGCGTGTGCAGGATGAGCCATTTCCAGAACTGTTCATAATCAAGCTTCCCTGCAGGAATATCAAGATACTTCTCCAGCGCTGCCGGATTATCGAAAAATATCCGGAGGAAGAGTTTCGGATACCGACCGAGCAGTTTCGCCATAGAGCGCGCGATGCGGAGGTTTTTCCTGATGAGCCGTTCGCATTCGTGCTGGTACCATGAAAAGGCCGCGACATCGCTTCTCCTGGTCCGCACGACATCGGACACGGCCTTCGCCGCCAGCTTTCCTGACAGGATGGCGTACGAGATCCCTTCGCCGTGGAAAGGGTCTGCGAAGCCCGCGGCATCACCGACAAGCAGGATCCTGCCTGACTGTATCGTTCTTTTTATACCGCCCATTGGAATTAGGTGACCGCGAACATCCCTGAGCGGGATGCCGAGGTCACGGGAAAATTCGGACAATACATCCTGATGACGGTACGATTTCGAAGCAATACCCATTATCCCTACGGAACGGTATCCGCGATGCGGAAAGACCCAACCGTATCCCATGGGGGCTAAGCCGAAATGCATTTCCAGGTGTCCGCTGAGGTTCTCTTCTCCAGGCCGGTCGTCCATAGGAGCACGGCTGACCAGGGCAACGGCGACCTCTCCTTGCGTGAAACGATGCCTTACGGCCAGCGCGACAACGCTGTGAACGCCATCTGCTCCGATGACATATCGGGTCTGATACGCGGATGTGTCCGTTCTCACTTCCACGAAGTCCGGATGAATGATCATGTCAGTACATTTTTGATCTGGAAAGAAATGTGCACCCGATTCGATCGCCTTATCTAAAAGGAAGGAATCAAATTTGTCGCGGCTGACAAGTACGGCGATCCGGTGTTGTTTCGTCACTTCGACCGAATGGCCTTGATAGTGGACTCGTGCACCAAAACATTCCTGTTCCTTAATATCTGGTGGCAGCGTAAAGTCGAGGTAGGACAACGCCTGCTCCGAGACAGCGCCCCCGCATGGTTTTGAACGGGGGAACCTGTTCTTATCGATAAGCGCCGTTTTCAAACCAGCTGCTGCACATGTGCGCGCAGAGCTTGTACCCCCCGGCCCAGCCCCGACGATAATCACATCATACATGGGTCCCCTCCCGTGTCCGTTCTGTCTTTATGGTGGTCAATTGACCGAATCGAGTTTCCACTTACGGCATATAGATGATAATGCGTTCCCGTACTGATAAAAATTTTAACACCCCTAAAAAGGAGTGTCAAGAACACGGAGAAGTGGTGCGGAGAAACGTTTCGGCGATAAAATTGTCCTCGCTGCGGCCGGAGAACCTGGTATGTCCTGACTGGAACGAAAAACGTATGGGCGGTTTTGAAAAAGGAACTCCATGGAGCATGATGGCCGTTTATCCGACGTGGTAATAGGTCAGGGCCTTCTGGATGCCCCATGCCATGCCTATGCAGGCCGGGAGGGTGAGCACCCAAGCCATGACGATCTTTCCGGCGATGCCCCACCGCACGGCCGAAAGACGTTTTGTCGCGCCGACGCCGAGGATCGCTGAGGAAACGACGTGCGTCGTGCTGACGGGCATGCCAAAGTGGCTCGACGCGATAATGATGGCCGCTGAAGACGTTTCCGCCGCAAAGCCGTGGATCGGTTCGAGCTTCAGCATCTTGACGCCTAGGGTCTTGATGATCTTCCATCCGCCGAAAAGGGTGCCGAATCCCATGGCCAGGGCGCAGATGAGGATGACCCACCTCGGCACATCCATGGAATTAATAACCCCCCCACTCACGAGGGCCATGGTTATGATGCCCATGGATTTCTGGGCGTCATTTGAACCGTGGCCGAAGGCCATGAAAGCAGATGAGAGAATCTGCAGCCGGCCGAAGTACTTGCTGATCGCGCCTGGCCCAAGCTGACCGAATAGCTTGAGGATAAGCTTCATGAACAAATATCCGCAGATAATACCGAAAACAGGTGATATAAGGAGTGACGTGAGGATCTTGATGGTACCGCTTACATTCAGGATGCTGGAGCCTCCGTGCGCCATGGCGGCTCCCGCGATCCCGCCGAAGAGCGCATGCGACGAGCTGACAGGGAGGCCCATGAGGATGGTGATGATGTTCCACAGGATGGCAGAGAGCAGCGCAGAGATAATGACGACATCCGTGACAGCCTTTGGGTCCACGATACCTGTTCCGATTGTTTTTGCCACCGCGGTAGAGAGGAAGGCGCCGAGGATGTTCATGCTTGCGGCGAGGACCACGGCCGTCATTGGCGAAAGAACCTTGGTCGACACCACAGTGGCGATGGCGTTGGCGCAGTCATGCCACCCGTTCGCAACATCGAAAAATACCGCGAGAATAATGATCAAGATCAGGATTTCATGCATTTTTGAGGACGATACTTTCGAGAATGTTGGCGATGTCTTCTGCCCGGTCCGAGGCGTCTTCGAAAAGCTGGTAGATGTCTTTCCACTTGATGATGTAGACGGGATCGTTATGATCGTTGACGAGTTTGCCGAGGGCGTCGCGGTACTTGCGGTCGATCCTGTTCTCGAGCCGGTTGATCTCGATGCAGTGCTCTTGTACACGGAAATACTGCTTCGAGCGGAGTTCCCTGAGCGCCTTTTTCAGGATATCGGTAGTCATCTGAAGATCTTCGGCAATGGAAATGACCTCCGGCGTCGGTTTTTCGATCCGGTACACCGTCATCCTGTCCACGGCGGCCCACATCAGGTCGATGACGTCGTCGATCCGGGAAGCGAGCGCGTGGATGTCTTCTCGGTCGATGGGGGTGAGGAAGGTTTTGTTCAGGTCCTTCATGATATCGTGAGTGAGCATGTCGCCTTCCTGCTCGAACTCGTAGATGACTTTCGCCTTTTTTTCAAATGTCTCGAAGTTGTTCAAGGTGTCGACCAGGACGTTTGCCGCCCGGGAAACGTTCTCGAGGGCCCGGTCGAACATCTCGAAGAAATCTATTTTTTTAGGGAAGAGTGCCATGGCAGTCCGTTGAAGGGTCCACTCCTTTGGTCAGGATATTTAAACCAGTTCCGCGATCCCGAGGCCGGCTCGATTCGGTCACCAGAATATCATAAACAGTCTATTCCCGCAACACCAAAAATTATTATAGCATGATTTACGAACCTAACAATTTCCGCGAAGAAGGAAGCCGAACGGTAAATGCTGCAGGCGATCAAGTGCCGCGCAGAAGAATGGAAAGTGTTAAATGAATGGTATGTGGGAAAAGGGCGATGACAGAAAAAGGGAGGGCTTCCTTCTTTGGTCGTACCAGAAGAGGAAGTCCTGGCAGATAAACACCAAGGGGGAAAATTAATGCACTAGCGCTTGGCGGCTTTGAGGAGCTTCTCGAGCTTCTCCGCGCCCACGCACTCCTTGGCATAGGCACACCACTCGATGCATGACGTGCCGATCGGGCGGGAGTTCAGATGCCCGCACTTCTTGCACTGAGTCTCGGGTTCATCGCTCCAGATCTCGATCTTCTCGCCGCACTTCTGGCACCTAATGTCCTCAGGCTTGGGTTGGCGGATCTCTATGCTTCCTGGGCATCCTTCTTTAAACATAGAACAATATTACACCTCTCCCGGGGGAATATCTATGATGCATATCATAAGAAATGATGAGCACGGAGCATGGGGCAAAGCGCATAGCGTCTACCTGATCCACGCCCCGTGCTTTCTGCCTTTGCTCATTTACTCCTTTATCACGTCTGCTATCTTTACTTTAAAATTATACGGAAAGATCTGCCGGTCAATTCCCACGGGAATAAAGAGATAAAATATTTTCCCCTTGAGGCCGGCTGCGGACTCGCCGTCAAGCGGGAACAGCGGCAGATTCTCATACGCCTTCGTCTGCTGAGAATACACCACGCTGCTGATCGGCATCACCGCCTCCTGCACAGAACCATGGGGAGGAACCTGCTGGGAGGACAGGGGGTTGTTTCTGTCCTGATAGCGGACACCTGAGTGCATGAGCCTGTGCTGACGGTTTTTGACATCGGTATATTCCGCGCGGTCCCAGAGTATCTTGAGCTCGGAGGAAGTGAGATTTACCAGGTTCAGGTGAAACTGCCTGTCCTCGACAGTGAGCGAGACGGACACGACCTTGTCCTGGAACTTGATCTCATCCGACGATACAGGGCTGAGCAGCCGAAACTTTAGACGATACGAGACAGCTTTCTCTAATTTTATGCGCAGATTGTCCCCATCCTTGATGTTCCGGAGCGCCAGGACCACCGGTTTGTATTTGTCCCTGGTTATCTCCAGCACGGCCTTTTTTTCAAAGACGGTGTTGTTCGGCGATCCCACGGTAATTTCCGCCGGAGAGCGGTACCGCAATTCTTTCAGGTCACTTCCCGAAACGACACTGATGTCGGCATCAGGCGGATCGACAACAAGCGTGAACCTTTTTGTCCTCTCCGATATACATCCGAAAAGCAACATCACAGCACATGCAAAAATCAGATGCCATTTCATATAATCCCCCCTATGCCTCATGGAAGAGAATGATCTTACAGGAGCCGTTAGAATTATTGTAAGTTCACCTTGAACTCCATCTCCTTGTCCCCGAGGAGGAAGCGTTTCCGTTCTACTTTGACCTTGAGCGGCTCTTCTTTCTTTTTGTAGAAAAGGAAAAGCTTGATATCTTCTATGCTCGAGACGGGAACGCCATCGAGCGAGACGAGGGTGTCGCCGACCTTGATACCGGCCTTTTCCGACACGCTATCCTTGGGAAAGCCGGTGATGGTAATTTTGGAGTTCGTTTCACTGAGAAATGCCATGATCCTGGGGGCGGTGACACCATCGAGTGGCTGCGGGAAAACGAGGTAATGGGCAATGTCTTTCACGAGCTCTCCGTCATTCAGCATGATCGTATAAGCGAACCCGTTCCTCCGGAACGCCCGCTTGGGGATGCCCGAGCCGTAGGAGACGTGTCCCCCGCCCGCGATCACGACCATGCGGTAGTCTGGGTTCTTTCGCAGGTATTCATCGATGGACATGGCCATGGTTTCGTCCCAGAGCACTTGGGACTCATAGAAAAAGTCAAAGTCCCTCTCTCCCATGCTTTTATGTTGTTCGAAGACCTCCTTGAGCTGGTCGCGGTACTCACCGTCCGAAAAATCCATCTGCTGCGGGATTTCTTTTCTCTCCTCCTCCGAAAGGGAGTCCATGCCACCTTTCGAGACTTTCTCGGTAATCTCACGCCTGAGGTTCAGGGCAACCACCGGGATCTTCTTGGTGCGTGCGAAATCAAGGATCGGTTTGTACAAGTTGTAGTCAAAGCCCCAGCGCTTGAAATACTCCGTGTTTTTCAGGAACTCGCGCTCGTCGATGGCTCCTTTGATGTAGTCATCGAGCGTCTTCTGGAATGGCCGCTGGAACATCTCCATCCCCACAGCAAGTTTCTGGTCCTTCATATAGAGTCCTTTAATGACATCGAGCTCAACCGTGTGATGACTGAACCGGTCATGGGATTCGCCTACGTATATAATCTTCTTTCCCGCAGCGCTATCGATCAAGTCCGAAAGCGTCCTGAGCGTGGAGAGATCGATCGCCGCTGCCTGCTCTCTCAATTCTATCTCCATCCCCCTTTGGGAGTCATCGATTTTCTTCAAAATGTTGCGGCCCTCGTTAAAGGCAAGAATGCTGTATTTACCGTAATGAGAAATCTTGGGGAAGGCGGCCTCTGCTTCGTCGACGGAGCTTGAGTTGATAATTACCGCCACTTTTCGTTCACTCCATGGGTTCTTCCTTACCATCAGGCTGAATCCCGCTTTCACGCTTTCAGCTTTGCCGAAAAGTCTGCCAACGAGCGGGTTGTCATCACCGAGAATTACGAGTGACGAGTCTTTGATTTCCGAGTCTTTAAGATTGGCAGCCTCTTTTTCCTCAGCACCCCCTTCTTTTAAGGCAGCGATGATGGTCTTATACGCTTCTTTGTTCGCAACAGGCAGCGCAATTAATGGCTTCTTGTCCCCGAGGAGCGAGGCGACGACCGGCGGCGTTTCCGGTTCCGTGAGCCTCCGGGCGACGTCATATGCTTCGTCGATTATCATGGCCCGCGGCTCCATGTCTGCGGCAACGTTGAAGCTCTTCTTCTTCCCGTCGAGCGAGAGTTTTTCCTTTTTGATATCTCCCCACATTGAGATCACGGCTGGCAGATCAAGCGAAAAAAAATTCCCCTCCTGAAGCACGTCGAAGCTGATCTCGAAAGCGTCGCCTTTGCGCTTGACCGATGCGTTCTTCACGCTCAGATCCTGAAGCCCTTTTTCATCCACCCACTGCTTGAAAAAGGTCGCCA
>Ga0316628_100003928_pt1 | contig 11553 bp, 10 predicted proteins | sample OWC_Aug_M2_C1_D5_FD_207648 | JGI IMG/M metagenome (GOLD analysis project Ga0316628, IMG submission 207648) | Wetland soil microbial communities from Old Woman Creek delta, Ohio, United States - OWC_Aug_M2_C1_D5_C | ecosystem: Environmental > Terrestrial > Soil > Wetlands | place: USA: Ohio... | reverse complement strand
AGAGAACTGCCGCTTGATCACGTCAGGCGGAACGATTGATGTTCAACTCGCTCCCACGCTGAATCTGGTCATCCATGCCGACACCAGCGGCGGCAGGATATCCGTGGACATGCCCCTGACCATTCAAGGCGATTTCCGGCGCACCTCTCTACACGGCACATTAAATCAGGGGGGGCCGCAGCTTTATCTGAAGACCTCTGGCGGTAACATTCTAATCCATAAAGCCGACTGAAGCAGTCATAGAGGCGCGCCACGCGTTAAACGCTGGGCGAAAACCGTTCAAGCAAGTCTTGAAATTCGGGAAGCGGCGCCAAGATGGCAATCCCCATCTCCACCGTGTTGGCCGGAGCTTGTGGGGGATGATCATTCACCCAACGGACACTCCCGCGCAGGGCCAGCGTCTGCCCGCCGATCTTTAGGATAAAGGCAATCTCCTTGTACGTCGGAAACACGTGGGCCGTCCGAACGGAGAGACCGAAACGGGAGATGTCGATGACCGTACCAGGGAAACTGCTCCCCTCATCCTGCAAAACGATCTTGATGCCGCCTTTGATCCGCTGACTCCTCCGTTCCTTCATCATTGACCTCCACGCAAGCTCCCCGCTGGCATTCGTGGGGATCGGTAAAACCGTTTTACAAAGACCTCCGCCAGGCCGGGCAGAAGAATTATAATTCCTCCTTTCCTGCCAGTCAAATACTCCGGCATAGAAGGTCGATCGGTCCCGGCAAGAGCCCTCAGCGGACACGAAACTCGCCGCTACTGAGAAGCTTTCCTTGGACAAAAAGTTCAACGCGAAAATCACCGGCCGCCAAACCCTGACCAGCGCCCGGCAAAGGAAAATCGACTGTCCAACCAAATTTCCCCTTTGGGGGCCCGCTCCAAATTTCGGTTTTCGCCAAGGTCGATTGTTCGCGCCAGAGGACCATGCCACTTCCTCGCCAATAAACCTTCTGCACCAACTGCAAACCGGCCTGCATGTTTCGACAATAGTACAAGTAATTGACGCGGGGAACTTGGAGGGAAAAATCGGCCCTTTCCAGCCAGCGTTTGACGTTGCCCTGGCTATCATATTGGGGTTGAATAAAGATGAGAGGGCTAAGCTCCGCCGCACAGGCGATGGGATCGGAACGATTCAGGTACGCAATCGCGACAAATGCTTCCTTCATCCGCATTTCCAGAATCTCAATCCCGGATTTTGGAAAGAGTTCACGAAAGCGACCAAAATTCGCGATGGCCGCTCGAAAATAGATTGGATCCGAGGCCAGCGGGTGAGCCGCTGCGTGCCGAATGCTTTCAGCCAGCCACTTTTCAGCCTCCCCTCTTTGGCCTGAAAAAAGATGGCACACCGCCAGATTGATGCCCAAGCCGAAGCGCTGTTCGGGTAAAAGCACCAGCGCCTGGCGGAACGACCTACAGGCATCCACATAACGGCCAGCCAAGAATTGCGCATAACCGCAGTTCCATAGGGAGAAGCCGTCGGCTTTTTCCTGTTTGAAAGCGGCCTGCCAATCGGCAATCGCCTTTTCGAGCTCAAGCCGCGACTCCGCAGATGGACCCGATCCAAACAAAAGTGCTTCGCCCCGGTTGGATCGCGCCATGGCCCGCAATTGCAAAGCGGCGGAATAGTCGGGGCTCCTGTTCAATGTGCGATGCAAATGCGTCAGGGCCTCGTCGGAAGCTTGCGCCGCCTGATCGAAAAAAGAAGCCAGTTTCCAATTGAGCGCTTGTAACATTCTGCCCGAGGCCAGGCTGAAGCCGCGGATGGAGTCGCGCGGCGGCCATTGATAGGAACGAAGCAGAGTCAGAACGCAGAAAACGATTACGGTGAAGACCAGCGACAGGCCTGTGCCGGCAGCAAGCCAACGGATTCTCCCGGAAATGGTCATGGAAAGGGTGAGCAGAAAAACAGCCACCGCCAGGATCGTCACGCCGAGGGTATATTTTTCAGATTTTTCCGTCCAGAATGCAGCTTCCTTCCTCTGCAACTCCTGCCATTGAAGTTGTTCCATGGCCGGGACATAATACAGGTCAAGATAAAATTTAAAAAAATCAATCTGTTCCGCCGGCAATAAAAAATAGGGCGGAGTCAAAATCTTCCCCATGTTTTTCAAGGCTCCACCCATAGCCTGCAGGCGTTCTTGGGCCAAACGGTACGGCAATGCCTGTTCCGGCTCGGTCATCATCAGGGCGTACGCTTGCTCAAGTTTTTTTAAAGCGCCGATCTCTTGATACGCAACCAGCAACTGTCGCTCCTGAGAAATCTTCCAAAGCGAGCGGCTGGAATGAGTGAGAAACCGAATCGCTCGAATACGGCTGTTTCTGCTGGAATTGGCCGCGCGCGCATTGGCGTCGACATTGAGCCACACCACCAAGCTGCCGGCGAACGTGACAGCGGCCACCATCAGGGTGATCGTTTGCTTGAATTTTTTGTCTTTCACCGAATCAACTAAAACTCTTCCATACAGTCAGCAAAACTATGCCGCCATACAGCAGCACACCGACAACCGTCCAGATTTTTCGCCCGGTAGAAGGAAGCTGTAGCGCCAAGGTGAGAAAAAACAACGCCGCAGTGAGTCCGACGCTCATGGCCACAAAAAAACGCAACCGCCGACGCTGCGCATCGGCCTGAGCGGAAAAGGGAGCGGCATCGAGCGGTTTTTGACTGGCCGCCTCGGCCCGCATGGCCTGCTGGAATTTGTCGGCATCGAAAAATTCCCCCTCATCGCCGGCGCGCAGATAATCCTGACTCAACTGGTTGCGATACACATTGGCCCGGGACACTTCCCGCTGCCACTCATCTATAGTGGTACTGGGCAATGACGGCTGATTCATGAATTGATCGTGCAGGATATCAGCGTTTAGCCGATGAAGTACATATGATTGATAAGCGGATTGATTGGCGGCCATATCCGCGGCGATGCTCATTTCCGTGTTGGCATTTTCCAAGGCCGCCCGGATGGCATCGGAATCCAAGCTCGCAGCCCGACTACCCATGCGCGAGGCCTGCCAGCTGATGAGCGCTCCCGTGACCGCGGTCAAAGCAATGAGAATGCTTATGGCGATCTTCAACGGTTCATGCGTCCCCTCATCCTCCATGCTGCACCCGAAAAAATTTGCTTTCTCTGCCAGTATGTCAGAACACCCGGCCGAACAACCTATTTAATCCTTAAACAGGGACTGGCTCATGTCCTTCTTTTGATACCCGGCGGGAATCTCAAAGACGGCCGCAGGGAATAATTTGGCAGCCACCTGGGTCACGGTCATCACCATACGCGACTTTTCCTTGGTTTCGCCCTTTTTGTCGACAGAGGAATTAACGGTAACGATTTTCAATGGAAATCCGAGATCACCCTCGGCTTTCAGTTGCTCCTCGATCAGGGCGTCCAGATCCGCAAAGCCGGTTTTGTAATCCTTTTGGCGAAAAGTGGTGGCGATTTCAGCGAGCCCCTTGACCTGGGGAGATGACCACACTTCTTTCACCTGAATTTCATGGCTGCGGCTCTTGAGTAAAACGACCTTGACCTCCATGTCATACTCGATGGTCATCTTGTAGTGTTGGCACGAGATTCCCAACAAGGTCTCGGGGCTCAGCATTTCCTTGGCTATTTTCGGGTCCTTGATTTTAATCTTGACAATCTTGCCTACGGTCTGGGTCATCTTGAACATGTAATCAAGGGGGATTTCCCAGTATGTTTTGTCAGCCGGGCTCACACCGTAAAAGGCATTATCCGCGCTGCGGAAAAGCCAGTAATCGCCCTGGCGATACATCATGTTTTCGCCGCTGACCGTGTCGAAGATCTGTTTGACGTTTCCGCCTTGAGCCTGAATGGTCATATTCGTCTGGTAAACAGCCTTCTTTGTTTCTCCGGAAAAATCAGTAGTGGCTTTCCACTCCAGACCAGCCAGCAGTGACAGGTGCGCCGCCAGCATCCAGGTCATGACTGCAACCGTTTTTTTCATTTTGCCTCCTTGTCGTGACGCATGATATCGGAATCGCTATTTTATGCTATTTTTAACGTTTTGTAAATCTCGCGTCTGCGGCCTATGAGCCATTCCACCCGGCCAGACGGGCGAGCAGCCACCAGAAAGCCCGCGCCTTGTTCTCGCAACTCTCAAAAGTCGTGTGTCCAGCCTCGTCGCCATGATAGCGGGGATGTTCCATGGGAATGCCGCCCTCCATATGCTGCCCGCCGGCGTACCAGCAATCGAGGTCGGCGAAATCGAAAAGGACCTTCCGGTTGGCTCGGCAGAATGCGCGGATCTGATCGTTGCGCTGAACGCGATTCATCTCGGGGCTTTGGGCATTGCCGGTAAAATAAATAAATCGGATGTTGGGGAACTCCTTTTCCAACAGATTCATGGCGTCGAGGTACTGCTGGGTTTGGCCGGATGTGTAATCATCCAGTTGGGTGCACCACATCCAGCCGGAAATCGTGATCGCAAAGTGCGAAAGCACAGAGCGTGTCAGCGCCAATCCTTCGGCGGTCTCCCAATAGAGATCGGGAGTGACATACGTTTCGCAATAGGAGTCGCGCACCTGACCGTCAAGGAGGTTCAGGCGGCCTGTGACGCTGGGAAGCCGACAAAAATCGATGGCCAATGGGTAAAGAGCGTCGCGGTTGGACAGCCGCTCCATGCCAACGGTGATTTGTTCGCCGTGAGACGTATGGGCGTAATGAATACGGAACAGCGAACACACCTGAGAAAGCCAGTTCTGGGGGATGGCATCCGTTGCGGTGCACGCATGGTCTATGATGATCGCCTGGGTGAGCGGGGGAACGTCGTCATCGGAATCGGGCAAAGCCTCATCGGTTTCACAGGCAAAACTGAATATTAAAATACATAAAACAATCATGCACCGGGTCAGAGAAAATCGCTTCATGGCTCTCTCTCACTCCTGGAGCAGTACGTCTTCGAGTATTTTGTTCAGCACTTCGATACGGTAAGGCTTGTGCATAATCCCCAGAAAACCGTATTGACGATAGTTGGCCATAACCGGGTCATTGGAATATCCGCTCGACACAATCGCCTTTGCCTGGGGATGGATCTCCAGTATTTTCTTTATGGTTTCCCGGCCGCCCATGCCGCCGGGAATGGTCAGATCCATAATGATTGCGGCGAAAGGCTGACCCGCTTCCAGGGCCTCCGTGTAAAGTGCCAGGGCTTCCACCCCATCGCGGGCGACTGCCAAATCATAGCCAAGCAAATTGAGCATTTCGCCAGCCACGTCGATGATTATTTCTTCATCATCCATTAAAAGGATTTTTTTTCGTTCCCGGCCAAGAACGGGAGCAAATTCCGGGTGCGCGGCAACGGCTTCCACTGGCCCTTCTGAAACCGGCAGGTACACTGAAAACGAACTGCCTGCCCCCACTTTTGACGTGGCATGAATATGTCCATGATGCTTCTTGAGCACCGAATACGCCGTGGCCAGGCCCAGGCCGCTCGCGATTGTTTTGGTGGTAAAATAGGGATCGAAAATTTTGGGCAGATTTTCGGGCGGTATTCCGATCCCGTGATCGGTGATTGTAATTTTAACAAATTTGCCCGGGGGGAGGGTTTTCACCTTCTCGTTCTCGGCCAGCACATTCTCAACGACGATTTCAATGGATCCACCGCCTAACATCGCCTGATCGGCATTGGTGACGATGTTGTGAATCGCCCGCCGAATCTGTCCTTCATCGATACTCACAGGCCAAAGATTCTCGGCCATAAGGATATTGTAGGTCACATTGGAGCCGCGCAGGGCGAATTGGGTCGCCTCGCGGATCAAATCGCTGATCGCCGTCGTCCGCCGAATCGGTTCGCCACCCTTGGAAAAAGTCAATAACTCCTGGGTCAGGTCGCGTGCCCGCAACGCAGCCTTTTCCGATTCATTCAACCGCTCGTATTGCTTGTCTTCGGGCTTGAGCGACATTTTCACCAAGGCGATATTGCCCAATATGGCCGTTAAGATATTGTTGATATCATGTGCGATCCCGCCAGCCAAAATGCCCAATGACTCGATTTTCTGGGTGCGGCTGCGTTCGTCTTCGTGCTTCTGTTTTTCGGTTATATCGCGAAAAACCAGAACCACGCCAATGATTTTGCTCTCCCTATCGCGAATCGGAGCCGCGCTGTCAGAAATCAGTCGCTCGCTGCCATCGCGCTTGACCAACAACGTATGTTCGCCAATCGTATGGACACAAGCGCCGCAAACGACTTTCTCGACGGGATTGTCCGCCGCTTTTCGCGTTTTGGCATCTAGGATGCGAAATACTTCGGTCAACGGCTTGCCCACCGCCTGCGCCTCTTGCCAGCCGGTTAAATCCTCGGCGGCCCGATTGAGCAGCATGATGGAGCCATCCGTGTACGTGGTAATCACGCCATCGCCGATCGATCGCAAGGTCACGGCCAAGCGCTCCTTCTCCTCGGCCAAGGCCTCCTCGGCCTGCTTGCGCTCGATGACCATGGCCACTTGTTCGGACACGAACGCTAAAATGCTTTTCTCTTCTTCTCCGTAGTTCTGACTTTCGGTATAGCTCTGCACGACCAATGCGCCAATGATCCGATCCTCGGTTTTAAGTGGAGTGCCCAGCCAGGAAACCGCAGGCTGACCGATTGGCTCGATTTCACCTAACTCTTCAAGCTCAGCAAAAGTCTCGCGGTTGGCCAGCAACGAGAGCCCAGTGCGGATGACATATTCGGTCAATCCCTTGCCTTCCTGTCGGGGCGGCGGTGGCACGTCATATTCGTCGACAAAATACGGAAAATGGATGGTCTGTGAATCGGCGCGATGCATGGCGATATAAAAATTTCGTGCCGGCATCAGTTCACCGATAATGGCATGAATGGAACGGAAGAGTTCGTCCAGGTTGCGTGTGGCTGTAGCGGCTTCGGAAATCTTGTAGGTGGCGGCCTGAAATTTCTCCCGCCGCTTGTGATCGGTCAAGTCACGAATCATCACCAGAAGCAGTTGTTTCTTTTTCAATTCGAAGAGCCGAATGCACACTTCCACGGGAAAAATCTCGCCATTTCTGCGCACATTGAATGTTTCCGTGAAGTAACTGCCCCCCTCCTGCAGGCTCTCAATGAGGTTGGGGAACATGCGCGCGACTTCTTCCAAAACCAGATCTCGGGCATTCATGCGCAGCAGATCGGTTTTATCGTAGCCGGTCATCCGCACGGCTGCCTGATTGCAGTCAGTCACGTTGCCGTCGAGATCCTCAATAAAAATCGCCAACGGCGCGTTATCAAATATGATGTTGAACTTGTTTTCGATTTCATCTTTCGCCAGCTGGAGTTTCTCCAGCTGCTCAAAGATCCTTTGGGGTTCAGCTGGCAGCTGCTTTTTTTTTCGCTTCAGGGATTCCACGGGAAGTATAAGGCATCGCCCTCTCGACGCCGATCAGGATCTGCGGGACGTCGCTTAGTGCCACTCATTTTTCTTAATATATTCCCCCCATGAAAAAATGTCAAGAATCGGGGCCGATTGCCGATTGGCACTGGCTGGCGTCTTTACTGTGGTGCCGTCATCTCTTATAATTGCCGGACATGAGGGCATTCATTGGCATCAAGCTTGATCCAGATGCACAGCGACGGTTGCGGGAGGAGATGGCCCCGCTAAAGAAAATAAAAAGCCCCATCCGCTGGCTGAGCGAGGGCAATATTCACCTGACCGTTAAATTTCTTGGCGAAATAAGTCCATCCCTCTGCGGCCAAATCGAAAAACGGCTGCTGGAACCGCCGTTGCCGATCCGCCCTTTCACATTGGTCATCAGAGGCTTGGGAAAATTCGCTCACGGAGACGTCCCTTCCGTTATTTGGGCGGGAATCGAGGCCAACGAATCCCTTCACGCCCTGTTCCGCCAAATCGAACAACGGCTGGCGCTGTTGGGGCTGGAGAGAGACCGCCGCGATTTCACTCCCCATATCACATTGGGGCGCAACAAGAGTCACGCCGATTTCGCGGTTCTGGGCGAAACTCTGGCAGCTAAAGCGGCCACATCGATCGCCGAATGCCACGTGGCACACATCCACCTCGTCAAGAGTCAGTTGACAAGCGGGGGGCCTATCTATACAATTCTAAAGGAGATACCCCTTGCCCCAGCATGAATTACTGTTCCTGAGCGGCTCCTATCTGCTCGGCTCCATCCCTTTCGGTTTCCTGATTGTGTACTTTAAGCAAAAAAAGGACGTGCGCACGATGGGCAGCGGCAGCACCGGCGCGACCAATGTCCTGCGTAGTCAGGGAAAAGCCGCCGCCCTGGCCACTGTGGTACTCGATATCGCCAAGGGAACCGTTCCGGTCCTCTACGGACTCCGCCATTTCGATTCTCCCGTGCTCGTTCTGGCCGGCGGCGCAGCTGCCATTTTGGGGCATATCTTTCCGATATTTCTGAGATTCCGCGGAGGCAAAGGGGTAGCCACCTTGGCCGGGGTTTTTTTAGCATTTCATCTGCCATCGATCATCGTTCTTATCGTCTTTTTTTGCGGCGGGATAATATGGACACGATATGTGTCGGTGGGCTCATTGATCGCCGTCAGCGCACTTTTTTTCTCGGTATTATTCACTCACACCGCCGAAATCTCGGCGCTGACTCTGGCAATCGTCCTGGTGATTATTGCCAGACACAGCGCCAACATCCGGAGATTGCTCGCCGGCAAAGAGAACCGATTCAGCCTGAAAAAACGTGGCTAACGTCTTGGTTATCGGCGGCGGCTCTTGGGGTACGGCATTCGCCGATTACCTCAGCGGCCTCTTTGAAAAAGTGAGAATTTGGATCCGCGAAGCGGAGATCATCTCCGCCATTCAGCGCAGCCGGGAGAATTCCGTTTTTTTGCCGGGAGTCAGGTTGGCCGCGAATCTCGAGCCCGTTTCCGACCTGGAAAGTGAAATCGCTCACGCCGACATCCTTGTCTTCGCAGTCCCTTCCAAGTTTGCCCGCGCCCTCTTTCAGGTTCTGGGTCGTAAAATCTCGCCCAACCAGGCCATCGTCAATTTGACCAAGGGCATCGAGGCCCATTCCTTGAAAACCATATCCGAAATGGCCGCCGAGGTGGCTGGCCCGAAAATACTCGCCAACTGGCTGACATTATCGGGGCCTTCATTTGCCGCCGAGTTCGCCCGTCGGCATCCCACGGCTATTGTAGCCGCTTCCAGCAATGAGGAATTGCTGCGCCACATCCAGCACGATTTTTCATCACCCGTCCTGCGTATCTATCGCAGTCACGATCTGCGCGGCGTGGAGGTCGGAGGCTCGGTGAAGAACATCATGGCCATTGCCTCCGGCATGGCCAACGGTCTCGGTTTCGGGTACAATACCATCGCCGCGCTGATCACCCGGGCCAGTGTCGAGATCGCCCGGCTGGCCGAAAGTATGGGGGCCCGAAGGGAAACGATTTGGGGACTGGCTGGCATGGGCGATCTGATACTAACCTGCACGGGGTCCTTATCGCGAAACTATCAACTGGGCCGCCGCATCGCCCAAGGAGAGACCCTGTCCACCATTGAAAACAGTACTCCGATGGTTTCGGAAGGAGTGGAGACTACCCGCGCCGTCAAACGGATTTCGCAGATGCGAAGCGTCGACATGCCCATCACGGCAGAAGTGCACGAGGTGCTATTCAATCACAAACCGCCGGCGCAGGCGCTAAATGAACTGATGATAAGGAGTTTAAAGCCGGAGTGGAATATAAACTAGAATATTTTTTATTTGACGAAAAAAAGATATTTTTTCTCAACAAGGACGTGGCCATTGTCGGCAAACTTCCCAGCAGCGATATCGAGTTGCCCGATAGTACGGTCTCCCGCCAGCATTGCAAATTGGTCAGAATGGAAGGTCAATTCAAACTGATCGACCTGCATTCCACCAATGGCAGCTACGTCAACGGCCAGAAAGTGGAAGAAAAACTCTTGGCGGTCGGCGATCATATCACCATCGGCCGTACGATCCTGAAGTTCTTGGCCACCGACAAGGCCGAAAATTACCGCGATATCGGCGATCAGCGGATCTCCATGATGGTCCCCCTGGCCGATCTGGATAAGGCGGAGAAAAAACACCGGATCGGCACGGAAGCCTCCAATCTGTTTGCCCGGCTGACCTTGCTCAGCAAAGAACTGATCGCATCACCCAGCCTGGATGACAGTTTTCAAAAGGTCGGGCAATTGATCTTCGATTTCATCAAGCCTGAAAAAGTATTCATTTTCTCTTTTGATGAAAAGCAAAACGATCTGATCCTCAAGTGTTCATTTTCCAAAAAACGGAAAAAGGACGATACCGCCCATATCTCCAAAACCATCGCCCTCAAGGCCATCCACGAAAAAGTGGCCATCCTGTCGTCAAATACCCGTGGGGACAGTCGCTTCGATTCATCCAAAAGCATTTTAATGTACGGCATCACTTCGGCCATCTCTGTTCCCATTTGGACGAAAGATTCAATTTACGGATTGATTTACGTCGATACCACCAGTTTCGAAAAGCTATTCGGAGAAATGGATTTGGAAGTGCTGTCCATGATCGCCAACTTTTCCGGCTTGACCATCGAAAGTTTTAACAGCCTTGAAAAATTGAATCGCGAAAGAAAATTGCGCGCCCGGCTGGAGCGGTATCACTCGCCGGCCGTGGTCTCTCGATTGCTTGAAATGCAAGACACGCCGCCAGAAGAGCTGATGACCTACCGGGAAGCGGAAGCCTCCGTCCTATTCATGGATATCGTTGACTTCACGACCTTGGCCGAACGAAAAACCCCGGTCGAAGTCGGCGTATTTCTCAACAATTTTTTCACCGAAATGACCGAAATCATCTTTAAATTCAACGGCACGCTGGACAAGTACATCGGCGACGCGATAATGGCCGTATTCGGCGTGCCCATCGAGTTCCGCCATCATGCCGAACGCGCGATCTATTCCGCATTGGAAATGCTGGACAAATTGAAAGACATGAACCGCCACATCCCAGCGGAAGATCGATTCCGCATCCGCGTCGGCATCCATTCGGGCAAACTCATTTCTGGCGATTTTGGCTCTCCCAAAAGACTTGACTACACCGTATTGGGCAATACAGTCAATATTGCGTCCCGGCTGGAATCCTCTATCGCCAGCGCCGATGAGATTGTCGTATCGGATTCGGTTTACCAGGCCACCCGAGACAAATTTGATTTCGATGTCCTGGGCGAGAAAAAACTGCAAGGAATATCCAAATCAGTGAAGGTCTACAGAGTATTGAGAAAAAAGGAGGGAAAATGAAGCGCATGGCATTGATCGTCGCCCTGGTTTCGCTCGCCTGGGGGTGTGCGTCAGGAAAAAAAGCCCAGCTTAGACCCGGACAGATGAAGGTCGGTTCGGCTGAATATCTTTTAAATGAGGGCATACTCAATCTAAACGCGGGAAAACTGGATATAGCCGAAAAAAAGCTGTTTCAAGCCCTTGAAAAGAATCCTGACCAGGCGGCAGCCATGAATGCCCTGGGCTTAGTCTATACCTATAAACGCGATATCGACCGCGCCATTTCCTGGTTTAAAAAAACCATCACGCTGGATCCAAATTTTTACGACGCCTACAATTCACTGGG
>Ga0316628_100003927_pt1 | contig 11553 bp, 8 predicted proteins | sample OWC_Aug_M2_C1_D5_FD_207648 | JGI IMG/M metagenome (GOLD analysis project Ga0316628, IMG submission 207648) | Wetland soil microbial communities from Old Woman Creek delta, Ohio, United States - OWC_Aug_M2_C1_D5_C | ecosystem: Environmental > Terrestrial > Soil > Wetlands | place: USA: Ohio... | reverse complement strand
CTCAGCCCCGGCGAGCCGCGGTCGGCTTTCGGACCCGACCTCAGCGCCGGGCTCCGAGCAGATGGCGCTCGAACCAGGCGAGGTTGCGCTCGGCAGCGTCGAGCTCGAGGCGTGGTTCGGCAAGCTCATGCCCCTGGCGCGGATAGAGCACCAGCGAGGTCTCGACTCCGAGATGGCGTAGCGCGCGGTAGAGCTCCCAGCCCTGGGCGGTCGGCACTCGATGGTCCTCCTGTCCCTGCTCGATCAGGGTCGGGGTCGTGACGCCGGCGAGGTGGAAGAGCGGCGAGCGCGCCAGGTAGAGGTCAGGCTTCTCCCACGGCTGGCCGCCGAAGTAATCGGGCGCGAAATCGTGGATGTCGGCGGTGCCCGCGAAGCTGGTCAGATTGACGATGCCGGCCCCCACCGAGGCGGCCGCGAAGCGGCGCGTCTGGCTGACGATCCACGCCGTCATGTAGCCGCCGTAGCTCCAGCCCATGACCCCCAGCCGCTCGGGGTCGGCGACGCCGAGCGCGATCACGTGATCCACACCGCTCATCAGGTCGTGGAAGTCCCCGCCCCCCCAGTCGCCGCGATTGGCGAACCGGAAGCTGCGACCGCGTCCCGAGGAGCCGCGCGGGTTGACGCGCAGCACGGCGAAGCCGCGCGCCGCGAAGCTGGCGATCGGGTAGACGTCGGGGGCGGCGATGTAGTCCTGGAGGAAATAGTAGGTCGGCCCGCCGTGGACGACGAGCAGCAACGGCACCTTCGTCCCCGGCACGTAGCCCACCGGGTAGGTCAACAGGCCCTCGACCTCGAGACCGTCGGGGGCTGGCCAGCGCAGGAGCTCGGTGCGGCCCAGCGGGGACGCGGGCGGCGCCAGCGCGGTCAGGCGACGCGGCGCGAAGGGCTCGAGCGTCGACGTCCAGATCTCCGGCGCCTCGTCCGCGCGCTCTCCGACGAACACCACCCGGTCGCCGGAAGGGGCCAGCGCGAGAGCGGTCATCACCCGATCGCCGGCGTCGAGATCGTGCGGCGCGCCGCCGTCGATCGGCAACGCCGAGAGCCGGATCAAGGTGCCGCGCACTTCGCCGAAGTAGAGCTCGCGCCCATCCCGCGACCAGCCGAGCAGGCGGGGGCGCTGGTCGAACGTCGGCGCGAGCTCGCGCGGAGTGCCACCGCTGGCGGGGACGACCTCGACCCGCGCCGCGAAGGAGGCGGTCGGCGGATCCTCGCTCGCGGTGTAGGCCACGAAGCGGCCGTCCGGCGAGAAGAGCGGCGCGCCCGCGGCCCGCCGCGAGGTCGCGAGTGGGCGGATCTCGCCGCTCCCGAGGTCCACCACCGCCACGTCGGCGCGTTGCCAGTCGTTGACCGCCGCGCTCGGGGTGCGCGTGAAGACGACACTCGAGCCGTCCGGGGAGACGTCGAAGCCGCTGAGCAGGTAGCCGAAGGAAAGCCCCATGTCGGCCGCGACGTGGAAGCTCGGCGGGGTGAGCGGCGTGCCGGCCTGCGGTGGAGCCTGCGGATCGACGGTCAAGCGCCACAGGCGGGCGTTGCCCGGGTCGGCGTCGACCACGATCGCGTCGTCATTCCCTGGCGCGGCGACCGGCCCGGCCGAACGCCCGGGCCTGCCGACGTAGACGATCTCGCGTCCGCTCGGCAGCCAGCGGAAGGCGCGCACCCCGGCCAGGGTCGCGCTGAGCTGGCGAACGGCGCCTCCGCGGCGCGGCCACCACCAGATCTCGGGCTGCCCGCCGCGCTCGGAGAGGAAGGCGATGCCGCCGCCGTCGGGCCGCCACTGCGGCGCCGAGCCCGCCTCGCCGGCGGCGAAGTCGTGGCTCGCTCCCCCGTCGACCGCCGCCACCATCACCGTACCGCGCCAAGCGCTCGGCTTCGTCGCGAGGTCGGCGCGCCAGAGGGTGAAAGCGACCCGTCGCCCGTCGGGCGAGAGCGCGGGCTGGTCGGGCCGCGGCAGCTCCTCCTGCGCCCTCGCCGTCCAGGCCGCCGGCGCCTGGGCGCTCGCCGCCGCGGCGCCGAATGTCGCGAGAAGTGCCGCGCTGGCCAGCGCTCTTCGCCTCCACGCCCCTCCGGAGCTCCCGCGGTGCCCCGCGTCGGAGCCAGCGATCCGCCCGACCTGCAGCCGACGGCCGATTTCGCGCATGTCGATTCCTCCGCCGAAGAGTCTTCCACCGGGCCGCCCCCTCGGTCGAGCGCCTCTCCGGACATCGCCAGGGCCCCGACCGGCCGCGACTTCCGTACGATCGCGGGCCACCCTGGCTCGGGACGCCCGCGCGGACCTCCCTGCCACGGGCGCCCCGCAGCGGATAGGATCGCCGGCGTTGATCGGCACGCGCCTCGGTCCGTACGAGATCACCGCCAAGCTGGGCGAGGGTGGGATGGGCGAAGTCTACCGGGCCACGGACACGCGCCTCGGCCGCGAGGTGGCGATCAAGGTCCTGCCGGCCACGGTCGCGAACGACGCCGATCGCTTGCGGCGCTTCGAGCAGGAGGCCCGCGCCGCGAGCGCGCTGTCGCACCCCAACATCCTCACCCTCTTCGACGTCGGCCGCGACGGCGACACGAGCTATCTCGTCCACGAGCTGCTGGCCGGCGAGAGTCTTCGCGCCAGGCTCGCCGAAGGCGCCCTGCCGCTGCGCAAGGCGATCGAGATCGCCATCGAGGTCGCCCGCGGCCTCGCAGCCGCGCACGCCAAGGGCATCGTCCATCGCGACCTGAAGCCCGAGAACCTCTTCCTGACCCGCGACGGGGTGGTGAAAATCCTCGACTTCGGCCTCGCCAAGCTGGCGCTGCCCGAGCCGGAGAACGTCGCCGCGGCGACGACGGTCGCTGGCGGGACAGCGACCGGGATGGTGATGGGGACCGTCGGCTACATGGCCCCGGAACAGGTGCGCGGCGAGAGGGCCGATCCGCGCGCGGACCTCTTCGCGCTCGGCTGTGTCCTGTACGAGATGGCGTCCGGGCGACGGGCCTTCTCCGGCGCCACGGCGCCCGAGACGCTGACCGCGATCCTGCGCGAAGAGCCGGCGCCGCTCGCCGCGCCCGGACCGACCGGGCCGGTGCTCGACGGGATCCTGCGGCGCTGCCTCGAGAAGCAGCCGGACGACCGTTTCCAGTCGGCGCGCGATCTCGGCTTCGCTCTCGAGGCGCTGCAGGTGCCGACCGGTCGGACAGCGGTGGCGACCGGCGGGAGGCGGCCGGGGCGCCTCGCGCCCTGGACCTGGCTGGGGCTCGCGGCGCTCGCCGCCGGGGGCGTCGCCGCCGGCCTCCTGCTGCGCCCGCGTGCCGCCTCGCCGGCGTCCGCCTTCGGAGCCGGATCGCTCGTGCAGCTCACCACCGATCCCGGCTACGAGGGTGAGCCGACCTTCTCGCCGGACGGGCGGACGATCGCCTACGTCGCCGACCGCGACGGCAACTTCGAGATCTATCTGCAGCAGATCTCGGGCGGGCCGGCGATCAATCTGACCCAGAACCCGGCGGCCGACGTCCAGCCCGCCTTCTCGCCGGACGGCCGCGAGATCGCCTTCGTCTCGACACGCTCGGGGGCGACCGAGCTCTGGCACGCCGCGGCGCGCCTGCCGATGGTGGGTGGCGACATCTGGACGATGCCGGCCCTCGGCGGCGCCCCGCGCCGGGTCGTCGCCGGAGGGAACTTCCCCGCTTGGTCGCCCGATGGCTCGACGCTCGTCTACGTCCATGGCACCTTCCGCGACACGCATCTCGCTACGGTGCCCGCCACCGGCGGCCCGAGCCGCGACCTGCCGATCGACGAGCCGGAGGTCGCCCGCTACTTCTTCCCCAGCTTCTCGCACGACGGGCACTGGATCCTCTTCCAGAACGGCTACCGGATCGAGGTCGTCCCGGCCCAGGGCGGACGGCCGGCCCTGCTCGCGACGGGCTCGAATCCGGCTTGGGGCCCGGGCTCGACGAGCGTGCTCTTCTCGAACAGCGCGCCGGGCAAGGAGCGCTCGCTCTGGCGGGCGCCCTTCGACCTCGGGCGGGGCAAGCTCGCCGGCCCCGCCACACCGATCACCTTCGGGCGCGGCGCCGATCTCGAGGCCCAGGCCGCGCGCGATGGCAGCGCGATCGCCTTCGCCGCGGTCGACGAGCGGCTGAATCTCGAGGAGCTGCCGTTCGACGCCGAGAGCGGTCGCGTCAGCGGACCACCGCGCGAGCTGACGCGCGGCAGCCACCGGATCTCCTCCTTCGCGACTTCGGCTCCGCCCGGCTCCGCGATCGTGTACGCGGAGGACCTCGGGGCGGGCTCGCGGCTGTGGCGCCTCGATCCGTCCGGCCCGCCCGTGCAGCTGACCTTCGGCGCCGGCGCCTCGGACCGTCAGCCCGACTTCTCGCCCGACGGCCGGGAGCTCACTTTCATCCGCGATCTCGAGGCCGGCGGGCCGACGGAGCTCTGGTTGATGAGCGCCGACGGCGGCTCGCCGCACCGGATCGCGCAGGGAATCAGCGGCGCCACCAGGCTGGCCGACGGCAAGCGCCTGCTGGTGCAGCGCGACGATGCGCTGGCGATCCTCGATCTCGCAACCGGCAGCGAGCGGCCGATCGCCGGCGCGCAGACCCGGACGCTGTTCGCCGTCGACGCGCAGAGCCGCTGGGTCGTCTTCCAGACCAGCGAGCGCGGCAACGTCGACCTCGCGGCGGTCCCGCTCGCGGGCGGCAAGCCGCAGAGCGTGGTCGCGACGCCGCGCGAGGACTATCACCCACACTTCTCGCCGTCCGGCCGCTGGCTCTACTTCCAGCCCGACCACAAGAACCTGTTCCGGGTCCCCGGACCGGCGCAGAGCTGGAGCCCGGCGCCGCCCGAACAGGTCACCTTCCTCCCCGACAGCGACCTGTTCCTCGAGGAGCCGGAGCTCTCGCCTGACGGCAAGAAGCTCCTCTACATCCGCAGCCGCACGACCGGCGACATCTGGATCCTGCGCCTCGGCGGCGCCGCGGAGCGAAAGGCGTCATGAGCCGCGCTGCCGTCGCCCTACGGACCTGGCAACCCACAGGAGTCCTCGCATGAAAGCCAAGCGTTTCCTCCTCGCCTGGGCGCTCGGCGCCCTGGCGGCCGGCGCGTCGACCGCCGAGCCCTTCACCTTCGTGGCGCTCGGCGACACGACGTATGCGCCGCCCGCCGACTACCCGCTCTACGAGAAGCTCATCGCGACGATCAACGGCGCGGCGCCGGCCTTTTCGATCCACATCGGCGACACCAAGGGCTTCGGCGACTGCGGCCGCGCTTTCCAGGAGCGCCAGCGCGCCTTCTTCGACAGCTTCGCGGCCCCGGTCGTCTACACCCCGGGCAACAACGAGTGGGCCGACTGCTGGAAGGCGAACCGCGGCAGCGCCGACCCGGTGGCGATCCTGAAGCTGATGCGCGATGTCTTCTGGTCGAAACCGCTGAGCCTGGGCAAGGCGCCGATGCCCCTCGTGCGCCAGGCCGATGACGACCCCGGCTTCCCGGAGTTCGCCGAGAACGCCCGCTGGCGCCACGGCGGCGTCACCTTCGCCACCCTGAACCTCGCCGGCACCCACAACAATCAGGAGCTGCGCGTCGAGTCGCTGTGGAAGGAGTTCGTGCGCCGCGAGCAGGCGAACGTCTCCTGGGTCAAGAGGAGCTTCGCCGCCGCGCGCCAGGGTGGCGACCGCGCGGTCGTGCTCGCTTTCCACACCAACCCGTTCGACGAGACGATCCGCTACGACAACGGTCCCTCGGAGCCGGTGCTGCAGGCGATCCTCGACGCGGCCGCCTCATTCCAGGGTCAGGTGCTGATCGTCCACGGCCACGATCACCAGTTCACGATCGACCGGCCAGCATCGAAGCTCGACACCGATAAGCCCGCGGTCAGCCATCCGAACATCCTGCGTCTCGAGGTGTACGGCTGGCCGGACATGAAGGCGGTGCAAGTGCACGTCGACACCTCCAAGCCCTGGGTGTTCGGCTTCGAGCCGCTGTACGCCGCGGAGTCGGTGTCGACCCACTCCGCCAAGGACTGAGGGATCGCGGCTCGCGCCCACCATCGCTGGACACTAGAATGGCCTCATGTCCTCCCAGAAGCTCCAACGCGCAGCCGCGGCCGCGCCAGGTTGATCTCCAGGTCCGGAGGCACCCAGCATGAGACTGGACGACCAGCAGGAGAGCCCCAACGTCGAGGATCGCCGCGGGATGAGCCCCATGGTGCGAGGGACCGGACTCGGCTGCGGCGGCCTGATCGTGGTGCTCGTGCTTTCTTACCTCACCGGCGTGGATCCGCGGCAGCTGCTGCAATCCGTGCAAGAGGCACCGCCTGGCGCGAATTCGTCCGCGCCGATCGGAGGAGGCGCACCGGCGGGCAACGCGGGCGACGCCCTGGGGCACTTCTCGGCCCGGGTGCTGGGCTCGACCGAACAGGCATGGTCGGAGATCTTCGCGGCAAGCGGGCGCCGCTACTCCCCCCCGACGATGGTCCTCTTCACGGGCGCCGTTCAGTCGGCGTGCGGAATGGCCTCCGCCGCGGTGGGCCCCTTCTACTGCCCGAACGACGACAAGCTCTACCTCGACACCGATTTCTTCCATGAGCTCGATCGCCTGGGCGGCCGCGGCGACTTCGCCCGCGCCTACGTGATCGCGCACGAGGTCGGCCATCACGTCCAGAACCTCCTTGGCATCGCGGAACAGGTAGAGCGTGGGCAGCGCGCCGCCGGGTCGGACGAGGAGGCCAATCGCTACTCGGTGCGGATGGAGCTGCAGGCCGATTGCCTCGCCGGGGTGTGGGGAAACCACGCCCAGCGGGCGGGGATCATCGAACCGGGGGACTTCGAGAGCGGGCTCGCCGCCGCGGCCTCGATCGGCGACGACCGCCTGCAGCGGCTTGGGCGCGGGTACGTGTCCCCGGAATCCTTCACCCACGGCTCGTCCCAGCAGCGGGCCGAAGCGCTGCGCCGGGGCCTGCAGTCCGGCAATCCGGGCGCCTGCTCGTTCTAGACCCTGGCCCGCGCAGCCATCCAATGCCCGACCGGATGCGGCGCCTCGAGAGGAGATCGCGATGACCCGCACCGGCCGCCCGGCTTCCCAGCCCAGGACTGCGTCGCCCGCCGCCAGCCGCTGGCGCGGCTTCATCGCCAGCCAGGTCGCCGGGCTCGTCCTGTCGCCGTTCACCGGCATGATCAGCGGCTTCTTCCTGCTCTTCGCCGGCATCTTCCTGATCGTCGCCTGGCAGGCCGGCCCGCAGCACCTGCTCGACGCGGCGCGCCTCGGCAAGCTCACCGGCCACGCCAGCGGGAAGATCGTCGAGAGCTGGCTGGCGGTCGACTGGGACCCGGCCGAGATGGGGACCAGCACAATGTGGCGCGCCTTCACCAAGGCCTCGCCGTGCGCGGTGGTCGAGTACTCCGGCGACTGGGGCGCGCCGGTGCGCCGCGCCTTCTGCGGTCCACGCCTGCAGTTCAACGACATGTACACGCTGCACGACGTGCGCGAGCTGTCGCCCGGGGTGCCCTTCACCTTCGCCCGCGACGCGAGCGGCTTCCTCGAGCCCGAGATCCGCATCCGCAAGACGGCGCGCGACTGGCTGGCCGCCCACCAGCCGGACTGGCCGCCACCCAGCGACCCGCCGCCGGCGAACGCCCTCGCCGGGCTCCGGCTCGAGCTCGACCGCCCGGTCGAGTACGCGATCGCCGGCTGGACCCAGCCGGCGCCGATCCTGCCGCTGGCCGTCGACCCTCACCATCCGGACGACGCGCTGCCCGCGGGCTGGGTCGCCAAACGGCTGGCGCAGGGGCCGAACTGGTTCGCGTTCGCGATCGGCGCCGTGATCGGGCTCCTGGTGTGGACCGAGGCGATGGCCTTCCTGCTCGGCGGCATGCAGCGCTGGCTGTTCGTCCTGCTGACCGCGATCCCGCTCGTCGCGTTGCCCTACTGGGCCGAGTACCTGCCGCGCGCGCTGCACATGTTCGACGCGCGCTGGGCGTCGATCGCGGCCGACATGCTCGGCGACATCGACCCGCTCGCGGTCCTCACCGCCAGCTCTCCCAACGCGGCCGTCCTCGCCCACGGCGAGCGCCTGGTCTGGAAAGCGGGGTCCGGCGCCTACGCCGATACGTTCGGGCAGCTTCACTTCGCCACGCCCACGCCGGCGCCCGCCGCCGGCGACGCCGCGCTCGCCGACCTCGCCGCGAGCGTCACCGCGCAGGCCCAGGCCCTGAGCGAAGCGGACCGCATCGCCTTGCTCGGTCGCCTCGAGCGCGACAAGAAGCATCAGCTCTACCGCGCCGGCCTGCCCTTCCTGCCCTTCGCGGCCGCGATCCTGCGCGACCCGCAGGCGAGCCCGGCGCTCTTCCGCGCGGCGAAGCGGTTCCTCGAGGAGTGGACGACGCAGCCGACCGACGAATTCGACGAGCGCGACGCCGGCTACAAGGAGCGGGTGCGGCTGTGGGCCGATCTCGCGACCGTGCCGGTGCCCGAGATCGCCAACCTGACGACGAGCTACGCGGCGCTCGCCGCCAAGCTGAAGTGAGCTAGACCGCGAACTGCCGCAGGTGGTGGTCGAGGTGCTTGTGCATCAGCAACCCCCACTCGTCGCCGGAGAGACGGCCGAAGAAGGGGTGGGGCCGTCCCGCGACGCGCTCCGGCCCGCGCGCCGCGAAGGTCTCGATCGCGGCGCGCAGGCGCTCCTTCTCGGTTGAGAACTGGCGCCGGTCGGTGACCTTGAACTCCGGAACCGTCGGGCCGTTGCGCGACATCGGCCGGTCGCCCAGCATCGAGGGGCGCACCAGGGGCGCGACCAGGCGCCCCACCCAGCTCTGCTTCGCCGGCAAGTCGCCCGCCGCGATCGCGAGCGGCACCACGCAGTGCGCCATCATCTGGGCGACGTCCATCTTTCCCCACTGCCGCGGGCTGTCCGACTGGATCGCCGCCAGCCGATCGAGGATCGAGCGCCGATCGGCGGGATCGAAGAGCGACGGCATCAGCCGCTCCGCTGCCCGGTGGCGCCGCCGCTCTCGCCGCCGCCGCGGCCGAAGAGCCGCTTGAACAGCGACTCCGGCGGCGGGCAGGTGCAGCGCTTCTCGCGCGGAACCCCGGCGAGCGCCTGCTCGATGTGGCGGCCGCAGCCGGCCCACGTGGGCTTGCCGCACCTCTTGCACTGGACGCGATGGCACATGACGTCAGAATCCTCTCGGGCAGCGGTGCTACCGGCTCGCGGCGCGCCTAGCCGCGGATCACGCGGAACGCGGGAATGCGGGTTTCCAGGTTCTTGAGCTGGAACTCGCCGATCGGGGCGGTGGGGATCTGGCCGGCGAGCAGGCGCTGGGTCTCGGGACCGATCACGATCTCGCCGGGCTCGGTCGCGAACTGCTCGAGGCGGGCGGCGACGTTCACCGTGTTGCCGAGCACCGTGTAGTCGACGCGCCGCACGCTGCCGACGTCGCCCACCACCACCGGTCCGCTGTTGAGAGCGATGCGGGTGCGGATGCCGGGCTGGCCGCGGTCGGCGCGGCGGCGGTTGAGCTCGTCGAGCGCGTTCTGGATCTCGACCGCGGCGCGCACCCCGCGCAGGGCGTGGTCCGCCTGCGCCATCGGCGCGCCGAAGAAAGCCATCACGCAGTCGCCGATGAACTTGTCGAGCGTGCCGCCCTGCTCGAAGATCGACTCCACGGACGCCGTGAAGAACGCCTCCAGCAGCTCGTGCACCGCCTCGGGGTCGGCCTTCTCCGAGAAGCGCGAGAAGCCGACCACGTCGGCGAACAGCACCGTCGCCTCGGCCTGCTTCAGGCGCCGCGCGCCCTCCTCGAGCTCCGCGCCGCTCATCACCTCTTCGATCACCGACGGCGAGTGGTAGCGCTCGAGGCGGGAGCGCATCGCACGCTCGTGCTCGGCGCGCTCGGCGTAGCGGATGCGCTCCACCGCCACCGCCGCGTAGTTGGCGAGCGCGGTCAGGAAGTCGAGGTCCTGCTCGGTGAAGGTGCCGGCGTGGAACGGCGAATCGAGCTGCATGACGCCGATGATCTTCTCGCCCGACCACAGCGGAGCGCACATCGCGGCGCGAATCTGATGGATGCGGATCGACTCGCCGCCGGCCAGGCGCTGGTCGGCGAGCGCGTCGTAGGTCAGGAGCGCGACGCGCTGCGACATCACCGTCTCGAGCATGGTCTTGGAGACCGGCACCGCCTGCTTGGGGCGGTACTCGACGCGGTCCTTGAAGCGCGCCAGCTCGCACTCCGCCTCGGCGTGATCGTCGCGCCGCAGCAGGATGAAGCCGCGGTCGACCGGCAGGGCCTCGAACGCGACCTCCATGACCCGCGCCAGGATGTCGTCGACCGAGTCGGAGGTGATCAGCAGGCGCGCCAGCCGGGTCAGGAAGCCGAAGATCTTGCTCGAGTACGCCTGCTCGAGATCCTTGCGCTTGTCGCTGCGCGCCGCGGCTTCCTTGATCCCCAGGCCGTAGTCCTTGGAGAAGTCGGCCAGCGGCCGCACGATCGTGGCGTTGGAGATGCTGGAGGTCGCCGGCTCGGTTGCGCCCGACACGGTCGGCGCCGGCACCGCCATCTCGATCGCGGGCGCCACCGCCGGCCGCGGCTCCTCCTCGCCTTCGACCAGGATCTCGAAGATGCCGATCTTGATCTCGTCGCCGGGCCGGATCGGCGCCTTCTTGACCGCCACCCGGTTGAGCTGGACGCCGTTGGTCGAGCCGAGGTCGTGCACGAACCAGCCGTCGGCCTCGCGGCGGATCGCGGCGTGGCGCCGCGACACCGAGAAATCGGAGAGCACGATCTCGTTGTCGCTGCCGCGCCCGATCCGCACCTCGTCCTTCTGGACGGGGAAGATCTGGAGCTGACCCTCGATCGCTGCGCGCAGCCGAAGCATGTCTGAACGCGCTGGATGATAACAGGCCGCGGGCCGGCGCGGGATCAGACGATGTCGACGCCGCCCATCGCCCAGAGCAGGATCGCTTTCTGGGCGTGCAGCCGGTTCTCGGCCTCGTCGAACACCCGGCTCTGGCGGCCGTCCACCACCTCCGCCGCCACTTCCTCGCCGCGGTGGCAGGGCAGACAGTGCAGGAAGACCGCCTCCGGCCGCGCGAGCCCCATCAGCTCGGCGTCGACGCAGAAGCCGACGAAGGCCTGGCGCCGCGCCTCGGCCTCCTCCTCCTGACCCATCGAGGCCCAGACGTCGGTGTAGACCGCCGAAGCACCGGCCACCGCTTCGCGCGGATCGCGGTGCAGGGTCACCTTGGTGCCCGCCCCGGCGGCGTCGGCGAGAGCGAGGTCGAAGTACCTCGCCTTGACGTCGTAGCCCTCCGGCGAGGCGATCGCGATGTCCATACCCACCTTGCTCGCCCCGAACATCAGCGAGTGCGCCATGTTGTTGCCGTCGCCGACGTAGGCGATCTTGCGGCCCCGAAGGTCGCCGAAGATCTCGCGCAGGGTGAAGTAGTCGCACAGCGCCTGGCAGGGGTGCAGGTCGTCGGTCAGCCCGTTCACGACCGGCACCGAGCCGAAGCGCGCCAGGTCGAGCACGTCCTGGTGGGCGAAGGTGCGCGCCATGATGCCGTCGACGTAGCGCGACAGGACCTGCGC
>Ga0316628_100003925_pt1 | contig 11554 bp, 15 predicted proteins | sample OWC_Aug_M2_C1_D5_FD_207648 | JGI IMG/M metagenome (GOLD analysis project Ga0316628, IMG submission 207648) | Wetland soil microbial communities from Old Woman Creek delta, Ohio, United States - OWC_Aug_M2_C1_D5_C | ecosystem: Environmental > Terrestrial > Soil > Wetlands | place: USA: Ohio... | reverse complement strand
GGAACAGAAATAACGTAGCAATCGTGAAAATATGCACCGGCTTGCCGTGCATTGATTGCACTTTCGGGAGGTACGTCGGAGAGTATGGCGCGTGGTTTCATTGCGGTCTAACGTGAAGTTGAGCGGCCGCGCCTTCTGCGGTTCGCTCCAACGTCTGGTTGTGTGTTTAGGCGCACGCGTAGTGGATTCATCATGGCATCGCTTTATTGCGGTAGGTCAGCAAGGCCACCTGGGTTTCTGGCCTGAGAAGGGCGTTAAAGCGGTTCGCTTCCCGCACCGAAGCATCGGAGCCCTCCGCATACAGCACCGCTATCCAAGTCGGCTCAATGCTCCTGGGTTGAATCTCACGCTCTTGTCGAAGCGCATACCGCATCGCTCTAACTACGTGCTCGTTGCGTGCGATTTCAAGAAGTTTCGCCCTCTGACGGTCGGTGCCCACGGCCGATGTGTATAGCAGAGCACGGAGCTGAGGTAAATTCTTTCGCCACTGAGCTCTGAGTGTATCGTTGTCCTGAGACGGCAGGATAATCTTGATGACCGCGCGCGTGTAGCGGGAAAGATCTGATCTCTTTCTGAGAGCCTTAATAGATTCCCGGATCAGGTCCGGTTTGAGGTTCAGACACTTCTTCGAACCTTCGTCGAATGCCACGGACGGGTCCCAACCTTGCCATATAAGGCACCGCATGAACTCATCAACGGAGGTTGGCTTGTCAAGAAATCGATCTTCAGGGCGGTTCATAGCGCAACCTGTCTTACACACAACGCCAATCTTCAGCCGCGCCCCGCTGCGGCTGCATGAAAATGAGCGGGACGTCCGGGGCGTCGGCCTGAAAGGACTTGTTGGGCCTATTTGCGGCGCGCACGCTCTGCCTCTTCTTCTGCAACCGCAGTAATCCGCTGCCGGCCAGATTCATCCGAGGAAAGGAAATCTTCAACAAGCCGACCCACCGACCGCGCCACCCGGACAGAACCGGGCGGCGAGCACATAGCCTCTTTTGGAAGGCTCGGCGAAAGAAGCTCTGCGGCGGTAAGGCCAAAGACCGCGGCGGCTTTCTCAATAAGGTCGATACCGGGCGACATGTCCAGCTCTTGGGATCGAAACAAGTTATTCGAACTCTTCTGAGATATGCCGGCACGGCGTGCCAGTTCCGACTGGCTCAGGCCATGAGCCTCAGTGAGCGCTGTTAGGTTGCGCACCAACACTTCTAGGGCTGACACTGCTTCCGTTCCTTCCTTAGGCCCAACACTGGAAATCACCGGCGGCGCCATTTAGTGGCGAGGTCCGGTGCATTGAGTGGTTAGGCATTCCTGGACGTTTGTCTGTCATATTAACCTCAATGACTACCGAAGAATAATTGTGCTTTGATTGAACGCAGCTTGAGCGGAAGTTGGCAACTTTGCACAATAAAAAAACACCCGTTCTTGAAGGTGCTGTATCAATCCATACCCATCTGGCCCGACTTGAATTGAGACCGTTTGTGATGGGAATGAGGAACCTTTCTCAAGGTGGATTGTGTAGGTCGGAGTGACTGGCCTCTCAGGAACTATCACTGAATCCTGAAGAGCCTGCAGAATTACCGGCAGTTGTTCATTGATGTTCTTTACTGTGTCCCCGTAACGGATTTGGGCAAATAACGATTGTGAAAACCCTTTTGATTCTAGGTACTCGTATCCAGTCACAAATGAAATAGGAGTCTGACAACCCAGGAGGTAGACGAATGGGACTACCATCAGCCCTACCTTAAAAATGGAGTATCCAGTTCTCATTTTGTACGCCTAACGTTTGAGGTAAGGGGCGCGTAGCCAGCTTGCTGGCGGAGCGTCCCTCTTGACCGAGCGGTTAGGCGTTGCCTGGCTCATTTGATTTAGCCCTGATCTCTGCCGCCACATCCTCTGAAAGACTCCATGTACCGTGGCACTTACAACCTTCGACGGGACACTCGATCCACCCTTCCGTTGGCGGTGAACCATAGCCGCAAAAGCGATGCGGGTTCCAAGGATGGCCGCACTGCATACACAGGCCGTCCGGACCCTCTCCGATGGTTTCAGCGACCGCTTCGCTCATGGACAACGCCTAACGCTTGGTTCAGCTGCCCGCAAAAGCGGCGCGCTGAAGCCAAATACATGGATAAATAACTGCACCGCTTTTGCGGGTCAGTGGAACCAGAAGTTAGAGCGCATTTTTCGCTCTCCGGGTAAGAAAGAAAAAGACGGCGACCGCTCCAAGGGACCCGAACGCACCATAGAAAAGAAACGTGGGCTCTGGGTGACTCATTGCGTCCAACGGAAAGAAGGTCTTTATCCACCAAGGCGGCTCCTTACCACCCAGATATTCCGCTGTGTGGTAATGACATGGATCAGGGATTAGGGCTCGCTCCAATAACGCAGCCATAAACAGGCCTGCACAAAGGCTCCCAACAACCCTCAACGGCACTTCCCACCAAGGTGTTAGCGGACGATTACTGTTCATAGCTCTAACGTCTGGCTCAGGCGACCGCGAGAGCGGCCTGCCGAGCGCCTGAAAGAACAACACAACCAACGCCGCTCTTGCGGGTCGCCTGCAGCCGGTAGTTATGCATATCTCACATGTTCCAATAGCCGACGATAGTCTTCGAAACACGAGATGAAATATTCATCCAAGTTCCACGAAGCTGTAACTATATAGTCGGCGATATCAAGCACCTGCCCTGGCGTTAATGGCTCTTCATGCTCCTGGTAACCACGCCTTAGCTTCGCGGAACGCTTTCTTCGCAGCACCGTAGTTTTCGGCCCTGAGTGGTCGTAAATCCAAGATGAATGAAGAATGGTATTGCGAAACTCCTCTGACTTCGTGCACATGGTAATTAAATCAGCAAAATCTGAGGCAGAGATGGCGAGTTCTCGTGTTTCGTATTCTTTTCTTATCAGTGACACAAGAACATGTAGCTTTGCCTTAAACGGCATTTCGCTCGTAACAGTTAATCCTTTCTCGGATTCGGCTCCAATTAGATATGTGATGCACGAAGAAAGCACATCCTCTAGGTCGCCGAAATTCATCGCTACTCGCCCAACAGCATCATTTAGCGGGTCTGCTTCCGTCTGCTCTTCGAACGAGTACCCGGAATACTCGAATTCAACTTGATAGAGTTTCGTCATTGGTATGCATAACATTAAGTAGACACCCTAAAAGCTCCATTTGCTTTGGAGCTTTAAGGGGTTCTAATTCTGCCAACCTTAATTAAATCAATGTCTTGATATGAAATTAAGGAGCCTAAAATATAAATAAAATGGAGCGATGCGTTCATATGTCATTCCGGGCAGTATACCTATTTAATAATTGCTCCTGAGTAGTTTTACCGCTCAAGCGGCTTGGTGACTGCTCAACGCGTAAATACCCTGCACTTGTTCTGACCCTCGCAGCCTCAAAGCACGATTGTCGCATTTACGACATCACCCTATCACACAAACCCTCCGTAAAAACAGCCACTTAGCACGTGGCACGCCCATTGCTGTGCTAGTGCATAGACATTGGACTACCACGGGGCCGCCATGCAACAGAAAGACATCGCTGCACTGCTCGACGAACCGGCCTGTGCCCACAACACCAAGGCCAAGTCCGGCTGCGCGCGTCCCAAGCCCGGCTCGACGGCCGGTGGTTGCGCCTTCGATGGTGCGCAGATCGCGCTGTTGCCCATCGCTGATGTGGCACACATCGTCCACGGCACCATCGCCTGTGCCGGCTCCTCCTGGGACAACCGCGGTACCCGCTCTTCGGGGCCGACGCTGTTTCGCATCGGCATGACCACCGATCTCACCGAGCAGGATGTGATCATGGGGCGTGGCGAGAAGCGATTGCTTCACTCCATTAAACAGGCTATCGACAGCTATCAGCCCAAGGCGGTCTTCATCTACAACACCTGCGTGCCGGCGTTGATCGGCGATGACGTCGATGCCGTCTGCAAGGCCGCTACCGAGAAGTGGGGGGTGCCGGTGGTGCCGGTGGATGGCGCCGGTTTCTATGGCAGCAAGAATCTCGGTAATCGCATCGCCGGCGAGGCGATGTTCAAGTATGTGGTCGGCACGCGCGAACCGGAGCCGCTGGCGCCTGAACTGCTGGGGGAAGGGAAGCGCATTCATGACGTCAATCTGATCGGTGAATACAACATCGCTGGGGAGTTGTGGCATGTGCTGCCGCTGCTCGACGAGCTGGGGCTGCGTGTGCTCTGCACCCTTTCGGGCGATGCGCGCTTTCATGAGGTGCAGACCATGCACCGTTCTGAGGCCAACATGATGGTCTGTTCCAAGGCGATGGTGAATGTCGCACGCAAGCTGCAGGAGAAGTACGGCACGCCGTGGTTTGAGGGGAGTTTCTACGGCGTGCGTGACGTGTCGCAGGCACTGAGCGATTTTGCCCGGCTGCTCAAGGACGATGATCTGGCGGCACGCACCGAACGGCTCATCGCCCGCGAGGAGCAGCGTGTTCATGATCTTCTGGAGCCGTGGCGGCAGCGGCTGCGTGGCAAGCGCGTGCTGCTCTACACCGGCGGCGTGAAGAGCTGGTCGGTGATCTCGGCGTTGCAGGATCTCGGCCTCGAGGTAATCGCGACCGGCACCAACAAATCGACCGAAGAGGACAAACAGCGCATTCGCGAGCTGATGGGCGACGACGCAAAAATGCTCGACGAGGGGAGTCCGCGCGCACTGCTCGACACGGTGCGCGACTATCAGGTCGATGTGCTGATCGCCGGCGGCCGTAACATGTACACCGCGCTCAAGGCGCGCATTCCGTTTCTCGACATCAATCAGGAGCGCGAATTCGGTTACGCCGGTTATGCAGGGATGGTGGAACTGGCGCGGCAACTGGCGCTGACCATCGAATCGCCGGCCTGGCCCGCTGTGCGCAAGCCTGCCCCGTGGGAGTCCGCCTCATGAGCATTACTGTACTGAAGCGCAACAAAGCGCTCACCGTCAATCCGCTCAAGGTAAGCGCACCAGTCGGGGCAACGCTGGCCTTCCTTGGTCTTAATCGCAGCATGCCGTTGATGCACGGTTCGCAGGGGTGCACGGCCTTTGCCAAGGTAATGTTCGTGCGCCACTTCCGCGAGCCGATCCCGTTGCAGACCACGGCGATGGATCAGGTGAGCACGGTGATGGGCGGGCAGGAGAGCATCGTCGAGGCGCTCGCTACCATCTTCAGCAAAAACAAGCCGCAACTGATCGGGCTGATGACCACCGGTCTCACCGAGACGCAAGGCGCCGATATCGCAGGAGCGCTCGGCGATTTTCGCGAGAAGCATCCGGAATTTGCCGATCGGCAAGTGGTCGCGGTGAACACCCCCGATTTCGCCGGCGGGTTCGAGAGTGGCTTTGCCACCGCAGTGGAAGGGATGATTCGCACGCTGGTGCCTGCGCTCGATGTTGGGGTGACACGACCGGGCAAACGACAGCGTCAGGTCAACATCCTCGCTGGTGCATCACTAACGCCGGGCGATATTGAATCGCTTAAAGAGATGATCGAAGCTTTCGAGCTGCGTGCCATCGTGTTGCCCGATATCTCCGATTCACTGGATGGCCATCTTACTGCCAGCGATTTCACGCCGCACACCATCGGTGGCACACCGCTCAGCGAGATCCCGCTGATGGGCGATTCCATCGCCACGCTGGTGATCGGCGATTCACTCAACGCCACGGCTGATCTTTTACACGAAAAAACTGGCGTACCCGATTACCGATTTTCCCATCTGCTCGGACTCGATGCCGTGGACCGCTTCGTTCATCTGCTCAGTGAGCTGGCCGAGCGACCGGTGCCAGCGCGTATCGTCCGACAGCGTGCCCAGTTACAGGATGCGATGGTCGATTGCCACTTCATGATTGGTCTGACACCCGTAGCTATTGCCGCCGAACCCGATCAACTGCTCGCCATGTGCGACCTGTTGCAGGGGATGGGTGCCGAGGTCGTTGCGGCTGTGACACCGGAACGTGGTCCGGCGCTGGAGAAGTTGCCGCTTGCCGAGGTGAAGCTGGGTGATCTGGAGGATCTGGAACAGATGGCGCAAGGGGCGGGAGCGCGTCTGCTGATCGGCAATTCACACGTGGCGCAAAGTGCGGAGCGTCTGCATCTGCCGTTGTTGCGCTGCGGATTTCCCCAATACGACACCGTAGGCGGCTATCAACGCAGCTGGATCGGCTATCGCGGAACGCGCCAGGCGCTGTTCGATATCGCCAATCTGTTATTGCAACATCCGCACGCCGAAATTGAACCCTACCGCTCTAAATATTCGCAGAAGAAGGATTAGCCATGGTCATGCAGCGGCATGTACGCCTTGTCGAAGAGCTGAAAGATAATCCCCGGCGTGCCAGTGTGCGCATCGCCTTCGCCACCTCCGATCTGCGCCATGTGGATCAGCACTTCGGTTCATCAGAACGCTTTGCCATTTACGAGCTGGACAGCGAGGAGTCGCGCCTGCTGGAGGTGGCAGAGTTCGGTGTGCAAAAGCAGGATGGCAACGAGAACAAGCTGTTGGAGAAGTTCGTCCTGGTGAGTAATTGCGCCGCAGTCTACAGCCTGGCGGTGGGGCCGTCAGCGGTGCGGCAGCTGATGGGGATCGGCGTGCAACCGATGCGTGTGCCGGAGCACAGCGCCATCAGTGCCCTGTTGTTGGGGCTGCAGCATGAGATGCAGGAAGGGGCAACCGGCTGGCTGGCGCGGGCGCTTTCTGCGAAAGATAAAGATGAAGAGCGTTTCGATTCGATGCTGCAGGAGCAGTGGGAAGAGTAGGGGGTTTTTAAAATTTATCAGTGTGAACACTTAACACTGGGAAAAATTACTCCTTCCCCATTCGGGGTTTTGCCCTCGGGTAGAAGGTTGGGATGAGGGATCTAAATTAACTCCCCTCTCCCTAACCCTCCCCCTGAGGGGGAGGGGACTGATGCTGAATTGGCAGTGCTGGAATCAAGCAACATCGATCGGATGCCAGAGCCTACTGGAGCAACGCTCGTAGGATGGAAAGAGACTGTGAGAGGAGATGAACAACTTCCAGCTCACTACCCCTCCTCCTGAGGGGGTATATAAACCCACCTTAAGCGGGCTCTCCCTCTCCCTCAGGGATTTATGCCCGCAGGGCAGAGGGCTGGGGGAGAGGGGATTTAAATCCATATCTCATCCTGTGGAAAGAAACAGAGAGACACGATTAATTGGAAAGGAGAGCAATATGAGCACGACCACGGTTAATGATGCCAATCCGATCATGCAGTCGGATTTTATTCAAGAGATCACCAAGCAGATGCGCGCTGTCGACAGCTATGGCGTGTGGGAGGGATTCACCACAGAACAACTGCTGGAGCCGCTGGTGCTGACCCCGGAGCGCAAGAAGGAGATCCCGGTGATCGGTGACCCTGACGAGGAGACCATCGCCCGCGTCAAGGCGTTTTATAACGCGATTGCGTCACTCATCGAGAAAGAGTGCGGCCTGATGGCGGTCACCATGATCAACCTGTCGCATGAAGGTTTCGGCCGGGCGCTGATTACTGTCGGCAAGCTGGTGGTGGTCGACAGGACGCTGCGCGACATTCACCGTTTTGGTTTCGCATCACTCTCAAAAATGAAGGACGAAGCCGACAAGCTGCTTTCTATCGCATTGGGTCTGGTTGGCGAGCACTCCAAAGTGGCCGGATTATAAATCGAGAGTCTTTACACATGAGTGAAGAGAGACTGAAAGAGTTGGAGAAAGAGGTGAAGAAGCGCAAGCGCATCGCCTCGGAGTGGGCGTCGCAACTGCACGATCTGGTGGAGGATAAGTTACCGGCGGGTTATACCGATCTGCCGTCCATCGCCCAATCCACTTTTGATGCATGCAAAGCGTGGGATGACGCCAATAAAGCCTGGCTTGCTGCACAGGTTAATCAATAACCGATGGGGAAACGAACATTATGAGTACGATGATTTCCGGCCTGACCCGGGGCGGCCAGGAGTGGACACCCGAGTTTGTGGTGGCACTGAAGCAGGAGAACTGCATTGGCTGCGGCCGTTGCTACAAGGTTTGTCCGCGTCAGGTCCTCGATCTGGTGGAGCGCGAAGTGGAAGAGGATGAGGATGAGGACGACGAATTTTCCGATGACACCGCCATGGTGATGAGTATCGCCAACGCCATGGATTGCATCGGCTGCAAGGCCTGCTCGAAAGTTTGTCCGAAGAGTTGCTATAGCCACGCCCCGGCGGCGCTTACTGCATAACTGTTACTCATTCGTTGCAGGGGTGCCGTCCTTGAACATTTTGCAGAAGGTCCGCCCCCTTTAAACATTGGCGAAGTTGTGTAGTCGCGAGCTTCGTTGATGCTGTTCGCGGCGAGGCGTCGCTCCTACAGTTTGCGTCACGCGCAGCGGCAGATGCGACGAGCCGTTATTCTTTACATCTGGAAAATTGATCATGCCAAAACCGGAAAAACATCTGTTCGTCTGTACCCAACAACGCCCCGAGGGGCATCCGCGCGGTTGCTGCCAGGCCAAGGGCGGCGCGGCGGTGGCCGAGGAGTTCTGGTTCCAACTCCAGGGCAGAAACCTGCTCGGCAAGATTGCATTGACCACTACGGCCTGCTTCGGTCCCTGTGGTATTGGTCCCAATGTGCTGGTTTATCCCGACGGGGTGCTCTACAGCGGTGTCACGCGCGAGGATGTGCAGGAGATCGTGGAGCAACACCTGCTGGGGAACACCGTCGTCAGCCGTTTGCAGGCGCCTGCCGATATCTGGTAATCACTGGTTAGTGAAGAGTTTATTTCGGCACGGACGCCGGTCATTCATTTTTGTCCGCTATTCATCCGTTAATTTCATATCGCAACCGTTGGTTATCTGACACCACTCTGTCGCAGACACGACAATAAATCTTTGGTACTCCCACGCAACACCTGTAACTGGCGGTAATTCAGTCGATTTTCCACGTGGCACAGCCATTGCTTTAACAAACCCAGACATCAGTGTGGAGAAAACAACGTGATTACATTGACTGAAAAAGCAATCAAGGCCGTGAGCCGGTTTATCAGAAGCGAAAAAGGTGCCGCAGGTTTGCGTCTGCGTGTCACCGGGGGTGGCTGCGCCGGTCTGCAGTACGAGATGCAATTGGAAACGGCACCGGAAGCCAATGACACCGTCATTGAACAGAGCAATATCAGGATCTTCGTCGACCCGCAGAGTGCGGCGATGCTGCAAGGTCTCACCATCGATTTCGTCGATACCATGGTGGAGAGCGGCTTCACTTTCCACAATCCCAATGCATCAGCAAGCTGCGGCTGCGGTAAATCGTTCTCAGCCTGATTGCTCTCGCGAGCAAAACTGGAGGTCACCATGTGGGACTATTCTGAAAAGGTCAAGGATCACTTCTTTAATCCACGCAATGCCGTGGTGCTGGAAGACGCCAATGGCATCGGCGATGTCGGCTCCATCTCTTGCGGTGATGCGTTGCGTCTCATGCTGAAGATCGACTCGACCACAGAAACCATCACCGCTGCCGGTTTTCAGACCTTCGGTTGCGGCTCGGCCATCGCTTCGTCGTCGGCACTCACCGAGATCGTCAAAGGGATGAGTGTGGAGCAGGCGCTCAAGGTGACCAATCAGGATATCGCCGATTATCTCGACGGCCTGCCGCCGGAAAAGATGCACTGCTCGGTGATGGGGCGCGAGGCGTTGCATGCGGCCATCGCCAACTATCGTGGTGAGAGTTGGAGCGATGATCACGAAGAGGGCGAGTTGATCTGCAAATGCTTCGGCGTCGATTCGGCGCTGATCGAGGAGACGATTCGCGCCAATGGCCTCACCACTGTCGAAGAGGTCACCTTCTACACCAAGGCCGGTGGTGGCTGTTCGTCGTGCCACGAAGGGATCGAAGAGATCCTGGCGCGCGTCCTGGTCGAAGCGCCTGTAATGAAAGCCCCTGCGAAAGAGGTTCAGATCACCCCCGCACCTATCGCGGCGACTGTGCAGCCATCCTCCCGCGTCGGCAAGCTCACCAATTTGCAGCGTATCCGTCTCATCGAGGAGACACTGGAGAAGCTGCGCCCGCAGTTGCAAATGGATCGCGGCGATGTGGAACTGGTGGATGTCTCCGGCAAGGATGTGATCGTCAATCTGACCGGCGCTTGCACCGGCTGCCAGATGGCCTCCATGACCCTCAACGGCATTCAACAACGGCTCATTGAGGCGCTCGGTGAATTTGTGCGCGTGTTGCCGGCCCAGGCCAGCAGCTGCAACCATGTGGCAGGAGGTCAATCATGAAACCGATCTATCTGGACAACAATGCCACCACTCGCGTCGATGACGAGGTGGTGCATGCGATGCTGCCATTCTTCACCGAGCAGTACGGTAACGCCTCGTCGCTGCACGCCTTCGGCAACCAGGTGGCACGTTCAATCAAAGAAGCACGTAGTCAGGTGCAACAGCTGCTCGGTGCCGAACACGAGTCGGAGATCATCTTCACCTCCTGCGGCACCGAGTCCGATTCCACGGCGATTCTCTCCGCGTTGCGCGCCATGCCAGAGCGGCGCGAGATCATCACCACCGTGGTAGAACATCCGGCCATCCTCACGCTCTGTGACCATCTGGAGAAGAGCGAGGGCTATACCGTGCACCGCCTCGCGGTCGACTCGCGCGGCCGGCTCGACATGAATGAATATCGCAGCAAGCTGAGCGAACGCACTGCCGTCGTTTCGGTGATGTGGGCCAACAACGAAACCGGCACACTCTTCCCGGTGGAGCAGATGGCCGAACTGGCCGACGCGGCTGGCGCACAGTTCCACACGGATGCAGTGCAGGCAGTGGGCAAGGTGCCCATCGATCTGAAGAAGACCAAGATCCACATGCTCTCCCTCTCCGGCCACAAGCTGCATGCACCGAAAGGGATCGGCGTGCTCTATCTGCGTCGTGGCACGCGCTATCGACCGCTGCTGCGTGGCGGTCATCAGGAGCGCGGCCGTCGCGCCGGTACGGAAAATACGGCCTCGATCATCGGACTCGGCAAGGCCGCCGAGCAGGCGCTGCACCATATGGAATATGAAAACTTCGTCGTGAGGCAACTGCGCGATCGGCTGGAGCAGGGGATCCTCGCCCAGGTGCCCAACGCCTTCGTCACCGGCGATCCCGACAACCGGTTGCCCAACACCTGCAATATTGCCTTCGAATTTATCGAAGGGGAGGGCATCCTGCTGCTGCTTAACAAGATGGGGATTGCCGCATCGAGCGGTTCGGCCTGCACCTCCGGTTCGCTGGAGCCGTCGCACGTCATGCGTGCCATGGGCATTCCCTACACGGCGGCTCACGGCACGGTGCGCTTCTCGCTGTCACGCTACACCACCGCCGAAGAGATCGAACGCGTCATTGCCGCGGTGCCGCCCATCGTGGCGCAACTGCGCAAGCTCTCGCCCTATTGGGGTGCAAACGGACCGAAGGCGGAGGCGTTCACGCCCAGCTACGCATAGGGCGTCGGTTGGCAATCGCTCTGCGTTGAACGCCCACCTTTAAACAGGTCGCCCTGCACAGGCAGGTTGTGCAAGTGATCAGTAATTGATAACACAGTAGGTGCGATTAACG
>Ga0316628_100003924_pt1 | contig 11556 bp, 15 predicted proteins | sample OWC_Aug_M2_C1_D5_FD_207648 | JGI IMG/M metagenome (GOLD analysis project Ga0316628, IMG submission 207648) | Wetland soil microbial communities from Old Woman Creek delta, Ohio, United States - OWC_Aug_M2_C1_D5_C | ecosystem: Environmental > Terrestrial > Soil > Wetlands | place: USA: Ohio... | reverse complement strand
GAGGTTTTCGTTTACTTTCTTCAGCCCGGCGCATGATTTCATCGCGCTTTGACAATGACATAATTTTTTCCTAAAAACAACTTACATCTATTGATATTATAGCGCCCATTTAATGCGTCAGCAGCAGCCACACGATAAACGCCGCCGCCGTCCCGACGATAATCCAGTCAATCCAGTCCATTTTTTCGTTATTTTTTGGCGGTTTTGGCTTCAGCGCCCGCCGCCAGTCCTTTTTGCTCATCATTTCCAGTGACCTTATGTGAGTTATTATAATGACAAGCGACATTAAGGCAATTTTCTTAACATTCTTAAACTTCGGGTTGGCTTGGCATTATTACTAATCTATGGTAAAAACGAAAGTGGACATATTCATAGCACGTAGACAGAGCCAGTCCCAGCACTTGCGGGTTTCGAGGCCATCGCAAGAGCCGAAAAAGACTCTGCTAATTTCATTATAAAGGGGGGTTACGCAGATAAGCGTAAACATTATTATGGCCTCGAGCACAATTCATAGATTCGTAGTTGTCAGAACTAGTAGTTTAGTGTTACACTATGTCAAGCAAATATCGACTAAGCAACGTCAAAAGTCGCTTACGTTGTTATCTGTCGAGCACCTTACCAACCTAAAAAGGTTACATGGGGACGGCGGCGCAAAGACGCCCCGCCCCACGACCAGCCCTGCAACCAACAGGACTGATGCGAACCATTCTAACATAACGAAACTAGAAAAGGCTACCATCAGTCACAAACAGGACGATTGGTAGCCTTTTACGATTTCTAGTAGACCTAGACCTCTCTCAACCCGTCGCTCAGTTGGGTTGAGAGAGGCTCCCTACAAGTGAAAATGAAGCGCGCAGCCAATAGGCTGAACGATTCATTTACAATCAGGCTCTATAATCCTATTGTAAGTGAATCACCGGAATAATTCAAGTAAGAACCCGGGACGCGCTCAGAAGGGCGCGAAATGCGAAACGGGGCGTTAATCGCCAGAGGATACAAACAACAATTTAATCGGTCAATCATCCCCACCCGTGCGGGCAAATCACCGGCAACGGCAGCTTGGGGAATATACCGCGACGCGCTCATTTCCGATGAAGCCCTAGATTTGCTATTTTCCTTGCCGGACGTGTACGGTCTGGCGGTTATCACCGGCCAACACCTGGCCGTTATCGACTTCGACAATCTCAATCAGGCCAAAGCCTTTCAAGCGCACTTTCCGACGCTGTGGGACACACTGCGCCACCAGACGCCGCGCGGATTGCATCTGTTTTTCACCGTGACGCCCGGAACAGTAGCAGCTCGGAAATTTCCCGGCCCCGGCGTTGATTTTATCTATGGCGGCTATACGATCTTGCCGCCGACGCCCGGTTATAGTGTCGAGAGAGAGTCGGTCCCGCTATATCTATCGGCCGACGAATACGCCGAAATTTGCGCGTTTTTCGGCGGCGATCCACTCCCTACCAAAGGCCAGGAGCTTATCGAGCGAACATTTAGACCGAATCTCCTGTCGCCGGTGACGCCGGAGCACCTACGCGGCATCTATCACGCGCACCAGGACGCCGGGCGCAATAACGCGCTGTTTAAAGCGTGCTGCTATGCGTATGCGATGGGTGTTTCCGAGGAAATGGCAAAAACAGCGTTAGCTGAAGAATATGTATATTCGCCCGCGCCGCCCGGCCACAAGCGCCAGGGACGACAGGCGCGCTATCAAGAAGCGGTTAAAACCATTCACAGCGCCTATAGTAGGCAACCGATGGTCATACGCGACACGAATCCCCGCACATTGCCCGCCGCCGCGCACCAGGTACTTTCCCAGCGCCGGGAAACCGCCGTAGGCCGGGCGCTCGACAAGTTATACAAATCGGGGCGCAGGGCAGGGGATATAATCACGCAAGGCGAAATTAGGGAGTCCAACACAGACTGGGCAAGCCGCCGCGTGCCCGACTTTTTGGCCGAATCGGGGCTATCAAAACTTCGCAAAATCCCCCCGAACCCCCCTAAAAAGACAGCTAACGCTGACCTCCCCACCAAACACCCCACTGAAAAACAATGTTATTGTAGTGACGCGAAACCAACAAAAACCTATAAAGACGTTGGCGGACGACCACAAATAGGGTATATGCTCCCGTCCCCAAAAGAAATTTGTAACTACTTGGGCGTAGGCATTTTCCTGGTTGACCCTAGCCAACTAGCCGAACTGGACGCCAAGACGCCCTATAGGTTGGTCTGTTTGCGGGGTCTGTTACGCCGCGTTGAGGGTAAGCCGGGCTGCAATCAAGTTTGGCAAGCCCGGATATTCGGAGTCCATCCCTCTACAATAAGACGCTGGCATGATCGACTAGGGGTTATTACCTACAACCCAGGCCGGACTCTGTCTGGTGACAATATCAAAATGTTGTTGCCAGAGGACAAAGACGACCAATGGATCGAAGACTCAACCGGCAAACGTTACCCCGCCAAACAAATCATCGCCTTTAAGCTGTGGGGTAGGGGGATTCGCGGGTTGACCCTGCATAGCCTCTACAACTGGACTTACTTTACATCCGAGGCCGCCCTAGAAGCCCACCACAAACCGCATATCACCCAACTACCGCTTAAAATGCGCGGCGAACAGCCCAAGACCATCGAGCCGCCCAGCCGAATCCCGCCCGCGCCTATGCCCGCCGCCAGCGCGCCCGCGATAGACGAAACGCCGGAAAGCCCCGCGCCCGTCACAGTGCCGGTTAATAGCTCATTCCCTCTACTGCATCGCCAATATAACGACCTACTCAAATGGTATAGGAGCGAGTTTGATGCTAATAACTTAGCTCATTGGCAAAAAGCATTCGAATTAGTAGACATGCACTTAGCCCTATGCGACAACTCACCCGCGCCCATGCCCAAGCGCCCGCGCCAGAAGGCCGGGCAACCATTAAGCGACCCCAACGCCGAAGGACTGGCGAAACATTTACAGGAAAAGCTAAATCGTTTTGCCGCGTCGGGAAAACGCATTAGCCTACAGACCATGCGCGAACTACTTACCGCGTATGGTGAGGAGCGCGTAAAACGGGCGATTGAGATAGCCTCATCGCATTACCGGAACATACACAACCCGGTAGGATATTTTATTGTAGCTGTGAAAGGGGATGATCTATTGCGCGACAAGGAAACACTTTAGAAGAAATCTAACAGAAAGGATAAGAGCGAATGAATAACTTGACACAATATCCACCTTATCAGGACTGGGAACGGTCTTGGATCGGGCGCGCCCGTGCAAGCCAGATATATCGCCTACAAACAGAGGAAGAATGGCTTGCCGAGAACAGCATACAACCTTGCGAGTGCGGCGACACGATGGAAGTAACGCGCTTAAATCTCCAATCGGGAACTGGAGTCTATCAGTGTTTAAACTGCGGACGCACAAGCGTTGTATTGATTAATCAACGATGGATTCCGAAGCGAAGATTCGACCATTTATCAGAGTAGCGAAAAGGAAGGACTAACCCCATGAATCAGAAAAAGACCAGCTATTATCCAGACGGTTTTGACGACGAAACCCGAGAGCTAGACGCAATCGAAACAACCGATTTAGGTAGCTGTTGCGGCTGCGGAACACACGAGGGAGTAAACAACACAGTTATGTTGCCCTATCGCGCCCCTGTGCCGGGCAAGGGTTGGGGCTGTTTTGTATGTGGCCTACCCCTGGACGGCGCGATAGCTGTGTTGTGTGACGAGTGTCTAACGAAGAATCAAATCATCTTTGTCTGTGTAGGATATCCCTCTGACGATGTTAGGGCTTATGCCGTTCATCACCAGGAAGATACGTTTAAATGTGATCCGAATAAACATAATGAAAGCGAGGCAACAAAATGCACCCTGCAATAATAGTCAGAACTGACCACGAGCGAGGCTGTGGTTTTCGCAAGAAAGGCGGAATCTATCTAGTATGCGACGCTCCCGCCAGGCATTGCGGAAAAATGCCTATTCCTCTGGGAATTTGTCCTTGCTGCGGCCAGGGCATTAAGCCCAGCCGTGCCCCATTGTGGATCGAGCAACCGGAGAGACTTTGGGAGAGCATTCCCTGTGAGTGTAGCCCGGACGTGTGCCGCAATTGCCCCATGTCCAGAGCCTACGAAACCGGAGCCGCCCTACTCATTTGGGTAGGCAGTAAGTTTTATCCGACGACAGAGGAATTTAATCGAGAATCGCGTCTGATGGGAATCTCTCGGCGAATCGCCCATATACCTAAAAATTTCCAAGTTGGTGAAACGTGGGTACTTCTGGCGCACCGTAACGCCATAGACGCCGCGCCGGTAATGAGCGCCCACCCCGACTGGAAACCGGGAATCTTTGCCATGTTCCAACCCACACGCCTAGAAATAGTTGTGCGGGGCGACGAACCGGACGACGTGATAGAGGACTATATAAAGAGGGGACTAACCCCCGTTATGATCCAGCGGCAAGCCACATCAAGCGAACCACAGGCAACACAACAGGGGTTACTCTGAGCAAATGATACCATCGTCAACCGAGGATTAAAACGGTGCGGCCAGGAGACACCCCAGCCGCGCCGATGAAACAAAAAAGTTCATTTATCAGTATGGAGTAAACAGCAATGGAATACAACTATGCAATAATCAAAGCAATAGCAAAAGAAATCGGAGAGAAAGTAACCGAACTTATCGCCCTAGCGCCACAAAATGACCCGTTCTATTGTGGGACAGATGGCGACATCACTAAAGCGCATTGGTTTTTGGGGATATGGCAGCGCGCCGGTTTTAGCGCCGGTGCTCATTTACGCCGTGTCCATTATTGGATTGTGTCACAATCGCCGCCGGTGATTAAACCTGATGGAACATCTTACCAGAACACAGAAAACGACTGGAGTTTTCTACTTATGGCGAGCAAAGCGGCACGGTATTTAGGTTTAGTGCAAATCGCCGACATTGCCGACCACAAGAACCCCGCGCCGGTGACGGCAACCGACTATGGGTTTACTGTGGGGTATGATGTAAATGTCCCTGATTTTGGCAACCTACACGGGACAGTTTACCGGCAAAGTTTTAATGACGCGCAACCCTATCACCTAGAGGTATGGTGCGAAAAATCCACCATGAATGATGTACTAGAGCCGGTTTGCCGGAAATACCACGCCAACTTGTGTACTTTCGAGGGCGAAGTAAGTCTAACAGCCTGTTATGATCTTATGCAACGGGTGATTCTGGCGGGGAAACCAGCGCGAGTGTGGTATATTTCCGATTTTGACCCGGCAGGAAATAACATGCCCGCCGCCATGTCCAGGAAGGTAGAGTTCTTAGTTCGGTCTAGTGGCAAGCCATTAGACATAAAAGTAAAGCCGATTGCGCTCACTTTAGAGCAAGTGCGACATTATCAATTGCCTAGGACTCCGATCAAGGCAACCGAGAAGCGCGCCGCCAGTTTTGAAAATGCTTTTGGTGAGGGCGCTACGGAATTGGACGCGCTAGAGGCGCTCTATCCCGGCGAATTAAACGCGCTATTGACCGCCACTATGCAGCCGTTCTTTTCTGTTGTCGCCGACGATGCAGTACGCCACCAGGCGCGGGAACTACAAAACGAATTAGACGCCCGTATAGCTGCGATTACCGACAAATACCGGACACAACTGGATGCGCTGGCGACTATGTTTGCTGAATTGAAAGCAATCGAAATTTCTGCTGAAGCCTACATAGTTGTCCCTATCGAAGTGAACGGAGACGGGGAATCTCCCGACTGGCTTTTAGATACACGCCGGGATTACTTAGACCAATTGCCATATTATCGTAACCATACAGGGAAGGTGTAAACCGATACCATAAACCGAACCGGGGCGCACAGCCCCGGTTCTCTTTTGCATCACAGAAACCCGTTTATTTGTCGTATTCGACTTCATACACGCCCGAACGCGCCCGCCCGCGCGGGCGCTCGCCATATTTTAGCGCCGCGCTTTCGCTGGCAAAAGAACCATCCAACCGCCGCAACCAACCAATCAGACGCCGTCGCGCGTTCGGTCTAGGACGCCGCCGCCGGTGACGCTGGGCATATTGCGCCGCCGTCAGGCCGGACGAGCGCAGCAACTGCCGCGCCCGTGTCACGTCACCCGCGTGACTAGCCGCCAGCATTAAATCGTCATCGTTAGTCATGTCCATATAGTCGTATTCGTTACGCAGATGCTTCGGGACAGGCGGCAGGTAATCGCGCCGCCGCATTTTTCGGAGATAATGCCATAGCTCGAAAGGTATCATTTACACCCCCGCCGTTGCTTCTGGCGTAATTTCCGGCGCACTCGTCGGCGTACTCGTCGGCGTGGGCGTCTCTGTGGGTGTATTTGTCGGCGTGTCGCTGGGGGTGATCGCCGCCGTGCTGGACGGCGCTACCGTGACCGGAGCGCCCGGCGCGGTAACAATGACCGTGACGAAAATAGGCGGACTGGTGATAATCACGAACTCAGGCGGACTGGTGATAATAACTGTGTCGTGTACGGTAATCGGCGATTGTAGGGTATAGGTGGGGTAAGGTGTATAAGTAGGGTAGGGCGTGGCCGTGACAAATGGCTCAGTTTGGACAATCGGTGCCCCGGTTATGGCCGTAAATGGCGGAGTATCGGTAATTGGCGCCGTAGGTGTTAAGGTTATTGTAGGTGTATCCGTAACAGTCGCCCCGGCCTCCTGCATTCTCGTTTCTGTAGTAACTTCTGGCGTTGATTCTAGGGTAATTTCCGCCGTTACTTCGGGCGCAAACCACCGTGTAGGCAAAAGCATAGTCGATTCTGCTGGCGTATCTCCACCACTTGCCGCCATGACCATTCCCAAACCAAACGACAGACCGCCACACGCAATGAGCGCAATAACTATAAAGGTCAATATGGGGCGAAAGCCCACCGCCCGAATCGGCTGTTGATCTTTCGTCGGGTCATAGCCCGCGCTGTGGTAGCGAACTGTCGTCTTGCTCATAAATCACGCACCCTAGCTATAACGATAGGAACACAGACAATCACAACCACCAAAATGATTGCAATCCACATCAAATCCAGCGCCCCGCCCCGGTTTACCGTGTTGTAACCTTGTACCATGCTCCCGGCTATGGCTTGGTCTACATTATTACCAAAATTGAGCGCCACGCCGCCACCCCCCGGCGAACCTAACGGCGTCGGCGTCGGCCATGTTTGGGCCAAAGCAAGGATCGGCAACATAAGCACCCCTTAGAGCGGGATAAAATCGAGAATCAATTGTACGATTTTGCGAATAAACCCAACGAACAGAAAGACAATCGGAACGATAGTTGTAATCGTTTTTGTTCCAATCACCACCAGCAACGCCGCCAGACTGAAATACAATAGCGGTGTAATCCCATTCCCTAAATCGACCCCAAAAAGCCCCTTAATATAACCAAACACAATCACCGAATCGGTAACGGCGTTATTTACCGACACCTCGACATTAACGGGGACCCCGCTTGCATCTAAAACTGGCGCGTTGGTTGCGTTTGCCATCGCCTGAATCGTCGCTAGTTCATTGGACGCCGACGTAGCATCGAAAGGAACAGTAGCCAGAGGAGTCGGCGTATTGCTGGGCGTGCGCGTGGGGGTTTCGGTTGGCGTGGTTGTCGGCGTTGGAGTCGCTAAGAAAGCGAATTGATTTAAATCTAAGCTGGGCATAGGGGACGGCGAAATCAAGCGCGGCAATGGCGGAATATTCACTCCGCCGCAATCGTTTACACTGCTACAATCACCAGCGCAACCCGCCAGCAAGACTAGCAAGCATAACAACGCGCTAGGCCACTTTACCCGATTCCAGTAGCGCATTCCGCACGTCCTCAATCACCCAAATGACCAGAAAGAGAGAACCTATCCCGATTAAAAGGTAAATCAAAATCAAGGCCGGGGAATCGGCTGCAAAAGCCGTGTTGTCCAGCACCCAAACGCTTTGGCATATAAGGTTAGAGTTTGGACTCGCGGTGCAATGTAAATTAATTACCGTTGTCGGCGGGGTTGTGTTCCAGGAAGCAATGAGAGACGCGAACACCTCCCAAATCCAGCGCCCCCCCCCTATCGCTTCGTTAATCGCCGATAGCACCAAATCCCCGATCCGCCGGATAAGGTCTATAATGAATCCGGAAACACCGATGAGTTTATCTAAGAATGAGATAACCCAGCCCGCAGCATCAAACAGCGATTGCCCTAACCCCACAATGCTATTAAGCCCCTTGCCGATCTGACACCAGAAACCGCAATCGCCGCCTAAATCATCCCCAATAACATCATAACTACCCGTAATGATTGACGGCTGAAAGTTCTGAAACCAACCCTCAAGCCAGGGGAAGAACTGCAATCGCAGCCAGCCCGACCCATACCACGAATACGCGCGCCCGTAACGCATCTGACGCTGGATTGAGGTGTAAATGCTATTGGTTGTGTTTTCAATATTGTGAACGCTGGGCATCAACTCGCATTGAAAAAACTGGTTAAATTTGCTCCATTGCCAGCGAATCTGAGCCTTTATACTGTCTGTTTCCTCTGGCGAGATTGTCGCGCAGTCCGGGTTAGTGCTGGCAGGGTCTACGTCGTAGCCGTACCATTCGCCATCCATGCAAATTGTGCTTACGTGGGCGTAGGCGCTACCCGCCGGGTGACTCGCCCCCGTCGAGTCCCTAACTACAAACATAACCCCAAAGGTGTCGTTTGTTTCTGCGCCCACCGTAAATGTGGTCGAGACTGGACGCGGATCAGCTAATTGCACATCGCCTACCAAAAACCAAGTCCCGGTAGACGGGTATTTATAATACACCGAGACTATAGCCGGAGCGCCCACGGACGGATCGTAGCCGTCCTCGCCCGGCGAAACGCCGATTACATCTACCAATAGCTCGTATTCAGCAGCCCCTCCGCCATCCGCCGCAAATAAATGCGCCGTTTGGGTAACGCCGCCGTTGCTATCTACCATCCAGTAGCCATAACCGGTAGACATACCCCAGGCGGAAAAAGACCAACTATTGCCGGTTTCTGCCATGTCGAAATACGGGTCTTTAAAGTAACAGCCCGTAGGCGGCGCGCCCGCGCTCGATGAAACACAGATTCGGGTTATGCCAATTTCCGCGCTTTCATAGCTGGCGCGAAATTCGAGTTTATGTAATGGCAATTCCGCCAGCGTATAGCCGGAAAAATCGGCGACAAAAACCGGGGATGAATCTACATCAATAAGCGCCGATTGGTAACTATCTAAGAATAAATACCCGGACGCTGAGTCATAGCCTATATAGGCGGATTGCTCGTAACGTTGGGCAAAAATGACCACCGTATAGCTGAAACTCTCGTCAAGTTCGATATTTTGGAAGATGTCGCCATTGCCGGGCACGACCACCGGAACACCAGACCCGGCTTGAAAATTACCTTCCCACCCGGCGGCATCATTATTAAATTCTGGATTGAAATTTATACACGTTAAAGAACCAGCGCCACAAGCAAAAGTAGTGTCGGGATAGCGGGTGAATGGCAACTGATTGATTCCTAAACCGCTTGCCTTGCCCTCTTTATAGACTACCGCGAGGCCATATCCATAGTCATCGTTACGAAGTGAATCGACATTTAAATTAGCCGCCTCTGCCTGCGGTAATGCTGGCAAATCGACAAACGCATCCGTCACGTATGGGACGGCCTCTAGCGCCAACGTGCGCCCCAAAACGCAGCCCTCGCTAATCTCATCGCCGGGGTATACGGAAAATTCCATTTCAACGTTATCGACTAAATACGTATAAATCCAGGTGTTATCCTCGATTGTAATAACCGTCGCGTCAAACGCCCGGATATCCTGAATTAAATACACTGGATCACCGTTGTCTGTCCCACGCATGGACAAATAACAGCCGCCGAATGATTCGCAGTCTGTACTGTCGCTCACCGATGTAACCACGCCATCGGCCACAGCATGGACAAACGCTGTGTCGCTGTTCGCCACCACGTATAATGTGTTATTTTCGTCAAAACCGGGAATATTACCCAGCGCGTCGAACGCATAGGCCGGAGTCATTGGCGACGACTTTGGCCCAAATGTGGTAGAAATGTCGCCTTCTGCCAGTGGACTAGCGTTTTCGGATACTGTGTTTGTGCCGAAAATTGCAATACTGTCCAGATAAGTATAATAAAGCTCCTCCCATTGTTTTTCCGCAGTGTGCGAGATCGCAACGAGGATGCGCACTCGCGCGACATTATCCGAATCAGAAAAATTATAGGTGTCCTGATACCACTGATTACTATTTATATTTGTGTCGTGTATATACTGGCCGTGACCCACCTCGGTGTTATTAGCATCGTACAGCCATACTTCTGACCAATACGCAGGAGGATTTCGAGCAATATTCGCCCAAAAAGAGACTTGGGTTATCGTGTCGCACGGGCTGATAATATCAATCTCGGACATAATATTTTCGGCGTTGTCTGGAGAAACGTGCCGCTCCCCTGCCAAGACCAACCCGGCATAATCTTCTGGGGGATTCGGGATGTATCCCTCGACAATTGTGTATTGTCCCTGTAATGATTGGTCGCCATCGCCGAACCCCAGCCCGGCGGAGCAGGGTATATCTAACGCCCACGCAACGGGTAGCGCCTTCCATTCGATCACGCCGAGGAAGAGAGCAACAATCGCTACAATCGCAATCCGGTACTTTTGCATTCTCACAATCTCTCACTTTAAAGCGGGGGGACTGTTAGTCCCCCCAACAATATCGGCCTGGGACACAATCTACAGCGAATTGCCAGCGCCTCGAAAAGCGCCGATAATCTTGCTCCCCAGCCAGGACACAATCGCAATACTAGCCGAGATTCCGATTACCGGAGCAAAAATCGCAAAGAACGTCGGCAAATTAGTATTGATTGCATCCCACACTGGTGACATGTCTATGGAAAGCGACATGATGGTTTTCTCCTAACTACATGATCGAATTGAAAGTGAAAACGAAATACGATTACATCCCGTGACTAGCGCCACGAAATGCCCCGATAATTTTGCTGCCCAGCCAGGACACAATCGCAATACTAGCCGATATGCCAATGACCGGAGCCATAATTGCAAAAAATGTCGGTAAGTTGCTATTGATGGCATCCCAGACGGGAGTCATGTCGATACTTAGGCTCATTTCCTCACCTCCTTTCCGATTGAACTACTCGAATTTCTATGTCTGCGTATCACGTCCAGCAGGGTTTGACCCCAACTCGCCACCGTGAGGAACGCCACCAGTAACCCGGCCAAATAACCAACCGGAGTCATTAACACTGAAGCTAGAAGGATTCCCAGGTGCTCGAAATTAATTGTCATCGTAGCCACTCGATAAATCCCCGCGCCGCATCGGCCAGCGCATCGACAAACCACAACAAACCAACGCCGAAAAACACAGGAAGAAAAATAACTAACAACGCTTCCAACATGGTGTTAGTCCTTTGCTAATGCCGACGCCCGCCTACTGCACACCGCCAAAAACACAAAAAACAACGCCGTAAATGAGACGAATAACGCCACATCCCCAGCCGTGACTAGCAGGTTAAACGCTCCCTCGCCGCCGCCATCA
>Ga0316628_100003923_pt1 | contig 11556 bp, 12 predicted proteins | sample OWC_Aug_M2_C1_D5_FD_207648 | JGI IMG/M metagenome (GOLD analysis project Ga0316628, IMG submission 207648) | Wetland soil microbial communities from Old Woman Creek delta, Ohio, United States - OWC_Aug_M2_C1_D5_C | ecosystem: Environmental > Terrestrial > Soil > Wetlands | place: USA: Ohio... | reverse complement strand
TCATCGAGAACAATCCGGTACGGACCGGCCTCGCCTCCCGGGCCGAGGATTACACTTGGTCGAGCGCGCGCAGCCACGTGACCGGGATCCTGGATCCGGTCCTGAGCGACGGTTGCTTCCTCCCTGGCGAGGTGAGCGACTGGCGCTCCTATCTCGAGGGCAGGGGAGAGGAGGCGATCGTCAGCCGCGTCCGGGCCCGGCTGAGAACCGGCCGGCCGGCCGGCGACCCCGCCTTCGTGCGCGAACTCGAAGGGATCGTCGGCCGCCCCTTGGAGGCGCTGCCAAGGGGAAGGCCGAGGAAATATCCCCCTGTAGCTCGGGTCGTCGTCTAGAGGAACCATGGACTTCATACCGTCCGCCATACCTGACTTCGTCGTGATAAGGCCACATGTCCACGGCGATGACCGGGGCTTCTTCATGGAGACGTTCCAAGAGCGCCTGTTCCATAGCGCCGGGATCACTTTCGATTTCGTCCAAGATAATCACTCGAGCTCTCACCGAGGCGTGCTTCGCGGCCTGCATTACCAGGTCAGGCGGCCTCAGGGGAAGCTAGTCAGGGTCGTTAGAGGCGAGGTCTTCGATGTCGCCGTCGATCTCCGACGCAGCTCAAAGACGTTCGGCCGCTGGGTAGGGGAGACTCTATCGGCCGAGAACAAAAGGATGATCTGGGTTCCACCCGGATTCGCCCACGGCTTTCTCGTCCTGAGCGATGAGGCGGATGTCCTCTATAAAGCCACCGATTACTATGCTCCCGAATTCGAGAGGACCCTGGCCTGGAACGATCCGACCGTGGGCATCCGATGGCCCGCGCCATCGGGCGAGAAGCCGATCCTCTCGGCCAAGGACGCGGCGGGCCTTCTGCTCAGCCAGGCGGAAGTCTATGAGTAGCTCGATGAGGAACGTTCTGGTCACGGGCGGCGCGGGCTTCATCGGCTCGAACTTCATCCACTACCTCCTGCGCGTCGAGCCGGACGTCTCGATCGTCAACCTGGACGCCCTCACCTATGCCGCCAATCTAGACAATCTCCTCGAGCTTCCCGACCCCAGGCGCTATTCCTTCGTCCAGGGCGATATCTGTGACCAGGAGCTCGTGGACCGCGTCATTGCCGAGCATGATGTCTCCATCGTCGTCCATTTCGCCGCGGAATCCCATGTCGACCGTTCTATCCGCACTCCGGACGCCTTCGTTCGGACAAATATCGTGGGGACGTTCACATTGCTCGAGGCCTCACGGCAGGCCTGGCTCGAGAGGCCGGCCAAGGCCCCAGGCCCGTTCTGCTTTCATCATGTCTCGACGGACGAGGTCTACGGCTCCCTCCTTCCCGGCGATCCCGCTTTCAAGGAATCGGACCGGTACGCCCCGAACTCGCCCTATGCCGCATCCAAGGCGGCGAGCGACCATCTTGTCCGTACTTATTTCCAGACATACGGCCTCCCCGTCACGCTCACGAATTGCTCCAACAATTACGGCCCTTTCCAATTCCCGGAGAAGCTCGTCCCCCTGATGATCCTGAACGCCCTGAACGGCAGGCCGCTGCCCATCTACGGCGACGGCCGGCAGGTTCGCGATTGGCTCTATGTCGAGGATCATTGCGAGGCCATCTGGGCGGTTATCAATCGCGGCAGGATAGGGGAGACGTATAACGTCGGCGGCGCGAACCAGCCTGCCAATATCGAGGTCGTGGGCGAGATCTGCCGACTTCTCGACGAACTCGCGCCGGGGTCCGGGCATGCGCCTCACGGGCGGTTGTGCCGGTTCGTCGCCGATCGACCCGGGCACGACCGCCGCTATGCGATGAGTATCGACAAGATCCGCGAGGAGCTGGGCTGGCGGCCCAAGGAACACCTGGCGGGCGGGCTGGCCAAGACCGTGCGCTGGTACCTCGCGCATCCCGATTGGGTGCGAGGGATCGAAGACCGGCCCGACTATCGGGCTTGGCTTCGGCGGCACTATGGCGGAGAAGGGGGCACGAAATGAAGGGCATCATCCTCGCGGGCGGACGAGGGACCCGGCTCCACCCATTGACCAAGGTCACGTCCAAGCAGCTCCTTCCCGTCTATAACAAGCCCATGATCTACTACCCGCTCTCGAGCCTCATGCTGGCCGGGATCCGGGAGATCCTCGTCATCAGCACACCGGAAGATCTGCCGCTCTTTGCTCGGCTGCTCGGCGATGGAAGCCAATGGGGCTTGTCGTTCTCGTACGCCGAGCAAGACGAGCCGCGCGGCCTGGCCGACGCATTCCTCGTCGGTGAGAAATTCCTTTCGGGCGAGTCCTGCGCGCTGATCCTGGGAGACAACATCTTCTATGGATCCGGGCTGGCCGGGATGCTGCGGCAGGCAGCGGCCCTGACCGAGGGCGCTGTCGTCTTCGCCTATCAGGTCAAGGATCCCGAGCGTTATGGCGTCATCGAGCTCGATGCGAGAGGAACGCCGGTCTCCATCGAAGAGAAGCCCGGCAAGCCCCGCTCGAACTTCGCGGTCCCCGGAGTCTATTTTTATGACCGTCACGTCGTCGATCAGGCCCGCCGTCTCAAGCCCTCCAGCCGCGGCGAGATCGAGATCAGCGACCTGAACCGGGCCTACCTCGAGGCCGGCACCCTGCGCGTTCTGGTCCTGGGCCGCGGCATCGCCTGGCTGGACGCCGGAACTCATGAATCTCTTCTCCATGCGGCAAGCTTCGTCCAGACCGTGGAAGAGCGTCAGGGCTTGATGATTTCCTGCCCCGAGGAGATTGCCTTTCGCCTGGGCTATATTGACGCCGCACGCCTGCGCTCTCAAGCCGAATCGATGGCCACGAACGGGTACGGCGGCTATCTCCTGGGTCTCCTCGGCAACAAGATCTAGGTCGAATTCATGAAGATCCTCCTCTTTGGCAAGCATGGGCAGCTCGGCTGGGAACTCAATAGGACCCTGCAATGCTTGGGGCAGGTTCTGTCATACGATCTCCCTGAAGTGGATTTCATGAAACCGCGGTCTTTGAGGCAGAGGATCCAAGACTTTAAACCCAGGATTGTCGTTAACGCGGCCGCCTATACCGACGTCGACGGAGCCGAGATCGAACGGGATCGGGCCAAAACGATCAATTCTGAGGCTCCGGGTCTCATAGCCCGGCTCTGCCGAGCTTCAGGCGCCTCCCTGATCCACTACTCGACCGATTATGTCTTCGACGGGAAAAAGGGTACCCCCTATTTTGAAGATGATCCGCCGAATCCCCTGAATGTGTATGGGCAGACGAAGTTGGACGGCGAGCGAGCCGTCATGGCGGAGGGGGGGACTAGCCTGATATTTCGAACGGCTTGGGTCTATAGCCTGCGCCGGGATTGTTTTGTCACCAAGGTCCTGCGCTGGTCAAAGACGCGGTCCGAGATCCGCGTGGTTGATGATCAAGTGAGCAATCCGACCTGGGCCAGGCATCTGGCCGAGATCACCGCCTTGCTCTTGGCCAACGCGGTCCGGCGAGGCTCTCGACCTGTATCGGAATTTGGCGGAATCTATCATCTTGCCGGCTGGGGCATGGCCAGCCGACTGCAATGGGCGAAGTCCATACTCGGACTCATTGACGAGTCCCCCGGACGAGAGGTGCCCCCGGTCCGCCCCGCGAAAAGCGGAGATTTTCCCGCGCCAGCCGCGAGGCCGGCACTTTCGGCCCTGGACTGCGGGAAGTTCTTTGAAACTTTCGGCCTGAGACTTCCCGATTGGGAAATGTCTCTGCGGTTGGCAATTGAAGAAATTAGTGGGCTGACAACTTGAAGGCTTCGCCTTTGGCTCGAACTCGGGACAGAAAGGGGCTTGCCGGCGAGATCGACATCTGGAGATCTGTCTGGCCCGGGCTGTTGCATCCCGGAGAGCCTCCGGGAATAGGCAATTCACTGAGGGCCAATTTCGTCTACTCCCTGGCCGGCAATGCCGTTTTTGCGGCCTGCCAATGGGGGATCCTCACCGTCCTTGTGAAATGGGGCGCTTCGGAGGTCGTGGGCCGATTCGTATTCGCCTCTGCGCTGGTCACGCCGTTCTTTTCATTCTTCAACCTCCAGTTGAGACAGGTCCAGGCGAGCGACGCGAGCGGCAGGTTCTCTTTCCTGAACTATCTCCGCTCCCGGTTCATGACAACCGCCTTCTCTCTGGCCCTGATACTCGTTCTCGTGCTCGCCAGGAGTTTCCCCGGGAGAGGCGCCATCATTTTGCTATTTGGGCTGACCAAGGCATCGGAATCCGTCAGCGACATCTATTATGGGCTGTTCCAACGTCACATGCGTGTGGATAAGATCGGCATTTCGTTGGCCGCGAGGGGCCTTACATCTCTCGTAGCGTTGGCCCTGGCCTTCTATTTGACCCACAGCCTGATCTGGGGACTTGCGGCCATCCTCGTTTCCTGGGTCGCGTCGCTATTCATCTGCGATGTCAGGAACGGACGGGCCATTTCTGGTCAGGTCGGCTGGCGTGATTCTGGACGCCTCTCGATATTTGGGGAACGGGCAAGCCCTGAGCGTTCGATCATCAGACTTGGTCTTCCGCTGGGATTGGTCATGATCATGATTGCTCTCGAGACCAGTATTCCCCGCATCGTCATGGATTTCCAGCGGGGAGAATCCGAACTCGGCATCTTTGCCGCCCTCCTTTATCCCGCGGTCTTGGGCGCCATCGTCATCACAGCGGTTTCCGACGCGAGCCTCCCCCAACTCGCCAAGGACTACGCGAGCGGCAGCCGGGAACATTTCGGGCACGTCGTGCGCCACGCAGTCCTTGTCGCCTTGGGATTGGGGCTGGCAGGCCTCGTGCTGACCCGGGTCCTCGGACAGTGGTTGCTGAGAGTCCTGTATACGCCCGAGTACGCGAAGCATGCCGGAACCTTCGTTTGGGTTATGGCCGCGTCGGGGATCACCTATGCGGCGACGGTCCTCGGGGCGGCCGCTACGGCGATGCAACGTTTCAAGATCCAAACGGTCATTCACGGGCTTAACGTGATGTTCCTTGTCGCTTCTTCCCTGGTCCTGATCGGGGCATTCGGGATGCGTGGAGGCGCCTATGCCATGCTGGCCAGCGCCTCATTCCTGGCTGTTTCTTACGGGCTCGTCGTATGGTCGGGGAGCCGGGCGGGGAAGGGCGATACGGCTGGGACCGCGATTAGCTCCGGCGGGCGGCCATCCGTAGGATCTGCCGGCCCTTCTTATGCCAAGACCCCTCGGTGACCGGTTTCAATGAACGCGTCTGATGTCCTTTGGATCCTGTTCTTCCTTTCCGTGGGAACCGCGTCCCTTTGGCTTTCTCGCCAATGGTACCGGCAGCCCATCTCCCCTTTAAGCATCTATATTGGAATAAACAGTTTCTCATTGGCTCTCTACCACCTGAGGCTCGTTCGCCTCAGACAGATCTCAGGGGGAACATATCTGGTCGTCATCATTTCTTTCATCTCGTTCTTCGTAGGGGCTTCTCTGTATGGCCCGCTCACGGCGCGAGGAAGGCGGCAGGCCCCTCGACTACCCAATTTCAAGGGGCTTGACGGGTTCTTTTACCTTACGGTCCTTGTATCGACGGTCGGTTGGACGGTGCCTCTGTATATTCTCGTCCAACGATACGGTTTGGACTTTCTGCTGAGCAACCTGTGGGTCCTCCAGCCCGAATTCCAGATGAAGTATCTGGGTTATCTGAACGTCCTTGGTATCGCTGTTTTGCCGACATTCTTGATCAGAAGAACGCTCGGCCGGAGCCGGCGGTTCGACATCCTTCTGGTCGGTTCATCGCTCATCGGTCTAGTCCTGGCGGGCATCAAGACATACTTTATCTATTCACTTGTGGTGAGCGTCATCCTTTACGCGCTTTATCGACTTAACAGGCTTTCGATCAAGCACTTCTTCGTGATCTTCCTCGTCTTCACAATCATTTTGGTCTTTTTTGTTAGCTACGATGCTACGATCGATATCTTCTCTGCCGTACAATTGCCGGGTTCCTCCCTTCCTGAGAGCCTGGCTTTTTTCGAACGTCCCTATGTTTATTTCGTGGGGTCCTGGCCGGCCATGGACATTCTCGTCTCCGACCAGGCCCATCCTTCTCAGCCGATATTCGGCTATGTCACTCTCCAGCCGCTTTGGAAGATTTTGGGCGACGGCCTGGGTCTTATCGAGCCCGTCCCCCCTTACCTGCCGGCCGTCGACATAACGAGCACGGAATTCAATGTCTACGCTTTCATCGGGGAGGTCTATTGGGACTTTGGGCTGGCCGGCGTCGTTCTTCTTTCGTTGACCTTTGGCCTGATCACGACCAGGCTTTATCTCAAGGCGAGGTCCGGCTCGTCATGGGTCGATAAGCTGCTTTATGCAATGGTGGGGTATCTCTTGGCGATATCGTTCTTTAGTTATTTCCTCAGGTTTGAAACAGTCGTACTGATTCTTTATGTCTACATTGTCGGCCGATTACTGTCGTGGAACTCTTCAAGGATGGTTCCGCAGATCCATGCCGCATAGCCTCCGCGTTGTCGCTCTGACGGGGAAGAGGAGCGATCCCAGCGGGAGATTCCGCATCGCCGCCTACGCCGGCCCTCTTAAATCCATGGGCATCAGATTAATCGTGCGGCCTTCAAAGATTTCGAAGTATCCACCGGTTGAAAAATGGCTGCGGCCGCTCTGGCTTCCTGCCGCCGTTGCGAGCCGGGCGCCCGATGCATTCTCGACCTGGGCGTCGGACGTCACCCTTTTGTCGCGTGAGATGATCTCGACGCTCGAAACCTGGGAACCTTTGACGAAGAGGCCGAGAATCCTAGACATCGACGATGCCATCTGGCTACACCAACGAGGGCATAGTGTCGCCTCTTTAGCCCGGCGAGTCGAATCGGTCATTGCGGGGAACGACTTTCTGGCCGATTGGCTGAGCCGGTTCAACCGGAACGTAACGATCCTACCCACGCCGGTGGACACGAGCCTGTTTCGCCCCGCCTCATCTGGGCGTGCCGCTGGAAACGATCCCGAGCTTCGGCGCGAGCCCCAGCCTCTTATGATCGGCTGGCAAGGGACATCATCCAACCTGAAATATCTCTACATGATCGAGGGGGCGCTCGCCGCGATTCTGAAGAAGTACCAAGGAGCCCGTGTCAGGGTCGTCTGTGACAGGCCGCCTCGGTTCAGCTCCTTACCGGCCGACCGAATTGAGTTCATACGCTGGAGCGAGCAGAACGAAGTGATAGCCATGCAAGGAACATCTGTGGGTCTCATGCCGCTCGACGACAGCGATTGGTCACGCGGCAAGTGCGGATACAAGATGCTCCTTTATCTGGCTTGTGGGATCCCGGCCGTCGTTTCCCCGGTCGGAATGAACGCCCAGGTCTTGAGCCGGACAGACGCTGCTATGGCCGCGGCGTCTCTGGCAGATTGGGAAAATTGCCTGGATCATCTTCTTGCTTCGCCGGCGCTTCGATCCGAGATGGGTAGCCGGGGCCGGCGATTCGTCGAAGCAGAGTTCAGTCTGACTGGCTTGGCTCCTAGAATGGCGGATATATTGCGTCGCGCTGCCGGAGCCGACCGTTGAACGCCCCCGGACCGATCCCGAGCGAGGGACGGCCGCTCGACAGGAAACCGGGCCTGAAGATCGCCCAATTCAAGACGAGCGCGGGACGAGCGGGCGCCGAGATCCTCCTCATGAACCTTACAAACGAGTTGAGGGCTCGTGGTCATCAGGTGCATACCTTCATTGCGGAGGAGGGATGGCTGGCGGACCAGCTCAAAGAAGCCGGCCAGCCCCGCGAGATTCTCTCCTTGAATCCTCTTCGCCTCCTGTGGAACGCGCCGAAATTATGGCGCGATTTTGCCAAGGGCGACTACGATATCATTCTCAGCCACGGGGCCCGTGTCAGCCTCCTGGCCGCGCTCTTCAGCAGGCGGGCCGCAGTCCCCCTCGTCACCGTCGAACACAACATTGACGATTGGAGGGACGCGCGGGGGCTTCGCTACCGGATTGACCGTTGGGTCGGGAAAACGAGCGTCAAACGCATTGCTGTGAGTGGAGCCGTCGGCAAGATGCTCGTCGATAGAGGCATCATCAGTCCGGACAAAATCGAGATTATCGCTAATGAGATTCTGCCTCCCCATCGCCCAGATAGCATCAATGAGATTAGGAAGATGTTCTTCCAAACAGAGCATCTGAAAGAGCCGGACCTATCGATCGTCACCATAGCACGTTTCTCCGAGCAGAAAGGGCACTCAGTTCTCATTAGAGCGATGGCCCGCGTACTGGTGGACCTCCCGTCCGTTCAGCTTTATCTATTTGGCGAGGGTAAGCTCGAGAAAGAGATCCGAAGCTTGGCTCAAAGCCTGCGCATAGGCGGATCTGTCCACTTCCTCGGCTCAAGAGATAACGTCACCGAATTGTTGCCAATTTTCGATCTGTTCGTGTTGCCTTCTCTTTGGGAGGGACTTCCCATAGCACTGCTGGAGGCCATGGGCCTTGGATTGCCGGTTATTGCGACGGCAGTGGGAGGGATTCCCGAGGTCATCACGGATCGTGTTAATGGGCTTCTGGTTCCGCCTGGCGATGAAGAAGCTCTGAGCATCGCATTGCTCGAATCACTGCGAAATTCCACCATGAGAAAGGAGATTGGTGAAGCTGGTTTCCGCCATTTTCGTAACAATCTGAATTTCTTCAAGATGGTTGATCGTTACGAAGCGCTGCTGGAATCGGAGGTTCACAAATCCGTTGCCCAACGTGTTCGGCAGTGAAGCCCTATTTTTCTCTTCTTTTTTAGGGTCCGGCGACACAAGGGATCGAGCCCATGCACAATCTTGATTTTGGCTTTATCTATCAGTGGTTCGACATTCCGAGAATGCCGCTCTCATGGAAACGTTTGGCTGGGGCCCAGCGTGCGATTCTGGGGCGCTCAATGGTACTCGTTTGATAAGGACTCTGCAGGTCGTCGGCAATTCAGCCTTCGGCGGCGGTACCTATCTCATCGATGAGTGGAGCAGATACCTCATCGCAAGAGGCTGTTATGTCGATATCCTCTCAACCGATAAAAAGACGATTGAGTACCTGAAAAAGGTCGCAGGTATAGGGATTATCGATAGTATACTGATCCCGAGAGACATTTCGCCGATTAAGGATGCCCAGGCCTGTTTTCGGCTCTTGAAGCTCCTTGCAGAGAAGAGGTACGATGTCGTTCATACCTATACAGCAACTCCCGGGTTCATCGGCCGTACAACCGCGCGACTCATGGGGGTGCCCGTTATCGTCCATCACCAAGCCGCTTGGGCGGTTGATGAATATTCCTCGTTCTTAAAGCGACTCGCGTTCACGCCATTAGAATATTTCGTGACGCTCATATCTACGAAGAGCATATGTGTAAGCCGCGCCACCCGGTCAATGGCGAAGAGGCTGCATATTGCCCCCGATTTCAAGCTGGCCACGATCTGCAACGGCATCGATCACGCAAAGTATATAGAAGCCCGGCTCCGGTCAAGACGTGGTTTCTTTCGAGCCAAGTTGAATATCCCTGAGGATCACGTGCTTATTGGCAGCACAGGGCGGTTGGCCCCTCAAAAGGATTATCCAACTCTCATTAAGGCGTTTGCGAAACTACCTATGTTTGTGCCCGCAAAGAAGCTCTCACTTGCGATCGCGGGCGAGGGTCCAGATCACCAAAAACTATGTACGCTTGCGACTTCCCTGGGAGTTAAGGACTCGGTTCATCTTCCGGGATTCATCGATGATATTCCAGGCTTTCTAAGCGCCTTGGACATTTTTGTCTCGACCTCCCTGAGGGAAGGCCTCTCGATCTCGTTGTTGGAGGCTATGGCCGCTGAACTACCTATCGTGGCGTCTTCCATCCGGCCAAACGCTGAGCTGATAGCTTCCGGTCAAGAAGGGCTTCTTGTTTCACCGGGATCAGCCACTGAGACCGCGTCTGCCGTGGCAGAGCTCATCGATAACCCACAAGTCTCGATAGGATATGCCAACAAAGCGAGATTGCGGGTTGTTGACGAGTTTTCTTTGGATCGCATGCTCGATAAGACCTGGAAATTATACCTTGATCTCTTAGCGGCCAAAGGCAGGTGCGTTGAAGCCTGAGGCGTCGATATCCTAACGAGGACATGCAAACCACAAATTCGCCTTCCGGGGAACAAGGATGGACTATCGTCCCCCTGAAGTCTGAACATAGCCGTGAAGTCAGTCGAGTGCATCTGGCTGCTTTCCCCGATTTCTTTTTGAGTAGTCTTGGAGGAAGATTCCTCAACATTTTCTATCGAGAAGTTGCTGTCGACGGCTTGGGAATTTCCTTTGTAGCTCTGGAGCCGACAAAAAGAACGATTCTTGGATTTGTGGTCGGAACCCAGGATCCCCACGGCTTTTTCAGGAGACTTGCTTTTCGAAGATCATGGGAGTTTGGCTTGTTCTGTGTTCCCGCTTTGGCGAAAAATCCTAGGATTATTCCGAGAATCGTAAGGGCACTAAGGTATCGGGGAGATGCTCCTAAAGACCGAAGGCGGGCGCTTTTGAGTTCCATTGCCGTGGTGCCTGAGCTACAGAACTCCGGATTAGGTTCAATTCTTTTGAAAGCCTGGGTTGGGGAAGCCCGGAAGAGAGGAATCGCGGGCAGCTATCTGACCACAGACAAAGAAGGCAACGATACGGTCAACCGATTCTATATTCGTAACGGGTGGCGTATCGAAACAGAATTTACGACGCGCGAAGGCAGAACGATGCTCCGTTACATACTCGACTTTAAATGAAAAGAGCACTCGACTTATCAATCGCTTTGATAGGCATGGCGATCCTATCTCCACTATTGGGAGTCCTAAGCTTGGCGGTGTTGCTGACGTCTGGCAAACCCGCGATCTTCCGTCAGGTCCGTGTTGGCAGGGACGGTCGATTGTTCATCATCCGGAAGTTCCGGACGATGGCCACGCTCCCTGGAGCGGAAGGCGGATCGTTTGAGCCAGGAAACCTGAACCGCGTTACGGCATTTGGCAGGCTTCTCAGGAGCAGTAAAGTTGATGAGCTTCCTCAGCTCTGGAACGTTATTAAGGGAGATATGTCATTGGTAGGCCCTCGCCCCGAGGTGCCTCATTGGGTGACCGTCTATCCCGAACGCTGGAAACGGGTGCTTTCGGTGCGCCCGGGCATGACCGATCCGTCCTCTATTGAATATCGTGATGAGGAAAGGATCATTGGGGGTTCGTTAGAGCCTGAGGCTGATTATGGAAAGATAATCCTCCCGCGTAAGCTCGATATCTATGAGGAATATCTGAAGAACCAGAGTCTGATCAGGGATATCCGGATTCTTGCAGATACATTCCTGAGGGTGAGCTCGGATATGGTTGCAGGAAATTCTCTGAGGCCGGGAGCGTTGCGGAGAACCAATGGTTAGCCATAGAAAGGTCCCGTTCTGTCGTATCAAGTGCGACGGGAATGAACTGAAGTATGTCCGCGAGACTCTGGATTCTGGGTGGTTGACGTCGGCCGGCCGGAGTCTTGAGTTCGAAAAGAAATTTGCAGCGAAGGTCGAGGCGCGATATGCCTGCGCCGTCAACTCGGGAACGGCGGCCCTCCACTTGGCCTGTGAGACGGCAG
>Ga0316628_100003922_pt1 | contig 11560 bp, 13 predicted proteins | sample OWC_Aug_M2_C1_D5_FD_207648 | JGI IMG/M metagenome (GOLD analysis project Ga0316628, IMG submission 207648) | Wetland soil microbial communities from Old Woman Creek delta, Ohio, United States - OWC_Aug_M2_C1_D5_C | ecosystem: Environmental > Terrestrial > Soil > Wetlands | place: USA: Ohio... | reverse complement strand
TCCCTTTAACCAAGGCCTCCGCCACTTTTTTGTGGGCAGAGTCGATAATCCTTCCAAACGTTTGACGCGAAACACTCATCTTTTCTGCTGCCTGCTCCTGATATAGACTTTCGAGGTCAGCAAGCCTGATCGCCTCACACTCGTCAACGGTTAAAACGACTTCTTCCAACATGGAAAGAGGGATACCTCTTGGCTTAAAGTAATTACTCTCAGGGATGGAACCCACTCGCCTGCAATTTCTGGGCCTTGCCATTGGAGACTCCTTACAAAGTTAATTATAAGCATATGCCCATAATTTGTCAAGGGTAAAAAGGACGTAATAAAAATATTTTTTCACAGCCGTGATTGGCTCATAGGGCTCTGCATCTCCTTGCACGACGAGTTTCATCTCTGAGGATTAAAGATTCCTTTAATGATTAGAATATGACCACAAAAGGCGAGATCTTTTACAATACCAGGATAAATTTGTATATGAAGTTAACAGTAACCAAAGAGGAAATAGAAACAAGGCCCCGCGGGGCTCCTCTCAAAAAGCGGGCTTAAGAAGAGATAAACTGAGCCATCTGTCCGGCATAAATGACAATATACCGCATGGCGAATCCTCCGATGAGGACAGAGGTGGTTATGATGCCCGAGATCCAGGGGTTATGTTCCCTCAATTCTGTTTGCACAATATAATGGGGAATCAATTCATAAACCTCAAAGGCCAAAGGAAGGAGAATCCCCACTCCCACAACGAGGATCCAAAAAAGAAGAGTAAATTCTCCCCCCATGATGAGGTGGACCGCCGCCACCGAACTCCTAGGTGAGACGTAGAGGCCCAAAATAAAAAGAAAGACAGCAATCATAGAAAAGACCATGAGGGTAAAGTCAATCGAATGGATCATGAATTTATTCGTATTGACTTGCTCCCGGCTCATTCCCCGGAATCCTTTAACAAAACAGCCCACAAAACAGATCGCCGCCGAACCCGTCATCATGGCAGAGATGAGAAATAACATCGGCAGCATGGGATTGTTCCAGAAAGGTCTTGCGGTCAGCGCTCCCAAAAGGACACCCGTATAGATCCCCACTCCGATAGAAATAGGAATTCCAAACCCGGCCACCAGTCCTCTTATTTTGGTCAAATTATCCCCTTGGAACCGACTGAGGAATTTATTGAATTGAATGATTGGAATGATCTTCAGATAATCGAATTTTTCTGGAAGCCAAAGATAGAAATGGGCCAGGCTAAAAAAAGAGAAAAAGAAAAGAAGCCAGGACCCTAATGACATCACTGAATTGGGTTGGAAGGTGAGAAATAATTTATAGAAAAGGTGCGGCCTCTCGAGATCATAGATAAGAGCAAGGATCCCGACGATCACCGGGAAGGGAGCAATATAGGCTCCGATTCTGGTGATATTTTCATACTTATCTTTCCCGAGAAAATAGGCTGTCGCTGATATAATGAAAGCCCCGGCACTCAATCCGGCAGCAAATAGGTCGATGGCCACAATCCAATTCCAATGAATGTGTATATTTCCTTCCATTTTTAACTCCTCACCAAATCACACGGCCGTGTCCCTGCCCATTCTAAGCCGCCACAATGTGTCCCGTGCCCGCAAAAACCATCTCGCCTCGATTCGTCTCCGACGAATCTATTTCAGCTTCAGCCGCCAGTGAGTTTTGGGACGAAGTTTGGATCAGCCTTCCCCATGGAGGCATCCCGGTATAGCGCTGGGGTGTTTTTCGAATAGGCCAACTCAACAGGTTCTTCCGCTTTCTTCTGTCCGGTAGTCAGTTGCCAAAGCTTTTCCTCATTCCCAAACCCCGAAGGTCTTTCCTTCTTTCCGCAGCCCCCTAAGAGGAAAAGACCTCCGAGGGCCAGGGCAGAGAACAATCCCTCAATGAATCTTCTTCTTTCCATTATCTTCCTTCCAACCTTGCCCTCTCCCGCTTGAGAAAGAGAGCAAGGACTTCCAAGGCAGTGACATAAAAGGGATGCGGATGACGCCGGTCAAGTTCCTCTTTCAGGAGAGGAGTCCAGTTCAGATGATCCTTGATAAACATTTTGATCTCAACATCCGTTGCCCATCGGTAGAGATATGACAAGAATTCCAGTTCCATCGCAATGTGATCGGGACAGCCCTTAAATTCCTCAGAGGCTTCGAGGCCACATCGATGGTAAACTTCCAAGAGATGTAAAGCAGAATCGCCCATGAGAAGCCCTCTCTCTGAAGCAAAGGGTAGCACGCAGTGAGGGTCCGTTGTCCAAGGTTTGTAGAAAGATTCGGTGAGAGAGATTGACTCTTGGCTTGGACCAGAAAAGAGGCGCTCATATTCGTTACTTAAATCCTTTAGAAGATTTTCAGACCCTTCTTCTTTGAGAAATCCCTTCAGGAAGTCCGTTTCCCCTCCTATGGATTGAATATATCTCACAAAAAAAGAGTGCAGGGTTCCTTGATGGATCTCTTTCACCAATTCTGCGTCCGGAGGGTGAAAAAGAGAAGCCAATAACTGACAGAAATATTCCTTTTCCTGACTCGTCATCTCATGCCTTTTTATAATAGATCCTCGGCTTCGTGTTTAACTCAGCCTTGAATTGCTTCAACTTGTTTTTGATGATGTACTGAGAAATTTCGCTATTAGGGTCATCGAGGTCACCGAACATCCTCACCCCTGTCATACAAGTTGTCATGCAGGCCGGCTTCTCACCCTTCTCAACGAACTCAATGCAAAACCGACATTTCTCGATATACCCCTCTTTCTTGATAATCCTGACATTATAAGGACAGGCGGCGATACAATATTTGCAACCGATGCACTTGTCCTTGTCCACCAGAACCACTCCATCCTTTCTTTTATGGGAGGCTCTTGTGGGACAGACCTTCACACATGGAGGATTATCGCAGTGCTGACACTGAACAGGCAGGAATTCCCGGTTGTAATTCGGAAAAGTCCCGTATTCCCGTTCTTCGAGATGGTTATACGCTTCCTTTTCTGCAAGGTTATTCTGGTTCTGGCACGCCACCCGACAGGCATGACAACCTACACACTTTGTTTCATCGATCACCATTCCATACCGAGCCATGAATCACTACCTCTCAATTCCCATCTTGTATTCTAACTATGGACGATGGACTATGAACTGTAATCTCCGAACTCTTAACTCCGAACTTCTTGGTCCTTGCTCACTTGGACCACGATTTCTGAGGACATAGCGTGGCCCACAGTAGGATCAAAATAAGTTGGGAGAAAATCATTGTAGGATAGCCCTACGTCGTAAGCCGTCTTTAAATGCTTGGAGAAGATTCCATATCCGCTCGGAAGCCAGATACAAGAGGGATGAATACCTTCTGTGAGGCGGACTCGAATCTTTCCTTCTCCAACAATCGATTTGATCCTTACCCAATCTCCATCCTTTAACCCTAACTGTTCCCCTCTTTTTTTATTCATCCATATTCGGATCATATCATAGCGTTGACTCACAGCCATGAGGACAGGCTGGTTCGCAGTCATCGCATGAGTGTGGATGGCCTGTTTCCCATGGAGCAACCGGAAAGAGTGCAGGTCCTTGGGATCTGGCGAGACTAAGGGCTCTTCCCAGCGAGGAATGGGAGGAAAGCCGAGTTTCTCCAGAGTGCTCGAACGAATCTCCACTTTTCCCGAAGGCGTCTCCAACTTGCCGAGACCTTCCTTCCACTTTTCTCCGACAAAAAGAATTCCGTTTTTCTTCAGCTCTTCAAGGGTCACCCCGAACGGCTTTAACCTCAGACGATTCGCTTCATCGATATCAAAATTAAAATATTTTCCAACTCCAAGATGTTTTCCGAACTCAATAATGATCTGAGTTCCCGGTCGAGTATCGAAGAGGGGTTTCACCGCCTGCTGTTGAATACTCACCTGAGCTTTCTTTCCGCTATGTTTCGTGTCCACGGCTTCATCCCGTTCAAGATAAAAAGATTCGGGTAGAACATAATGGGCAATTGACGCCGTCTCAGAGAGAACGGTATCAACGACCACTAAAAGATCAAGCTTCTTATATCCGGCAATCACTCGTTTTGGATTCGGATTGGTCCGGAGTGGATTATTGTGATAAACGAATCCAGCCTTCAATTCCCCCCGAAGGGCCATCTCAGGGATCGCATGGGTAATCCCATCCCCGTAACTCCCCAGAGGATATCTTCCAGGTATTCCTGTTCCGTCTGACTTTCCAATTTTTGGAAGCTCCGGCGCGGGATGTTTGGGCTGAAGTTCTCCCAGTTGTGCAGATTTCGCAAAGTAGATTCCACCTTCCCGGTTGATATTACCCAAAAGGCTGTTGGCAATGGCCAAGGCGCGGGCAGTTTCAAAGCTGTTCAGGTATTGAGAACCAAACGCCGCGTGGTATCCACGATGAAGAAGAACTTTCGGTTTCAGCCGGGCGATCTCCCGGGTGATCCTGAAAATTGTCTTTGCAGGTATTTCGCATACCCTCTCGGCCCACTCCGGCGGATAATTCACAATCTCATCCTCCAACTGCTCAAACCCCACGGTTTTCTCTTTGACAAATTCCTTGTCGTACAATTCCTCTTTCACCACCACGTTGATCATTCCCAGAAGAAAGGCTAAGTCCGTTCCGGGTTTGATGGGAAGCCACTCATCCGCTAAAATAGCTGTCTCGCTGTGCCTGGGGTCGATGACGACAACCTTTGCGCCCTTCTCCTTGGCCTCGGCAATCTTCTTTACCTCCCCCAGGTCGAGCCCGCCCGCAGGATTACGGCCGACGATGAGAATATACCGAGAATTTGAAAGATCGTTCGAAGGAAGTTCTCCCACGGTGGTCACCCACCCTGCATTTCTCGCTGTGTAGCAGGTTGAACCATGAGTGAAGTAGTGAGGGCTTCCGAGGGCATGCATCAACCTCAGCGCATACATGTGATTCGATTGAGGGTAATTGACCCAGAAGATGCTCTGGGGACCGGCATCCATAAGGATGAGGTTTATCTTTTCAGCAATTTCTTTATAAGCCTGCTCCCAGGGGATGGATTCGAAATGATCTCCGGCTCTCTTGAGGGGACCCTTCAGTCGATGAGGATTGTATAAATCATGAAGATATCCATGTCCTTTTGGACAAATGACTCCGAGATTGCCATTGGCCTCAGGATTCCCCTCGATCTTCCATAGCCTTCCGTTCTTTACGAAAGCGAATATGCCGCAGCGATTGCCGCATCCGTTACAGAAGGTTGGGATACGGGTGATCGGTGCTTCGGCACTTGCACTGGCCCAATTCTTGAAGTCGAGGAGTTCATGACTCAAGGAAAGCGCACCAACAGTTGCTCCTGTCGCCTTTAGAAATCCCCGACGTGTAATTTCAAAACGATTAATATTCATTAATGCTTTGTTTTTAAATTAAATCCCCTGACCCCCTTTATTAAAGAGGGTCAGGGCGCACAACAAAATTACCTCACAAAAGGATACCCGGCTTTGATCCAGTCCTGAAGCATGGCATCCATCAACACCGCATTTTTGTAACCGAGGTCATTTAAGGTCTTGGTAGCAAATGTTGCGACAGCCGCTGTTTTACAATAGACATAGATTTTGGCGTTCTTGTCCGTTATCTTATCCCAGATGTCGAAATCCAATCTCCCCCTGGAGACATTGATGGCCTCAGGAAGATGTCCTGCCGCATACTCATTAGGATCTCTGACATCGAGAATAATCGCCTGTTCCTTCTTATCAATTGCTGCCTTCACGTCCGCTGCTGAAACCTTCTTGATCTCCGCCTTCGTCTTATCTATCCGCTCTTTCACGACGGTCGTTTTCCAAGTGTCAACCTTCGGCTTCTCCTGAGCGAACGTCAGGCTTGCCATTGAAAGAATGAGCATGAACGCCAACATCCAAACAAACATTTTCTTCTTCATCATTTTTCACCTCCTTTCTCTCTACGTTTCATTCCGCATTCCGCGATCCCTGCCTGTCCGGCAGGCGGGCGCAATCCGCAATTGAGATTGCTTCTTCGAGTTGTTGCAAATCAAAAGGTTTTACCAGATAGGCATTGACTCCTGCCCTTAAAGCCTCCTGTCTTAACCTGTCGTCGCTCTGAACGGTCATCAAAATTGAGACAAGCTTCGGGTTCTGATTGATCCACTCCCTCAACATCTCTAAACCGCTTCCATCCGGGAGACGATCTCCGCACAGGACAACATCAAATGGGATGGTTTGGAAGAGAGAGATTCCATCCTTCTTTGAGCCCGCAAGAAAGACCTCGCAATTTCTGTAACGCTCCATGAAGTAGAAAAGGGACTGCCGGACAGTTTTATCTTTTTCGATGATCAATACTTTCATAGCCATTGGTATATAGAGCAAAGCGGATGCCAAAATGGGGACTAAGAGCAGTGGAAAATTCATCTTGCAAAATTACCCATGGAAATCAAAGGATTAACGATCTGCAATGTTGCAGAGACTCAAAGGACCGTTCTCGTGAAGTAAGTGGTGGGATAGAGAATCTGTTTGAAAACAAGCGCTCGAAAACTCCATGGATAAGAACTCATCTGAAATGATTCAAGAAACCGGAATCTGTCTGATTTCAAATAGTCTGTCTTAAAACAAACAGCATCCTACCCGGGCCAGGTTTTTGCGCTTCTTTCTTCCCTAACGCTTCCTTCTGTAATCATGTCTACGCTGTTCCTTTTTAAATACAACATTTCATGTTCAAATCCATATAAATGAGTGGGAAAGCTTTTTCTCTTCTAGTGGAAACGGTTCGGGATTTTTGTGAAAAACTTTTTCCTTCAGGCCTCACCAAGATTCTTAGAAATTCGACAGATTCATTTGAATTAGCGCTAATTCTTTCTAATTAAGTGATTGTACATTTAATCCTGTTTGGCACTAATTTTGCCTATCTTACAAATGAAACATGCCATCTAAGATAGAAATAGAAGCCAAATTTCAAAAAAAAGAACTTGAAGTTAATTGACGATCACCTTAAGGGGGTCGAAAACGCGTGGTGGATTTCAGATTACTTAATGGAAAACCAAGGGCTACGGTGATCCAGAGGTTCGATGGTTCGGTTCTGGTAATTGGGCCAAAAGGTAAGAAAATTGAATTCGAGGACGGAGTGACATTATATCAAATTCAAGCAAGACTTGCGAAACTCGGGTGGGTGATTGGAGTGGAACATCTTCACAGGGAAAGAGAAACCCTAGCTTAGATTCTTCGTCTGGAAAAAAGATACCTACCCTGCTCTGCAGTTGAAGTATGCAGTTTTTAACGATTTGAAATAGGACATCCAGTTTAAGACCTTCCTGAACGAAGCAAACAACGAAGGAGTTCTTGAAAGACGATGGTTGACCATTGGGAGGTAAAGCAACACCAGTAACCGTGAAGGGGTGAGAGATGAAAAAGTTTTCATTATTTCTGATTTCAGTCGCTTTACTTTTGGGGACGGTAAAGCTATTACAAAAAAGAAAAAACAATCTGCAGCTTTTCACTCAACAAGAGCAAGAGATACTAAACCAAATCGCAGTTGGTTACAATGAGAACGAAATTGCAGGACTCCGTCATAGGAGCGAGAGAAGCATTCAACAGTGCGAGTCAAATGTTTTGAGGAAGACCAATCTACCTGACATATCTTCCGCAATCCAATATGCTTTAGAAAAAGGATTGATCAGAATAACCTACGCCTGATACGTTTTGATCCCCAATTCTTCTTGCCGCGATCTCCAGGAATTAGTAGGAAACTTAGAAAAGTAAACCAACAATCAATTATTATAGAACTAAAGGCAAGGGCAGAAGGGTTTTCTTCTTAAATTGTTATCCGAAGATCTTGCTTGACAATCTTACCATTTTAAACTATTTTCTAATCACCGTTTTCCTACAGTTCCTATTTAACCCAACAACCTAACCTCTAATCTTCTGAGGGTGTTATGCCAAGGATTCCCAGAAGATGCCAATGCGAAGATTCCAAGGGAGATTTGTTTTTCCCTCGAGCACTTCCCGTTTTTATGCCTAAGGAGAAGAAAATGAAGAGCCTTTTTTTCATGGTAGCGATCCTTTTAGGTCTTGTGATGATCAATACCACTGCTAAGGCACAGAGTATTTCTAAAGTCCTTCTCATTCCGCGAGAAGGTGAATCAGCTAACCCGGACGTTATGCTTAAGAAAGAAGTAGGGGTCATGAACGACATGCTGCGGAAAGCAGGCTTCAAAGTAGTAGTGGCAAATGTTTCCGGTCAACCCATAGAAGGAATCATGAAAGCGCTTAAACCCGATTTGAAGTTATCCGAGGTGAAGGTAGATGACTATGTGGGAATTATACTCCCATGCATGGCTGTCGGTCTGCTGCCTGGTCCGCCGGTATCCCCTGTCGCTGTCACCATCGTTAAGCAAGCTGTAGAGAAAGGAAAACCAGTGGCGGCTGCACTTGGTTCCGTTTACATCCTGGCTGAAGCCGGGGTTTTAAAGGGCAGGCATTATGCCTTTGCGGATGATCCGTTGATTGAACTTCCCCGTATTAGGAAGAAGGATTTGAGGTTTGAAGGGGCTATCTATAGCGGCTTGGGTGTCGTCCGGGATAGAGGAATCATCACTTCGGGAGTTTGTCCTGCCACGGAAGGATGGTTGGGAAGGCCGGATTGTACTCCTGAACTTACTGCGGCATTTATCGCGGAGCTTGGCCGAAAAAAGTGAGAATTAAAATAATCCAATCCAAGCCAAGATTTTTTGAGACAATTATGTCCACGTTCCCTTTATGGACCATTCAGGAGATGATCCTATGACCTCAGAGGAATTTAAACGCAAACTTACAGCCATTCTCAGTGCAGATGTTAAAGGTTTCAGCCACCTCATGGGGGAAGATGAGGAATGGACCCTCCATACACTAAACACATACAAGGAGGTGATGGGGAGCCTAATCCAGCAACACCGGGGTCGCGTCGTGGGTACTGCGGGCGATAGTGTGTTGGCGGAGTTTGCAAGCGTGGTGGATGCCGTACAATGTGGGGTAGAGATTCAGCAGGTGCTCCGGGCCAAGAACGCATTGCTGCCGGAGACCCGCAGGATGGAGTTTCGGATTGGGATTAACTTGGGGGATGTGATTGAGGAAGGAGACACGATTTACGGGGACGGAGTGAACATCGCGGCCAGACTGGAAGGATTGGCCGAGGCAGGGGGGATCTGCATCTCCGAGAGTGCCTACCAGCAGATTGAGAACAAGCTACCGCTCCGATACGACTACCTTGGGGAGCACGAGGTGAAGAACATTGCCAAGCCGGTTCGGGTATACCGGGCACGGATCGAGGCGGAGACGACGAAGAAGCAAAAAGGGTTAAGGATAGAGGTAAAAAGTAAAAGACCCTTCGTATTCGGTGCCCTTGCTGCCTTCCTGGTAGCGATTGCTATAGTGGCTCTGGGGTACTTCTACTTGCGGCCCACTCCACCTCCGAGAGAGGTTGCCTCCAAGGAGAAGATGGCCTTCCCGCTGCCCGACAAGCCCTCGATTGCTGTTCTGCCTTTTGTCAACATGAGCGAGGATGCAAAGCAGGAATATTTTAGCGACGGAATTACCGAGGACTTAATTACGGACCTCTCCAAGGTCTCCGGTGTTGTGGTGATTGCTCGCAACTCGACTTTCACTTACAAGGGAAAGCCCGTAAAGGTCAAACAAGTCGCTGAAGAGCTCGGCGTCCGCTACGTTCTCGAAGGGAGCGTGCGCAGGGCCGGTGATGAAGTCCGCATCAATGCGCAACTTGTCGACGCTCTGACCGGCCATCACCTGTGGGCAGAACGGTACGACGGTAAAATGGATAGGATCTTTGCATTACAGGATCAGATCACCAAGAAGATTGTTTCTGCCCTGGCAGTGAAGCTGATCGGGAGTGAAAAAGAACTGGGTGGGCAGAAGGGAACGGATAATGCCGCGGCTTACGATGAATTTCTCAGAGGGTGGGGACACTATCTCCGTTTTACTCCCGAGGATTTTGCTAAGGCTGCGTCCTCATTTCGGAAGGCCATCGAGCTGGACCCAAACTATGGGCGAGCCTATGCAGCCTTGGCTCTGCTGCACTGGACTGGTGGTACACACCCCGCACTGCTTCGGGGACTTGGGATCGTTGTCGAGGAGGCTCGTTTGCGGTCGGGTGAATACCTTCAGAAGGCCATGAAGAAACCTACATCCATTGCTTATGATGTTTCGTCGCAGATGTATCTTTTCCGGCGTCAGCATAAAGAGGCGATTTCCGAACTGGAGCGGGCCCTCTCGTTAGACCCAAATGATCCCTCTTGCCTTGCATCCATGGGCCGGACTTTGACCATGGCCGGCAAGCCGAAGGAGGCAATTGAATATATCAATAAAGGGATGCGGCTGGATCCCCAAAATCCTTCCAGATATTTAGCTTTACTGGGGATGGCCCACTTTTGCATGGGGGAAATACAAGATGCTGCGAGCCTGACCGAAAAAGCGCTCAGACTGAACCCCGAAAATGTGAGTATGGGACTCCAGGTTGCGGCATTTTATGCGCTTATCGGTCGTGATCAGGAAGCTCGGTCCACGCTTGCGAATGTCAGAAAAAAGTTGCGAATTTTCCCCCTCGATGTGCAAATGTGGCACCTTTCTTTCAGGGACCGCGCAGTGGCCGACCGGTATGCCGATGGTCTCCTCAAGGCAGGGGTCCCTCCGTGGCAACTCAGTGCAACCGGCCGATATTTACCCGCATTTAAGGAAAACCAGTTGACTGGAGAGCAAATCAAGACCCTTCTTTTCGGTTCGACAGTCACCGGAATCTTTTCTGGTTCCCGGTGGTGGATTGACTGGAAAAAGAATGGAGAATGCATCTGGCATGGGGTAATTACTTCTGATTTCGATCGTGGAAACAGCCGGATTGAAGGCAATATGATCTGCAATCAGTATCAAAAGAACTGGTGGGGGCTCGAGGATTGCGCGACTATTTTCAGAAATCCCTCAGGCACGCCTGAAACGAAAGACGAGTATTTCTTAATACGTGGGGGCATTGGATTTCGGACATTCTCGCCGGTGCGCTGAGTGTTTCAGTCCGATGATCTCGTAAAAAGTCGTCTCACCGGTGAAAACCGGTGTCCAGTGTTTTTTAAATCAATTACAATTACTGGATTCCGGCTTTCGCCGGAATGACGACCATTCGGATTTTTTGACTTTTTACGAGTCCATCAAGTCTTAATTCCGTACTTTTGCATCCGATAAAGGAGAGCTGACCTGGATATGCCGAGCAGTTTTGCGGCCTGAATCTTATTTCCCTTTTTCATCCTCAACGCCTCAAGGATATATTCCTTCTCGACATCTTCCAAGACGACCCCTTGAGACGGGATCAAAGGTTTGAACTGAAGATCTTCCTTCTCTCCTCCTCCATTCCCCAGGAAAGAAAGATGCCTGCCGAGAATCGTATCTCCCTTTTCCAGAAGAATAACTCGCTCAACGGCGTTTCGAAGTTCACGGATATTCCCGAGCCAGGGATAGGAGAGGATCTTTTCCTCCGCCTCTTTCGAGATCTGAACAAATCCCTTTTTGAATTGCTCGTTAAATCGATCCACAAAGAAACGAAAGAGCGGAAGGATATCCTCTTTACGTT
>Ga0316628_100003921_pt1 | contig 11561 bp, 10 predicted proteins | sample OWC_Aug_M2_C1_D5_FD_207648 | JGI IMG/M metagenome (GOLD analysis project Ga0316628, IMG submission 207648) | Wetland soil microbial communities from Old Woman Creek delta, Ohio, United States - OWC_Aug_M2_C1_D5_C | ecosystem: Environmental > Terrestrial > Soil > Wetlands | place: USA: Ohio... | reverse complement strand
ACGCGCAATATTGAATTATAATTGTAAATGGCGTTGGAGGTCTAATTTTATATGGCAGGGTGCTTGAAGACGCAGCGGGCAATAGTGGATGGGCTCAGGGTGACTTTAATCTATTCCGGGCACAGGGAATCGGCTGCAGATGGTGAGGACCTCTTCAGCGATTTCTTTTTGTATTTTCTTATTGCCGGGATCAGAGAGCACCTTGAGTATGAACGCTGCGATCTGTTTCATTTCTTTCGCCCGGAAGCCCCTGGTCGTCGTGGCCGGCGTGCCCAGTCGCATACCGCTGGTGACTTGAGGCGACCTGGTTTCCCCAGGTATCGTGTTCCTGTTTACGAGAATGCGAGCAGATTCGAGCGCTTCCTGAGCCGCGAGTCCGGTTATACCGGTCGATGTCAGGTCGATAAGTATAAGGTGATTGTCGGTGCCGCCAGAGATTAAACGCAAACCTTTCTGGCTGAGCTCCGATGCCAGAGCCCTGGCGTTTTCCAGGACCGCTTTTTGGTAGGTGACAAACTCAGGCTGCATAGCTTCAAAAAAGGCTATAGCTTTGGCAGCCACCGCGTGCATCAGCGGGCCCCCCTGCATGGTAGGGAAGACAGCCGAATCTATCTTGCTTTTCAGGTCTTGTTTACATAAGATAAAACCGCTCCTCGGGCCGCGCAGCGTCTTATGGGTTGAAGAGGTAACAATGTTGGCATGCGGCACCGGGGAAGGATGCAAACCTGCTGCTATCAGGCCCGCGATATGTGCCATATCGGCCATGAGCAGCGCTCCTGCAGCGTCAGCTATGCGGCGGAACCTGGCGAAGTCTAGAAGGCGAGGATAAGCGCTGGCACCGCAGACGATCAGCTTTGGCCTGTGCTCTAGGGCCAACTTCTCCACCTCGTCATAATCGAGCGTTTCGGTTTTAGGGTCCAATCCGTAGGCGACAAATTTATACCACTTGCCTGAGAAATTGGCGGGAGAGCCGTGGGTCAAATGGCCACCATGGCTTAAGTTCATTCCCATGACGGTATCTCCGGGGATTAGACAGGAAAAATAGGCGGCCATATTCGCCTGGCTGCCGCTGTGAGGCTGAACGTTAGCGTGTTCAGCACTGAATAGCTTTTCGGCTCTCTCGATTGCCAGGCTCTCGATGGCGTCTACGTTGGGACAGCCGGCATAGTAGCGGCGGCCGGGGTAACCTTCGGCGTATTTATTGGTCAAGACCGAGCCCTGCGCGTCCAATACCTGCCTGCTGGCATAATTTTCCGCGGCAATTAGATTAATTGTTTCTTTTTGCCTTTTGGCTTCTAGTTTTATGTACCGCGCCACATCGATATCTTTTTTGGGATTAATGGACAATATTCGCCTCCTGAGAATTTAAAATAATACCATCCCGCTCGATTTCGGTCAATCTCTGTTAACTGGGTGCCTAAGTGTCTTATCCAACCGGGGTGGGTGTCTGAACTCCTTTGGGTCGCCGTAAGGGGAGAAGGAAAGCCAACAATACACCTGAAAAGACTATTGCGGAGGCCATTATATATTGTGCCTGAAATGCTGCCACTGAGGCTCTAGCGTTGGCAAGAAGGTAGAGAACGTATATGGCTGTTTGTCTGGCAGACTCCAGTGTTTGTCCTGCTTGCATAAGCGAAACCTGAACCATCGAAACAAAGTGCATTGCCTCACCTGAATTTGGAGTAAACGTCTGTGAAATGACAGCGTAGTTTGATTTTTGGAAATTGGAAAGCATAGTAGCAAAGAAAGCGATACCAAGAGAGGCGAAGACCGTCCGGCTTACATTCATGATTGAAGATGCCTGGGCTGTCATTTTTTGTTCGACCGTGGCCAGGCCGTAAGTCATAACCGGCATCATAGCCAGGCCTATTCCCATACTACGGATAAAAAGTATGAGCCTTAGCATATTGTCTGGCGTGGTAACGTCTATGGTCCGCATCCAGAAGGTTGTGATGCCCGTTATAACCAATCCGGTGACCACCGGTATTTTAGGCCCGACCTTATCGTATAGGCGCCCTGCTAAAGGCATGGTAACAATGGAACCCAAAACCGCTGGTATCAACAATATTCCGGTTTGAAGCGCGGTCAGACCTCGAATATTTTGTAGAAATAGGGGCAGCAGGAAAATAGCCGAAAATAAGCCTATCGTAGTCACCAGGTTCAGTCCGGTAGCCAGGGAAAAGCCCCGATTTTTAAATATTCGAAGGTCCAGCATTGGTGTGTCTGACCTGAGTTCCAGGATAATCCAGGCAATGAGGCAAAGCAGGCCAATAGACAACAGGCCTATAACACGGGCATCGTGCCAGCCCCACGACGGCGCGTAAGACAACGCATATAACAGGGTACTGAACCCGGTAGCGGCCAGCATGAATCCCTTAAAATCGAAACCGGCCGGCATAGAAGGTGTCTCTTTAATCCATGCCAGGCCGAGAACAATGGCCGCAAGCACAACCGGCACATTTACGTAGAAACACATGCGCCAGGACAGGTTCGTTACCAGATAGCCGCCAAGAGTCGGCCCGATTGCCGGCCCGAGCATCAGCGGAATTCCAAAGATCGCCATGGCCGTACCGCGCTCCTGGGGCGGTACGTTAAGAAACAGTAGAGTCATGGCTATTGGACTCAGAAGTCCGCCTGCCAGGCCCTGTAATATTCTGAACACAATCAGTGAGTCGGCATTCCAGGAGATCCCGCATAGTATCGAACCCAAAAGGAAACCTGCCTGACTCAATATAAAGACCCTTTTAGTACCGAAACGATTGCACAGGTACGCGGCCACCGGTGTCGTGATGGCTGTGGCCATTAGATAGGCGGAAATGACAAGCTGGGCATGGTCGGTAGGGACGTTAAATACCGCTATTATGTGCGGTAGGGCAATATTCATGATCGTCTGGTCGAGAATGACCATGAAGGTGCCGGACACGGCAACCAGAACGATCTTCCATTCAGTGCTTTCTGGCATGGGAGCTTCTCGCAGCTATCTAATGGCTATTTTAACTTCGACAGATGTTCCGGGAATCAGAATGTAGTCACCCGGGTTGTCAATGCTTACCTTAACGGGTACGACCTGGGCTACCTTAATAAAGTTAGCTGTGGTGTTATTCTGGGGTATAATCGAAAAGGTCCCGGCAGTTGCCGCAGCCACGCCTTCGACGTGCCCCTTCAAGCGGGCGCCACCCAGACTATCAACGGAAATCTGCGCTTCCTGGCCGGGCTTTATCCGAAAAATTTCAGTCTCCGTAACATTCGCCAGCACCCAGGTTTCCGAGATGTCATAGACGGTTACTATAGGCTGCCCGGCAGCGACCACAGCGCCGGGATACGTCCAGACTGCGGCCACGTATCCATTGACCGGCGATTCGACGTTGCTTCTACCAATGGGGACCTCTTTAAGCCCCTGCATGTTTACCGGATTGTCGGAACGGGGCGCTCCTACAACGGCGATCCTCTGACCTTTCTCCACATAGCTTCCGTAGTCAGTATCCAGGCTTATAATCTGGCACGGCGCCAGGGCACCCACTGATATCAGCGGCGCCGATATACTTGCGTTACTGGTACTTACGAATCTATAGTTTTCATAGCCCATATATACGCCGACAATTAGACCGGCAATGACAAACACACAAACGGTGACGAAAATAATCTTTCCTGCCCTGGATGAGAGCATTGATTTCATTCTATCGCCAAATTTATTAGCCATATTAAACGCCTCCGAAATAGTTTGAGTCGTTAGTTATCATTGTTTATAGCTCTGGCAGGCATGTTCCCTGTCTCCAGCAACACTCTTTCACCCTGATTTAAGCCTGAGATAATCTCTGACTGAGTCCGGCTTTTTAAACCGACCTGAACCTGCCTTTTCTCTAACTCACCGACTTTGTTTTGGTTAACAACGTAGACCCAGTTTTCACCGTCCTGGCTGTGAAGTGCGTCGTTAGGAATCAGTAAGACATCGGTGCGCTTGTCCGTGATTATTTCGGCCGTGGCGGTCATACCTCCGACCAGATAAGGTGCTGCTTCGGGACTGAGTGATATCTCGACCTGATAGCTGCCTGTACCGGTCTGCAGCGTACCGTAAGGCGAAACAAACTGTACCTGGCCATCGAAAGTCTTGCCCGGAAGGGCATCGACCGTAACGGTTGCTTTTTGCCCTCTGGAAATTTTTGCTGCGTCTATCTCATCCAGTACACCTATCATGGTAACTGTGCTGGTATCAGCGAGCTTCAACACGTAGACATCAATAGGAAGTCCGGTTACAGAATATCTCTGGGTGATCATGTCTCCGGCATGCAGATTTACATCCACGATTTCTCCATCGAACGGAGCCAGTAACTCTGTCTTCAACAGCGATTGTTTGGCGCGGTCCAGGTTAATTAAACCGGTTTGAATGCTTATGCTGTAATCGCGTTGGGTTTTCAAATTTAGACCCTGGCGGTAGGTGGACACGTTTTCCTTTAAGACTTTATCTCCAATCTCCAGGTCATGTATAACCATCTGGAGAGTTTCGTTCAATTTTAAGGGGTCTGCATTGTCCGAGCTTGCCATCTGTTTGGCTTCCTCGAGCTTGGCCAGTGCCTCGTTGATGATAGTGAATCCTGTGCAGCTATCAGGGCAGGTGTAGGCGGCAGGGGAATGCGTGGTTCGCTGTACCACAACATTGGTCTCGGCCATATCAGTCAACAGTGAATCCAGCATCTTCCCGGCCTCATTGTAATTGCCAGCGGTGATTTTGCTCTGAATTATGGAAATACTGTCGCTTTCGCTATTCAGTCTGGCAATAGCCGTTTCTGCATCGAAGCTGGATACCACTTCTTTGGTGTACTCGCCGAGCTCGGTTCTCAGGCTGGCATATTCGGGATCGGTGTAGACATTTTTCGAGGCGTCGATATCGAATTTTGCCAGTGCGATTTGAGATGCTGCCGATGCGAAATCCCCGGTTTTTAACAACGACTGGGCATTCTGAATTTCTGCCGTAGCGAACTGGAAACGATATAAGGCCACCGCGTCACTATAGAAAGAGGGAGTTCTCACTACACCACAACAAACTGTCTGGACCACATTATTTATTGCCAGCTCTAATGAGTATTGAGCTGATTCGACGGCCATTGTCTGGGTGGCATCATCGAGCTTAGCCAGAAGAGCTCCGGCTTTAACCAGGTCCCCTTTGTTAACGTATATCTTTTCGATTCTGGCGCTGTAAGGCGGAGTAAACATCGTGGAATCGAAATAAAGATTCACAGCGGTCGGCATCTCTATATAGCCGCTCACTTCTACTTTTATTTCGAGGTCACCATTCTGGGCAACGGCTACCGTCTGCATCTCTGTTACAGGTTTATTAGACGTACACCCTGTTACTAATACGGAAGTTATAATTAACACGGATAGAATAGTGCCGAATATTTTTTTAGTCATCTCAATAGCTCCTGTAACATAGTTCTACTTTAGGTACTAAATAACTGGCATCATGCAGTTCTTTCTTGCTCTGATTCCATACCGGCGGCCTTTAACAAGGCTCGAAGTCCCCGGGCCACCGTAAGAAGATCTCCATCGCTAAGATTGGTTAGTATTCTCTGTAAGACGGTAGTTCTATACTCTCTGAGCTTTGACAGAAGACTGTGTCCTTTGTCAGTTACCTGCAGCAATTGCATCCGGCGGTCGTCAGGATGTTCCCGACGGCTCACCAACCCCTGTTCTACCAGGCGGTCGACCAGTCTCGTTATATCCGGCGGGGTGACGCCGAGTGCTTTGGCCAGATTCCTGAAATTAGTGCTGCCCTGAGCATCGATGAAGAACAGACATTTTAATTGACTAATAGTCAGGTCTAGTTCCAACCAGGCCTCAGAGGCATACTGTCCTAAAGAATGGCTCTTCTGTTGCAGCCTGATAATTTCTTTGGCCAGTTCAGCTCGATTTTCAGTCAACTTTTTTACTTAGATAAGTGAACGTTCAGTCTTAGTTAATAGTTTATACTATGTTATCGACAATTTCAATCTACTAAGGAAGCTTTGCCACTGTTTAATCTTGCCAAAATACGGGTGCTCCTATATACTTTCGCTACTTCTTTGTGGAGGGAATGCTGTGAATAGCCGTATACTTAGAATTTTCTGGGCTTTGGCAATGGTATTGCTGGTATTTCAGGGCGCTTGCCTGGCAGGTGCGGGATCATCAAATAACAAAATTGTGGCGATAACAAGTCTGAAAGCCGAAATGGATAATGTCTATCCGCAGGGAAATTCGGAAATTACGGCCGTGGTTTCAGCCCCTCAAGGTGCTACGGTGCAGTATGAATGGTCCACCGATGGCGGCGCTATCATAGGGGACGGAGCGACGGTGCACTGGGAAAGTCCCAATGAATATGGTGATTTCCATGTCATGCTTACAGCGAGGGACATTGCCGGCGATAGTGACCAGGCCACTCTGACCATGCACGTTGTGCCCAGACCTGTAAGGCGCTGCTGTGGACGCTGAGCTCCGGTTATTGATGTGATGAATAGAAGTATATTAATCATAACCTTACTTTTTTGTTTGGTTTTCGTTTCTACTGGTTGCTCCGGCGGCAGCGGACTTAAAATTCTGGACCAGAGCCTTACTGTGCATGAGTTTTCCGGCGGTGGTCCACAAAGTGTGGCCATCGTCCATGGCCGTGCACAGAATATACAAAATGGTGACATCAATTCGGCGACCATTTCAGTAAACTTCTATGACAAGGGCAAGAAGCTCATTGCCGCAGGTTCCGCGGTTAAGCAGAATTTAAAACCAGGCGAAACCTGGGAGTTCAGTGTCCAAACCGTAGGCCCGGACGCGTGGAAGGTCGTCAGCTACGACCTGGCCGTGAGCGTGAAGTAGCAACTGCGCCAATCAACCATTTTTTTCTCTATCCCCCTTGTTGACAATGCAGGCTTCTGATATTCTTAAATTATAAGGAGGGGAGTTGAGATGAAAAAGCACAGGATTGCCTTTGGCGTATTTGTATTTACTTTGTCAGTTATAATGGCAGTGAGCGCCGCCTGTGGTGGTGGTGCGGCGCCACCGACACCGGCCGGAAACCAACCACCTTCGATCGTCAGCCTGGTGGCTAAAACTCAGCAGCTCTATCCATCTGGTAAAACCGAGATTACGTGTATTGCCCAGGACCCGGATGGGGATCAATTGAACTTCAGCTGGACTTCCACGGGAGGTACCTTCACCGATTCCGGGCCAACGGTCGTTTGGAATGCTCCGCCGAACTACGGAACCTATGTAATAACTGTGGCCGTTAATGATGGCAAAGGTGGCTCGGCACAGTCCAGCGTAAACATAACGGTCAGTGCCAATCAGGCGCCGATTATCTCCAGTTTCACAGCCAGCCCTTCGGGAGTTCTTTTTGCCGGCACAGCGTTACTAACGTGTGTGGCCAGCGATCCCGATGGCGACCCCGTGACTTATAGCTGGGAAGCCAGTGCTGGCAGCATTACCGGAGTAGGCAACAAGGTCACGTGGGTGGCTCCGGAGAAGAGCGGAACTTTTAATGTCACCGTAATCGTCAGCGATGGCAAGGGAGGAGAGAGTCGAGGAAACGTTGCACTGACTGTTAGCGCGGCTATGAATACCGTGACAATTCAGACTGTAGCTCAAGAGACGGGTACGGTAGACTCTACTGGTGATAGAGATAACAGTCTTACAAAAGCAGGAGACGATGCGAACAATGTAGGTTATCACGCTTTCTGGAGTTTCGATGTTTACAGCCTGGCAGGCAAATATGTACAAAATGCCACTGTTAAATTTACGACTAGCAGTGTGGTAGGAGACCCGTTCTCTAGCCCTACTGGTCTTGGAGGCCTACGTTTTTGGAAGGTCGTATATGGTGACAAACTGCCGTCATATGATTTCACCGGAAGCGATCTAATACAGGTTCCACTACAAACCTCAGCGCCGACGTCAATAGATGTGACGCAGGAATTAATCAACGTGGCCGCGGCTGCCAGTACACGGTTCCAGCTAGAGGGCAGATTCCTAAAGACTACTAACGGAGATAACATGGCCGAGTTCATACAGTGGTCTGATGCTGTCCTGGAAGTTACGTATTCGGAAGGTGCACCCGCTCTTCCGCAGGGATATAGATAGACATAACTTTTTAATTTGGCGCAGTAAGGCGGCTCAAAAGGTCGCCTTACTTTTTATCAAAATCGATTTTTGACATATTGGCTGTATAGTGGTAAATTATAGTAGTTAGCAGTCTTAGAGGGAGAGTGCTAAAAATGCTAAAGGGCCTAACTGAAAGAAGAGAAGCTGTACTAAGGATTATAGTCAGCGAATATATCGATACGGCTGTACCTGTAGCTTCGGAAACGATTTTTCGAAGCTATAAACTTGGCGTTAGCCCGGCGACCATTCGCAATGACATGGCGTATCTTGAGAAAGAGGGCTATATCGCTAGGCCGCACACCTCAGCCGGCAGTATCCCGCTGGACAAAGGTTACCGTCACTATGTCGAATCGTTATCTCGAAAAACCGAGCTTGACCGGCAGGAACAGGAAAGGATAGGCAAGCTGTTTCGGGAGGTCGAAAAGGAGTTCGAGAAGTGGTTAAAGCTGGCAGCAGTTATAACGGCCAGTCTGGCGAAGAATGCCGCCCTGGTTACGGTGCCTAAGCCGAGACAGTGCCGATTTAAGCACCTGGAACTGGTTGCTTTGCAGGAATCTATGGCTTTGATGGTGCTGGTCCTCAGCGAGGCTATATTGAAGCGTCAATTGTTATCTTTCAAGGAACCGGTAACACAGGAACGGCTGGCAATTGTTTGCGGCAAGCTTAATTCATTATTTTCGGGTTTAACGAGTTCAAAAATTTCGGCCATGAAGCTTGATTTATCGTCCGAAGAGACTCAGGTAACGGAAGCTGTGATCGATATGATGTTCGCCGAGGACGAACTGGAATACGAACAACCTTATCTTGAAGGGCTTAGACTTATGCTCGGGCAGCCGGAGTTTGCCCAGAAGGACCGCATGTTGAGTATCATGGAACTAATGGAGACAAGAGACTGGCTGAGCTCAGCTTTCGGTCGACGCTCTGACAGACTAGGTGTCCAAGTCATTATCGGCGAAGAGAATAGAAATGCCACGCTGCGCGACTTAAGCCTCGTGTTTACCCCATATGGTATACCTGACCGGATTGGCGGAACCATCGGTATTATAGGTCCTACTCGCATGGATTACCGTAGAGCTATTTCCGCAGTTGAGTACATATCAAGAATATTGAGCAATCTTGTGGCTAGCGTTAGCCGAAACGATTAAGATTCGATTTAGGAGGCTTTGTTGGCTACTGAAGAAAAGAAAACGTTAGAGAATAGCGTGTCCGGTACAGGCGAAGTAAAGGGGGAGGCCCCTTTAGAAAAGCTGCTGGAACAAGAGAAAGAGAAAGCCGAGAGGTACTTGGCCAACTGGCAGAGAACCGAAGCTGATTTCAGAAACTATAAATCGCGGGAGGAGCAAGAAAAAAAAGACCTGGTAAATTTCGCCAACTCGACATTGATCACCGATATACTACCGGTACTGGATGCCTTCGACCGTGCTTTTCAAGCTTCGACTCCTAAAGGACACAATGTCAGCTGGCTAACTGGCTTTAAACAGATACAAAAGATGTTACAGGATGTCCTGGCAAAGTACGGTGTAAAAGAGGTGAATTGCGTGGGTGAAGTGTTTGACCCGAGCCGGCATGAGGCCGTGGCCCAGCAACCCGGTACAGAGGGTGTGATAATAGCTGAGGTCCGAAAGGGTTACACACTTAAGGACAAGTTAGTTCGAGCGCCTCAGGTGGTGGTAGGGAAAGGCGATGCAACACCCGGTCCCGAACCGGCTAAGACTTCAGAATAGAGTTCGAAAAATGGGGGAAAATGAGAACAATGGTTAATAATTTTGTTTGCAAAGGAGGTTGCAATGGCTAAGGCAGTTGGTATTGATTTAGGAACTACATTCAGTCTGGTGGCAGTTATTGAGGGCGGTGAGCCCAAGATTATCCCTAATGCTGAGGGAGAAAGGCTAACGCCATCGGTGGTAGCCATCGATAAGAAAGGGGAGCGCCTGGTCGGCTTGCTGGCAAAGAGGCAGGCGATTACCAACCCGGATAATACTATCTTCAGCGTGAAGAGGTTAATGGGCCGCAAGTTCAAGGACGCGGAAGTACAGTACGACATAAAGCGCTTGCCTTACAAAATAGTCGAAGCTAAGAACGGCGACGCCTGGGTAGCTATGGGGGGCAAAGAGTACAGCCCGCCAGAAATCTCAGCAATGATTCTACAGAAGCTGAAGATAGATGCCGAAGCTTACCTGGGGGAGAAAGTTACCGATGCTGTAATCACGGTACCTGCCTATTTCAACGACAGTCAACGGCAGGCAACTAAAGACGCCGGTGCCATCGCTGGATTAAACGTTATACGCATAGTGAACGAGCCAACTGCTTCTGCTCTGGCGTATGGCCTGGAGAAAAAGGGAGAGGAGACCATCGCCGTTTACGACTTGGGCGGCGGTACTTTCGATATTTCAATCCTCGAGCTGGGCGAAGGCCAGTTCCAGGTAAAGTCAACCAACGGGGATACGCACCTTGGTGGTGACGATATAGACCAGAGGATTATGGATTGGCTTTGCGACGAGTTCAAAAAGGAATCAGGCGTAGACCTGAAACAGGACCGGATGGCGCTGCAGCGTCTCAAGGATGCCGCTGAAAAGGCCAAACGGGAGCTGTCTACAGTTGGCCAAACCGAAATAAACTTGCCCTTCATCACCGCGGACGCTTCGGGGCCCAAACACATGAACATAAATCTGACGCGGGCCAAGCTGGAGCAACTGAGTATGGAGTTGCTCGAAAAGAGCATTGAGCCCTGCCGCAAGGCGCTCGCTGATGCCAAGCTGACCACCGCTCAGATTACCGATGTAATTCTCGTCGGCGGCCAGACCAGGATGCCAAAAGTTCAGGATATGGTCAGGCAGTTCTTCGGCAAGGAGCCGATAAAGGGAGTTAATCCCGATGAGGTTGTGGCATTAGGTGCCGCCATTCAAGCCGGCGTATTGAAGGGCGATGTTAGAGACATTCTCTTGCTTGATGTGACGCCGCTTACACTGGGTATCGAGACTCTGGGTGGAGTGGCCACGCCGCTTATCCCTCGGAATACCACCATACCAACATCGAAGAGCCAGGTATTCAGTACGGCCGCCGATAACCAGCCCAGCGTAGAAATTCATGTGCTCCAAGGTGAGCGCCCGATGTCATCCGATAATAGGACACTAGGCCGTTTTATGCTGGACGGCATTTTGCCAGCACCCAGAGGCGTGCCTCAGGTTGAGGTGACCTTTGATATCGATGCCAACGGCATTCTCAACGTCTCGGCTCGCGACAAGGCCTCTGGGCGCGAACAAAAGGTGGTGATCACTGCCAGCACTAACCTCAGCAAGAGCGAGGTCGAGCAGTTGGTCAGCCAGGCCCAGAACAACAAGGCCGAAGACGAAAGCCGCCGCAGGGTGGTGGAAGCGCGCAACATGGCGGATAATACTATCTACCAGGCTGAAAAACTGCTCAAGGAGAAAAATGGCAGC
>Ga0316628_100003920_pt1 | contig 11561 bp, 11 predicted proteins | sample OWC_Aug_M2_C1_D5_FD_207648 | JGI IMG/M metagenome (GOLD analysis project Ga0316628, IMG submission 207648) | Wetland soil microbial communities from Old Woman Creek delta, Ohio, United States - OWC_Aug_M2_C1_D5_C | ecosystem: Environmental > Terrestrial > Soil > Wetlands | place: USA: Ohio... | reverse complement strand
CGAAGGCGTCGGACTCGCCCTCGAACACCCGCAGCGGGTCGCCGCCGCCCGCCGCGGTCCACAGGTTCTTGCCGAGGCGCTTGCGGTTGTTGGCGATGAGCGCGTTGGCCGCATCGAGGATGTTGCCGTGCGAGCGGTAGTTCTGCTCGAGGCGAATCACGCGGGCGACCTTGAAGTCGCGCTCGAACTCGGCCATGTTGCCGACGTTCGCGCCGCGGAAGGCGTAGATCGACTGGTCGTCGTCGCCCACCGCGAACAGGCTGCTCGAGCGGCCCGCGAGCAGCTTGAGCCAGCGGTACTGCAGGCGGTTGGTGTCCTGGAACTCGTCCACCAGGATGTGCCGGAAGCGTCCGGCGTAGTGCTCGCGCAGGATCTCGTTCCTCGCCAGCAGCTCGTAGCTGCGCAGCAGGAGCTCGGCGAAATCGACCACGCCCTCGCGCTGGCACTGCTCGTCGTAGGCCGCGTACAGCTCGACGAAGCGGCGCGTGCTTTCGTCCGTGACAGCCACGTCGCGCGCGCGCAGGCCTTCTTCCTTGCGCGCGTTGATGAAGTATTGCACCTCGCGCGGCGGCGTGCGGTCCTCGTCGACGTCGAGCGCCTTCAGCAACCGCTTGACCACGGCGAGCTGGTCCTGCGAGTCGAGGATCTGGAAGGTCTGCGGCAGGCCCGCGTCGCGATGGTGCGCGCGCAGCATGCGGTTGCACAAACCGTGGAAGGTGCCGATCCACATGCCGCGCGGGTTCACCGGCAGCATGGCCGAGAGGCGCGTGAACATCTCGCGCGCGGCCTTGTTGGTGAAGGTCACCGCCAGCACCGCGCCCGGCGCGACGCGCTCGCTCTTCACCAGCCAGGCGATGCGCGTGGTCAGGACGCGCGTCTTGCCGCTGCCCGCGCCCGCGAGGATCAGCGCGTGCTCGTCCGGCAGCGTGACGGCGGCAAGCTGTTCGGGATTGAGGTGTTCGAGGTGCAGCGGCAAGCCGCGAATTATACGCGGCTAGTTCTTCCGGGTGATGCGAGCTAACTCCTCTGGCGGACCCGATTTAGTGCTTCCGCTCGATACCGCTTTCGAGGCCCCGCTCGGATACTGCGCCTGCGGTATGCGAAGTTTCCGCTGTGGCGCACCGTCACATTTGACCGGTGCACGAAGTTACGGAGGCCGACATGACTATCGACGCCAAACGAAACGCCCTCGTGTCGATCGATACCCGCCGACGCCGGGCGCGCCTCATCGGCCGCATCGGCCTGCTGCTGCTCCTGTCGCTTGCGGCGTGCGATTTCAACGCCAGCGACGCCGTGCCGAGCGTGGCTGCCGCCGAGCGCGAGCGGCCTGCGGAGCCCGCCGAGCTCGACGCGCGCCACCTCAGCGCGCGCGGCATTCCGGACGATTTCCTGTTCGCGCCCGATTTCGTGTGGCTGCAAACCGATCGCACCGATATCCCGTGGCAGGCGACGCGAGTGGAGGACCCCGATGACATCCGCTCGTTCTGAGCGTCCGATGCGGTCCGCTACCTCGACACCTTGGGCCCGGCGAGGCCGGGCATGCCGCGCAGCCGTGCGGCGAGCGCCTCCGCGTCGGCCCGGGTCGGCAGACTGACGATGCGCACGTGATACACGATCCTGCCGGCGGATTTCTCCGGCAGGATCGCCGCCGCATAGCCCGCCGCGCGCAGCTGGTCGTACACGGCGAGCGCCGCCGCCTGCGCGTCGACGCTGGCAAGGGTCAGCTTCCACTTGCCGCCGGAAACGGCGGCGCCCGCGCCTTGCGCGATCTCGGTTTCCTCGGCCCACTTGGCGAGCTGCTCCGCGCTGATGAATCCGATCGGCTGCGATGTTCCGTTCGCGCGCACGTAGAACTGGCGCGGCTGGTCCATGTCGATCGCGCCCTCGTTCTCGGGGTGCACCTCGATCTTGCCCTCGATCAGGCAGATGATCTGCTTCGCTTCGGTGGATCTGCCCCACAGGTCGGTGCCGCGAATGCCGGCGGTCACCTGGCGCACCGTGATCCTCACCTCGCGGCGGCGCGCCTTGACGAGCGCGTCGGTGGTGAAGCGGAACGCGCCTTCGAGCACCTTCATCGCGCTCTTGAAAAAGCCGCCTGCGTCGGGCTCGATCTCGGTGAGCGAGAGCTTGGCGTTCTCGCCCAGCTTGACGCGGCTGCCTTCGGCGAGCCGCACCAGCAGCCGCGACCCGCCGCCGGTGCGCAGCTCGTCGCCCGCGCGCAGCTCCATGTCCGGGGCGAGCGGCGCCACACGCCCGGCACGCTCGATCCACGCCGGCATCTGCACGCCCTCGACGACCGCCGCGGGCAGCGCCTGCGCCTGCGCGCCGGCGAGCGCCAGCACTGCGCCGGCCAACAGAGCGTTCACGCGTTTCATCGGGCCTCCCCTTGCTTGGCTGTGACTGCTTGTACGTGCCGCGCGCGCAGGGTGGATGCGCCGAAAAGCTATAATTCGCGGCTTCCTGTCAACCTCGTCACATCCGGCTGCCGGCATGCAAGACCGCTACGATCCGCAAAGCGTGGAGCGCGACGCCCAGGCGTTCTGGGAGAGGCGCGGCTCGTTCCGCGTCGTCGAGGATCCCGCGAAGCCAAAGTACTACTGCCTGTCCATGTTCCCCTACCCCTCGGGGAAGCTGCACATGGGGCACGTCAGGAACTATACCATCGGCGATGTTCTCACCCGGCACTACCGCATGCGCGGCATGAACGTGCTGCAGCCCATGGGCTGGGATGCATTCGGCCTGCCCGCCGAGAACGCCGCGATGGCGAACAAGGTGCCGCCCGCGAAGTGGACCTGGGACAACATCGCGTACATGAAGGGGCAGCTCAAGAGCCTCGGCTTCGCTCTGGACTGGTCGCGCGAGCTCGCCACCTGCCGGCCCGAATACTACAAGTGGAACCAGTGGCTGTTCACGCGCCTGTTCAGGAAGGGGCTCGCATACAAGAAGACCGGCGTGGTCAACTGGGATCCCGTCGACCAGACGGTGCTCGCCAACGAGCAGGTGATCGATGGGCGCGGCTGGAGGACCGGCGCGCCGGTCGAGAAGCGCGAGATCCCGATGTACTTCCTCAGGATCACCGCCTACGCCGAAGAGCTGCTCGCGGCGCTCGATCGCCTGCCGGGCTGGCCCGAGCAGGTAAAGCTGATGCAGAAGAACTGGATCGGCCGCTCCGAGGGCGTGCGCGTCGGCTTCGAATACCAGCTCGAGGGCGAGAAGCGGGTGCTGTGGGTGTTCACCACGCGCGCCGACACCCTGATGGGCACGACGTTCTGCGCCGTGGCCGCCGAGCATCCCATCGCATCCTTCGCTTCCAGATCGAATTCCCAGCTTGCGAACTTCGTGGCGGAATGCAAGCAAGGAGCGGTCATGGAGGCCGACCTCGCACAGCTCGAGAAGAAGGGGATGCCCACGGGGCTTTACTGCACCCACCCGCTCTCCGGCGAGAAGATCCCGGTGTGGGTCGCGAACTACGTGTTGATGGGCTACGGCGAAGGCGCGGTGATGGCGGTGCCGGCGCACGACGAGCGCGATTACGCCTTTGCGCTCAAGTACGGCCTGCCGATCAAGCCGGTGATCCGCCATCCGCTCGGCGACCAGGTGCCCGAGCCGTGGCAGCCGGAGTACGCGCAGGTCGGCGTGTGCATCAACTCGGGCAAGTACGACGGCCTGGCGTATGAAGCCGCGGTCGACGCCATCGCCGCGGACCTGAGGGCGAAACACCTCGGCGACAAGCAGGTGCAGTGGCGCCTGCGCGACTGGGGCATCTCGCGCCAGCGCTATTGGGGCTGCCCGGTTCCGATCGTGCACTGTCCCGCTTGCGGCGACGTGCCGGTGAACGACGCGGACCTGCCGGTGGTGCTGCCCGAGGACCTGGTGCCCGACGGCACCGGCAATCCGCTCAACAAGATGCCGGAATTCCTCGACACCACCTGTCCGTCCTGCGGCAAGCCCGCCCGGCGCGAGACCGACACCATGGATACCTTCGTCGATTCGTCCTGGTACTTCGCGCGCTTCGCCTGCCCGGGGAGCGACGCCGCGATGATCGACGAGCGCGCGCACTACTGGATGCCGGTCGACCAGTACATCGGCGGCATCGAGCACGCGATCCTGCACCTGCTGTACTCGAGGTTCTTCATGCGGGTGATGCGCGACGAGGGCATGCTGGAAGTCAGCGAGCCGTTCACCAACCTGCTCACGCAGGGCATGGTGCTTGCCGAGACCTATTACCGCGACACGCCGCAGGGGCGCCGCGAGTGGGTCAACCCCGCGGAGGTCGAGGTGAGCCGCGACGCCAAGGGCAAGATCGTCTCGGCGAAGCGTGCCGGCGACGGCGCCGAGGTGACCTTCGCCGGGGTCGGCACGATGTCGAAGTCGAAGAACAACGGCGTCGATCCGCAGGCGCTGATCGAGAAGTACGGCGCCGACACGGCGCGCTTTTTCATCATCTTCGCCTCGCCGCCGACCAACACGCTCGAATGGTCCGACGAGGGGGTGGAAGGCTCGTCACGCTTCCTGAAGCGCCTATGGGCCTACGGCGCGAAGTTCGACGCCCGGCCGCCCGCGGCCGCCGATGCCTCGTCCGACAAGGCGGCGCGCTTCGAAGTGCATTCGGTGCTCAGGCAGGCCAACTACGACCTCACCAAGCACCAGTTCAATACGGTGGCGTCGGCAGCCATGAAGATCCTCAATGCGCTCGAAAAGCTGCCCGGGCGCACGCCGGCCGCGGAGGAAGGCCTGTCGATCCTGCTGCGGCTTCTCTCGCCGATCACGCCGCACCTATGCCATCACCTGTGGCGCGCGCTCGGCTTCGGCGAGGACGTGATGACGGCCGCCTGGCCCGAGCCCGACGCGGCGGCGCTCGTGCAGGACGAGATCGAGTACGTGGTGCAGGTCAACGGCAAGAAGAGGGGAACGCTCCTCGCCCCGAAAGGCCTCGATCAAAATGGCGTCGAAGCGTTCGCGCGCGCCAGCGATATGGTCGGCAAGTGGATCGGAGCAAGCGTGGTGAAGCGGATCGTCGTCGTGCCGGGCCGCCTGATCAATATCGTCCTATGAGGCGGGCGCTCGCACTCGTGCTGCTCGCGGCGCTCGCCGGCTGCGGCTTCCAGCTGCGCGGCAGCGCCACCTTGCCGTTCGACACGGTGTACGTGCCGGGCGCCTCGGGCGGCATCGCGCTCGACCTCAAGCGCAACATCCAGGCCGGCACCAATGCCAAGGTGGTCGACGACCCGAAAAACGCGCAGGCGGTGCTCGAGTTCACCAGGGAGGAGCGCCAGAAGGTGATCCTGTCGCTGACCGGCACGGGCGCGGTGAGCGAGTACCAGCTGCGCTACCTGGTGAGCTTCAGGGTGCACGACGCCAAGGGCAAGGACTACGTTCCCACGAGCACCATCCAGCTCACGCGCGACGTGACCTTCAATGACGCCCAGGTGCTCGCGAAGGAAACCGAGGAGCAGCTGCTGTACCGGGACATGCAGAGCGACATGGTGCAGCAGATCATGCGGCGCCTCGCGGCGGCCAGGCTGCCGCAGGCCTGAGCGCGATGCAGCTGCGCGCCGAGCAGCTCGAAGCGCACCTGGCGAAGTCGCTCGCGGCGTGCTACACGATCCACGGCGACGAGCCGCTGCTCGCGCTGGAGGCGGCCGACGCGGTGCGCGCGGCGGCGCGCCGGCGCGGCCACGCCGAGCGCGAGGTGTTCTTTGCCGAGCGCGGCTTCGACTGGAGCGAGCTCAGGCACGCCGGCGCGAGCCTGTCGCTGTTCGGCGGCAAGAAGATCGTCGAGCTGCGCATCCCCAGCGGCAAGCCCGGCACCCAGGGCGCCGAGGCGATCGCCGCGTTCTGCGCCGACCCGAACCCCGAGACGCTGCTGCTGGTGTCGCTGCCGCGCCTGGACCGCGCGACGCAGAGCGCTGCCTGGTTCTGCGCGCTGGCCGCCGCGGGCGCGATGGTCGACGTGTATCCCGTCGAGCGCGCGCGCCTGCCCGCCTGGATCGGCGAGCGGCTCGCGCGCCAGGGCCAGCGCGCCGGCAGCGAGGTGCTCGAGTTCCTCACCGATCGGGTCGAAGGCAACCTGCTCGCGGCCTTCCAGGAAGTGCAGAAGCTCGCGCTGCTCGCGCCGCGCGGCGAGCTCGGCCTGGAGCACGTGCAGGAAGCGGTGGCCAACGTGGCGCGCTACGACGCCTACGGCGCGTCGGCGGCGCTGCTCTCGGGCGACATGGCACGCTACGTGCGCGTGATCGACGGCTTGCGCGGCGAGGGCGAGGCACCCACCCTCGTGCTGTGGGCGATCGCCGAGGACCTGCGCGCGCTGGCGCGCATCCAGCAGGGCGTCGGCGGCGGGCGCCCGATCGACGCGCTGCTGCGCGAGGCCCGCGTCTGGGGCCCGCGCCAGGCGCACATCAAGGGCGCGCTGCGGCGCTTCGCCCCAGGGCTGCTCGAGCGCGCGCTCGGCCACGCGGCGCTCATCGACCGTGCGATCAAGGGCGTGGCAAAGCTCGACCCCTGGGATGAGTTCCTCAAGCTGGGGTTAAAATTGCTCCATGGATCAAAAGCTTGACCCGAAGGCGGTCGATTTGCGCACGTACATGCGCGAGCTCGGGGCGGCGGCGCGCGCGGCCTCGCGCGAGCTGGCGCGTGCCGGCAGCGAGACCAAGAACCGCGCGTTGCACGCGATGGCGGCCGAAATACGGGCGCACGGCGCCGAACTGCTCGAGGCCAACAGCGCCGACGTGGCGCAGGCGCGCAACGACGGCCGCGACGCCGCGTTCGTCGATCGCCTTACGCTCACGCCGGCGTCGATCGAGCAGATGGCCGAGGGCCTGGAGCAGGTGGCCGCGCTCGCCGACCCGGTCGGTGCGATCAGCGATCGCGTGCGCCGGCCCAGCGGCATCGAGGTTGCGCGCATGCGCGTGCCGATCGGCGTGATCGGCATCATCTACGAGTCGCGCCCCAACGTGACGGCGGACGCCGCGGGCCTGTGCGTCAAGGCGGGCAATGCCTGCATCCTGCGCGGCGGCTCGGAAGCGCTGCACGCCAATCAGGCGATCGCCGCCTGCGTGCGCGCCGGGCTGAAGGCCGCGGGCCTGCCCGAGGCCGCGGTGCAGGTGGTGAAGGTCGCCGACCGCGCGGCGGTGGGCGAGCTGATCACCATGGACGAGTACGTCGACCTCATCGTGCCGCGCGGCGGCAAGGAGCTGATCGCGCGGCTCCAACGCGAGTCGCGCATCCCGATGATCAAGCACCTCGACGGGGTATGCCACGTGTACATCGACGACCGGGCCGATCCGGCGATGGCAGTCAGAATCGCCGACAATGCCAAGACCCAGCGCTACGGCACCTGCAACACCATGGAAACGCTGCTGGTCGCCGAAGCGATCGCGCCGCGCGTGCTGCCCGAGATCGCGGCGATCTTCCGCGCCAAGGGCGTCGAGATGCGCGGCGACCAGGCGACGCGCCGGCTGGCGGCGGACGCAGTCCCCGCCACCGAGCAGGACTACTACACCGAGTGGCTTGCGCCGGTGGTGTCGATCCGCGTGGTGAGCGGGCTCGACGCGGCGATCGCGCACATCGCCAAGTACGGCTCGCAGCATACGGACGCGATCGTCACCGAGGACCGGGGGCGCGCCGAGCGCTTCCTGCGCGAGGTGGACTCGAGCTCGGTAATGGTCAACGCATCGACACGCTTCGCCGACGGCTTCGAGTACGGCCTGGGCGCCGAAATCGGCATCTCGACCGACAAGCTGCACGCGCGCGGCCCGGTCGGGCTGGAAGGCCTCACCACGCAGAAGTTCGTCGTATTCGGCCACGGCGAGATCCGGCAGTAGATGGCCGCGGGTCCAGTCGGAGTCCTCGGCGGCACGTTCGATCCGGTCCACAACGCGCATCTGCGAATCGCGCAGCTGGCGCTCGACGTGCTCGGTCTCGCGCAGCTCTTGTGGATCCCGACCGGGGCCCCGGGCTACCGCACCGCGCCCGTGGCAACGGCCGGGGACCGCGTCGCGATGCTCGAGCTGGCCTTGCGGGGCGAGCCGCGCTATGCGATCGACCGGCGCGAGCTCGCGCCCGGGGCCTCGGGCTACACCGTGGACACGCTGCGCGCGCTGCGCGCCGAGCGCGGTCCGGACGCCCGGCTCGTGCTGCTGATGGGCAGCGACCAGTACGACAAGCTCGCAACCTGGCATCGCTGGCGAGAGCTGTTCGCCCTCGCGCGCATCGCCGTGTTTGCCCGCCCGGGCTGGTCGCCCGAAGCGAGCGAAGCGCTGCGCGCCGCCGGCGCGGTCGAGCGCATCGACATGCCGCCGCTCGACATTTCGGCGACCGCGATCCGCGAGCGCATCGCGCGCGGCGAAGACGTCTCCGCGCTGTTGCCGCCCGAAGTGCTCGACTATATTTCCTCGCACCACCTTTATCGCTGATGGACATCCGCAAGAAGCAACGCGCCGTGGTCGACGCCCTCGAAGACGTCAAGGGCCGCGACATCGTCGTTTTCAACACCGCGCGGCTCGCCTCGATGTTCGAGCGCGTGGTCATCGCCAGCGGCGAATCGACGCGCCAGGTCAAAGCGCTCGCCGACCGCGTGCAGGAGCGCATCCGCGCGCTGGGCGGGCGGGTCTACGGCGTCGAGGGCGAGTCGAATGCCGAGTGGGTGCTGGTCGACCTCGGCGACGTGGTCGTGCACATCATGCACCCCGCGGTGCGTAGCTACTACAACCTGGAGGAGATCTGGGGCGGCAAGGCCGTGCGGCTCAAGCCGGCCGCCACCGGGGCCGCGCGTGGCAAAGCTGCTCATCGTCGCGGTCGGCGCTAAGCCGCCGGCGTGGGCGCAGGCGGCATGCGCCGAGTACCTTAAGCGCATGCCGCGCCGCTGCGAGACCGAGCTCGTGATGGTCAAGGCCGAGCCGCGCGCGTCGGGCAAGCCGCTCGAGCGGCTGCTCGCGGCGGAAAGCGCGCGCATCCGCGAGCGCCTGCCGCGCGGCGCGCGGCTGGTGGCGCTCGACGAGCGCGGCCGTGAACTCGACACGAGGCAGTTCGCGGCGCAGCTCGAGCGCTGGCTCGCGGCGGCCGAGCCGACCGCCTTCGTGATCGGCGGCGCCGATGGCCTCGACCCGGCCCTGAAGCGGGACGCATCGCTGCTGCTGCGCGCCTCGGCGTTCACGCTGCCCCACGCTCTGGCGCAGGTGGTGCTGTGCGAGCAGCTCTACCGCGCGGCATCCCTGCTCGAAGGACACCCCTACCACCGCGAATAGGCCGCGATCCGCTCTGTTACACTTTGCGGCTCCCGCAGGACGGCGCCGCATTGCTTACCTCGCTCGATCGCAGCCTCTACCTCGCATCGCGCAGCCCGCGACGGCGCGAGCTGCTGTCGCAGATCGGCGTGCGCTTCCATCTGCTGCTGTTTCGCATGCGGCCTGAATCCGAGCCGGAGGTGAGCGAGGACGTGCTCCCCGGGGAGGCGCCCGCCGCGTACGTGGAGCGCGTCGCCCGCGCCAAGGCCGAGGCTGGCTGGAAGCGCCTGATGCAGCGCAACCTGCCGCGCTCGCCGGTGCTCGCCGCCGATACCACGGTGGCGGTCGAGGGGCGCATCCTCGGCAAACCGGTCGACCGCGCAGAGGCCGCGAGGATGCTCGCCGAGATCTCGGGCCGGCGCCACGAGGTGCTCACGGCGGTGGCCGTGACGTACGACGACCGGATCGAGTCGGCGCTCTCCGTGACGCAAGTGCGGTTCCGAGCGCTTACCGAGGACGAGATCCGGCAGTACGTCGCCACCGGCGAGGCCGACGACAAGGCCGGCGCCTACGCGATCCAGGGGCGCGCGGCGCAGTTCGTGGCCGAGATCCACGGCAGCTACTCGGGGGTCATGGGACTGCCGCTGTACGAGACCGCGCAGCTCATCGAGAAAATCGGCTCCGCCCGTGAACGAAGAAATCCTTATTAATGTCACGCCGCAGGAGACGCGCGTAGCGGTTCTGGCAGCGGGGGTGGTGCAGGAGCTGCTCATCGAGCGCACCGCGAGCCGCGGCCTGGTCGGCAACATCTACATGGGGCGCGTGGCGCGCGTGCTGCCGGGCATGCAGTCGGCGTTCATCGAGATCGGCCTGGAGCGCGCGGCATTCCTGCACGTGGCCGACATCTGGGAGCACCGGCGCGCGGGCCAGGGCAACGGCGGCGAGCCGACCAAGCCGATCGAGAAGATTCTCGCCGAAGGCCAGCCGGTGATGGTGCAGGTGGTGAAGGACCCGATCGGCAGCAAGGGCGCGCGCCTGTCGACCCAGGTTTCGATCGCCGGGCGCGTGCTGGTGTATCTGCCGCAGGATCCGCACATCGGCATCTCGCAGCGGATCGAGGACGAAACCGGCAGGAACCTGCTGCGCGAGAAGGTGCGCGAGCTGCTGCCCGCGGACGAGACCGGCGGCTTCATCATCCGCACGCTGGCCGAGGGAGCAGCCGACGAGGAGCTGCGCGTCGACATCGAGTACCTGCGCCACCTGTGGGCCGACATTCGCGAGCGCTCGCTCGGCGCCCAGCCCCCCAAGCTCCTCTACCAGGACCTGTCGCTCGCGCAGCGCGTGCTGCGCGACATGGTGACCGAGAGCACCGAGCACGTGGTGGTCGATTCGCGCGAGAACTACCAGAAGCTGGTCGCCTTCGCCGAGACGTACATGCCGAAGCTGCGCGGCAAGATCGAGCACTACGTCGGCGAGCGGCCGCTGTTCGACCTGCACAACGTCGAACCCGAGATCGAGCGGGCGCTGTCGCGCCGCGTGGAGCTGAAATCGGGCGGCTACCTGATCATCGACCAGACCGAGGCGATGACCACCATCGACGTCAACACCGGCGGCTTCGTCGGCCAGCGCAACTTCGACGACACCATCTTCAAGACCAACCTCGAGGCGGCGCAGTCGATCGCGAGGCAGCTGCGGCTGAGGAACCTGGGCGGCATCATCATCACCGACTTCATCGACATGGAAAACCTCGAGCACCGCGCGGCGGTGCTCGAGGAGTTCGGCAAGGCGCTGGCGCGCGACCGCACCAAGATGACGGTGAACGGCTTCACGGCGCTCGGGCTGGTGGAGATGACGCGCAAGCGCACGCGCGAATCCCTGGCGCACGTGTTGTGCGAGCCCTGCCAGGTCTGCGGCGGGCGCGGCGAAGTGAAGACCGCGCGCACCGTGTGCTACGAGATCTTGCGCGAAATACTGAGAGAAGCGCGCGCCTTCAATGCGCGCGAGTACCGGATCCTCGCCTCGCAGCCGGTCAACGACCTGTTCCTGGAGGAGGAGTCGGCGTCGCTCGCGATGCTGTCGGATTTCATCGGCAAGCCGATCTCCATGCAGGTCGAGGCGAGCTACACGCAGGAGCAATTCGACATCGTTCTCATGTAGCCATGGCAATGGACACCGAGCTGTGCTTTAGCGGCGCGAGGAAGCTCGCGCAGATGATCCGCGCGCGCCACGTCTCGGCCACCGAGGTGGTGAGGGCGTTCATCGCGCAGATCGAGCGCGTGAACCCGAAGGTCAACGCGATCGTCACCTTCCTTCCCGAGCAGGCGCTGAAGCAGGCCA
>Ga0316628_100003919_pt1 | contig 11563 bp, 10 predicted proteins | sample OWC_Aug_M2_C1_D5_FD_207648 | JGI IMG/M metagenome (GOLD analysis project Ga0316628, IMG submission 207648) | Wetland soil microbial communities from Old Woman Creek delta, Ohio, United States - OWC_Aug_M2_C1_D5_C | ecosystem: Environmental > Terrestrial > Soil > Wetlands | place: USA: Ohio... | reverse complement strand
TGCCTTGCTGAAGACGATCACAGATACGCTGGCCGGAGCGGGGCTGATCGATGCGACCGCGAACTTGAAGCGCGCGAAGGTCTGGCTGTTCACGGGCAAGCAGGATCAGACGGTGGAACCGAGCGTCGTGAAAGCGCTGCAGGCCTACTACGGCGAGTACGTGCCTGCCAGCGCGATCGTGCTCGTCAGCACAGTCGATGCGGGCCATGCGATGGTCACGGACGACTACGGCGGACGCTGTTCAGCGACGGCGCCGCCATTCATCAACGACTGCCATTTCGATGCGGCCGGCAAATTGCTCGAGCACATCTACGGGAAGCTCAATCCCGCGGTGACCAATGAGAGCGGACGTGTCGTCGCGTTCGATCAGGCCGAGTTCGTGGCCGGGTCGCCATACGATGTGAGTCTTGCCGATACCGGCTACGCGTATGTTCCGAAAAGCTGCGAGAGCACGAGGTGCAAGGTGCATGTCGCGTTTCACGGCTGCAAGCAGAGCGCCGAAGCGGTGGGCGAGAAGTTCGTGCGTCACGCGGGCTACAATCGCTGGGCTGATAGCAATGGCATCATCGTGTTGTACCCGCAAACCATCTCGCGTTCAGGGTTCGGCGTCTTTTCATTCACATACATATTGAACCCGAACGGCTGCTGGGATTGGTGGGGCTACACCGGCCCCCAATACCACACCCATAACGGGGCGCAGGTGCGCGCGGTCAGGGCCATGATCGATCGGCTGACGCAGCCGCGCTGAAGCGCAGACTTGGCCTTACTTCTCCTGAGGAGCGATACGGCCCAGGATCATTTCGCGGCTGACCAGCCACAGCAGACAGCCGTTCAGCAGATGCCATACGAAATGAGTGCCGAGCGGGAAGCGTGGACACAGCTCGAGGTCGACCGTGCGCAGCGTCAGCGAGACGCAGAACACGACTATCGCGATGCCGAACGTGCGAGCCGAAGGCGCTCCGCGCGAAGCGAGATAACCGGTCATCGTGAGCAGCACGACCAGATACGGGACATATCCCAGGGAGCCATTCAGCAGTTCGCGCGGGAATAAGAGCGGAAAGCCGAAGCTCACCAATGCGAAGGCGATCGATACCGTCAGCGCGGTCCAGAAAGTCCAGGCCGCAGCCTGCCGCAGGAATGCAAACAAGAACACGCAACAGAAGATGAGGATGAACAGCGTATCGAGCAGCGCCGCCCAGCGTGTCGCGAGCGTGTGGAACGCAACGCTGCCGATGCCGACACACAGGACCAGCGGAATCAGGAGCTGAACGTCACCGGGGACTATATGGCCGCGGGCACGAACGTGCTTGAGGATGCGCCAGAGGGCGATGGCCGCAAGCAGAAACGAGATGTTGCTGAGTGCATTCGCCGGCTCGCCCCACAGTCCCGGCTCCAGCCGCTCGCAATAGAAGTCAACCTGATCGTTCCAGGCCACCGGCGCTCGAATGTCAGCTCGGCTTGCAGAAGCGGATGGACTCGTAACCGACCCAGCACCAGGTCATCGCCGTCATGGGCTCCGCCTCCCAGTCGATTCTCCAGTCCTGTTTGCTGCTGAACGGGCCGAGAATCAGATGCTCGGCGCCTGCGCAGTCCTTGCCGGGCTTTTCGTTGGCTTGATTGGCGGCGTCGTAGGCCTTCTGCCGGCGTACTTCCCAGGCGCGCTCGAAGGCGGCCAGCGCGTCCTCGACTGCGTCATCGCCGATGCCGTTGCCGACGACGAGCTCATGATAGAAATGCGACAAGGGCGGGCAGTTCAGCACGTCGACGATGCCCTTGGGCGCGCCAACGCGCTTCTTCTTGCTGCGCTTCTTGACCTTGGTGACCGTGTCGAGCTTCTTGTCGTCCTTTTTCCCCATTCGCTCCTCCGCGCATTGCGAGACGTCCTCGCCGGCCGGCGCTGCACTCTAACAGGATGTACCGACGCGCGCCCACGGCCCAAGCGAAGCTCCTGATACCTGCCCAACATGACAGGACCATGACAAAGCCAAACAGTTCGAGTCTCTGCCCTGTCGCTTAAGACCGCCTTAAGGCTCCAGCACTACCTTGGGGCAATTCGTTAGACTGCAGACCTCTATGCGACTCCTGTTGGTCGAAGACGACGCCATGATCGGCGAGGCGGTCCGCACCGGGCTGCGCCAGGACGGTTTCACGGTGGACTGGGTGCGCGACGCCGAGGCCGGAGATGCGGCTCTCAGAGCCGAGGCTTACGCGGTGCTGCTCCTGGACCTCGGGCTGCCGCGCAAAAGCGGCCTGGATTGGCTGCGGGCGTTGCGCCAGAACCGAAATCGGATCCCGGTTCTGATTCTCACTGCGCGTGACTCAGTCGCTGACCGCGTCGCGGGACTCGACGCGGGCGCGGACGATTACCTCGTCAAGCCGTTCGACCTCGAGGAGCTGTCAGCCCGTGTGCGGGCGTTGTTGCGCCGCCAGGCCGGACGTGCCGAGCCCGAGCTGCGTTACGGCAATCTGACTCTCGATCCCGCCACCCGAGAAGCCACCTTCAACGGCGAGGCGATCAGTCTGTCGGCGCGCGAATTTACGCTCCTGGCGGCATTGCTAGAACGGCCCGGCGCGATCCTGTCCCGGGCTCAGCTCGAGCAGCGTTTGTACGGCTGGGGCGAGGAGGTCGAGAGCAACGCTGTCGAGGTGCACATCCATCATCTGCGCAAAAAGCTCGGGACCGACTTCATCCGCAACGTGCGCGGTCTCGGATACACGCTGTCCAAGACCGCCTCGTAAATCCCATCCGGCATGAGCGCGGCGATCTCCTACTCCATTCGCGGGCGGCTGCTCGTCTGGCTGCTGGGCGCGCTGGTCGTGGCCGGCCTGCTGATTGGCTACAGCGCCTACCATCGCTCGCAGGAGGACCTGAACGAGCTGCTCGACTATCAGCTGAAGCAGCTCGCGTTCTCGTTGTCGCGCCAAAGCATCGGCCAAGCGCCGATGCCACGCGGGCTCTTGCCTGAACCGGACTTCATCACGCAGGTGTGGGACAAGGACGGCGTGCTGATGTTCTATTCGCGGCCCAACCTCGACATCCCGATGCGGCCGCAGCCTGGCTTCAGCAACGTGGATTGGAATGGACAGTCGTGGCGCGTATTCACGCAGCTCGACGGATTGCGCATCATCCAGGTCGCGCATCCGCTCAGCCTGCGCCAGGAGATGGCCGCGGATCTGACGCGGCGCGCCGTGCTGCCGCTGGCCGCGCTATTGCCGCTGCTAGCCGTGGGGATCTGGATAATCGTCGGCCGTGCGTTGCGTCCGCTGTCCAGCATGTCCTCCGCGGTGCGAGCCCGAACACCGTCGGCACTGGAGCCGTTGCCCGACCGCGACCTTCCCGACGAGCTCGTGCCGCTCGCAGGGTCATTGAACGATCTGCTCGGACGGCTCAACCGCGCGCTCGAAGCGCAGCGTCAATTCGTCGCGGACGCAGCCCACGAGCTGCGTTCTCCCCTCACGGCTGTGCGGCTGCAATTACAGCTGCTCAAGCGCGCGCAGGATCCGGGCGAGCGTGCGGTTGCGCTGGAGCGTCTGGAGCGCGGCGTCGAGCGATCCACGCGCTTGGTACAGCAGTTGTTGACTCTCGCGCGCCAAGAGCCGCAGCAACTCGCGGATACCGACGCGCCAGTGGATCTCGCTCGCGTCGCTCGCGAGGTCGTCATGGACTTCGAGCCCTTGGCCGAGCGCGCGGGCCTGCACCTGAAGCTGGACGCTGAGCAGCCGCCAACAGTCGTAGGCGATGAAGACAGTCTGCGCATCATGCTCGGCAACCTGATCGACAACGCGATCCGGCACACGCCCGATGGCGGCAGGATCATCGCACGAGTTGCTATGGACAACGATGAAGCGATGCTCGAGGTCGAAGACACTGGCCCGGGAATTCCGGCCGATCAGCGTGAGCGCGTGTTCGATCGCTTCTATCGCGTGCCGAGCCACGAAGGGGGCGAAGACGGGAGCGGGCTCGGTCTTGCCATCGTCAAGCGCGTGGTCGAGCGCCACCGCGGCCGCATCGAATTGAACACCGGAGCGGGCGGCTCCGGTCTGCGCGTCACGATTCGGCTCCCTCAAGGCAGGCTTTGAACAAGTCTCGCAGTGCCCGAATGGATAAGAGCCTCCCTGGGGAACCTCTTAAGCCCGACTTAAGTCTTCAACTCCATATTGGGTTGGTTGCAGAACACCCGGTTCATTCCAGAGGGGGTTGAAATGATTCGCAAGTTCAAGATCGCCATACTCGCGGCCGCGCTAGCCTCGATTTTCGCTGGCTGCTCCCGTGTCGAGTTCCCACCGAGCGCTCATGCTGAGCCGGCGCCGGCCGTCCCGGCGCCGGCTGCTGCGACCATCACCATGCCCGACTTCTCCGCGCTGGTGGAAAGAGAAGGCTCGGCTGTCGTCAACATCGCTGTGAGCCGCGCAGCACCGACGGCTGGTATGCGAGGTCAGGTACCGCAAGGTCCGCTGCCGTTTGGGCCCGGGCCGAACCTGCCACAACCGATGCCGCAGGCGGCACAAGGATCCGGCTTCATCATCAAGGCTGACGGTTACATCCTGACGAATGCACACGTCGTGACTGGCGCGGACGAGGTCACCGTGCGACTCACGGACAAGCGCGAGTTCAAAGCCAAGATCATCGGCGCCGACGCGCGCACCGATGTGGCGTTGCTCAAAGTTGACGCGAAGGATTTGCCGACCGTCGACATCGGCGATCCGGCCAGCGTGAAAGTCGGACAGTGGGTTGCCGCGATCGGCTCGCCATTCGGCTTCGAAAACAGCATCTCGGCAGGCATCGTGAGTGCCAAGGGGCGCGCGATGCCGGACGACGCGTACGTTCCGTTCATCCAGACCGATGTCGCGGTCAATCCCGGCAACTCGGGTGGGCCGCTGTTCAACTTGAACGGACAGGTGATCGGAATCAATTCGCAGATCTATAGCCGGACCGGCGGCTACATGGGATTGTCGTTCGCGATTCCGATCGACATCGCGATGGATGTAGCGAACCAGCTGCAGACCAACGGCAAGATAGCGCGCGGCCGCATCGGCGTGCAGGTTCAGGTCGTGTCCGCGGATCTTGCCAAATCGTTCGGTCTCGCGCAGGCCAAAGGCGCACTGGTGGCAGCAGTCGAAAAGGATGGTCCGGCGGACAAGGCCGGCTTCAAGACCGGTGACGTGATTCTGGAGTTCAACGGCAAGACGGTGTCGGATTCGCGTGAACTGCCGCTGATCGTCGGCACCGTGAAGCCGGGCAGCGACGCAACTGCGAAGGTGTGGCGCGAGGGCAAAGAGCAGACCTTGCACGTGACCGTCGGCGAAGTTCCGGCCGACAAGGTAGCGGCGGCCGACCCTCAGGACACTGGCGGCAAGCTCGGCCTGGCAGTGCAGGACCTGACGCCGGAGCAGCGCAAGCAGCTGGATGTGAAGGGCGGCGTATTGGTCGGCGGCGTCGGTGGACCCGCGGCGAAGGCGGGCATTCAGGAAGGCGACGTAGTGATCGCGGTCAACGGCGAGCAGATCAAATCCGCGCAGCACTTCCGCAGCGTCGTGAGCAAAGCGCAGGATGGCAAGCCTCTGGCTCTGCTGATCCAGCGCGGCGAAGCACGGTTGTTCGTTCCGATCACGGCGGGCTGATTTCGGGGACTTACAGACAAGGGCGCGGAGCTTCGGCTTCGCGCCTTTTTTCTCTGCCCGCTTCTGTTTAACCACAGAGACACGAAGAACACGGAGGAAAACCGCGCCAGCAACACAATGGTCGGATCCTTGGCTCGATTGAGGTGGCGTGCTCGTCTATCCGTATTCTCTATCGCCCTTCTCCGTGCTCTCCGTGTCTCCGTGGTTCACATTCGGCCTGGGATCAAAATGGTACGCGGGCCGCCACCTGTGCGAGCTCGCGAATCAACTTGGGATCGATCGGAACGCACGACATTGCATCGACCCAAAAATGAAGACGCCCCGCTCGGAGGGGCGGGGCGCTTCGATTGCCTGCGGACGACGGCTCAGCCCTTCAGGCAGGTGCTCATGAACTTCTCGCGCTCGTCGCCCTTCAGGTTCTTGGCGGTTGCATCGGCGTTGCAGCTCTTCATCTTCTCCTGCTGTGGCGTGGGCTTCTTCTCGGCGGTGGCAGGGGCAGCAGCGGGCGCCTTCGCGGAGAGGCATTCGCTCATGAACTTCTTGCGCTCGTCGCCCTTCAGGCTCTTGGCCGTGGCGTCCGTATTGCAGGCCTTCATCTTTTCCTGCTGCGCGGTGTCGGCCAACGCCGGGATGGTCAAGGTGGCAAGGGCAATCAGCAGAATCAGTTTCCTCATCGTTTCTCCCCTCTACGGTAGGTCGGAGCTGGTTTGGGGCCGGCATGGCTGCGAAGCGCCGCGCCCGGCAAGCTGTATGCCGAGGGAACCGGCGTCCATATGCCGGCCCTGCCCTCGGCTTTGACCTAAACGTATGCCGCCGGCGTCCGTTGACTCAGCGCGGTCTGAGCGCCGACGCGCTCACGCGGCTACGGCATGAGGTGTGCGGACGAACGGTGCGAGCGTCCCATTGGCATCGAACGCGAAGGGCGCGGGATCCGAGGCCGGCTCGAAGCGCTCCGGGTGGCGGCGCACGATCTCGAGCAACGGCTCCGACACCTGGATCTCGGAGAGATGCAGCGTGTTCTTGATGCGCACGATACGGCAGTCCTGCGGCTTCACGCGCACGACCGTCTTGACCGCCAGCGAGATGGCCTCGCGGTCGGTGTTCATCACCATCGGGATGGCGGCGCCGTCGAGATTGGCCGACGTGATGATGTTGGCGTAGGTCGATGCGACGTCGAACTCGCGCCACAGACGCATAGTGATCACGTCGGCGGAGCCGAGTCCGGTCGCGTTGCCCATGGATTCGCGCGTGAGCCCGAGCACCACGATTTTCTTGATCAGCGGCTGCAGCGCCCACTTGATCGCGCGCCGGTTGCGGCCCGTGATGTTCGGGTCGAAGCCCGCGCCGCTGATGTTCTTGCCCATCTCATCGATGATCAGCACGTCGATCTCGTCGAAATAGAGTTGCGGCATGAGCTTCTTGGCGAGCGTCTGCAGTTCGGGCTCGCGCGTCGCCAGCTTTTCCGACGGTACGATCTCGATCACCGCGGTCTCGTCGTAGGCATTCTCGACGATGCCGACCCCGAACAGCAGATTGCGATTGGCAATCACGACGTCACGAATCTGCGGCAGCAGCTCGGGAAAACGATCCATCCCGTGTGTGTGATAGGTGGCCGCACCGACGATCTTGCCGATGCCGATCGACAGCATTTTGGTCAGGCCGCTCTCGGTGGGGCCGCGGAATCCGGTATGCGGCTTGATGCGATTGATCACGACGATCGCATCGGCGTCGGCAGCGTTCTTGTCCACGTGGACGGGGGTGCCGTCGGCCAGATGGCCGACGATGGCGGTCTCCATGCTGGCCTTCACTGGAACGCCAATGGTCGCTTCGCTGATGCCATAGCCGTCGAGCACCTTCTTCTGTCCCTCGGCGGTGGCGGCGCCATGGCTGCCCATGCACGGAAACACAAATGGCTTCGCGCCAAGCGTCTGCAACTCGTGCACGACGCACCTGGCGATCTCGCCGATGTTGGCGATGCCGCGACTACCGCATCCGACGGCCACGACCTGACCCGCCTTGACGCGGCCGCGAATCTCGGGCCGTTGGAATTCGCGCGCAACCGCGGCCGGGATGTCGGCAAGGCGCTCTGCCTCGAATTTCTGGCGCACGTTAACCATTTTTGGCAGCGCAACGTCCAGGCCGCCGGCGATGTTCACGTCGATTCGGGAACCGATCATTTTTTGGGTGATCCGTCTGACAGAAGGGAAGCGGAAAAGTGAGTCTACCCGTTCCAGAGGACGGCAGCACGGTTGCTACGATGCGACCAGACCCGGGATGCGCGGCAGGCAATCCTGCAGATATTCGATGAACGTCCGTACCTTCGCGGACACGAAGCGTCCAGACGGATAAACGGCGCTGACGGGCAGCGGCGTCGTGGTGAATTCCTGCAGCACCGGCACCGCTGTTCCGCGCTCGAGCTCCTGTTGAATGAACACGAGGGGCATGATCGCAATGCCGTGACCGTCGAGCATCGCATCGCGCAAGGCGTATCCATTGTTCGAGCGAAAGTGCCCCTGGATGCGCACGCGGATCTCGCCGTCTGATCCCGGGAAGACCCATTCGTTGCCGGTCGAAAGATAGGTGTAGTGCAGGCAGCGGTGCCGCATCAGCTCGGCAGGATGCTTGGGCACGCCGTACTGTCCGAGGTAGGCGGGAGAGGCGACCAGTGCGAATGGCGATCCGGCGAGGCGTCGCGCGACCAGGCTCGAATCGTTCAGGCGGCCGAACCTGACCGCGATGTCGATGCCCTCTTCGACGAGGTCGATGTAGCGGTCGTTGAGCGTGAGCAGCACCGACAGCCCGGGATGCAACGCCTGGAAGTCGAGCATTATGCGTGAAAGGAACATCTGCCCGAAGGCCACCGAGGAGTTCACGCTCAGCGTGCCGGTCAAGGTGCCTTGCAGAGCGCCTAGGCTGATCTCGGCCGCGCGCACCTGGTCGATGATCTGTCGGCAGCGCTCGAAGTAGGCGGCGCCCGCCTCGGTCAAGCTCAAACTGCGCGTGCTGCGATTGAGGAGGCGCGTATTGAGACTGCGCTCGAGGGCAGTCATTTGTTTGCTGACTGTCGGCTGGGTCATGCCGCCTTCGCGCGCGACGGCCGAGAAGCTACCCGTTTCGACAATACGCACGAAGATTTCCATCAACGCCAGTTTGTCCATTTTTTGTTCTCTTCTGCTGCGGACCTGGATGGCCCGCGCTTGGGGTTCTCGCGGCGGCAGTCTGCGAGACTGCTTGCCTGCACCGCACAACCACTGGTCGGCGCGGGTGCGGACGCACGTTGCGATACCAGCGTACTTACACAACCGAGCCTTATACTGCATTGCAAGATAACATGCTTGTCGAACCTTGCGGTCAGGGCGGTGAAAGGATTGACGCAGGATCGCGTCGGGCCTATATTACTAACCAGTCAGTCATTTGTTGAAGGTCTGCGTCGTGCGATTGGTGACAACGCCCCGGCGCTGCACTGCCGAGAGGGACAAACATGAATGCTCCGTACGAGCTTGCGTTGGTGCGTGCCGCTCGCAAGGACAATTCCGACGCGGTAGAGGTCTGGCGCATTCGGCCCGAATCGATCCGGTTGTCGAGTCGGCCCCTCAACTGGGGACCGCTCAACATCGAGCGTCGCGAGATGGAGCCGTCCGATGACTTTCTTCCCGGCGGCACGACCGAGCACCTGATCTTCGTCAACCTCGCCGACCATCATCTCGTCTGCGAGTCGGAAGGCGAAACCATCGAAGGCCAATACGTTGCAGGCCACGTCGGCGTCCATCCCAGCCACACGGGGATACGCTGGAAATGGGACACGCGGCTCAACTTCCTGATGATGACGCTCGATCCGGCGTTCGTGGATCGCATCGCTGTCGAGAGCTTCGGCCTGGAGGCGGGCCGTGTCGAACTGCTGCACGTCGAGGGCAAACACGACCCGGCGATTTCGAACATCGCCGCGACTCTGTTGCGCGAGGTCCTGAACGGCGACATGGGCAGCCGCGTGCTCGCGGAGTCGCTGGCCAACGTTCTCGCGGTACATTTGCTCCGCAACTACGCAGGGCGTGCCGCTCGCCCCGTCACGGACGCATCCGCAGGGCCGACGCGCGCGGTGTCGGACGCTGTGCGCTTCATCAATGAAAACTATGCGCACGAGCTGAGTCTCGCAGATATTGGAGAGGCTGCAAGCCTGAGCCCGTTTCACCTGGCTCGCATGTTCAAGAAGGCGATGGGCATGTCGCCGCATCAATACCTCGTGCAAGTTCGCGTCAATAGCGCGCGCGCTCTGCTCACCTCGGGCGCCGGACGCCGCTCCCTGGCGGAAGTGGCGGCAGCGGTCGGGTTTGCCGACCAGAGCCATTTGACGCGGCAGTTCAAGCGCGTGCTCGGCGTTACTCCTAAGCAAGCGCGACTCTGAGGCGCGACAGCACCGGTTGCCTTGAACTCGCCTCCCGCCGTCCCGACTTCCGTCAGGATGGCCTTTGCAGCGCGACGCGGGGCTTTCCTATGCCCTTCGGGAATACTTGTTATGCCCGTGGCTGGCTTTTCGCGCCGCAACAAGCACGCTTTAATACAAGTTCAGAGAATACTTAATAAGATACGGGACGGGCGTGTCTGTCGCCGCACCGCGACGACCTACCTGGTAAGTGCAGCGCTCTCCTCTACCTCTTCCGAGTGCGCGCCCGGGATCGTCCGAACTCCCACGCCGCCGTTGAAAGGAAAGCTATGATCTTGGCAGCCAGCAACGTGGCCGAGCGCGCTGATTCTCAAGATGGCGCGCCGGCAGACTACTCCAGCATGAGGCGCGAGAACGTGCGCATATCGAGCCGCGGGCTCGGCTGGGGGCCTCTCAATTTCGAGCGTCGCGAGAATCCCCCGGGCACGCGCGCTCTGCCGACCGGCAGCAGTCAGCATCTGATCTTCGTCGGCCTTGGCACCGGCAGTTTCGTTCGTGAGAGCGCCGGCGAGCGCGTCGACGTCGAGCTCGCGCCCGGATCGGTGGCTCTGGTTCCCAGCCGCACGCCGGTAAGCTGGAGTTGGCCCGCACGCATCAGCTTCTCGGTGTTGATGCTCGAGCCGGCGTTTCTGGACCGCGTCGCGCAAGAGGTCTTTGGGCTGGAACCGCACCATTACCGGCTTGCTGTCAGCGAGCGCGCAAACGACGCGGTGATCGCCAACATCGCCGGGGTGCTATCGCGGGAGGTCATGCGTGGCGAGCTTGGAGGCCGTCTGTACGCAGAATCGCTCGCGAATATTCTGGCGGTTCATCTGCTACGCCACTACGCGCAGTGTGCCGACGGCCGCCTGCTCGAAGCGTGCGCGTTGACGGATGAAGTTCCGTCCGAGCAGGTGGATGCCGAATCAGGCACCAGAACGGTCTCGCATCCGCGCGCGGTCGCCGAAGCATTGCGTCATATCCATGAGAACTTTGCGCGGGATGTATCACTGAGCGACCTGGCCGACGCCGTTCATTTGAGTCCCTTCCATGTGGCGCGCCTGTTCAAACAAGCAGTGGGCGTCTCGCCGCATCAGTACCTGATTCAAGTGCGAGTCAACAACGCGCGCTCACTGCTGTCGGCCGGTTCGGGAGAGCGCTCGTTGGCGGAAGTGGCGAGCGCCGTGGGTTTCGCTGATCAGAGCCATCTCACGCGACACTTCAAGCGGATCGTGGGTGTTACGCCGAAACAGTTTCGCCCGTGAGCGACGCTGTTTCGCGCCAGGCAAGAACGTTCCAAAACGCCGCAAGACCGTTCAATACGAAATGACTGTCGCATCGTAGAGTACGTTTCAAGACCGGCCCGTTTGCCCGCCTCCCTCGGGTTGGGCCGTTCTGGCTGCGGCGTTCATCCTCCCTCATCCCCGGACGCCGCAGCCTCTTCCTCCTCTGACCCCCCTGAGGGTCCTGCAGGGCGGTGGGTACGGAACCCACCGCCCCTTTTTTTCGCCTCCTGTTCGA